>Ga0209619_10001766_pt1 | contig 15763 bp, 16 predicted proteins | sample Rifsed16ft3_FD_184011 | JGI IMG/M metagenome (GOLD analysis project Ga0209619, IMG submission 184011) | Soil microbial communities from Rifle, Colorado, USA - sediment 16ft 3 (version 2) | ecosystem: Environmental > Terrestrial > Deep subsurface > Rock core/Sediment | place: Rifle, Colorado... | reverse complement strand
TATTTTTGAAATTCATGGTACAAATACAGATATTAAATTTTATATAGATGGATTATTAAAAACTGTTACAACAAATAGTGATACTCTTGCAGGAACAATATTAAATTCAGTAGACTTTGTAATTGGAAAAACAACAGCTGGTGTTAGTTATTGGACTGGAAAATTAGATGAAGCATTAATCTATGAAAATAAAACATTAACTCAAGCAGAAGTTACATATAGATATAATAGTGGAACAGGAACAGAAAAAGTATCTGATTATCCAATCACTAATCCTACAATTTATTCAAAAATTCCTTTCATATTTGCAAATCCAATTCAAACAGTCTCAGAAACAGCAACAAAACCAGCAGGAACAGCAATAAAATATCATTCTTCTTTTGACAATGGAACTATTTGGAATTATTGGAATGGTTCAAATTGGATAGTAACAGACAATAGTTATACACAAGCAAATATTATAAATGATTTAATAACTAACATAGATACTCTTAATTCCAGCGGATTATTATTATTTAGAGCATTGCTTAATTCAAATGGGGATAATACTCCATCATTAGATAATTTTTATGCTTCAGATACATTATCCTATCCACAATTATCTAATGTTACAGCATCTCCAATTGGTTATAATAATGCTACTATAATCTGGACAACTGATTTAAGTAGCAATAGTTCTGTTATTTACGGATTATCTGTGGATAATCTTAATCTCTCAAATGGCAATCCTTCTTTGGTGACATCACACACAGTCAGTTTAAGTTCATTATTGGCTAATACAAGTTATTATTATAATGTAACTTCTTGTATAGGAATAGCTTGCAACTCAACAGGAACATATAACTTTACAACTCTTGTTACTCCCCCAGCACCAAATTTGACAATAGGGAGCATAGTCCAGCTCATCTCATTATACAAACAAAACACTGCTGCGGATATAAAGATAGCTTGTTTTGACAGCAATAATAATTATTGCACGAATGGAGTAACTTGTAGTCTTACTATTTTTAACCCAGATTCATCCACATTAATAAGCAATCAACAAATGACTTATAATCCAACTTTCTTCAGTTATAATTTGAATACATCACAAACAAATGATTTAGGAACATATACTGGAACTGTTTTATGTTCAAGCACAAATAATGTTAATTCTGAGATTGAGTATCAAGTTACGCCAAATGGACAGATTTCTTCAGTTGCACAAAGTGGATTAAGTATTGGTATACTCTTATCAATAGCTCTAACAATGTTTTTCTTTGCTTTCTTAGCTTTTAAATTAATGGATTATGAAAAGACTTTCTCAATAGCAATCTTCTTCTTTGTTCTTTCAATAATACTTTCATTGTTTGGCTTGTATCTTGGATTAGTCTATAGCAGAGATTATCTTAGTTCAACAACAGCAGAGCCACAATCTGCTTTATTCATAGGAGTTCTCTATGGACTTATGGGATTAATGTTTATAGGATTGTTGTGGTTAATCTTGGCTGTTATCAAGGAATTTAAGATAAGAAAGAGTGAGAGAGACCATGGAGAAAACTGGGATCACTCGACAAAAAGCTATAGATATTGAGATGTAAATCTATTCCTAAGCTATTTCAAGCGATTGTAGGGCAAATGTAAGGCTTGTTTTTAGAGAAATTTATATTAGATTTACACTTTCTCTATCTTTAAACTTTTTACCCATCTATATTGTGGTATTGATATTTTTAACTCTCTTTTTAGATTATTAATAAATCTCTGAGCAGATTTTCTATCTGAAAAATTCAGGGAGATTCTTTCTCTATAATTGTATCTCTTACCACTAACATAAAACCATTTTTTTACTTTCACAATTATTCGTTACCTCCTTCTAGTTTTGTAATCATATTGTCTCCTGCTCTCTTGTGAGATAAATCCAAACCATAGTTGCAACAAATAAGATTATTGTTATATAAAGGACTCCATCATTTATTAAATTCATAAATCTAAGAAGTATGGCAACTATTAAACTAAAGAATCCTGCAAATCCTGCTGCTTTGTCTGGACTATAGTTCTTAGCAGATACGAAGGAAATTATGGCAATAACTATCAAAATACCAGTTCCGAAAAAACCTTCTGTAAGTGTATTTGCGTAGCTAACTAATCCTCCCAATCCTGATAGGTTCTCTGGTGGTAATGGAAAGTTTGCCATTTTAAGGTGTTGTTGATTTATACGCAAATTTAACTAACATGATTATTATTGCAGTCATAATAGCTACTACTCCTAAAGAAACAATTCTACTATCTATTCCTAAAGTTGAGAATACATCTGAAAATATATTAATAAGATAAATTGGAGATTCTAATAAAACTATAACTGTGGTTACGGCAGCAACTGGAATTGCCATTAGTCCAGTTAAAATATTTTTCCATCCACCTTCTTCCTCTCCTAACTTGCCTAAAGATGTTCTAACACCTGAAAAAGAGTCATTAATATCATTCGCATAATCAATATATTCTTCTTCATATGATGTAGAAACATTTCCAACTTCTGGATAATTTGTTCTAAAATCTCCTACTATTATTCCTATAACTAAGAAAGAAAATACTATTAATAATATTATAAAGACTGGCGTTCCTAATTTCATGTTCCCCTCCCCATCTTAATTATCAAGAATATTGCTAAAATTACTATTAAAGTTATTGAAGTTATACTAATTGATATAAATCCAAGAATTGTTGAAAAGAATAATGTTGCAACTATCAAGATGATACCAACTGCTGGATTCCAGAATCCTATCAATCCAACCGTTATAACTAATAATAAAGTAAATAACAATCCTTCACCACCAACGACGTCCTTTATTGCTCCAGCTATTTCTTTTATATTTGCAAAGATAGTATCAATAAGCTTTTCAGGACTTCTTGAGATATAAGCATTACCTCTAAATTGCCCTTCATAACCAGTAAGATTACAGCTAATTGTTCCAGATGTTGTATAAACAAACGAATCACATATTGTATCTCCAGTTTGATTATAGTCAATTTCAAATACTTGCAATCTAAAGTATTGAGCTAATCCGCTTAAATCAGTAAAGACAAAATTTATTGTTTTTATTTCTTCATCATAAGTTAAATTATAAGCAACATTCTGTGCATAAACATCATAATAACCAGTCCAGAAATCATTCAAAGCTTCAGATATTTCCAATTCTATCTCACAAGGAGCTGTTGAACAAATAGATGTTTTATAAAGTGTTCCTAAAAGAGTCCCAGACTTTATTATGGTGAATTGATATTCTTTATCCAATTCTAAATATTCTATGAATTTACCAGAATCATCAGTCTCTCTTATTCCAATAGCGTTATAATTTCCAGTCGAAGTATCTTTCTTTGAAATCGTAACAAAAGCATCTGCTACTGGAGTAAGTCCTTGCAATGTCGTGAAGAAGAACTTAACTGAATCACTTTCATTCAATAAGAATAAATCAATATTATTTGTTGTGTTTGTCAATACAGATTCACTTAATAGATAAGTTCTATCGGAGTAGCCAGAAGAAGAATATTCAGATGACATATCAACATAAAATGTTTTTTGTGATGGTTCTGCACAGAAATCAAAGTAATATCTTGTATTAGAATTATTGGCATAAGAATAATTATTCTTTACATTTCCATCTCCTAACCAATAATTAAACAATGCAAAAAAGCTTCCGTTTAGAGTTGATAAAGTATTCTCATCTTTCAAAGTGAAATTAACATAAGTAACATTAGTTGTTGCATTACATGATTGAAAATTAATTGGAGTTGAACTCTGCGATGAAGATGAAGTATTAATAGTAAAAGTAGTATTATAAAAGCTCCAATAGAAGTTTGATGTTGTTGATGGCAGACTTGCTATAGTATAGAATGTATCTCCAAATCTAGAAGCAGTATGAGAAATTCCATTATAAATTAAATAACCAAAAACAGTAGTAAAATCAGTTCCTAATGTTATATTTATGCTAAAGTTCTCATTATCAGTTTCATATCCAGTAGGATTAAATGTTCTTGAGTTTTCAAATATAGAATAATTCCAAGAAATAGAATCTGAATTAATATTATTTAATGTATCATTAGCATAAAGTATTAATGTTCTATTTCCATAATCTGTAATATTAAATTGCGTAGTATTTGCAGAACAAGTTACAGAAGTATTTGTCCCTTTATAATCATACCAACAAGAACTTGGATTTAATTCTGTCAATGTCCAATTAAGAGTTAAATTTGTATTCAAAGCATGATAAGGAATATTTGTTGTTGGAGAAATTATAGAAATTAAAGGAGTAATTGTATCCTTAAAGAAAGTTACACTAGAACTATTTATATTACCTGCAGAATCATTTGCCCCCATTAGCCAACTATTGTAATCTTCAATTGAAGTCAATCCAGTTAAGTTTAGAGCACAATCTGTTGTTATGTTAGTTGCTCCTCCATTAGTTGAATACCAGCATGTTTGAAGATTGGCATCTGTTGCACTAAAGTTAATTGAAGAAACATTAGTTGAATAATTTAAAGCTTGTGGATAAATTATTGAAACTGAAGGATTTATCGTATCAACAAAGAAAGAAACCATTGAAGAATTTCTATTATTAGCTGAATCATTAATTGCAGCTAACCACCAATTATTAAAACCTTCTGTAGCTGTTAATCCTGTAACATTATTTCCGCAAGTTATTGATGTATTTGTAACTCCGCTGTTAGTTGAATACCAACAAGTATCTGGGTTAATCTCTGTTAAGGTATAATTTAATGCAGTTACAACATAATTATAATACGTCCCATTTGTTGGATAAGTTATAATTATTCCTGGATAAGTTGTATCCACTGTTATTGTATTTATTACAGACTGAACAACATTACTTAAATAATCTGTCGCAGTAAAGAACCAATTATAAATTCCATCAATAAGATAAACTGGTATGCCTAAAATTGTTTCAAATATCCCAGGAGCATAAGTTTGTGTTGTCTCGTTTATTATATATCCTGATAGATTTTGAATTGTTAATGTTGCATTTGCTATGCCTATACCTGTCCCAACACCCCATATCATTGCTTCTTCATAAATCCATTTATTATTTGCACCAGCAGTACTCGTCCTTAAATTAATCCATGTTGTAGAATTATAACAATCCCATAAAGCTTGGTCACTTGCTCCAGCTTCTTTACTTCCAATTCTTAATTGTATAATATTTGACTGGTAACAAAGAGAAGGCAATGTCAAATTAGCTGTTGATACTGCATCTTTAACTTCCCATTTTACATTTATAATATTATTTGGTTTGGTATAATTTATATATATGTACTCTGTTGAAGCAACAAGAGTATTATATCCATAAGTATTCCAATCACCATCATAATAATTTTGAGGATCTAATATATCTGAACCAATATTAAAGTAACTTCCACTATAATTTAATCCACAATTTCCATCTCCAGCAGTTGAAGCATTAGCCGTTTCTTGATAACATATTTCGCCATCAAAAATAGATGCGGTAAAATTAACTATACTTGCATTTGAATAAGTATTATTAACTGGTGTTAATAAATTTATGATTGGTGCAGTGATATCAAGTAAAATAGTTCTTGTTTCTGTTGAATTCGGATTTCCAAATAATCCATAAGCAGTAGCATTAAGATAATAATATCCATCTGCTAATCCACTAAAGTTTATAAATAATGAAGAGTTTGTTGAAGTTGAGGAATTTATTAATCCACTCGAATCAAATAATCTTATAGTCATATTAGCAAAATTAGATCCTGTCACATTAGCTAATATAAAGTTCTGGCTGTAATTACCAGAAGCAGTTGTAAGAGAGACGAATTGTATATTCAATCCGACTACATTACCATTTAAACAATTCAAATTAGATGTATTAAGATTGTTTAAAGTGCAATTATTGCTTGTAAAATTGGTTAATATAGAATTTAAGATTGTAGAATTAAATATTGATGAATTTGTAATCGTAGAATTAACGATAGTTGAATTATCTATTGTTGAATTAATTATAGTTGAATTAATAATTGTATATAATGATCTTGTTATTGTTGAATAACTCACCACAGAAGAATTTATGCTAGAAATATTTATTGTGGAGAAAGAAATATTTGAATTAAAGATTAGAGAATATTCTCCAACATTGTCGTCTATTGTTGAATTGGTTATAAAAGTATTTGAATCTTGCATTCTTATATTTCTTGTTTCTGTGCTATTTTTATTTCCAGCTATATCATAAGCAGTTGCATTAAATTTATATCTCTTATTGACAAACAATCCAGCAATATTTACAAAATTAGGTGATGTAGCTGTAGCAGTTGAATTAACCAATGAATTGCTATTATTATAAGCATTAATTGTTATATTGGCTAAATTTGCGTCTGTTGCTGTTACATTAATTAATAAATTTGCTCTTATAAAAGAATTGTTTGTTTCTGTTGGATTTACAAATTGAATTAACGGAATAATTGTGTCAACTGTGAATGTTACACTGGAAACATTCTGATTTCCAGCAGAATCATTAGCATAAACTTTCCAAGTATTACTTCCTTCTGTGCTTGTTAATCCAGTAACATTAATTCCACAAGTTACTGAAATGTTTGTTACTCCAAGATTTGTTGAATACCAACAATTATTAGGATTAATATCTAATAAAGTATAATTCAAAGCTGAAACATTAACACTATAATTAATAGACAATGGATAAACAATTGTTATTCCTGGTTTAATAGTATCTACAGTTACAGTATTGTTTTGAGTCGTAAATGAATTTCCAATATTATCTACCACTGTAATAAACCAATTATAAACATTATCAATTAAAGTAACTGGAATGCCTATAATTGCATTTAATAATCCACCCCAGAATGAAGTTGTTTGATTAACAAGAGATGTTTGATTATAAATATATAAAGTTGTATAATTTATACCTAAATTATCTGATATATTTGCTGTAAAATTAACAATACTTGCATTTGAGAAGCTTCCATTAATTGGAGTTAATAATGTTGCATTTGGATTGGTTGTGTCTTTGAAGAATGTTACACTTGTAGAATTTGTATTTCCTAATGTATCATTTGCAGCAATAAGCCAAGTATTAGAGCCTTCGGTTGATGTCAAACCTGTTTTATTAGCAGTGCAACTGGTTGTAATATTTGTTGTTCCTCCATTAGTTGAATACCAGCATGTCTGGAGATTTGTATCAGAAGCTGTAAAGTTCAATGCGGATACATTGATATTATAAGTTATGTTTTGTGGATAATTTATTGAAACAAATGGTTTTATAGAATCTATCAAAATAGTTCTTGTCTCTGTGTTATTCTTATTTCCAGCATAATCATAAGCGGTAGCATTAAAATAATAATATCCTTCTGCAAGAGATATAAAATTCAAGAATAATGGAGAAGTTATACTTATTGTAGAATTATACAATCCAGTTGAATTGTATATATTTATTGTTAGATTCTTTAGATTTGTATCACTAGCAGTTACATTAGCCCATATTAAATTATATGTTTGATTTCCAGAAGAACTTGTCGGAGAAACAAATTGAATCGATGGAAAAGTTGCATCAACAAAGAAATTCTGTGTTGTAGCAGTTACATTGTTTCCATCTCCATCACTTGCTCTGCAAGTCCAATTGTGGCTTCCTTCTGTTATATTATATATTTGCTGTAGAGAGATATATGTCTGTGATACAGAGCTATTTATTATTGTGTAATTGTCTGCATCATCTATGATTAAAGTAAGATTTAATACGTTTGCGTTATCTGTTGCTGAACAATTGAAAGCGATATTCAAAGAGACATTTGCATTATTTGATGGAAAGCTTAATGTTATAATTGGTGGAGCAGGAAAATCTGTTCCAGCATAAGCTCCAAATTTTCCACTATCTATACCAGTATAGATTAAATCTAAATTTGTATCATGAGTTAATGAATTAACATTAGATCCTCCAACCCAATTTCCAGTATCAGTTGCAGACAAATCAGTTGTAACATTAGAATTTCTGTTATAAACTCCAAATTTACCTGAGTTTATTCCTAAATAAAGCAAATCTTTTGAAGAATCATAACTCATACCTTTAATATCACTTCCACCAGAAGAATTGCCAATCCAATTTCCAGTATCTGTATTAGATAGACTAGTCCAAACATTAGAAGTTCTATTATAAACTCCAAATCTTCCAGAACCAAGTCCAGTATAAATCAAATTATTTATAGAATCATAAACTATAACATAGACTGGACTAGTTGGTGATACTCCAGCCCAATTTCCTGGATCAGTAGATGCTAAACTTGATGTAATATTTGAAGTTCTGTTATAAACTCCTAATATCCCAGAAGTTCCTCCTATATATATGAGATTGTCTGCTGAATTTGAATCAAAGGCAAGAGAATCAAAAACGCCAGTTCCCATAAAGTTTCCAGTATCAGTTGCAGACAAATCAATCCAAATATTAGAAGTTCTATTATAAACACCAAATTTACCTGTTTGTCCAATTGTATATATTAAATCATTTACATAATCATAAGTTAAACCATAGACTATAGATCCTCCAACCCAATTTCCAGTATCAGTTGCAGACAAATCAGTTGTAACATTAGAAGTTCTGTTATAAACTCCAAATTTACCACCATCTCCAACTATATAAACTAAATCACTATTATTATTATAAATTATATCATTAAGATTAGAGGTAGAAATCCAATTTCCAGTATCAGTTGCAGACAAGTCAATTGCTATGTCTGCTGTCCAATTATAAAAACCTAATTTACCTCCTGAACTAGCAATGTAAACTAAATTATTGTTATTATCATATATTATACTATTAATATTCAAAGCCCAAATACCAATATTAGTTGCATTCAAATCAGTCCAATTTCCAACATCCCAATCTGCCCAATTAACAAGGACTTCTGAATTTGCTGTTGCAATCCAATCAATTAAAATATTCTCTTTCTTATAACCAGATAATTTCCATTTATAAGTGCCAGCAGACAAGATTTCATAATTATAAACATCCCAAATGTCTTCTGTGTAACTCTCTAAATAACAATTTTCTTCATCTCTGTCGCAAACCAATTGCTGCTTCTCTTCTGTATGCGTTGAAATATACCATTGATAACTTTCAAGCTCTTGAATTAAACCATCTTCATCAAAGAAAGAAACATCATTGAATAATGGAGCATCATCATAAAGTGTAGCTTCTCCAATTGCTTTGCATTCATTGCCAACATTGCATTTGTCAGTATTATAAATCAAAGAATATTCAGCAATGGTTGAGCTAATTACTGGTATTCCCCACAAATCTTTTATCTTGTAATGTCCATAAGCATAATGATTGCCATTATTTTCTATAGGATCTTTATCCCAAGATGCAACATTGCCGAGAGCAGAAACACTTATCGACGATAAGACTATTAAAAAGAGAGATAGAACTATCATTACCCAGAGCATTTTCGATTGCCACATCGCATTTGTATGCCCTATTTTTTTCATTTTAAGGAGACATTCCTCCAGCTTTAGTTTTTCCATAAAGGATAATAGTTACTATCAATCCAATAACAAAAACAATAAGAGGAAAATGATTCATCAAAGCTTTAGTCAAAGTGAATTGATCATAAGTTGAAGAAAGTTCAGAATTTTCTCCAATGTCTGTATAAATATTTGCAAAAAGTCCTGCTAAGATTATTGCCACAACTAGAACTACAATAAATATCACTGCAAATACTGGATGAGTATCAATGAATATTGAGGATATTATTAATCCAAGAGAAATCGCAATAAAAGAGAAAAAGAATAAATAATCTAAAAATGGAATTGTCTTGCTTTCAACCATCTCTAAATTTTGGATTGTTCTATTACTAAACTGAGGATTTGATTGTAGAGCATCGGAGGTTTCTGTAAAAACTTTGCTGAATAAGAGACTTACAATACCTATGACAAATAAAATTACAACTAGAGAAATAATTAATGAACTTGCATCTCCTTTCTTATTCATCTTTTTCATCTTAAACTCCTCCTTATTTTTTGTATATATTCTTTTATTTCTTCTTGTGTCATCATTCCTTTTTTGCTTTTTTCAGAAACTATTTCTGCGGCTTGTTTTTTGTTAAGAAATATTCCAATCTTTTCGCAATCAACTAAAACTCTTTTTATTTCTGCATCAAGTTTTTTGGGAATTGCAGTCCATACATAATCATCTCTAGACATTCAAAATAAAGCAATCTCTAGTTTATATATCTTTTTGTCTAAATGTGTTTGAATGTGTTTAAATAAAGCTTATAAGCTTAGTTAGACTTCAAATTTATAACTAAATATTAAAAATGGAGGTAAAAAACAAATGAAAAGTTTGCTTAACAAAAAAGGGCAACTTGGTGATCTACAGGGTATAATAATGACCCTCGTGGTGGTGGGTATTCTTCTTGGAGTCGCATTCTTGGTTTTAGAATCATTCTTTGACCAAATGACTGCAGGTTCTGAGGCAGCTAATGCTGTAAATAGCACCATAGTCGCTATGGCTACGATTCCTTCGTGGTTAAGTATTATAGTAATCCTAGCAATAGTAGGAATATTACTTGCAATTGTCTTCAGCGTATTGCCTAGAGCGGGACCATCAGTCTAAACAAGCAATCTTGTTTAATGACTATGGATAACAAGAAAGGTCAAATTGGAAATCTGCAAGGGATAATCCTGACAATCTTAATTGTTGGTATATTACTTGGAACTGGATTTTTAGTTTTTAATGAACTTGAAAATCAAACCAATGATTATACTATAACAATTACAGATGAAACACTAACTTCAGTTACAGAAACTGGAAAATATGTAGATTATAACTACACGACTTCTAGTATAGACTGTTTCAATGGAGTTACATTTTCAGCTGTAGAAAATGCAACAGGTGGAGAAACAATTGCTGCTGGAAACTATACTACAACAACGAATGGACTAATCCAATCAATAGGAGGAAGTTACAACAACACAAATTGGAATGTAACATATTCGTATGCACATGGTAGAGAAGGATGTAGTGCAATTGAGACTACAACTGATGCTATTGGAGTGATTCCATCTTGGTTAACTATTATAATAATAATTACAATAGTTGGAATTTTGCTTGTAATAGTATTCAGAGTATTGCCTATTGCAGGAAAAGGAGCTGGAGGAACAATTGCCGAAGTCTAAAGAAATAAATTATTTTTTTTGCCTTAATTTTTTTCAATAAGGTTATGAGGAATTAGAAGGAGGTTAAATGAAAATAGTTACTACAATTCCAGATAGAAACAGATATTATCTAGTTAGAACTGGAAATTCTCTCACAGATATTAAAAGATGGATTAATTGGGCAAAAAAAACATTTCCTAGACAAAAACTTATTCTAGTTGATACTTATACACCAAAAATGAAAACCAAAGACATAAATATGAAAAAGTATTGGAAACTTAGATTTGATAGTGGATATGAACATAAATATTATGTTTATGGAAGTTATAAAGGAGGATAAAAAATGCCTAAAAGTAAATACGAAAAGTATGTGAGAATAAGAGCAGTCGACGTCGGTAGAAAGGGAGGTCATTACATTAGAATAGGAATCCGCAAGAAGAAAGGAAAGCGTGGAGGATATTCTGAAAAGATTGGTAAGATGAGAAAATATCTAACTGGTTGATTTTTTATTAATTTTAAAGTAGTTAGAAATATTTATAAGTAAAAGATATTTGGTAATTGTCTGCCTGAAAAGCAGAAAAGGTAATAGGTAAGATGGAAAAAGAAGTAGCAAGCAAGAAGGCACAATTCTATTTAGATACAAATACATTAGTTCATATTACTCTTTCTAATAATAGATTTTATAATGGCAAAATAAAATATATTGGCATAGATTTTCTTCTGATGGACGAATTGAAATTTGGTGAAGTTTGTGCATTCTTTGCAGAAATTGAAGACATATTGCCATATAGAGAAAAAGAGGAGACTAAAATATGAAGTGGTTAGAAGCAATTCACAAAACTTCTAAAAAAAGAGTTTCAGCTTGGAAAATAATGGAAGATTTAGAATGGCAAGGAAAAGATAAAGATGAATTTATTGCACCAGAAGATTTAATAGAAAATTTTGAAGAAGTTTTAGCTAATGGGAAGACTGAGGTAAAATTAATTTTTGTTCATTATTTTAAAAGATATGAGGGAACTGAACAAGAAGAAAATGTAACATCTCATTTCAGAAGTGAAGATGGTAGTCTTGCAAGATTAAATTCTTGGGGAGAAAGTGACGAACATAAATTAGCAAAGAAATATATTTATGATAATATTGATAATATTTCTTTAATAAATTTTGAGAATAAAAAAATAAAAGATGTTGGAGAAATAGAAGATATTAAAATAGAAAAAGGAATTGGACTAAAAAGAGCAGATGTTCTTGTTATTTTTAAAAATTATCATCCTGTTCTTGGAAGAGGAATTGCTTTTGAAGTTCAATATTCTTCACAAGAAGAAGAAAAAATAATAATAAGAAGTTTTGATAGAGCTTCTTATGGTTATAGTGTTGTTTGGTTATGGAGTAAAGATTTAAAGAATTTTACTAATTCTGTTAAAGTTACTCCTTATAATCAAGCTCTTAAAGAATATAATGAAATGACAACTTATTTACAAAATAATGAATTATCTAATATTGCTGAAAAAGCAAGAAGATTAACAAGTGAGATTAGAAAAGAAATAATTGATGCTATTGTAAAAAATAAAATAATATTTGAAGATATTAGATCATTCTATCAATCAGAAGAATTATATGCTAGAAAAAAAGAATTAATTTCTGAAACAATACAAGAAATAACAGATGCAAAAGAAATTAATATAAAAGAGTATAATAATTATAAGAAATCTCTTGATGAAGAAATTAATAAATTAAAATTAGACATTGAACAACAACTTAAAACAATTGTTACAAATTCTATAAATAATGAAATACTAAATAATATTATATCAGAAAAAATAAATAAATTCGATATTTCTGAATTGATTATCAAACAAAAAAGAATTTGTCCTAGTTGTGGAAGTAAACTTCATGAATATAAAAATGGGGATTTAATTTGTGAAGGTTGTCCTTATCATAGATTAAATGAAAAATATTATGAAAGTCAAAATAAAATATCTTAAAGATGGAGATGGAGAAAAAGCAGGAAAAGAAGTCCTAATGAATAAAGATTCTGCTGAAATGTATTTAAAAGAAAGAGAAGGATTTATTGAGATTATTGATGAAGAATTAGAAGAAAGAAAAAAACAAATAGAAATAATTAAAGCAGAAAATCTGATGGAAAGTTGTCCTAAACTTGATTCAAAAGATTTAAAAATATTAGGTTATGATCCACAATCAATTGATATTGCTTCTAATAAAATAAAAGAAAAGAAACATAATAAAATATTAAATAAATGGGATATAACAAAATATTTAGAATTAAAAAAAGATAAAAAATTTAGTGAGGCAAGTGAAATGATTGTAAAATATATTCTTAATAAATATAAAATTTATACTACAAAAGTTGATGAAAAGCCAGAAGTTTATATATATAATGAAGGTATTTATATAAAAAATGGAAGAAGTTGTATTCAAGAAACAATGAGAAAAGAATTACTTAATAATTTTTATAATAAATGGGATTATAATCAAGTAATTGTAAAGATAGAAGCAGACACATTTATAGATTATGATACTTTCTTCAAAACTAATTATAAAGACGAAATTCCTGTTCAAAATGGAATTTTAAATATAAAAACAAAAACACTAACTGAATTTACTCCAAACAAAATATTCTTTAACAAATGCCCAATAAATTATAATCCAAATGCTAAATGTAAAAATATAGATAAATTTTTGTCTGAAATTTTAGCAAGTGAGGACGATAAATTAGTTTTTTATGAGATTGGAGGATGTTGTCTTTATAAAGAATATACTTTTGAAAAAGCTTTTATGATGGTTGGTGGTGGGAGAAATGGCAAAGGAAAATCAATTGAATTAATAAAAAGAGTTATTGGTCCAGAAAATTGTTATTCTATGCCATTATCGGCTTTAAATTATGAAAGTGCTGATTTATGGAAATTATGGAATAGCATGGTTAATCTAGCAGGAGATATAGGAAATAAAGATTTAAAAGATACAAGTATGTTTAAAGCTCTTACTGGAAGAGATTTTATAACTGCTAAAAGAAAATATTTGCCTGCATTAACTTTTGAAAATTATGCTAAGTTTATTTTTGCATGTAATGAACTTCCAATGGTCTATGATACATCAAAGGGTTTTTGGGAAAGATGGATTTTATTAGAATTTCCTTATTATTTTGCAGATAAAGATGAATTTGATAGATGTAAAGATTTGAATGAAAAAAAAATTTGGAAATTAAGAGATGAAGATATTATAAATAAAATTGCTACAGAAGAAGAATTATCTGGATTATTAAATAAATTTTTGGAAGGTTTTGATAGATTATTTCAAAAAAGAAGATTTAGTTCAACAAAGGGAAGTGAAGAAATAAAAAATACATGGATAAGAAGAGCAAATAGTTTTATGGCTTTTTGTATGGATCATCTTGAAGAAGATTATGAAGGAGAGATAACTAAACAAGAGGTTAGAAGAAAATATTCAAAATATTGTAAACAACATAAAGTAAGAAGTAAATCAGATGTTGTAATGAAATTAGTATTACAAGAATTATTTGGAGCTGATGAAGAAAGAATTGGTCCTTCTGATAATAGAGAATGGTATTGGAGAGGAATTAAGTGGAAATAGATTATGGCAAGGGTGTCAAGGGTTTTTGGGAAATATATAGAGGTATTGAGTTGAGTATAGGGGTAAAAAAGGGGTGGAGTCCTTGCCATCTTAGTCATTTTCTACAAAATAAGGTGTTATATGAAGAAACAAAAAAAGAAACAATTGCCATCTAAAGCTCAAGTCTTAAAGTTAATAGCCAAAGACTTTGAGCAAACAGATATTAAAGCGAATAAGTCAGAAGAAGATTTATTTTTGGAAGAACATGAAGATATTTATATGGAAGAAAAATAAGGTGAGGATAATGAATCATAGTCTGAGTAAGGTTATAGAGCTTGGAGGAATTCACTTTCTAGCAATAGATACCTCTTCCTCACTTGACGATGACATGACGGCAGGGCTTCAGCACAGGAGTTTACGAGTGCCAAACACTTTCTCCTTCAGATCCTTGCCAAGGAATGGGCTTAGAAGCCCATTCCTTTATTCCTTTATAAACCACCGAAACATTTAAATACTTAAACTTCTTTAAATAAACTATGATAAATAAAATAAATTTAAAGATTTGGAAGGGGTATGTATTTTGGAAATTCGGCAGTGATATTTTTTTAATCAAGAGGTGTAAGAGATGAAAAAGAAAATCCCACTCTGTAAGATTCATAAAGAGAAAAAAATAGTTTCTCAATATTCTTACGATTGGATCTGTCGTAAATGCATACGGGAGGATTATAAAAATGAAAAAGCAATTTAAAAAAAGTGTCTTATTCGTTGATTTTAAAGACAAAGAAATTATAGACTGGACTGCTCTTGCTAAAAAAGTCAAGGGAGATAAGAGATGAACGACGAAGAACAAAAAGTCTTTGATATATTGCCTTCAGAAAAATCTGTTGGAATTACTTTTGTTATGAAAGCTTTAAATATTCATTATTATTTTGCTTTGAGTATTTTACATGACTTACAAAGGCAGGGACTAGTTGAAGAAAAACAGGTTGGTAATGTCATTAAATATCG
>Ga0209619_10001763_pt1 | contig 15781 bp, 18 predicted proteins | sample Rifsed16ft3_FD_184011 | JGI IMG/M metagenome (GOLD analysis project Ga0209619, IMG submission 184011) | Soil microbial communities from Rifle, Colorado, USA - sediment 16ft 3 (version 2) | ecosystem: Environmental > Terrestrial > Deep subsurface > Rock core/Sediment | place: Rifle, Colorado... | reverse complement strand
TGGAATGGACTTGAACTAAAGCAGTACCAATCACAGCCTTTGTTCGTTGAAAATGGTCAACATGTGAGACTCTTTGTTGAAAACCAAGGTAACGAACCAGTATTCTTCCACATTGTTGGAGAAATCTTGGACAGAGTTACACAAGGTAACAGAGTACAATCCGGAGCAACCGAAACATGGATGCTAGGTGGCTCACAAGGAATGATCGTTGATTTGGTATTTGATGAACCAGGTGCATATGCAGCAGTTAATCACGACTATGCAGCAATTTACACTGGCGCAGCTACAGTATTTGTAGCAGGTGATCCATTTGGATTGAACCCAAGATTGGTCGATGCAGGAGTTATTCCAGCACCAGTACCATCATATGCTTATGCATTGGGCAACCCAAGCAACGCTGTCCCACCAATGGGAATGAACAGTATTGCACACCCAGCACTCAATGTTCATGGTCTATACACTGATGAAGTTGCTTCTGAGAAAATAGCAAATGGTGCATTACCCTTATGGGATATTGTACCAACTCTACCACCAATACCATAGGTAGTAACACCCTATCTTTTTCTATTTTTCAATTTTTAATGAATTATATTCTATAGATTTTTTCTTATTTGCATGGGATTTGACGATTCTGTTTTGATATGCGATGAAGTAGATCCTGTTTTAAATAAAATACTGGAAGATAACGGTTTGAAAGTTTCATACGAACCAAAAATCACTCCCGAACAAATCAAAGAAAGAATTTCTAGTTTCAACATTGTAATTGTTAGAAGCAGAACCACTCTTACAAAAGAGATGATTGAAAAAGCTGACAGCTGTAAAATTATTGCGCGTGTTGGAGTAGGACTAGATAATGTTGATCAAGTGGCAGCTAAAGAAAAAAACATCCGTGTAATTAATGCAGCAGAGGGGGCAATGAATGCAGTGGCTGAACTAGTTTTAGGACTGATGTTGTCATTGGCAAGACAAACCGCACGAGGTGACAGGGCAATTCGAAATGGACAATGGCTAAAAAATGAATTGAAAGGAACAGAGCTCAGAGGAAAATATCTTGGAATTGTCGGACTGGGAAATATTGGAAAAAGATTGGGACGACTTGCAAGAGCACTTAACATGAATATTATTGGTTATGATGTGGTTCCAATCGATGAAGAGTTTGCCAAGGAAGTCGGATTGATGAAAGCTGATCTGGATACATTGTTGCAAAGCTCTGATTATATTTCGATTCATGTTCCGTTGTTGGATTCTACATACCATTTGCTTAATGCTCAAAAAATGTCTACTATGAAAAAGACTGCAAAAATTATCAACACTTCAAGGGGGGGAGTAGTTGATGAGAATGCTCTGTATGAGGCACTAAAAAGTGGCAATTTGGGTGGTGCAGCATTGGATGTCTTTGAGAAAGAGCCAGCAATAGGAAACAACTTGGCAGAATTAGACAATGTGATTCTTACACCTCATATTGGTGCCCAAACAAAGGAGGCTCAATCTTTGGCAGCCAACATAATCGGAGAAAAGATTATCCAAATACTCCGAGGCGTAATCTGAGTATTTTCTGCGTAAACTAGAAAAATAACTAAAAAAGCTTGACTGATACGTGATTAAATCTCGTCTCATTCTTTTTAAGACGGATTTGGAGGTTAATCTTCGTGCAGAAAAATCAAGATATGTACACACAATCTCAAAGACTGGGGAAAAATATGCCTAGTATGGGTTCTCTAGTTAAAATCTCAATTGGATTAATCATTGTTACAATACTTTCTTCGGCCTTTGTTTATGCAGAGACTGCTTCTGTAACCGTAGGTGATACATCATATGGTGTTGAATATACTGGTAATGGAGTAACTGTTTCTGGAATAGATGCAGACCCTGACTTTGTCTCACTGATTATCGGCGTCGATGTTTCTGGTTCACCAGGAACTTTGGAAATCACATTTGAAAGAAGCTTCTTTGATTCTATGTTTCAAGGAGCAGATGATGACTTTATTGTTTTAGCAGATGGCGATGAGCCAACATATTCTGAAATTGAAACAACTCCTCAAAGTAGAACTCTAAGTATTGAATTACCTGCTGGCACTGAAGAAGTTGAAATAATTGGATCTCAATTTGGTTCATCTACATCTGAACCAGTTGAAGAACCAATAGTTGAAGAACCGACACCAACTGAAGTACCAGTTGAAGACAAGCCAGTTGCTTGTACATTGGAATATGCTCCTGTATGTGGTGTTGATGGTGTGACTTATGGCAACAAATGTCAATTAAATGCTGCAGAAATTAATCTGGATTATTTAGGTGAGTGTTTAGTTGAAGAAAAACCAACAGCTGAAAAACCAAAAACTGAATGTGGTGCTGGAACAATTCTCAAAGATGGTGTCTGTGTTTTAGATGAAAGATGTGGACCTGGTACTGTTCTAACAGATGGTGTATGTGTGGCCGAACCAGCTGCTAAATCTGCTCCTAGAGGATTGGGAACTGAATTAGTTATTTCACTAGTTGCAGGATTTATCATTGCAGGAATTATTGGTGGTGTGCTGGCTATAATGTCAAAAGCAAGTAAGAGCAAAAACTAATCTAGTTTAACAATCAAAATTTTTGCCATTCATAATTTGGTTAAAATCAAATCCTGAATATTGCATACTTGTAGAATATGGAATCATTCCTATAATCGGCGTATCGATATTCACCACTACATGCATCTTGTTTGGATCAAGCCTGATTGGTCCTCCGTTGAACTCAAAATCTAACTGCATAAACAAATACTGTGCCACATTAAATTCCTCAGAATGAAAAATTCCGTTCTGAGTTGCATGTGATAACGGGTTTATTGTAAGCGGCTGTATGGTAAATGTCCCTTTATCTTCCAAATCATAAAATATAGTTATCTCAAATTTTTTAAAACTTGTCCAATATGGTAAAGCGTTGCAAAATTCAACATCGCCATTATTCGATAATGCAAAATAATTGAATTTATTTTGATCACTCCATCTAAATTGTAGTTGCTCTGCAGCATAGATGTTCAAAATAGAATATGCAAATGGAATAATTATTACAATTATTGCAACTAGTGTTATTTTTGAATGTTTGTCCATCTTTTAAATTGCGATAATTTCTCTATCAATTAGATATTGAATTGCTTGAGAAAATTCATTATCTGAGATTTTGTCTTCAAGCCACCATGCGACTGTGTTTTTTATCCATTTTGGAATGTATATGTCCTCAAGATTTTTTTCATTTATTTTATCTGGTATGCTGATTATGTCTTTATCTACAAATTTATTTATTGCATCTATGAAAAATCCATCTGACATTTTATCATCAATCCAACTAAATGCAACTTGTTTCATCGTTATGGGGATGCAGACATTTTCTGAATCAATTAAATCAAACTCTGTACTGTCTTTTGCACCGGCATATTCGACATCTATGAAATACTTGCCCACTGGAAAAATTTCTGCCTCAAAAGGAATTACAGAAGGAATCGGGGTTTGCAGATTGGAAATTGGAATGGGAATTGCACTGCTTCCTTTACCTGCTTGGTCTCTGATGTGGATAACTGCAGGATCTCCTGTAACTTCTGAAACTTGTATAGTGTAAAATAATTTTTCACAGTATCTAAAAGTAGTCTTATCCATTAAAATTTCAACAGTCGGTGCGGCATAAACGCTTGGCAATAATGAGACACTGAAAATTACCAATCCCATGATAAGCAAATACTGTCTTGTCTTCATCTTCATCTCTTTATGATTACTTAATAAAAATCTCAAATCTATGCTCAGGAATGCTTTTTAATGACTGAAAATGACTTTGTTTATCGAGTTTTCTGCGGATGCAAACTCTTTGAGTGTGGCTTGTGATGCCCACTCAAGGAACATTTTGACTCTTTAGAGATTGGGTTCATTTGGCGATTTAGTTATTAAAGGGGATTTTATTAAAATCGATATGCCTAGTATACAAGACAAAACTTGGATCAAACTATGGAAAGAAAATACTCCTGAAATCAGAGAGCGAGTAGTGCAGTGGCGTAAAGAAAATGCCATTACTAGAATCGATAGACCAAGTCGCTTACAGAGAGCCAGACGATTAGGCTACAAGGCAAAACAAGGCATAGTTGTTGTTAGAATGAGAGTAGGTACTGGTGGTATGCGAAAACAAAGACCAGTTGCTGGTAGAAGACCAAAACATCTTGGTGTTACCAGAATCAAGGCAGATGATGACATGAAGACAGTTGCAGTAAGAAGAGTGCTTGAAAGATATCCTAACATGAAACTTTTGGGTTCATACTTTGTCTACAAAGATGGCATGCATTACTGGTTTGAAGTTATATTGGCAGATCCGATGCATCCAAGAATTGCACAAGACAAAGAATTACGACAAAGAATGCCAGAAATAACTGCATAAATTGAAATCAAAATTATTCATTTCATTTCTTTTACTTTTAGTAGTTACGCCTGCATTTGGCCAATTACTTTCTGATGCCACTGGACTTGTAAATAGACTAGATGTGAAAACAGGTGGATATGCATTTGAAGTTCAAACCGTTGCAAACTTTGACATACAGGATTTTGAGTTTGATGAAGAACAAAAACGCTTAACCCTTTATGTTTCTAGTAGTCTTGAAAATAATTTAGGTGAAGTGTATATGCCGCAAACTCTTTTGAGTGGAAATTTTACTTTTTATATTAATGGACAGGAATATTTCCCAACAGTAAAACTCAATGATAATATTTCATTTATCACATTAAATTTTACCGGCTCTGGTGATAATAAAATAGAAATTATTGGAACTGACTATCTGCAGGGACTAAATCAAACCTCCATTCCAATTGAAAATGAATTGCCCACTGAAAACAAATCACCTGATAAGGGAGGATGTCTAATTGCTACTGCAGCATATGGTAGTGAGTTAGCACCACAAGTGCAGCAACTACGAGAACTACGAGATAATCAATTACTGCATACAGAATCAGGAAAATCATTCATGAATTCATTTAACGCATTTTACTATTCATTTAGTCCCACAATAGCAGACTGGGAAAGAGAAAACCCTGCATTCAAAGAAGCAGTAAAGATTGCACTCACTCCGCTGATTTCTTCTTTATCTATTCTAAATTATGTTGATCTGGATTCTGAAACTAAAGTCTTTGGATATGGAATCAGTCTGATTCTATTGAATGTTGGAATGTATTTTGTAGCTCCTGTTATTGTAATTGCTGGAATTAGAAAGAGATTCTAAACTCCTTTTGTTTTCCACAATGGTTATTTGATAAAAATTAATCTCTTATTCTTTGAAATTAGAATAATCGTCAGTCATCTTTTTCTAATTAGCTGAATCTAATTTTAGTACCGTTTAAATTAATTAACAAATTTTACGATAATATGGTAACCAGTTGCAGAAATTGTAGAAAAATATTTAATGCAAAAAATGCACTGTTTTGCTCTACGAGTTGTTACAAGTTCTATACCGATGCATTAGAAAGAAAGGTAATTCCATCATTAGAAAATAATCCTAATCAAACTGAAAAGTTAAGCTATTCTACCATTTTGAAATGTGACCAAATTAATTGTAACCACGAATATTCAAAAAATGGTACAATGAGTTGTAGAAAATGCGGTCATGCAAGTGTCCTCATGAATCAGATGAAATGAAAAATTAGATTCTACACTCTTTTTTCCAAAAGTTCATACAAAATTGAGAAAATCATGAATTTTGTTTTTTAATTATTTATTCCATGAAATATCGTATGCAATAATCGTGTTTTGTTTTGGTTTTGCCTTTTGTGCCATCCCCCACTCGTTTGAAGTATGACCTGAATTAAGATCAGAAATTTCACCCCATTTGAATTTGGGTACTTTGGCTGTTTCCATGAAATGTTGACAGTGATATTTTATCTTAAGTGGTAGGAATGCACTGCCGTGCATCTTATATTCTAAAATCTTTGTTTTGCTAAATTCTTAAGTTTGTACACGTTCCTGTATTTTCATCCATGAAAAATTCCACCAAAGGTGTTATTGCCATTATTGTTGGCCTTGTCGCATTTTATGGAATAATGTTGATACTGTTTAATATCTCGTTTTAGGGATTCTAAAAACTTAAGTTAAAACTCATTATCTTTTTCTCATGGAGCATACTGAGGACTGTGCATATAGAATTACCAATAATCTAAAACACGTCAACTGTTTTTGCACATGTCACAAAATTATAATAAACAAATAGATGAATTTGGATTTTTCTAAATTTAGATTTACTTTTATTTTGTTTGTGAAAATATGATTTATGAATAATGCAAAAGTTGCATTAATTGGTGGATTTTGTATTGTTGTGGTATTATCTGCAATGCTTGTTTTTCTTTAGATATTTGCTAAAATACTAGTATCTTAAAACCATCATTTGTTGGGAGAAAAAGAAGCACTAGCATTTCTTAAGAAAAGCAACAAGTCCATTGTTTTGGCTTGGGAATCTTATAGGTTGCAGATTGGTAATTCTCAAAACAAACAGCTAAATGATGTATTCAAGCAGATGTTCAAAGCATGGACGCTATCAAATCAAAAAGCAATAGACCTTCTTGAGAACAAAAATGCAAAACCTGTAAAGAAAACACCGATACCAAAAGAGAAAAAATCTGTAAAAAATAATAAAAATATTTAAATTTCTAAATTACTCACTCAGTAATTTCTGAATTATTGCTTCAACATTACCTGATTGTCCAAACGAGACATTCCTTAGGATTCCTTTTCTATCTACTAGTATCATAGATGGCGTTCCTTGTAGCGCAAATTTTTCAAATGTCTCTGCTGAATATTCTTTTGTTTTCATATAGTCTTTGACTCTTTGAATGATTTGCTTCCTATACTCTTCTGGCTGGGAATCAAATTCTGGAATCTGCCCGTAAATGAATTGCATCACTTTGTCCTCACTTACTTTACCATCTGTTTTAGTTAACTTGTCCATTGCAAGAGGAAATGGAATCTTGTATGGTAGTTTGCTGTCCTTTTGTAATTGACCGTACATTGATAGCGCGTTTTTTGTTTCGCCAATAACCTCGCCTGTCTCAGCTAGCATTTTCAAATTATCCAAAGTATTTTTATCATAATCCTCAAATGCTGTGGCAATTCCTATCACGCGTACCCCTTCATCTTTGTATTTGTTGTAGATGTTAATTGCCTCAGGAAGTGCATGCATAAAGCAACCAGGACAATTCACTTGAAATACCTCCACTAAAACAATATGATCTTTTTCCTGATCAAAATTTGTGGGTGCTCCTTGAACCCAATCAGATACTGCAAAATTTGGTGCTTTTTGTCCAATAATTGCACTCATTGTACCATCTTGATTTTTTTCTATTAAATAGATAACGCATATGCAAAATACTGAATATTTCGGGTAACCTAATATAGGATATAAAAAACCTGAAAACAAAATGCAGGCAGTAACTCAAGACAGATTAGAACTTTTTGCAGAGATGGAGGCAAAATATGAAAAAAAAGATACTGCATATTTTGTAAATCTTTTAGCTCATCCGGATTATGTAGTGAGAACTCGTGCCACTTGCATTTTAGTTGATTTTGGTGGTGAGGACAAAGTTCCACATGTTGCTCAAGTTCTAAAAAATGATGAAAATGAACTTGTAAGACATGAGGCCGCATTTTCACTAGGTCAGATGTGCCTTTCTAGTTGTATACCTGCACTTTCTGATGCAACGTTGCATGACCCTAGTATGTTTGTAAGACATGAGGCAGCCATTGCACTTGGTGTAATTGGTTCCAAAGAGGCAAAAGCAGTTTTAGAAAAAGCATTAAACGATCCTGATAGACCAGTAGTAGAGTCTGCAGTGGTCGCATTATCTAATATTGAATTTATGGAAAAATTAAGCAAGAATGAAAAGTTTGCAAAACTGACAGGTGGATAAGATGAATTTTACAGTTGGAATTATTGCTGCAGTTGGCGTTTTGGTTGCAATTAGTTTAGTAATGATTGCAATGGATCCTGGGTATATTTCAGAACCACCAGTAAAGCCAGCTGCTTGCACAAAAGAATATGTCCCGGTTTGTGGTGCTGATGGTGTAACTTATGGCAACATGTGTACACTAGGTGCAGCAGGAACTGAACTTGATTATACAGGTGAATGTGTTGTTGAAAAGCCACTCAAAGAAGGTTGGACACGAATTACATCTGCAACAGACCCAGGTGTTGGACACGAATCTCACCAACTTGCAATGATTTTGCCCCTAACTGACAAAGTTTATTCTGGAACATTACACTATGATGCAACTGAATCTATTCAACTAATTATATTGCATGGACCATTAGATGATGAGGCAAAAGGCCAGGCAGTTTGGACTCCAGACGGTGTGAGCAAATTTGCAATGACTTTTGTTAATCCAGACAATGCACAGGGAGAATGGAAATTTGCAGGAAATGCATTGGCAGTACACACAAAGAAAACTGAACCATTCACCGTTGATTATATGATGGAATATGACGAAAAACCAATTTCAAATAGTGTGATTACTGGAACCGTACAATCAGTGCAAGACCCCGGAATTGGACATGAATCTCACCAACTTGCAGTTATTTTGGCACCATCTTCTGATGTTTATTCTGGTATTCTCTCTTATTCTGCATCTGAGCCAATTCAATTAATTGCACTGAGAGGTCCAATTGGTCCTGATGAGCATCCAGAAAAGACTTGGACTGTAGATGGTAGTACCATCTTTGAGATGATATTTGTTGATCCTGCAAATGCAATGGGCACTTGGGAGTTTTCAGGAAATGCCATTGCACTTCACACAAAAAATACTACTGAATTTACCGTCAGCTATTCTGTTAGTGCCACAAAGTCTGGAGGATCAGTAGCAATTCCAGAATCTGCAATGCCTGTAGCTCCAATTACTCATATGGTTTCAATTCCACAAGGTGTATCGTATCCTGGATGTGAGACTACAAACGAATGTTATCTTCCATATTCTTTAGAGATTAAAGTCGGTGATACTGTTTCATGGAGTAATGATGATACTGCAGCACATACTGTTTCTAGTGGAACCGCTGCGGATGGAATGGATGGAATCTTTGATTCTAGTTTGTTTATGGCAGGTTATACTTTTGAATTTACATTTGATGAATTAGGAGCATATCCTTACTTTTGCATGGTTCATCCTTGGATGACTGGAGAAATTATTGTAAATGAAACTTTTGATGTACAATATGGAGATGTTACAGCACCAATACCGGAACCAATTTCAGAACCCGCACCAGTACCAGTTGAAGAGCCAGTACCAGTTGAAGAGCCAGTACCAGTTGAAGAACCAACAGCTGAACCTGCACCCGTTGAAGAACCATCAGCTGAACCAACTGAGAAACGTGCAGCACCTGTTGAAGTTACGATGGCAAAAGGTTCTAGTGCTCCTAGATGTGAAACTACCACCGAATGCTATCTTCCTTATGCAGTTGAAATTTACTCTGGAGAACCAGTAGTTTGGATTAATGCAGATTCTGCAGCTCACACAGTAACCAGCGGATTGCCTGCTGCTCATGATGGATTATTTGACTCAGGAATGATAATACCAAATGAGAAATGGGATCATGTCTTTACTGACTCTGGCGAATATGATTATCATTGTATGCTACATCCTTGGATGACTGGCAAAGTTATTGTAAATTAAATTTCTAATTTTTCAATATTTTAAAATTCATTTTTGATTTTAGTGGTTTTTGTTTGTTTTTGGGGCTAAATGGGATTAAATGGTACATCTTGTAAGGTAATTCATATCTTCATATGTTGATATAGTTGAGTTATTAACTGAGTTATTAACTCTAAGTTTTTAAACTAGTTTGTAATTTCAAGTTATTAACTGAATTATTGTTTGAGTTATTAACTCCTAGTTTTTAAATAATAAATTACAATGATCAATAATGAAAAGAGGACATCCAACAAAATCTCAAAGTGTATGTCTTGAAAAAAAATTTCAAAACTATTACTCTCGTGGAATATCTTCAGAAACAGCTTCACAGGAACTAGGAGTAGATAGAAAAACAGGATATGCATATTATAAAAAATTCTCAGATAATATTAAGACAATAAATGAAACAACTTTTTTTGAAGTGCTCAAATCCAGAATGAAACAGCTCACAATCAGTTACGATAATCTACTGCTTGATCTCTATTCTACACTGGATTCTATTGATAACCAACTTAAACAAAAGGATGCAAACAGACAGTCATTACAAAATCAAAAACTATCTGTAATTAGAGAAATTAGAAACATTCTAAATGAAAAAGCAGAACTGGAACTAAAAACTCCTCTAAATGACACCCTTGAAGGTGCAATGAACAAGATAATCTCAAAACATGAAAAATCTTGAAAAAACTGTGAATCAGGTCCAAAAAAGAATTGAAGCATGCCTTGCTTCAAATGGTATATTTGACAAAATCGGCAACAATTCTAGAACTTCCCAAAAAGAAAACCAAACAGCATCAAAGGACATGGGCTTCCCGACAGATTTTATCAATTTTAGAAGAATGATTGGCAATCCATACTCAAAGGTTCTAGACAAGGTTCAGGACATGGCCCCGTTTCAGGAAGATTATCACAATGCGATTCAAGAGTTCCATTGGGTTATTCCATTAAAATCCAGAAAAATAGGCGCGACAGATACTGCCATCACATCATTTGCATTAAACTGCTTTGACCGATATACAGGACACGATGTCATGATAGTTGCAGGAAACGAACTGAGAATTGCCAAAGAGATTCTTTTGAGATTCTACGAGTTCTTTACAGACAAACATCATGATGATGGATTCTATGCCTTTAGACAAATTGAACCAGAATTGTTAGAGGCAGGCTACACATGGCAGGAAGCCCAGAAGAAAGGAACCAAAATAAACTATAATGATTTGATCAAGAACGCCAGACTATCCCAAGATCCCGTAATTGAATTTATGAACGGAACGAGAACCTTTGCGTTTGCGGCATCCAAACAGGAAAAGGCTCAAACCTTTAGAGGAACAGATGACGTTATAGCTATCTTGGTGTCTGAAGCAGCACACACAGGAATGAAAAATGATCAGCCAATAATGAACGCTCTAGAGCCAAACCTTGCTCAGAGAGATGATGCCGACTTTGTCTTGGAGAGCACGGGTAACGGTCGCAGAGGATTCTATTTCAAATATTGGATTCAAATAATGGAAATGTTAGCAAAGCAGTTCAACATGCGAGTAGACAACCATCAATCTCTCGTAGACAAACTACACCGCTTGTGGCATGATAACAAGATAGCCTTTGAACTTGACTGGTTCCCTCTAATGTGGGATTACAAGGTCGGAATCAAAGAAGGGATCATCTCAGAGAAGTTCATCAACAGGGAAAAAAGAAACGTCGAAATCGACTTTGCTCAGGAATATTGTTATGACAAAGAAACAGAGGTATTGACAGAAAATGGGTTTAAACTATTCAAAAATATCAAAAAACATGAAAAATTAGCATCATTGAATGTCGAGTCTGGGAATATTGAATATTACACACCCATACGCCATATCAGTTATCATTACAAAGGTAAGATGATTCTTCTTGAGAACAAATGGAATAATGCATGTATAACACCGAATCATAAAATGTTGGTGTATAACAGTGGGGGATACTGGAGAGGTAAGAAATATGAGGGAAATTTCAACTTCATTGATGCAGAAAATCTAAAGAAACATCACAAATTCTATAGAAGTGCAAAGTGGGTAGGAGATCACAAATGTGTAATAAAAATAGGAAGTGTTTCAGTAACAATGAATGATTTCTGTGTTTTCATGGGATACTGGCTCTCGGAAGGACATGTGACACATATCGGGTATGAAAACAGAGACTCATATGTAATAGGAATATCTCAACATAAACAAGAGAATTTAAAGAAGATAATTACTGATTTGGAAACATTTCCTTTTAAATTCAACATTCAAAAAAACAGCATAATATTCAGAAACAGGGAACTTGCAGAGTATCTCAGACAGTTTGGCAAATCTTTTGAAAAATATATTCCATTTGAAATTCTAAATACAACTCCAGAAAATATCAAGATATTTTTGGATGCATTCTGCTTAGGTGATGGAACAAAACGCAGTCAACAATCAAAATCAGACTATGCACGTTGATTTTTTTGCCTATTATTTTTTAATATTTCATTTTTCATTCTAGTTTATTGGAAGATCAAAGAATCATAGATCATCACCTTTACCCAGAATATGCAAAGATGAGAATTAGAGAACAAGAATTGCTTCGTGAAGGGGAAAGAATGAGAATTTGGGAAAGAGAATTGCTTCATAAAGTGGAGAAGGGGAGGCAAAAAATCATAGATCTTGAGGATTTGGTGGAATATCAGTCTCAACGACTTGTTGAAACAACAAACATCTTGGCTGATGCTGACCTAAGATTTGCTCGTGCTAGAAAAACACTAAACGATGTAGAGAGAAAATTGAGAGAAGATATGGGTCTAGAATAATGTCCATAATATAGGTAGAGTCTTAACTGACTAAGTTCAATTTATTAAAATCAGATTAAAAATTCAGCAGCATTTTTACCTTCTTGTGTAATTTCTATCCACCTGTTTCGTCCTATTTTTTCCACTTGTATGAACTTCCATTGTTCTTCCAATGGTTGAATAATATTTTTATCCAAACTTGCAAATCTTGCTTGAGAATGATTTTTTTCCATTGCGTTAATTGTGATTAATTCTTGTTTTTCGGCAATCTGTGCCATCTCTTTTTTTGTTATCTTTCCATTTTTTTGCTGGATTATCTTTAATGCTTCCACTAGTTTTGAATCAGGTGTCTTTATTGAATATGGTGGAACATCTTGAATATCTTTTATTCCTGTGGAAAGAGGCTGCTTGCCTTCAAATCCTGGGTAATTTTTTGCCTCTACATAAAATGGATGAATATTCTGATTTTCATTAAACATCATGCATGCCATCATGGTTCCAATTGCCTGGATTTTAGAACCTGACGCTAAATTTACATAAAGATCATTTTGTTTTTCTTTTTCAATAATGTTTTTTACAGCTTTGATAATTTGAAATAAATCACGTCTGTCATGATACTGATTAATTACCTCGATTCTTTCTTTTTCCAGCTGTTTTGTTATTTTTGAGATAAATGGTCCTGCTTTGTCCTCACTTTTGTTTTCATGTAATAGCAACCAGACCTTGTCTGCTCTCTCTTGAATAGCTGGTAAAACAATTCTGTCAATTTCATATCCTACGGGGGCTATATGGATGCGTAATTTTGCTATTTTTGCCATAGTATGTACAGTATGCATACTATTGACATGTTATATAATAATTCTGGTTGCACAGTAAATTCATGAAAATTACACTATTGCACAGTCATCAAGTGGGTGAAAAGCCCACAAATTTTTTCCCAAGAATAATCCGGGAATTTGAAGATAATGATGAACCAATGATGTACGGTAAGCAATATTGAAAATATCATCTTGTCCAAAATGTAAGAGTGTAAACACATGTGAGATTAGTTATGGTTATCCAGGAGATGAAGAAGAATATTTAAAATTAGTTGCAGAAAAAAAGATCTATCCTGGTGGATGCTGCATTGAAGATGATTCACCTGCTTGGTATTGCAATAATTGTGAGAATAAATGGGGAAGATACTCTAACGGTGCAGACTTTTGATTATGATCAAGATTAAACAAAGACATGCAAAGTCAGGACAGACAAACAGATACAGAGGTTCGGTAAATGTCTGAGCAAATGTCTGATTCTAGAAAAAAGAGTCTCTCTGAAGCATTTGTCAATTCATTTGGCGGATATCCAATTGGGTATGCTTTGGGAATTGTGATTTTGCCTCTATCTGTAGGCTGGATTCAAAAAGATCCACTTACTGTAAATCTGCTAATTACTTTTATTTACGCATCTGTATCCTTTGTTAGGAGTTATTGTCTAAGACGAGTTTTTGAAAAGTATGGCTTTGATGATAATTTTATTCGATTAACAAAAAAGGGATTTTACAAACTAGCAAAAATCACAAATAAAAACGAGGAAATGTTACATGAATGAATTTGTGATGATTGGCATAACTTCTTTTAGCATGAAATTAACATGGTGGTATCATGGCTGACATTACTTTTCATGGCGGCGTCAAGGATATCGGGGGCAACAAGTTCCTAGTGGATGACAAGGGAACCAAAATTTTTATGGATTTTGGCATGAGCTTTAGTGCTGCAAACAAATATTTTTCCCAATTTATACAACCAAGGGCATCCAACAATCTCAATGACATGTTTGAGATGGGATTGTTGCCAAAAATTAGAGGACTATACAGACGAGATTATGCAAAACACATGGGCTTTGATGGAACGGAAGATACTGAAATTGATGCAGTATTGCTGACACATGCACATGTTGATCACTGCGCATACATCCCATATCTGCGAGAAGACATTCCAATTTATTGCTCCGAGGAATCAAAATTAATCATGCAGAATTTTGATGACACGTCTGATACCAGTCAGTATCTCACCCTCAAAGAAAAATTTCTAGTCTACACAAACACAAAAGGAGAGATTAGTAGAGCGAGTGGAGACAAAGTTGCAGTACCAAGAGAAATCAAAATATTTGAGAGTGGAAAAAAGTTTCAAATTGATTCAATTGATATCACTCCATTGCCTGTAGATCATTCAATTCCAGGAGTGCACGCATTTATCCTGCATACATCATCAGGCTCCATTGCAAACACTGCAGACTTGAGATTTCATGGAAGAAGAGCAGATGATACTGAAAAGTTTGTGCAAAAATGTGGCAAATCAGACATTGATGTTCTATTGTGTGAAGGAACCAGAATTGACAAGGCAGGTTCCATTACAGAGTATGACGTTGAAACCAGAGTTGCAGAAATTATCAAAAATACAAAGAATCTTGTAATTTGTGGTTATCCGGTTAGAGATTTGGATAGATTGCTTTCATTTTACAATGCTGCAAAAAATACGGGGCGATATCTGGTAGTTGATCTAAAGCAGGCTTATCTGCTGAAACTATTTGATCTGTCCTCTGCTTTGAGAGGGAAATATCCTGCACCAACTGACCCTACTTTGAAAATCTACATCCCAAAAGGCAAGTGGGGTTTGATTGACAAAGATTTGGAAAAATTCTCAGAGCGCCAGCTCGTGATGGACTATGATGGTTGGCAACAGGAATTTTTGAATTATCCGAATGCAGTTGATTATAGAGATGTGATGAATAATCAAAAAGACTTTGTATTTTACTGCAGCGACTTTAAGCTGCAGGAGCTAATTGATGTAAAGCCAAAAGAAAACTCGTCTTACATTCGCTCACTTACAGAGCCGTTTGATGAGGAGATGGAACTAAAAGAAGAGCAGATTAAAAATTGGTTTGAGCACTTTGGTGTTATTACTAAAGAAAGAGATTGGCACCAAGTTCATGTTTCTGGTCATGGTGATGGCACTCAGATTAAAAGAGTAATTGACGGTGTAAATGCCAAAAAACTGATTCCAATTCACACTCATCATGAGGAATATCATAGAAAGTGGCATGGAAATGTGCAATCTGTAAATTCGCATGAATCTGTGCGTTTGTAGGCAGCACTCCAAAAACATATGGTGTAGAAACTAATCATTTAGGTGGATCTTATCCAGTACATTGTATTGCTACACATTCTCAGTAGCCAGATGATGAATGTTCTTTCGAGTGTGGATTTTTGAATGATTTGGAATGTCTATTAATTCATGCCCTCAAAATAGTTATTCGTAATCAATGCAAGATTAC
>Ga0209619_10001762_pt1 | contig 15781 bp, 18 predicted proteins | sample Rifsed16ft3_FD_184011 | JGI IMG/M metagenome (GOLD analysis project Ga0209619, IMG submission 184011) | Soil microbial communities from Rifle, Colorado, USA - sediment 16ft 3 (version 2) | ecosystem: Environmental > Terrestrial > Deep subsurface > Rock core/Sediment | place: Rifle, Colorado... | reverse complement strand
CATCACGGCTCGTGGCGTGGGATTACATCACCGTGATTCTCTACGACGAATCACGCAAGAACTGGGAAGTACAGTTCGTCCTGAACCGGATGAACGACTCGTATGTGACCGTCGGCCAGGAGATCGACCCGCACGGAAGCCTGGTGGGGACGGTGGTTCAGTCGGGCATTGCGAAGATCGCAGACAGTCTCAAGGGAATGAATCTGCCCCGCTTCTACAAGGCCGAGAGGGTCGATACCGCCGGAGCTCTCATGGTGCTGCCGATCAACTCGCTCAACCGTTGTTACGGCGCGCTGGTGGTCGAGAGCAAGGATGCAAAGAGTTTCACGGAATCGGACGTCAAGACACTGCAAAAGCTTGTGATCAGCGCTTCGTGGGGGCTTGAGGTGCTCAACCTGACGGACGTCGTCAACAATTTTGTACTGGTCGACGAGACCACGGGTGTCGCTACAAGAAAATATTTCATGGAACGGGTGCATGAAGAGGTCCAGCGTTCCAATGATTTTGAAAACGACGTAACCCTCGTGATGATCTCCATCGACGGGATCAACGAACATCTCAGCCGGTACGGCAAAGAGGGGTTTGATTTTGTCCTCCAGAACGTCGGGAGGATGACGAAGTCCTCCATCAGGCCCTATGATTTGGTGGGGAGAGTCGATTTCAACAGGTTTGCGGTACTTCTCATCAACACGACCGCCAATGACGCGTATCTCTGGGCGGAGAAACTGCGGAAGAACATCGCGAGCAATATCATCAATATCGAGCAGAAGAGTTTTTCGATCACGGTGAGCGTGGGAGTGTGCGGTGCGGCGGATGAGATCAGCGATCTGGAATTGTTTGAGAATGCCGGTCATGTCCTCGGGAAAGCGATCGAGGCCGGCGGCAACATGGTACGAGTGTATTAATTGATCTGAAAGGATGAAGCAGGTTTATGGCGAAACAACAGGATTTTGCAGAAAAGGCTAAGAAGGCCACGATGGAAAAAGGGACAAAGTGTCCAAAATGCGGCACGATCAAGGTTCCCATGTTGTACGTGCAATCAGTGCGTTCTTTGCACAATTCCTACCGGTTCAACCGGACGCGCGTACAACTGTGCAAATGCAACGAAAAAGAGCTGTTTGCGTAACGTTTCGTTACTTTCCTCGTATTCCCTTACGTAGAGGTTATTGAAGAACCAGAGGCTGATATTCGTGGTCCTCGATGGCGTCGGAATCGGCGAGCTCCCAGATGCCCCATCCTACGGCGACCGAGGTGCGAATACAGTGGGGAATGTCGCGCGTGTACTCGGCGGACTGAAGCTTCCCAATCTGCAGCGACTTGGTTTGGGGAGACTTGCCTCCATCAAAGGGCTCGATTCGCAGATTCCCGTCGAAGGCTGCTACGGAAGAATGGCAGAGCAGTCGAAGGGCAAAGACAGTACCACGGGCCATTGGGAAATTGCCGGTGTCATTACGGAGAGAGCATTCCCATTGTACCCGCAGGGTTTTCCTCCCGACCTGATGAAGAAGTTCCTCTCCACAACCGGAGCGAATGGATTTCTGGGGAACAAGCCGGCCTCAGGAACCGAGATCATAAAAGAATTAGGGGAAGAACACGTCCGAACCGGGTTCCCAATCGTCTATACCTCGGGAGATTCGGTGTTTCAGATCGCATGTCACGAAGAGGTTGTGCCTCTTCCTGCTCTGTACGAGATGTGCAGCAAAACCCGCGCGGAGGTGATGGTCGGAGAACACAGGGTTGGCCGGGTGATTGCACGTCCCTTTGTGGGTAAATCCGGCGGATTCACCCGAACAACGAACCGGAGAGATTTTGCCGTAGAGCCGCCCGGGACGACCATGCTGGATCACCTCGCTGAAAAGGGGTTCGAGACTGTCGGGATCGGAAAGATCGATGACCTTTTTGCGGGGCGGGGGTTGAGTGCGAAGATCCACACTCATTCCAATGCGGAGGGGGTTGAGCAAATTGTGAGCCAGGCGGGCCGCATGAAAAGCGGTTTCATCATGGCGAATCTGGTCGATTTCGACGTGCTCTTTGGACATCGGCAGGATGCCGAGGGGTTTGCAAAAGCGCTTCAGGAATTCGATTCTTCTCTTCCTGCCATCCTTGACTGTCTGAACGAGGGGGATATGTTGATGATTACGGCCGATCACGGGAACGATCCCACGGACCAGAGCACGGATCATTCACGGGAGTACGTTCCCATTCTTTGCTCGCTGAAAGGCGGGAAGAAAGGGGTCGACCTTGGAATACGGCGGACGTTTGCCGATGCGGGGAAGACCGTTGCGGAGTTCTTTGGCGTGCCGAATTCACTGGCCGGCACGAGTTTTCTTTCAATGGTGAGGTAACCATTCGAGGCATACCATGGTCTTAGGTAAAGTAGTAGGTACTGTCTGGGCCACGCGCAAAGATGAAGAATTAGTGGGGATGAAGTTTCTGATAGTCCGGCACCTGGACGTCCAGCATAAACTCAAAGAGACCTTTGTCGTTGCTGTTGACACGGTACAGGCCGGGGTAGGGGATGTCGTTCTTGTGACATCGGGGAGCTCGGCGCGGCAGACTGCGGTAACGAAAAACAAGCCGGTCGATGCCGTCATTGTGGCCGTGGTCGACAAACTGGACATTCAGGACTGAGCATGTATCTCGCGAAAGTCATCGGAACGGTTTGGGCAACCCGGAAGGACGAGAACCTCCGGACTCTCAAACTTCAATTCATTCAGCCGATAAATGCGAAGCGGGAAAAAACGGGCGATCCCCTGGTTGCTGTTGATACCATCGGGGCAGGGCCCGGGGAGACAGTGTTCTATATTACGGCGCGCGAGGCGGTCATTCCGCTGCCGGTTGAAATGGCTCCGGTGGACGCAAGTATTGTCGGCATCATCGACAGGATCGACCCTCATAAACCCTGAAATCTTTTGGGGGGTTTTTCTGTTATGTGGTCATCAGGGTTGTCAGTTGCGTGAATTCTATGTGATTTTCAGGGGAATACCTCATAAGGTGAATTTGAATGGTTAAGATCAGCAAACAATACACGAATCGTGAGAGTCAGTCTCTCGACAAGTACTTGCAAGAGATCGGCAAAGTCGAGCTCCTGACTCCTCAGGAAGAGATCGATCTTGCCCGCCGGATCAAGAAGGGCGACCAAAAGGCCCTTGAGAAACTCACAAAAGCGAATCTCCGGTTTGTCGTGAGCGTTGCCAAGCAGTATCAGAATCAGGGCTTGTCGCTCGGCGACCTGATCAACGAAGGTAACCTCGGACTCATCAAGGCGGCGAAACGGTTCGACGAAACGAGGGGATTCAAGTTCATTTCGTACGCAGTGTGGTGGATCAGGCAGTCGATTCTTCAGGCCCTGGCGGAACAGTCCAGGATTGTTCGCCTGCCTCTGAACCGTGTCGGCGCCCTGAACAAGATCGGCAAGGCCTTCAGCACCCTTGAGCAGGAGTTCGAGAGGGAACCGAGTGCGAGCGAATTGGCCGAAGAGCTGGATATGTCGCTCTTCGAGGTTTCTGATACCCTCAAGATTTCGGGACGCCATCTCTCGATGGATGCCCCTTTCGCGCAAGGTGAAGACAACAGGCTGCTGGATGTTATTCAGGACCAGCGGCAGCCCTCGCCCGATTCCATTCTGATGGACGAGTCGTTGAAGATTGAAGTGAAGAGGGCATTGGCAACACTGAGCGAACGGGAAGCGCAGGTCATCAGACTGTATTTCGGACTTGATCAGGAGCATTCACTGACGCTTGAAGAGATAGGAGAGAAGTTCAACCTCACGCGGGAACGGGTTCGTCAGATCAAAGAAAAGGCGATCCGTCGGCTGCGACATGCTTCACGCAGCAAAGCGCTACGGACCTATTTGGGGTGATGACACCATCTCGTTTTCATCAGGAGCCTCGATCTGCATCCAGCCGGTCGGGGCTTTTTCGCAATCGACGAACGCTTTGGTTTGTTGCCTCCGTTGTGATAATTTCTCTCGGCATGGCTTTGCAGGGATGCGGCTCTTCATCTCCGCGGTTCCGTTCCGGCGAGGCGCCGAAGCCCAAGGCGGCGGAAAAGAAAAAAGCAGTCCGGTTTGCTACGCGCGAGGAACAGGAAGAGTCGAAGGAGAACGACAAGCTGCCTGATCCGAAATCGGTCGACAGCGTTGTTTCAGGGACGAGAGATTTTCGAAAAGAGAAGAACAAGGCGATCACGCCGCTTGATCAGAGCAAGATAATGCGGGCCATTTCGCGGTATATGGGTACTCCGTACGAGTATGGCGGAATGTCGGTCGACGGGATGGATTGTTCGGCATACACCCTGCTTGTCTACAAGGAGTCGATCGGCAAGCAGCTTCCCCGGAGTGCTCAGGCACAGTCGAAGATCGGCAGTTCAGTCCGCTTTGAGGAGTTGAAATTCGGCGATCTGGTATTTTTCAACACCACGGGGGCGCAGGGGTCGCACGTGGGGATTTACCTTGGGGACGACCTGTTTGCGCATGCGAGCGTGACGCTGGGAGTAACGATCTCGTCCATTGAAAGTTCGTATTACAAGAACCGGTACGAAGGCGCCCGTCGGATCGTGACGACTGTCGAATAGTCTTTGTGTGCTCTGTGCTCTCTGTGTAACCTAAAAAGAATTACACGAAGAGCACGGAGAAGTCACGAAGAACACAGAGGAGAGGTTGACTTCGAAGAGGTGCAGCAGTACATTATCCAAATTCTGAGTTTTTGACCCATGTCCACTCTTCCCATATATCTCTACGGCAGCGACGTCCTGCGACAGAAAGCAAAGCCGGTTAAAGGCCTCGACAACGAAACGATCAAGCTGATCTACGATCTGTTTGAGACTATGTACAAGTCCCATGGTGTCGGATTGGCAGCAACGCAAGTAGGTGAGATGAAGCGTGTTATTGTCGTGGACGTTACTCCCACCGAGGAAGAGCCGGAGGACGGGCAGGAGCTGTCGGAGCTTGAAAAGAACCAGCCGAAGAAACTCGTCCTCATCAATCCCGAGATTATCGGAAAATCCGGTTTATGGTCGATGGAGGAAGGGTGCCTGAGCATTCCCGATGTGCGCGCCGATGTCGAGCGTCCCGAGACGATTCGCGTCCGGTATCGGAATGCCAATTTCGAGGAGGTCGAACTGGAGGCCACCGGGATGCTGGGAAGGGTGATTCTCCATGAGACCGACCATCTGGACGGAGTCCTGTTCATCGATTATCTGAGCACTGCCAAGCGAGCGCTCCTGCGGGGCAAGCTGAAGAATATCAAGAAAGGTGAGGTAGAAACAAGTTATCAGGTTGTGACCGCTCCCGCACCGCGTCGATCCGGCAAAGTGGAGGTCTGAGCCTTCCCGATGCGCATTGTCTTCATGGGCACCCCCGAGTTTGCCCTGCCGAGCCTTTCTCTCCTGCTCGACCAATTCTACACAATTCCTGCCGTCGTGACAGTTCCCGACAAGGCCCAGGGCCGGGGCCAGAAAACGGCTTTCAGTCCGGTGAAGAGTTTTGCCCTCGATCACGGCCTTGAAGTCCTTCAGCCCGGGTCTTTGAAAGATTCCGCTTTCCTCGCCCGCCTGGCCGCCCTGAATCCCGATCTCATCGTCGTTGTCGCATTTAGGGTTCTTCCCAAAGAGGTGTTCAGCATGCCGCGGCTGGGGACATTCAACCTTCATGCATCTCTGTTGCCGAAATACCGGGGCGCTGCTCCGATCAACTGGGCCATTATCAATGGCGAGAAGGAAACGGGCGTTACGACATTCTTCCTTCAAGAGGCCGTAGATACAGGTTCCGTCATCCTGCAGGCACGGGTGAAGATCGGTCCTGACGAAACCGCAGGTGAGCTCCACGACAAACTTGCCGAAGTTGGGACAGAGATTGTCCTTCAGACTGTGCGGCTGGTCGAGGCGGGAAAAGTACGCCTGCATGATCAGAATGACAAAGAGGCCACCAGGGCGCCGAAGATCTTTAAAGAGGATTGCAGGGTCGATTGGAGGAAATCTGCAGTTGCGATTCATAACTTTGTGAGGGGACTTTCGCCGGTGCCGGGGGCGTGGGCGATGCATAACGGACGCGTCATCAAGCTTTATCGGACCAGGATTGCAGAGGGGAAGGGGGGCAGAGGGGAGGAGGGGAGTGTCCTCAGAGCCGACGGAGATGAATTGACCCTGAGCACAGGCGACGGAGCAGTGTCGATTGTGGAATTGCAGCAGGAGGGAAGGAAGAAAATGGGTGCTGCAGAGTTTCTCAGGGGATATGATCTCAAGGTTGGAGAGTTGCTTCAGTAATTCTTCTTTGCGATCTCTGCGCCTTCTTGGAGATCTTTGCGGTTAAAAACCTAACCGCAGAGGACGCAAAGGAGGCGCAAAGGACGCGGAGAGAAACGGTTGCATGGCCGTTGAAATTCAAGTATATTCTTTTTACTGACTGCTAGAGAGAGACCGTGGATTTTGTCCTGTGGGCCTGCCGAGTCATGCATGCGGTTTCCGCGGTCGTCTGGATCGGCGGTTTGATCTTCATGAATGCCGTCCTTCATCCGATTCTCCAGCATCAGGGACTCATCACCAGCCAGGTCTCAATGGCAGTTTCGAGGCGATTTCTTCCATTTGTCTGGTTCTGCCTCTGGTCCATGGTAGTAACCGGCCTTCTTCTCATGCTTTTGAATCCGCGTTTTCTCTGGTTTGATTTTTCGACAGATTGGTCGAAACTGCTTGCAGCAAAGCAAATTCTTTTTCTTCTTCTAGCCGGGGTCTCCTGGCAGGCGGCGAAGGTCGTTGCGAAGCTTGAAACCGCCGTTCGTGACGGGAGTGATGAAGTCGAGGGATGGAGCCTTGCGCTTCAGAAGCTTGTTCGGCGGTCAATTCTTTTTGGCTTACTCTCAATTCTCTGCGCTGCCGGCATGGCGGTGCTCTAGACATTCCTTATGGGCAAAGTTGTTGTCATAGCGAATCAAAAAGGGGGTGTCGGTAAGACCACCACGGCGATCAATCTTGCTGCCTGTATTGCCGTTGCGGAAAAGAAGGTCCTCCTTATCGACACGGATCCCCAGTCGAATGCGACCAGCGGCGTCGGTATAGCTCCCTCGGAAGGAAAAACAATTTACCAGGTGTTGTTGGGAGACCTCGACGCAAGGGACGCGGTCATAGAATCGCAAATGCCCTACCTCTCGGTCCTTCCTTCTCATATCAATCTTGTCGGGGCAGAGATTGAAATGGTGGATCTTGAACAGCGGGAGAGGCGGCTTGCCAACGCCCTGCGTTCCGTGAAGCAGGATTATGATTTTCTTGTCGTCGATTGTCCCCCATCGCTCGGCCTGTTGACACTGAATGCGCTTACCGCGGCAGACTCTGTCCTGATCCCGGTGCAATGCGAATATTTCGCCCTCGAGGGGCTTGGCCAGCTGTTCAACACGATCAACATGGTCAAGAAGAACCTGAATCCAAACCTCGACATCGAAGGCGTTCTCCTGACCATGTATGATTCTCGTCTTCGCCTGTCGAATCAGATTTTTGACGAAGTGAAGCGTTATTTTGGCAACAAGGTATTCAAGACTGTCGTATCCAGGAACATCCGGCTCAGCGAGGCCCCCAGCTTCGGCAAGCCCATCATTCTCTATGACGCGTTGTCGACGGGCACCCGCAACTACATGGAGCTTGCCAAAGAGGTCATGGCCAATCGCGGTGAGGTTTCCGAAATGGCTCCTCATCCGCTCCCAACGTTCAATCCCTAATCCATGACAAATCAAAAGAAATCGGTTCTGGGCCGCGGTTTAAGCGCCCTTATTCCAAAAACTCCGGTCAGCATCCGGCAGGGTGAAGTGGGAGAGGATAGCGGCGGCGTCAACGTGATTGCGAGCGTTGAGCTGGAACGGATTCGTCCGAACCCCTTTCAGCCGCGCACTGATTTCGATTCGGAGAGCCTCGAGGAGCTGAGCAAGTCCATCCTGGAAAAGGGTTTGATTCAACCGATCACGGTCAGGCGCCTTGGCGAGGACTATCAGCTCGTTTCAGGCGAACGGAGGATGAGGGCGGCGCAGCGGGCAGGACTCCCTTCCATTCCCGCTTTTATTATCGATGTCCAGAGTGATTCGGAAATGCTTGAGCTCGCTCTCGTTGAGAATATCCAGCGGGAGGAGTTGAATCCGATAGAGATTGCCCATGCCTATCGACGGCTGATCGACGAATGTCGTTTAACGCAGGATGAGGTTGGTCAGAAAGTCGGCAAGGACCGTTCCACAGTGACGAATTTCCTGCGGCTGCTGAAGCTGCCCGAGAAGGTGCGGGAAGGATTGAGGCGGGGGCGGCTCACCATGGGCCACGCGAGAGCGCTGCTGGGGCTGGACAACGAGCGGGATCAACTGAGGCTGTATGACGAGATTGTCATGGGGGGAGTGAACGTCCGTTCGGTGGAGCGCACGACGCGGGCCAGAAAGGCGAAGCCGGCAAAACATACACGGCACGGGACGGGAATCCACTCCGTTGAGGAACAACTCAAACGGATGTTGGGCACAAAGGTGAAGGTGTACGCAAAGAGCGGAGGGAAGGGCGAGATCGTTATCCAATACTTCTCGGCCGACGACCTCGAACGCATTCTCGAACTTATTCTCGACAAAAGGCATCGTTAATTATGGCACTCAAGAAAGTTCTCACTCCAAGAGCACCGGCACCCATCGGACCATACAGTCAGGGAATCACCGTCGACGGCAAGCTCCTCTACACGGCCGGACAGATAGCGATTGACCCGGCCACCAACAACCTTGTTCAGGGAGATATCAAGGACCAGACGCGGCAGGTGATCAAGAATCTCGAAGCCATCCTCATAGCCGGCGGCGGTTCTCTCAAATCTGTTTTCAAGACGACGGTATTCCTGGAAGATATGAATGAGTTTGCGGCGATGAACGAGGTCTACAGCGAATTCTTTTCCGAATCGTCTCCGGCCAGAAGCACCGTGGAAGTTGCCCGGCTTCCGCGTGACGTCAAAATAGAGATCGAAGCCATCGCGTTCGTCGAGAGGTAGGCCGCCTGTTCCCTTGCATGCGGATCTTCCTTCGTCATATTGCAGTTCTTTTTATCCTTCTGTTCTTCATTCCAGTCTCCTCCGAGGCACAGTTCCGTCATAATTCTTCTTTCGGGAGTTATTCCGCCGTTCATCAACCCATTTCCAAAGCATCGCGATCTCTTTCTCTGCTGCAGGATACCGTCACCGCCCCGCGGTCGTCGCGGTCTCCGGCTCTTGCGACCATTTTTTCGGCGATCGTACCGGGTTCTGGTCAGATATATGCCGAGAGGTATTGGACTCTGCCCCTCATATGGGGGTTCGGCTACTGGTTTGTAAGGCAGTACATCGCTACGGACAGGAAGTATGACGAATGGAGGGTAACGTATTCAGAAAGGCTTGCATCAGAGGTCTCAGGTCCCAACGTTGACTATGCAAAATACGTGAGGGACTTCTACAGAGATCAGCGGGATAGTTTTGCGTTCTACCTGGCCTTGACCTATGTCCTTAACATTGTTGATGCATACGTCGGGGCGAGTTTGTATAACTTCGATGTCAGTGAGGACCTGGGGGGAACGTCGAACGTCAGGTTTGAGTTGCGGGTACCTCTCCAGTAAGACTCTTCAGCGTTCCACCTCCCCCTCTTTCTTCAAGACATCCTCCAACGCTTCACGCAAGGTTGGAAAGCTGAATTCGAATCCGTGTTTCATCAACACCCCGGGAAGGGCCCGCCGGCCATTCAGCAGCAGGTCGGACATTTCGCCGAGCAGAATCTTGAGGCCAAACGCCGGGGCCGGGAGGAACGAGGGGCGATGGAGCGCTTTCCCAAGTTCTCGCGCCAGATCGCTCACCCTGAGCGGATTCGGTGAACAGAGGTTCATCGGCCCGCTGATCCCCGGGTTCTCCAGCGCAAAGATATATCCCCGAACGACATCCTTCAGATGTATCCATGAGAACCACTGTTTCCCCGAACCGTATGGGCCACCTGCAAACAGCTTGAAGGGAAGGATCATTTTTTTGAAGGCCGGTGCGTCAGCGGCTATCACAAAACCTGTGCGGACTGTAACAACGCGGGTTCCATGTTCTTCGGCTCCCTTCGCTGCCATTTCCCAAACCGCCGTTGTCTCTGTCAGGAATCCTGTTCCCTGTGGATGGGATTCATGGACATCCCCTTCTTCAACGTGACCGTAGTAATCGACCCCCGAGGCGCTAACAAGGACGGCGGGCCGTTTTGAGGCGGTCCCAATCGCCTTGACCAACGCGTTTGTTGCGTTGACACGGCTCTGGACTATCCTTTGTTTCCGGGCTTTTGTCCACCGCCCTCCGCCAATGGATTCTCCTGTGAGATTAAGAATGGCATCAGAGTTTGAGATGCTCTCAACCCAAGGGCCATGATTTTCCGCGTCCCATTGTACAATGCGGATTCGATCGTCCCCGGATTTCTTGGCTGAGCGGGAAAGGAGGATGGCCGAGTGGCCGCGGTTAATGAGGTCGCGGGTAATCGCGCTTCCTATGAGGCCAGTTCCACCTGTTATGACGATGTTCATTCTGCTCAAAGATACTAAATGAAGGGCCACTATCAAAGAAGGCCGGCATCCAAGTGCTCTGTGCCCCTGCCTGCTCGACAGAGTTCGTTCGACAGAATTCGTTCGACAGAATTCGTCGCAATCTGACGATCGCAATCTGACGATCGAAGTCTGACGACCGGCAGGCAGGCTTTGTGCATTCTTCGTGCCTGCACGCCGAAGTGCAGGCTCACGATGTTTCGGCACGCCCGCCAAATTTGTTTCTCAAAAAGGCAGGCGGGCACGCAGGCGTGTCCTTTGTGGTTAGAATCTTTGCCACAGGGGGCACGGAGGAGGCATGGGGGGCACAGAGGAGGCTTTTCCCATTGATTATATGCTGGTCTTTTTCTATCGTGGGCGACGATGAACGTCGTCCTGGTGGGAATTCTACTCTACATTGCCTTCCAACTTCTCCTCGGCCTGGTCGTCTCAAGGTCGATCCGGACGGAGGATGACTACCTCCTTGCGGGGAGGCGATTGGGATACGGAATTGCCACCTTCTCCATTTTTGCCACCTGGTTCGGTGCGGAATCCTGTATTGGGACTGCAGGAGCCGCCTACGCCGGAGGACTGGCAGCCGTCACGGCTGATCCGTTCGGTTATGCCGTGTGTCTCCTCCTGATGGGACTGCTATTCGCGGTCCCCCTCTGGAAGATGCAGCTTGTCACGATTGCCGATTTCTTCAGGATAAGGTTTTCGGTATCGGCAGAGAGATTGACGGCCCTCATCATGATTCCGACTTCCGTTCTTTGGGCCGCCGCGCAGATACGTGCATTCGGACTGGTCGTCTCCGCCTCCTCGGAGCTGAGTGTCTCTGTTGCCGTTACCGCAGCTGCCGCCGTTGTGATTGTGTATACAATGACAGGGGGAATGCTCGCGGACGCAATTACCGATATTGTGCAGGGAGGAGTGCTCGTCGTCGGCCTCGTTCTCCTCATTGTATTTGTTGCCGATGACCTCGGCGGAGTGAGCTCGATGTTCGACAGCATTTCTGAAGAAAGCTTGGTTCGTTCCGCGGGAGAAAGCGGTTTCGGTGTTCTTCAAAGTCTTGAGGCATGGGCGATTCCGATCTGCGGGTCGTTGATCGCTCAGGAACTGATCTCGCGAGTCCTTGCCTCCCGATCGCCTTCCGTTGCGCGTCGCTCCTCGCTCCTGGCATCGGGGATGTACCTGATCGTCGGACTTATTCCCCTCACTCTTGGGCTCCTCGGATTTTCCCTGATCCCGGGATTGGAGCACGAGGAGCAGATCCTGCCGATGATTGCTCAGCAGCATCTTTCCACATTCTTCTACATTATCTTTGCGGGAGCGTTGATATCGGCGATTCTCTCTACTGTAGACAGCGCCTTGCTTGCCGCGTCGGCGCTCCTTTCCCATAATATTCTTCTCCCCATCATTCCCCGAAAAGGAGAGGGGACCAAGGTTTTCACTGAGCGGATGGGCGTGTTCGTAATGGGTATTGTGGCCTATGTTCTTGCTCTGTATGCCGAGGGTGTCTACAACCTCGTAAAGGATGCATCGTCGTTTGGGAGCGCCGGCATCTTTGTAGTCTTCATCTTTGGAATGTTTACGGGGATAGGCGGGACCCGAAGCGCGCTTGTCTCGCTTGTTGTCGGAGCGGTCGTGTGGGTCATCGGGCACTACTTGATCGGTTTTGAACTGAGTTATCTCCTCGCGTTGGCCTCGTCGCTTGTGGCCTATCTGGCTCTTGCCGCATTTGATCGTCCAAAGAACATCGATCTCACGCCAACCTGATCAGGAGCGACCACTCTCGGTTTTCTTCATCGTGTGTTGTGCCTCCCCTGCGTTCTCCGCTATCAGATTTAACCGTATGGCTCTCGAAGAAGGCGCAAGGGACGCAGAGGAAGACTCCAGCCGTCCTATAGGTCCGGTAGTGGGTCAGTTTGATAGTAATCTTCAACGCGGAGGCGCGGAGGTCGCAGAGAAACGCAGAGGAATTTGCGTGATTCTGCTGTTCTCCGCGATCCTCTGCGTCCTCCCCGCCTGCCTCAAAGATCTTATTGAGGCGGGCAGGCGCGACTCTGCGTTGTAGTCTAGTATTGAAACTGACCCACTACCATAGGTCCCGGTTTCTTGCTCTTCAGCCGTTTTTCCGCTACATTAGGGCAGTTTCAGGATGGGAGTAAAGGGTGACCTCTTCACTCTTTACTCTTTTGCGTTTTTACATACCCTCCCGGCTGTTGGCCGTTATCATGAAGAATATCCGCAACTTTTGCATTGTCGCCCATATTGACCACGGGAAATCGACTCTCGCCGACCGGCTTCTCGAGAGAACGGGGGCATTGACTCCCCGCGAGATGACGACCAAGCAGGTCCTGGACGATATGGAGTTGGAACAGGAGCGCGGGATCACCATCAAGCTGCACGCCATTCAGTTTCGATACCACTCTCAAGACAAGAACGAATATGTTCTGAATCTCATCGATACCCCCGGGCATGTCGATTTTACCTATGAAGTCTCCCGCTCCCTTGCCGCATGTGAAGGAGCCATTCTCGTTGTTGATGCGACGCAGGGAGTAGAAGCGCAGACGATCTCCAATCTCTACCTGGCGATCGACGCGGGCCTCGAAATCATCCCGTTTATCAACAAGATCGACCTCCCCAGTGCAAAGACCATGATCGATGCGGTCAAGCATCAGGTTATGGACTTGCTGGGGTGTAAAGAGGAAGAGATCATCCTCGGAAGTGCCAAGCAAGGGATCGGTACCGATGAGATTCTGGAGGCAATTGTGCACAGGGTCCCGGCTCCGGTGGGGAATCCCGAGAGTCCTTTGCAGGCGTTGATTTTCGATTCGATCTTTGACGAGTTCCGCGGTGCAATTGCCTATGTGAGGATCAAGGACGGAGAATTGCGCGAAAAAGAAAAGATCCGGTTCATGTCGAGCGGCATGGAATTCGATGCCGACGAGGTCGGAATTCTTGAGATGAAGCGGAAACGTACCGGCGTTCTCTCCACGGGAGACGTCGGATATATCATTGCCAACATCAAGGATGTGCATGAAACGAAGGTAGGGGATACCATCACGATGGCCGCGCAGCCGGCGGTGTCGCCTCTTCCCGGATACAAAGAGGTCAAGCCGATGGTCTTCAGCGGCTTGTATCCGTCGAACAGCGACGATTTTGCCGAACTGCGCGAGGCGCTCGAGAAGCTCAAGCTCAATGATGCCTCTCTGGTGTTTGAGCCCGAGACATCGGTGGCCCTTGGGTTCGGTTTCAGGGCGGGCTTCCTTGGATTGCTGCACATGGAGATCATCAGGGAACGGCTTGAGCGCGAATACAATCAATCGCTCATCAACACCGTTCCGAACGTCGAATACCATATCAGGACGTTAAAGGGGGAGAACATCATGGTCGACAATCCCGCCGTCATGCCGTCTCCCGGCGATATCGAGCTCGTGGAGGAGCCTTATGTGAAGGCGCAGATCATTGCCCCGACGGAGTATATCGGCGGGATCATGAAACTGTGCATGGATCGACGCGGAGTTCACCGGAACACGACCTATCTGAGCCCTGAGAGGGCAGACATTCAATTTGAGCTTCCTCTTGCCGAGATCATTTTCGATTTCTATGACAGGCTGAAATCGCTCTCGAGGGGCTATGCGTCCTTGGACTATGATTTTCTCGAATACCGGGAATCGGACCTCGTCAAACTCGATATCCTGTTGAACGGAGAGCCGGTGGACGCATTGTCGACCATTGTTCACAAGATCAAGGCTTACGATTGGGGAAGAAAACTGTGCTCGAAACTTCGGGAGCTTATCCCACGTCAAATGTTTGAGGTCGCTATCCAGGCCGCCATCGGGAGCAAGGTCATCGCACGCGAGACATTGAGCGCGATGCGGAAGAACGTTCTGGCGAAGTGCTATGGCGGCGACATTACCCGCAAAAGGAAACTGCTGGAAAAGCAGAAAGAGGGGAAGAAGCGAATGAAGCAGGTGGGGCGCGTGGAGATACCTCAGGAGGCGTTTCTTGCAGTCCTTTCCATGGAAGACTAAACCATACTGAAAGATATACTCATGGCGAAAGAGCAACATACCGATATTGCGTCGATGAAGAAGAAAGTCCTTGCCTTCCTCAAGGAACTGGGAATCGTCCTCGGCGCCTTTCTGCTCCTCAACAATTTTGTCATCGCTTCGTTTCTCGTCCCCACGGGTTCGATGGAAAACGAGGTGTTGACGGGCGATCTGCTCTTCGTGAATAAGTTCATTTTTGGGGGTACGTCGCCGCGCAACATACCTTTCACGAACGTGCGGCTTCCGTGGTTTCGGATCCCCGGATTCAGAGACGTTGAACGCTATGACGTCATCGTCTTTGTGTTTCCCGGCTACCGGGACGAGGTAAAGACCGATGAGTTCACATTCTATTTGAAGCGGTGTGTTGGACTTCCCGGAGATACGATCCAGGTCATCAACAGGGCACTGTATGTCAACGGAAGCGCGGCGCCGTTGCCGCGCAATTTGAAATTCACGGAGCCGGGAAGAATAGCGACCGCCGATCCCGAAGAACGCATCTTTCCGCCCGGCGCACTCTGGAATGAGGACAATTACGGGCCTCTTGTGGTTCCCGCGAAAGGGATGAAGATTGCGCTGGATGCCGCCTCGTATCCGCACTGGGAAGTCTTCATCAAGAGAGAGGGCCATTCAATTCGGCTTGACGGCGGCCGGATTCTGCTCGACGAAAAGCCGGCGACCGAGTACGTTGTACAACATGACTACCTGTTTGGGATGGGCGACCATCGCGATAACAGCCTGGATAGCCGGTATTGGGGATTCATACCGAAGGAGGACCTTGTCGGGACACCCCTCATCGTCTACTGGTCATGGAATACGGATATTCCGCTCTACGACATTTTTGCCAGGATCGGTTCAATCCGGTTCGGCAGGATCGGAACCCTGATCCGTTAGATCATGACGCAAGAACCGGCCGATATGACAATAGAGGAGGCGAACGCGAAGGCGCGAGCGCGCAAAGAGATTCTCAAGGATATCCTGGAGTATCTCAAGGCCGCTCTCATTACAGTAGCCGTCGCGTTTGCCCTCAAGGTCTTTGTCATCGAAGCGTATCGGATTCCGTCGGGTTCGATGGAGAATACGCTGTTGATCGGCGATTTTCTTCTTGTGAATAAGCTTGCGTACGGTCTGCGGACGCCGCAATATGTCCCGCTCACAAACATACGGTTGGCATCAGCAGTGCTTCCGCTTTATAGCGAGGTGGAGCGGGGGGA
>Ga0209619_10001761_pt1 | contig 15781 bp, 14 predicted proteins | sample Rifsed16ft3_FD_184011 | JGI IMG/M metagenome (GOLD analysis project Ga0209619, IMG submission 184011) | Soil microbial communities from Rifle, Colorado, USA - sediment 16ft 3 (version 2) | ecosystem: Environmental > Terrestrial > Deep subsurface > Rock core/Sediment | place: Rifle, Colorado... | reverse complement strand
AGAAGCGTAATCCATATCATCACATCACTTCCCGGACTCATCACCGAGGCCGACCCGAAGACCGTTTCAAACTTGAGGCTCCCAAATCGTTCAAAGATGAGGAACATCCCAAGCAGGAACCCGAAGTCTCCGATCCGGTTCACCACAAACGCCTTTTTTGCGGCATCATTTGTCGTCGATGTACCCGATTTATAACCGCCGACGTCGAATTTCCGCTCATACCAGAATCCGATGAGCAGATACGAGCACAATCCAACCCCTTCCCACCCGAGGAACATCAGGAGGAAATTGTCCGCAAGAACGAGATTCAGCATCGCAAAGATGAACAGGTTCAAATACGAAAAGAACCGCCAGAATCCGGGATCTCCGTGCATGTATCCAATCGAATACACATGGATCAGAAATCCGACGCCCGTCACGATGAGGGTCATGAGGATCGACAACTGATCCACTTGAAATCCCACTGAGGCGGACAGCGAGTCGGCATTTCCTGTAAACGAGGAGATCCATGTGAAGAGCTCGATGATGTGCCTGCGTTCATCCGCTTCCATCCCCATCAGGCTGAAAAAGATCCACGCCGCCAGAGCAAACGAGGCACCAATCGTTCCGCTTCCGAGAATGCCGATAATGCGTTCGTTCTTTATTCTCGAACCGAACACTCCAAGAATCAGAAATCCGAGCAATGGGAAGAGAACTATGAAAGGGGCTGCATTAATCATGTTGGGAATGTGCGTTTATTTTCGCAGTTGTAGTCACCATTTAAGAATGTTGATTTCGTCAATGTTGACCGTTTGCTTGTTTCGGAACAACGCAATGATGATTGCCAGGCCGACAGCAGCTTCCGCTGCAGCGACAGTCATGACAAAGAAAACAAGGACCTGTCCTGTGGCGTCGCCCATATAAGAAGAAAATGCGACAAGAGTGAGGTTCACCGAGTTCAGCATGAGCTCGATGGACATAAAGACAATGATCGCGTTTCTTCTTGTCACGACACCCACAGCGCCGATGACGAACGTGATTGCCGAGAGGATAAGATAATGTTCGAGGGGGATCATTCTAGTCGATTTTTCTCTTTGCCAGAATCACTGCTCCAACGATGGCTGCAAGGAGCAGGACGGAAGTAATTTCGAAAGGAAAGAGGAACGTGGTAAACATTTCTTTCCCGATGTTTTCAACCGTGCCAATCTGAATTGCCCGATCGACATTTTGCTCTGGAAGCCTGACGTCGGAGAATCCGAGAATTGCCAGCAGTTCCATGAGCATTCCTCCGCTCAAACCGGCAGCGATAATCTTGGTGTAGGAGATCTTCTCGATCAGTTTCTTCGGATCGCCGAGATTGAGCAGCATGATAACGAAGAGAAAGAGGACCATGATGGCCCCCGCATACACAATAATCTGGACGACTGCAATGAATTGTGCCTGAAGCGTCAGATATAACCCGGCGAGAGCAAAAAAATTCCCGATAAGCCAGATGGCGGACATGACCGGGCTCCGGCGGGTCACCATCATGAGGGCAGACCCAACCGACGCCGCTGCAAGGCCATAGAAGAGAACGGTTTCAAATGTCACGGAGTGTCCTGAAAGTCTACGGGGTTCGCAACCAATGATAGAGTTCACCCAACGACGGGCGTTTTCCATAAACAAGAATCGCAATTCTGAAAATCTTTCCAGCTGCCCACATGCAGAACAGGGTCGAAACCAGGAGCAAACCGATCGTGGTCAGAATCTCCCATGTCTCGGGCATCTGGATCGGGATTCGAAGCAACATGAACGCCGGTGTCATCAACGGGAAGAAGGTGAGTATCTTGATGAGCATCGAATCAGGATTCTGCATTGCCGGTACGGCCAGAACGATCGGAAATACCAATGTGAGGCTGACATAACTGGTGATTTGCTGGGCCTCCTGTTCCGTGGTAACCGGCGATCCCGCTGCCACAAAAATGGCCGCGTACATCAGGTAGCCAAGTGCAAAATAGACCATAAGAAGCGGGAAATGAGCCGCAGTAAAGATATTCGCTCCGAACTTGAGCGAAAGACCGGCTCCGATGCCGGCCCATATCAGAATTTGAAGAAGTCCAAGGCCGCTTAAACCCAGAATCTTTCCCACCATAAGGTCGTTTGCGGAGCATGAGGAGAGCAGCACCTCGATGACACGATTGGATTTCTCTTCCACCACACTCCTGATCAGAAGCTGCCCGGAAGTGAGCACAAGGAACATCAGCATCATGATGAAGATGTATGCGCTGAAGAACGTCTGAAGGAAGTCCGATTCCTTCTCGTCTCCCTCTTTGGAGACCTTGATGGCCCTCACGTCGATATTCGTTGTAAGCTCCCGCAGGAGTTTGGGATCATAGCCGCGATCAGCGAGTCGCCGCTCGACAACGACTTCTTCAATGGTACGGGAAAATCTCTCAAGGAGCCTGATATTCCCCACATTGTCCGACCGATAGACGACCTTTCCACTGTCGAACACCGATTGGGGAATACTGAAGTACCCTTCGATTTCTCCACCCGAGACCATGACGTTGGCAATTTCCCTCAGTTGATCGGGGTAGCCGGAACCATATGGCTTAAGGTCCTTGAGAAGGTAATTGGGATTTCCGTCGGAAAGCTTGTATTTCTCCTGCAGCCGACGTTCCAGCGCGACGACAATCTGCCCGGTATCGTCAATGATCCCGATTGTCATCGTCTTCTCATCCTCCTGGGAAGCGAGAACTCCCGGAAGCACTCCAAACCCGACCATGATGATCGGCATCAGAACGAGTGAAATGAGGAACGCTTTCGATTTCACTTTTTCGAGGAATTCCCACCGTGCAACGTCAAGGAATTTCACGGCTCCACCTCATGTGATGACGATTTCTGTTCAGCTTCGATCTTCTTCTTCATCCTGTAGAGATTGAAAGCGGTGATCCCTGCGGCTCCAAGGAGAACGGCCGGAACGCCCCAGTCGGAACTCCCCTTCAGCAGGTTTGAGATGATGATGACAATTGCAATCACTGTCACAAGTGCCAGAGAGAACAGCTGACGCTTCAATCGGGGATCCACGGGGAGTTTCCCCGATTTCTGAACTGCGGGCTTTGCCGGCTCGGGCTTTGCCTCCGGGGGAGGGCCGACGACGTCGATAAAAATGGAGTTGAGAGACGGCTCAACGAGCTCGAATTTCCGAAGGGAGAGTTTTCCGTCGAAGTGTCTTAACAATGCGGAGCTTTTTGACGGGTCCTCCAATTCCACCTCTGCATAATTCTGATAGATATCTGCACGTCGGATTCCCGGCATCTGCTTCAGAAAACTCGCATCTCCGTCAAATTCAAGGTGAATGGAATTTTTCCCGTACTGCTGTTTGATCGACCTCAGCGACCCGTTGAGGACCGGTTTTCCCTTGTTGATCAGGCATATGTTGTCGCACATCTTCTCGACCTGCTCCATCTGATGTGTCGAGAAGATAATGGCGATATTCTGGTGACGAAGCTCCATCAGAATGTCTTTCAGGATCACCTGATTTACGGGATCGAGGCCGGCGAACGGCTCATCGAGGATCAGCAGGCTGGGATCGTGCAGGAGGGACGAAATCAGCTGGACCTTCTGCTGATTGCCTTTGGAGAGCTCTTCCACTTTGTCGTTAGCCCGGTCGACAAGACTGAAGCGATCCAGCCACCTGAGAGCTTTCGGTTTTGCGTCCTGCGGTTTTACTCCCTTCAGTGCGGCGAAATAAAGAATCGTGCTGATGACCTTGCTCTTGCGATAGAGCCCGCGCTCTTCAGGGAGGTAGCCTATGACATTCCAGGTTTCGGCTGAGAAAGGTTTAGCGTCAAACTCAATGCTTCCGCGGTCGGGTTTGATGATGTTGAGAATAGTGCGGATGGTTGTTGTCTTGCCGGCTCCGTTTGGCCCGAGCAGCCCGAATACCTCTCCCCTCTGTACTTCGAGCGAAACGCCGTCAACGGCGACAACTGTATCGAATTCTTTTCGGAGGTTTGTTACTTTGAGCATTATCAAAAAGCCTAACCGCAAAGGAAGGGAAGAAGGCGCAAAGAGCGCCAAGATTTTCTACTCTGCCAACTTGTTGACCACTCTTCTAATCCCATTCTTCAGCATCGCTACGTTGAAATTGATGAGTAGGCCCAGTTTTGAGTTACTGAGCTTCAAGTAAGTCAGAATCTGAGCCAGATGGACGTCGTTGAGCGCTTCGACAGATTTAATTTCCACAACAACTTTGTTCTCAACAACAACGTCAATTCGATAACCCACCTCACACCTCTCGTCCTTATATACAAGAGGCATTGGAACTTGATTTCTTATTTCAAATCCACGAAGGGTCATTTCCCTCGTGAGCGCCATTTCGTACGCGGATTCCAGAAGCCCCGGACCGAGTATCTTGTGAACCTCAATCGCTGCCCCGATAATCTCCCTCGAGAGTTCGTTCTCAGTCAAAGGTCCCCCCTTGTTCTTTGCGAGCTTTGCGCCTTCTTAGCGCTCTTTGCGGTTATCTTTTCGTTAAGGAGTAATCCTGTAGATCATCCTGGGGAACGGGCTGGTTTCGCGGATGTGGTCCAGGCCGCAGATCCAGCTCACGGTCCGTTCCAGTCCAAGTCCGAAGCCCGAATGCGGCACCGAGCCGTAACGCCGGAGGTCAAGATACCATTCAAACGCCTCGTGCGGCAGCTTGTGTTCGTCAAGGCGCTTCACCAACGTCTCGTAGTCATCTTCACGCTGGCTTCCCCCTATGATTTCACCGTAGCCCTCGGGCGCGAGCACGTCCACGGCGAGCGCGAGATCGGGATTCGCCGGGTCACGCTTCATGTAGAAAGCCTTTACCTTGGCCGGATAACGGTGCACCATCACGGGCCGGTCAAACCCCTCTGAAATCGCCGTTTCATCTGCGGCGCCGAAATCATTTCCCCACTCAAACGGGATTTGCCGCTTTTTCAGGATCGACACAGCCTCATCGTAACTGATCCTTGGCAGCGGTTTCTTCACATTCTCGAGGAATTTCGTATTGCGTTCAAGCAGTTTGAGCTCCTCCGCCCTGTCCTTGAGTACGCTCTGAACGATGTACTCGAGGAACTCCTCGGCCAGATCCATGTCATCATTGAGATCGGCGAAGGCGATCTCCGGCTCGACCATCCAGAACTCTGTGAGATGCCGCCGGGTCTTTGACTTCTCCGCCCGGAATGTCGGCCCGAAACAATAGACTTTTCCAAAAGCCATTGCGCCGGCTTCGGCGTAGAGCTGCCCCGATTGAGTCAAATATGCCTTCCCAAGGTCGAAGTAGTCCACTTCAAACAAGGTGGAAGTCCCTTCAGCAGCGGAAGGGGTGAGAATGGGAGAATCAATGAGTGTGAACCCCCGTCCATCAAAGAAATCCCTGATTGCCTTGATGACCCGATGTCGAATCCGCATGATCGCGTGCTGCCTGGAAGAACGAAGCCACAAGTGCCTGCGATCAACGAGGAATTCGATTCCGTGTTCTTTGGGGGTGATGGGGTACTCTTTGGCGAGCTGAATGAGGGAGGCGTCGACAACATCAAGTTCATAGCCGCCGGGCGCGCGGTCATCCTTTCTCACGGATCCGACGACCGCAAAGGACGATTCCTGGGTCAATTCGTCAAAGAGCCCGAAGGCCTTGTCGGAAACCTTTCCTTTGACCATAACACACTGAACCACGCCTGTTCCGTCGCGCAGCAACAGAAAACGAATCTTCCCGCTTGAACGCTTGTTGTACAGCCACCCGCGCAGTTCCGCTTCTTTCCCAACGTGCTTCCCAAGGTCCTCAACGTATGATCGAATCATTCTTTTTCATATGGTCATGCAATTCAGAAAAACTCGGATAAATATAGGAAAGGAAAGAGTGAGGTTCAAACGAAATCGCCGAAAACCCGCGCAAAGAAGGTCAGTTTTCGCTTTTTTCTTTTTCGTCGCCGTTGGAATCGGAAGGCGACTTCGGAACGTCTATGAATTTGGCGTCGCGGACATCCTTGAACTCCTCCTTGGTTTTTGGAGGCGGTTCAGGAACATTGTCCGGTTGCCGACCTGGATGTGACGGGCTGAGGAACGGAGACATCAATCTCCAGAGGAATCGTGCCAAAAAGAAGAAAACGACAGACCAGATGAGAATCCGGAAGAACACGATCGCCTATCCCTTGCTCATCGGGTTGTAGTATTCGATCGGAGCCCGGTTTGGTCGAAGGATTTGCTCCAGAAGGTCTTCGAAGTCTTTTTCGCTATTGACAAAGTCGATGTCCGTTGCTTTCACGATAAGAAGAGGCGACGTTTTGTATCTGAAGAAGAAGTAGTTGTAGGCCTCATTCAGATCGTGGATGTACTCTTCAGACATGTTCTCTTCGTACGACCGGCCCCGGCTGCGGATGTTCGTCATGAGGCGGTCGACGCTCGATTGGAGGTACACCACGAGGTCGGGAACAGGAATGTTCTTTTCAATGGCGCCAAGGACCGCCTCGTAGAGCTTCAACTCATCGTCCTGCAGCGTGAGGTAGGCGAAGATCTTGTCCTTGTCGAAAATATAGTCCGAGATGACATAGTTGTGAAAAAGGTCGGCCTGAAACAGGTCCTGCTGCTGTTTGTACCTGCTCAGCAGGAAGAAGATCTGGGTCTGGAACGCGTAGTGATCAGGATCTTCGTAGAACTTGGCAAGAAAGGGATTCTCCTCGAATTTCTCCAGGACAAGGCGAGCCTTGAGCCGTTCCGAAAGCATGGTGCCAAGGGTGGTTTTTCCCGCCCCAATGACACCTTCGATTGCTATGTGCCGAATTTCTCTGGCTGATGGCTGCACCTAGGACTCCTCTCCCATGATAAGTTCTTCTGATGAATACTTCCGAACGGAACAATGGTCGCTGCATCGCTCCAGCATGATCGAGACCGTCAAACCCGATTCGGGATCCACAAACTCAGGGGACAGTTCCGCCAGCGGTTCAAGGATAAATCGCCGCTGTTCGTTTCCGGGATGTGGGATTGTGAGAGCCTCTGTGTGGATCTTTTGCAGCCCAAAATAAAGGATATCAATGTCTATTTCGCGGGGGCCCCATTTTTGGCGTTGAATCCTCCCGGCATCGCGTTCGATTCCCTTGAGCCCCCGATGAAGATCCGCCGCCGCCATGGACGTGTCGATTTCAATGACGGCATTCAGGAAATCAGGCTGTTCCTTGATGCCGAAAGGTTCTGTCTCATAGATGCTCGAGGCCCGGACAACGTGCGTTCCCTCAAGAGAATCGATCTGCCCGCATGCAGAACGGAGGGATGCCAAACGATCCCCGAGATTCGAGCCAAGGCCAAGGAATGCGCGGGACATTATTTCCTCGACCGCGTCATCTCCACCTCCACCGTATCGATGACTCCCCTCACCGGCGCCCCGGGCTTCCGAACGCGCACATTGATGCTTCGGACCTGTTTGAATCTGCCGAGAATTCCATCGATGATTGCCTGCCCGAGCGATTCAAGCAGGAAGTGCTTCCGATCCATGACGGAACTCTTGATGCAATCATACACGCGCTCGTAGTCGACTGTGTCCTTCAGGTGGTCGGTCTTGGCCCCTTTCCTCAGGTCACAATGGAGCTCGACGTCCACCTCAAATTTTCCGCCAAGATGCTGCTCGTCGGAAAGCACCCCGTGGTAGGCATAGAACACCGCGTTCGTAAGACGAATGATGTCAAGCCGGGGATTCTTCCTGGTAGGCACGGGGACTTTCGAATTGTTCTGGGGAAAATATATCCAACCGTGTTTCAAAAGGCAATGAACGCATCGCTTTGCCTCTTTTCTCCGTGTCCTCTGTGCCTTCCCTATTTACCCCGTATTGTCAGCGGGGTGCTCTCTGTGGCTAAAAGCTTTGTCACAGAGAACACGGAGGAGGCACAGAGAACACAGAGAAGATTCAGGATTTCTCGATCTTTGCCCACGAATCGCGCAGTGTCACCGTACGATTGAAGACAATGCTGCCGGGCTTTGAGTCGTGGTCGACACAGAAATACCCAAGACGCTCAAACTGGAACCGGTCCTTCGCCCTGGCCGAAACGAGCCCTGGCTCCACCTTGCATCCCTTTTGAATCTGCAGGGATGCCGGATTGATCTGGTCCTTCCAATTCTCTCCGCCGGGGTTTTCAGTATTGAACAGCCGGTCGTAGAGTCGAACTTCGGCTTCCATTGCATGCGCTGCAGAGACCCAGTGAATTGTCCCTTTTACCTTCCGGGCGCTTTGAGCGGAACCGCTTTTGGTTTCAGGATCATATGTACAGTGAAGCTCAACAATCCTACCCTCCTCATCTTTGACAACGTTCGTACATTTGATGATGTATGCGTATCTCAACCGTACTTCAGCACCCGGTGAGAGCCTGAAGTATTTTTTGGGCGGATTTTCCCTGAAATCATCTTGTTCGATATAGAGAATTCTGGAAAAAGGGATCTTCCTCTTCCCCATAGACTCGTCTTCGGGGTTGTTCACCGCCTCCAACTCTTCCACTTTCCCTTCGGGGTAGTTTTCGATGACCACTTTCAGCGGCCGCAGTACTGCCATAACCCTCGCAGACCGCTTGTTGAGGTCGTCCCGGACACAATCTTCAAGCTGGGCTACATCCACCGTGCTCTCGCTCCGAGCAACGCCGATCCGGTCGGCAAAGACCCGCAGCGACTCAGGCGTGTAGCCACGCCGCCTGAGGCCGGAAATTGTGGGCATCCTGGGGTCATCCCAACCGTGGACATATCCCTCTTCGACAAGCTGCAGAAGCCGCCGCTTGCTCATGACGGTATAGGTGAGATTCAGACGCGCGAATTCGATTTGCTGAGGTGCGTAAATCCCGAGTTCCCTCACAAACCAGTCGTAGAGCGGCCTGTGATCGGCGAACTCAAGAGTGCAAATCGAATGCGTTATTCTCTCGATCGAATCCGACTGTCCGTGCGCCCAATCATACGTGGGATAGATGCACCATGTGTCTCCCGTACGATGGTGAGTCGAACGAAGAATACGATACATGACCGGGTCGCGCATGTTCAGGTTCGGCGAGGCCATGTCGATCTTTGCACGCAATGTGCGCAATCCGTCGGGAAATTCCCCCTTCCTCATCCTTTCGAAAAGGTCGAGGCTCTCCTCAATCGTCCTCTCTCGGAACGGGCTGTTCTTCCCCGGTTCAGTCAGTGTCCCCCGATACTCCCGTACCTGATCTGCATTGAGATCGCAAACGTAGGCTTTCCCTTTCTTGATCAACTTCACGGCGTATTCATGCAGGGCGCCAAAGTAATCGGAGGCGTAATACAACCTGTCGGCCCAATCAAACCCGAGCCATCTTACATCCTCTTGAATCGATTCGACATACTCCATCTCCTCTTTCGTAGGGTTCGTATCGTCGAATCTCAGATTGCAGAAACCGCTGTAGTGCCTTGCCAGTCCAAAGTTCAGGCAGATGGATTTCGCGTGTCCGATGTGAAGGTAGCCGTTCGGCTCGGGGGGAAATCGAGTGTGGACTCTTCCCTCATACTTATTCGTTCTGAGATCATTATCGACTATCTCACGAATGAAGTTCTTCTTTTCCGGAGCTTCGCCGCCGTTCGGGGCGGGCCTGTTGTTTTCAGACGTCATGAAAGTTTCTCAATCGCTGCGTTAATTCTTCGAATACTCTCTGCTTTTCCCAGGAGCGCCAGAATATCATAGAGCCCGGGGCCGGCACCAACGCCGGAGATGGCAAGCCGAAGCGGGTGAATGAGCTCACCCGCGGAGGTTTGAGAAGCCTCAGCAGTCTTTTTGAGGGCCTCTTCATACTCTCCTTTTCCCGGATCTCCGTACTTCGACAGCGCTTCCGTAAATTTCCGGAGAAATCCTGGCGTATCCTCTTTCCATCTTTTTTTCACGACTGAAGGATCGTACTCAACGGGCGGATAGAAGAAGTACGGACTCTTTTCCACAAATTCTCTCACAAACGTTACTCTCTCCCGCATGGCGGTTATGACACCCGTGAGGTATTTGTCGTCCCAAGCCTTCCCTTTCGTTGTCGGTTGGTGCGCCAGATACTCCTTCAGCATAAGAAGCACTTCGTCCTCGTTCTTCTTTCGAAGATGCTGAAAATTCAGCCAATTCAGTTTTTCAACATTGAACACCGACCCCGACTTTCCAACGCGATCGATAGTGAATTCCTTGATGAGTTCCTCTATCGAAAACAACTCACGTTCATCGCCGGGATTCCAGCCAAGGAACGCAACAAAATTGACAATGGCCTCTTTGAGATAGCCCTTCGCCCTGTACTCCTCGACCGCCACATCACCCTGGCGTTTGCTGAGCTTGCTCTTGTCAGGATTCAGCAAGAGAGGGAGATGGGCGTACACGGGAACGTCCCATCCGAAATAACGATAGAGGATGATGTGTTTCGGGGTGCTCGGGAGCCATTCCTCTCCTCTGATGACATGGCTGATCCCCATCAAGTGGTCATCCACGACGACAGCGAGATGATATGTGGGGAATCCGTCCGATTTCAGAATCACCTGGTCGTCAAGCACTTTGTAGGTGATCGTCACCTTTCCGCGGATCGTGTCGTCAAACGTCATCTCCCCGGTGAGCGGCACTTTCATACGAACGACGGAGGACTCTCCGGCTGCTTTTCGTCGCTCGACCTCTGACGGAGGCAAATCCCGACAGTGGCGATCGTACGAGGGGGACATTTTCATGGCAATCTGTTTTTGACGGACCTCATCAATCCGTTGCGGCGAACAGAAACAATGATACGCGTTTCCCTCTTTTACGAGGCGTTGTACATGTTCGTGGTACGTGGTGAGTCGCTCTGATTGCACGTACGGGCCGAAGTTTCCTCCTTTGCCGGGGCCCTCGTCGAATTCAATACCTGCCCAATGCAGAGTCTCGACGAGGTTTTCAACAGCCCCCTCGACTTTGCGCGACTGGTCCGTATCTTCGATCCGAAGAACGAATTTTCCGTTGTTGTGCTTTGCAAAAAGGTAATTATAGAGTGCAGTGCGGAGCCCGCCGACATGCAGGAAACCTGTGGGACTGGGAGCGAAACGGACGCGGACGGGAGCGGGCATGATGATCAGAGTTGAAACATAAAAAAGGCGACTGTGCGTCGCCCGACCATGCCCAAGATACACAATTGAACAGCGAATTGCAAAACTCTAGTCGATGCCGCAGGCTCCCCCGCCGCAGCAGCAGCTTCCCGCAGATTCATTCATTGAGCTTGAGGTGCTTCCGGAAGCTGACCCGACCGCCACCATGGGCGCCGACATCAGCTTCTTGTACTTCGTGGAACCGCATTGAGGGCAGATGATTTCTTCCACGATTTCCCGAACTTTGTGGAAGACGTCGTAGGTTTTTCCGCAGTCAGAACATTGATAATCAAAAATCGGCATGAGAGTTCCCTTCTTTGCGTTTGGCCAACTACACGTTGGATGCAGTATTTGACAAAAAGATCCCGATCGCGCTTTGAGAAAACAAGTCTGCCTTCGCTACAGGTCGTCGGGCAGGTCCGCCCTCACTGAAATCTATGAAAATGTTCGAAAAGAATCAGGCGTTCTCTGATTTCAAAGCAACATTGTCCGCGAAAGAAGAAATTGTTAAAAGAATTCGCTGAAAGACAATTCAGAACGATTCTCAACTTAAGGATTTCAAGGCTTGAAACTCGCGCGGATTCTGTTTTCTTGATAAGGGTACCAAACTCGAGACCTCAACCCCATGATTCGTTTCTCTTCCATCCTGCTTTCTTTCGTCTTCTTTTTTTCTCCAGCGTTTTTGCACTCTCAGAACGGAAGGATCCTCATCGTCCATGGTTCGGATACCTCCGTGAACGGCGGATTGGATGTAGGGAAAAGACATCCTACTGTCACGACATCGCTCTATACCCAGCCCGGCTACAACGCCTACAAGATCATGAATCCGGCGTATCGGGACACCGTTGTGGATTCGTACGGCCAGCCACTCATCATGACATGGTGGATGCTCACCGGAAGCATGTTCCGGGCATCGACGAACACCAACGTCCCTTATCCGAGTCCTCTCACGCTCCACCTCATGAAGAAGTATCACGCACCATCTATCGTCTCCTTCGGGGACGAGCTCACTCTGCATTATCACACCTGGGTGTGGAGCGATTACGACGCCGACGGGACCTTCTACTGGAATCAGGCCCTCTCATTCACCGAGTGCCAGGAAGAATTCACGACAGTGCTTGCCGAGAACCTCCTCGAGGAAGAGAACTTCCCTGTCTCCTTCCGGAGCGGCTGGCATTTCATGGACAACGAGTGGCAGAACTTTCTCGACCAATGGATCCCGTTCAGTCTCCATAACGATTACCCCGCAAAGCGTCTCGTGGATACTGAACCGACCGACAACATTTTCGACTGGTCCCGTGCCCCTTCCGATTGGGTCCCCTATCACCCGTCCCTGACGGATTACCAGGTTCCCGGGAACGCGAGGGGATGGAATGTCCGGTCCAGGTCAATCGAGGTGGTCTCAAAGGCGCAACTGGAACAGGCGTTCATCCAGGCCGCCCAGGGAAAAGACCAGGTTCTTTGCCTCTGGGACCATCTGGCGGATGACAACATTTTTCCATCGCTCTCGCGGGTCAACAAGCTGTTGCACGAACTTTCGGCCCAGTACGGCATTCCCTTTGAGTTCAAAAGTGCCACGGACGCGATGCAACTATGGCTCGGCACCGCGGACTCTCTCCCACCCGTTCTCACGTTCTCCGAGAACCGAGTCGCCGACGCAGTAACATTCGCCGTCGAAACAAACGAACCAATCTTCCAGATTCACCCTTTCGTCGCAATCAAGACAATCGACGAAGGCTATGATTTTGTCGAGATGACCGCAACGGGACCCACATCCTGGGTCTCATCGTCCTCTTACCCGCTCGCAGCGCTCGTGAAGGCCGCAGCAGCTGTAACAGACACCGTCGGTAACCTTTCGACCGCGTTCCTGCGGTACCTCCCCGATGACATCTTCGTGGACAACCGCGATTCCGCATACCAGGAGTTGCGCGGCTCCTGGGTGACCGTCGCTTCCTCTACCTGGGGGGCAGACTACAGAACTGCGGCCATTGCAGCGGAAGATTCAGCCGTATCAAAGTGGACGTTTCAGGCGCAGGAGACTCTTCCATACAAATTCAGCATTCAGATCCCTCCGGCGGCAAACCGTGCGCAGCGTTCAACAGTTCGTCTACTCACTTCGGTGGACACGTTGGTAAAGGAACTGCGCGAACCACTCCCAAACAGTTCGTGGATCTATGTCGGGACTGCGAATGTTGCCGCTGAGACCGATGTCACCCTCGAGATGACCTCATTCAATGAGGCCGGCGTCTCCGTAAATGCCGGAGCTGATGTCGTGAAAATGTCTCCCCTCGTTCGTGCATACGATCTTGCAGCCGTTCCCCGGGAGATCAATCTGGGATATGCTTCGGTCGGAGAATCACTCCAGGTGGCTCTCCTCGTCGGCAATCAGGGAACTGCTTCACAGACAATCGATAATGTCGGGGCTTCCCTCTTTTCTGTTTCCGTGGATACGACTCTTCCACTCATTCTTTCTCCAGGATCGAGCGTCCAGCTTCGCTCGCTCCTCGTTTTCCCGAGCACGGGCCCGGTTCACGACACAATTCGGTTTTCCACAACCGATCACCCGGACGATCCGCTTTGTATCCCGGTCTCGGCCGTCGTAGAAACCGTCGTGCGCATCCTCGACAATGATGATCCGAAAGTGTACCGCGAAAGCGGAGTCTGGAGCACGAGTGTTGCCGTATCATACGGCGCGACCTCCCGCATTTCCTATCTGAACACGGGCCCGGGTCAATACGCCGCTTACAAGACCGCAGTGCCGCAAGAAGGCTACTACAACGTTTTTCAGCTCATTCCGGGATCGACCAACGCAACCGACAGGGCATTACTGACGATAACGCAGGACGGGCAAGTGCTGGATTCGGCTTATGTCAATCAACAGGCAGCAGAAGGCTGGATGCTGGTCGGCATCCACAGGTTTTCCGCATTGGATTCCATCGAGATCAGGATCATCAATGACGGCACTTACACCTCCGGCGTCGTGCTTCGGTCCGATGCGATCCGAATTTCCTGGAAGGGGGATAGCGTGCAGACAGCGTTCGTCGTGGACAACGACGGCTCCGGGTACACGGAGGTCGGGACCTGGAGTCAGAGTGTTGCTCAGGCCTACGGCCCGACCAGTCGTTATGCGAACCTCGACCCGGTTGGCCAATACGCTGCATTCTCCACCCGCGTTGTTCTCGCGGGAGCATACGACGTTGAACAGATCGTCCCTTCTTCCGTGAACGCAACAGATCATGCGCTCTACACGATTGCGTCTGACGGGAGCGTCATCGATTCGGTTTATTTGAACCAGACTGTCGGCGGTGGACAATGGGTCAAAATAGGTCAGTACGATTTCAGGCCCAACACGCTTGTAGAAGTGCGGGTAATCAACGCTGGGGGATACACTTCCGGGGTAGTCATTCGTGCCGATGCGGTTCGTCTCACACTGGATCTCACCACGTCGGTTCAATCCTCTGACTTTCCCAAGAGGTTTGCATTGGAGCCCAACTATCCGAATCCGTTCAATCCGGAGACAGCAGTCAGCTATCAGCTGTCAGCGGTCAGTGATGTGAGACTGACCGTGTATGATCTGCTGGGGAGAGAGGCAGCGGTACTTGTTGACGAAGTGCTTCCAGCGGGCATGTACAAAGTGGTGTGGGACGCGTCGAAATTCCCGAGCGGTATTTATTTCTGCAGAATGCAGGCAGGAGGATTTACGGCAGTAAGAAAGATGTTGCTGGTGAGATGAGACTATGAGGTTGGCGGCGTGAAGGTCTGGCTTACACCAACGTTTGAAAATTGAATATTGGGAGTTGGATATTGAATATTTATTTTGAAATTCACAATGAGGCAACCAATATCCAATTCTCAACGTTCAATGTCGAGGGATCGAACCAACAGCGGAGAGGGAGTCCGCCTTCGGCGGAGAACCCTCGACAGAAGCGGAGAGGGAGTCCGCCTTCGGCGGAGAACCCTCGACAGAAGCGGAGAGGGAGTCCGCCTTCGGCGGAGAACCCTCGACAGAAGCGGAGAGGGAGGGATTCGAACCCTCGATAGAGGTTACCCCCTATGCAGGTTTAGCAAACCTGTGCCTTCAGCCACTCGGCCACCTCTCCGGCTGAATTTGATTATTGCATCGACGCCAAGATTCTTGCTATTTCTTGTCTGCCGCGATGGCTCTTGAACCACTTCTCTCGCTTCACCGCCTCGCCACGACTCGAAAACCTCTCAGCGTGAATCAACTTCCAAGGAACAAACAGGCGAGTTGATTTGACTCTGCCTGTGTTGTGGGCTCGGACTCTTGAGTCCAGATCACTCGTCTGGCCCACATAGGTTCTCCGCCCACCCTCGGAAAACAAGATGTAAACAAAAAACACGGTCGACCCCCAGACCTGTGCCTTCAGTCCGTCTCGTCACGCTGAAACCGTGACGGACGAGATCTCGTCCCGCCAAAGGCGGGACGGACCACTCGGCCACCTCTCCGTGTGATTGAATCAGAAAAGCTCCTACCAATGTATCAAGAAACTGCCAGATTTCCAAGAAATTGGACGTTACTTCTGCTCTGTGACCTCCGTGCCTTCTTTGTGACCTCTATGGTTAACCACAGAGAAACATAGAGGAGGCACAGAGGACACGGAGAAAGAAGAGCGGAGAGCGAGTCCGCTCGACGAGTCGAGTCGTCGACCTTCGGCAGAGAACCCCCAAGTTCCAATTCGACTGAAGTGAGAGAGCGAAGCGAGCTCAC
>Ga0209619_10001758_pt1 | contig 15799 bp, 16 predicted proteins | sample Rifsed16ft3_FD_184011 | JGI IMG/M metagenome (GOLD analysis project Ga0209619, IMG submission 184011) | Soil microbial communities from Rifle, Colorado, USA - sediment 16ft 3 (version 2) | ecosystem: Environmental > Terrestrial > Deep subsurface > Rock core/Sediment | place: Rifle, Colorado... | reverse complement strand
GTCTTGAGGACGTTGGCCTGCAGCTCGTAGATCGGGTCCATGCCCGGAGCATCGACCCATGCGCGTATCCGCATAAGTGCAGGTAGTCCCATCCGCATGGGCCGTCCGGCCCGGCCGGCGGGCCATCCGGCCTACCCGGGCTTGCTACGCTGCCGTCATGGGGACGATCGGGACGGCGCGGCGCGGGAAGGGCAGCGCCGCGGCGATGAACCCATCCCTGCTCGCCTGGTTCGATGTCCAGGGCCGAGACCTGGCGTTCCGCCGAACACGCGAGCCGTACGCGGTCCTCGTCTCCGAGGTGATGCTCCAGCAGACCCAGGCCGCGCGGGTGGAGCCTTCATGGACCGCCTTCATGGAGCGCTTCCCGACGGTCGCGGCCCTCGCGACGGCGTCGCCCGCCGAGGTCATCCGGGCGTGGGACGGCCTCGGCTACAACGGGCGTGCGGTGCGGCTGCGGAGAGCGGCCGAGGCGATCGTCAGGGGGCACGCGGGGCGCGTGCCTGATGAGGTGGCGGCCCTCGAGGGCCTCCCGGGCGTGGGGCCGTACACGGCGCGGGCCGTCGCCGCCATCGCCTTCGGACGCCCGGTCGCGGCGATCGACACGAACGTCGGCCGGGTGGTCCGTCGGGTGCGCGGCCGGGTGGTCCGTCGGGTGCGCGGCCGGGTGGTCCGTCGGGTGCGCGGCCTGACAGGATCGGGAGGTGCCGCCGATCCGCCGGCGGACATCCAGGCCCTCGCGGACGACATGGTCGACGCCGGCCGGCCCGCCGATTGGACCTACGCGATGATGGACGTCGGGGCATTGCTGTGCCGTCCGCGGGAACCGCTCTGCGGCGAGTGCCCGCTGCGGTCGTTCTGCCGCAGCGCAGGGATGGCGGCCGCGAAGCAGAGCCCGCAGAACGGGGCGGGCGTTCCGTTCCCCGCCACCCGGCGCTGGTTGCGCGGCAGGATCGTGGCCCGCCTCCGGTCGGAGCCTGACGGTGCCTGGGTTCACTTCGAGGGACCGATCGGCGAGCACTCCGCGGCGGCGGTGGACACGGCGTTACGTCAGCTCGCCGCCGACGGGCTCGTCGAGCGCGACCGCTCCGGCCGGGCGCGACTCCCGCAGGGCGCGGCGCCCGAGCGGCGGGCATGAACGAGCGGGCCGTGTCGCGATCGGGCGAGCAGGGTTCGGGCGCAGCGCCGCTGCCCGCGGAGGACGCCGGGCTGCAGGCCGACACGCTCACCCTGGACGACCTGGCCACGCGGTGGCACCGGACCATGAGCGCCGGGCCGATCGGCGCGGAGGCCATGCGCGGCGCCGACCGTCGTGCCCAGGCGCTCGGGGTCCGCGGCTCCCAGCTCATGCGTAACGCGGGGGCCGCGGTGGCCGCCGCGGCGCGGGCCCTCGCCATCGAGCGCGGCCGCTGGGGGAGCGGTCCGATCCTCGTCCTGGCCGGGCCGGGCAACAACGGGGGCGATGGCTCGGTGGCCGCCTGGTTCCTGGCGCGCGGTCCCCACGCGACCGGGAAGCGTTTCGTGGCCGTCGCCCTCATCGCCACCGAGCCGCGGCCGACGACGCCCGACGCGGCGCGGGCCTGGGATCGCCTCGGTCAGCTGTCCAACGTCGAGCGGCTCCACGCGGCCACGTCGCTCGACGTCGCGCTGCTCGGCCACGGTATCGAGCACGCGGCGCTCATCATCGATGCCCTGCTCGGGACGGGCGTGCGCGGCCCGTTGCGTGAGCCGGTCCGCTCCGCTGTCGAGCTGATCGAGCGAGCGCGCCGGGAGGGGGTCCCTGTGCTGGCCGTCGACACGCCCACATCGGTCGACCTGAGCAGCGGCGACGCCAGCGACCCGGCCGTCCAGGCCGACGTGACGGTGACCTTCCACCGCCCCAAGCACGGGCTGCTCGCCCGACGTGGTCCGGCTCTCGCGGGTCGGGTCCTCGTCGCCCCGATCGGCATCCCGCACGAGGCCGACTCGGCGGCCTAGGGTTGGTGGGATGCGCATGACCTCTCGACGAGTCGCCCGTTGAGCGCCGCGCAGGCCGCGCCATGACGCCTCGCCAGGCAGGCTGGCGCCAGGTCCTCGCCCTGGCCGCGGTCATCGTGATCGGGGTGCTGGCCCTGCAGGTCGTCTCCATGTTCGTCCCGGTGGTCGGCGACCTCCTGGGCGTCTATCCCACCGTGATCGTCGTGCTCGTCGTCGTGACCGTCGCGGTCGTCGGGCTCGCCCTTCGCGCCCGCCGCCCCTAGCGCCGGTAGGCCTCGAAGCCTCCGCTCGAGCGGGCGCTGAGGAGGGCGTCCAGGACCGCCCGGGTGACCGCGTCGGCGGCGAGCGCCCCTACGACCGACACGCCTGCCGGCGCCCACTCGTGGACCGCCACGGCCGGTCGCCCCTCTCCTTCCGGGACCGCCAGGGCGAAGATGACATCGCCGTCGATGCTCGTGTGCGCCGGCCGGATCGCGCGAGCGAGGCCGTCGTGGGCCATCGCCGCCACGCGCGCCAGGTGGGCCTTGTCCAGCCGCGCATTGGTGCCGACCACGACCAGGGTCGTGTGGCGGCGTGCCCCGGCGATCTCCGAGAAGTCAGGCGCCGGCGCCTCGGCGTGGAAGCCGCCCCACTGTGCCCACGGGCGCCGGCTGGATGGGTCGATGAGCGAGCCGGCGGCATTCACGACGACGGCGGCGCTCACGATCAGGGACGCTCCGTCCGTGGCCGGCAGGACGACGCTGGCGTGGCCGACGCCGCCCTTGAGTCGGGGAGGAGCGATCTTGCCGGTCGTGGCGCCCGTGCCCGCTCCGGCATTCCCGCTGCGGGGCCGGTGATCCGACGGCCCGTCCAGTGCGGCGGCGACCGCCGCCCGCCCGTCCGACGCCCCCGGCCGGATGGACCCGTCCCCGTGGGCGAAGTCGAAGATGGCGGCGGCGGCCACGATCGGGATGATGAGTGTCCCGCCCTCGCGCTCGATGGAGAGGCCGATGCCGCGTGCCTCCAGCTCGGCCGTGGCGCCGTCCGCGGCGGCCAGCCCGAAGACGCTCCGCCCGACAAGGAGGATCGCGTGGACGCGCTCGCCCGACGCAAGTGCCGATAGGGCGTCGGTCTCCCGGGTCGCCGGAGCCGCGCCCCGAACGTCGACCGCGCCGAGAACGCCGTCCGGGGCGACGATGGCGGTGATGCCCGTGGCCCCGTCGGGCGTCTCGTCCGAGATCCCGAGCTCGACCTGCCCGACCAACAGGCCGGGGACGTCCAGCAGCGAGTCGGTAGGCCCGGCCGCCGGAAGCGATCCCCGGCTGTTCTCGTCAGACATCGTCACGCCCCCTCGTCCTGCGAGATCGTGAAGCGGCGTTCCGTTCCGTTGAGGAGCCGCTCGATGTTGTCCGCATGGGCGAGCCAGATGAGGAGGCCGCCGGCCAGTCCGTAGACGAGGTAGACGGGGTCGGTGCCGCCGGCAACGACGAAGAGGACGAGGGCCAGCATGCCCGCAGCGGTGCCCAGCAGCGAACCGAGGGACACGTAGCGCGTGACGGCGATCACGCCGAGGAACACGGGCGCGGCCACGGCGATGACCCGCCAGTCGATGACGAGCATGGCGCCGATGCCCGTGGCGACGCCGCGCCCACCATGGAAGCGCAGGAAGATCGAGCGGTTCGCGCCAGCCACGGCGGCGATGGCGGTGAGCGCTTCGACGACGGGGGCGGCCCCGAGAAGCGGCGCCCCACCGACAAGCGGCAGCGCACCGACGAGCGGACCGCTCCCCGGTACGGAGCCGCTCGTCACCGCCCGTGCGACGAGCACGGGGAAGGCGCCCTTGGCGATGTCGAGGAGACCGACCGCGAGGCCGCCGGCCCAGCCCAGGGCGCGCATCGCGTTCGCCCCGCCGGTGCGGCCGCTCCCCACCGAGCGGGGATCGCGGCGGCCGCTCAGGCGGGCCAGGATGACCCCGAAGGGGATCGACCCGCTCAGGTAGCCCAGTCCCACCAGTCCTGCCGCCAGGAGCGTCGAGGGCAGGTCCATGTCGCCGGAGTGTATAGACTCCGCCGCATGATCCGTGTCCAGCGTCTCAACCACGCCGTCCTGTACGTGCGCGATCTCGACCGGTCGTGCTCCTTCTACGGCGACCTCTTCGGCCTGGAGGTGATCGCCCGCGAGCGCGGCTTCATGGCCTTCCTGCGCGCCGAGGGCTCGGACAACCACCACGACCTCGGGCTCTTCGCGGTAGGGGCGAACGCGCCGAACCCCGCGCGGGGATCGGTCGGGCTGTACCACCTCGCCTGGCAGGTCGGCTCGATCGAGGAGCTGGCGAAGGCCCGCGAGGAACTGCTGCGCGCCGACGCGTTCGTGGGCGAGGCCGACCACGGGGCGACCAAGAGCCTCTACGGTCACGATCCGGACGGCAACGAGTTCGAGATCATGTACCTGCTCCCGCGGGCCGAGTGGGGCGAGTACGAGCAGCGGGCCATCGTGGCGCCGCTGCACCTCGAGCAGGAGCTGCGCTCCCGGCGGAGCTAGTCGGCGTCCGAAGCTCGTCGACGGCCGGTTCGATCGGCTGGACTGCTCACCCGAGCGCGAACATGCTCGTCAAGGACCGGTCGCGAGGCTCGCGAGGCGAGCTTACGCGCGGCCGTACGGCCAGGTACCAGTGGAGTCGATCGGAGTTCCGATAAGGGAGATGAGGGATACGGCCTGACCGTGCGGATGCTCCGTCCGTGAACAATGGAGCCGATATCTCGGCTGCCCGGGCAGCCCTGCCCGCAGTCCACGGGTCCCGTGCCCCCGCCAAACCGCCCCTGCTACCATCGCCGGCGTGGCGGTCGGGAGCACGAACGACTTCGACCTCGTCGTCCTCGGGGGCGGGACCGGCGGCTACTCGGCAGCCTTCCGCGCCAGCCAGCTCGGGCTCAAGGTTGCCCTCGTCGAAAAGGACAAGATCGGTGGGGTCTGTCTCCACATCGGGTGCATACCGACGAAGGCCCTCCTCGAATCGGCCGAGTTCTTCCGGCGTGTCAGCAAGCACGCCGCCGAGTTCGGGGTGAAGGTCGCGGAGCCGACGGTCGATTACCCGGCCATGGCCAAGCGCCGTGACGCGGTCGTCGACCGCCTCCACAAGGGGCTCCAGAGCCTGGTCAAGAAGAACAAGGTCACCTACTTCGCGGGGCGCGGGCGGCTCGAGGGTGGGCGGAAGGTCGCCGTCGCACTCAACGAAGGCGGCGAGATCCACCTCCGCGGCACGGACGTCATCCTCGCCACGGGCAGCCGGGTGAAGAACCTGCCGGGGCTCGAGATCGACGGCCAGCACACCGTCACCAGCGACGACCTCCTGCGCATGGACCGCCCGCCCAAGAGCGTGGCCATCATCGGGGGCGGAGCCGTCGGGGTCGAGTTCGCCTCGCTTTACGCCGACCTGGGCATCCCGGTCGCACTCCTCGAATACCTCCCCTCGCTCGTGCCTCTCGAGGACCGGGAGATCGGGCAGGAGCTCGAGCGCTCCTTCAAGCGCCGCGGCGTCACCGTCATGACGAACGCCCGCTTCGACGCCACCAAGGTGAGCCGCGAGGACGGCGGCGTCTGTCTCATGGCCGGGCCGGAGGGCGGGGAGCAGCAGGAGGTGCGCGTCGAGATGCTCCTCGTGGCCGTCGGGCGGGAGCCGATCACCGACGACGTCGGCCTCGAGACGACGCGAGCGAAGAAGGACCAGCGCGGCTTCGTGCAGACCGACCGCTTCATGCGCACCGCCGAGCCGCACCTCTTCGCCATCGGGGACATCGTCGCGTCGTACGGGCTCGCCCACGTGGCCGCCCACGAGGGCATCGTGGCCGTCGAGCGGATCGTCGAAGCGAATCCCCAGCCGATCGACTACACGCAGATGCCCCGGGTCACCTTCTGCCGGCCGCAGGTCGCCACCCTGGGCCTCTCGGAGCAGGAGTGCGCCGAGCAGGGAACCGAGGTCAGGGTCGGCAAGTTCCCGTTCCTCGCCAACGGGAAGGCGCTCATCACGGGCGACTACGAGGGCTTCGTGAAGGTCATCGCGCGCAAGAGCGACGACGTGCTCCTGGGGGTCCACATGATCGGGCCGCACGTGACCGACGTGATCAGCGAGGCGTCCGTGGCCAAGCTCCTCGAGGCGTCGGCCTGGGAGATGGGCGCGGCCGTGCACCCGCACCCGACGCTCGCCGAGGCGCTCGGCGAGGCGGCCCTGGCCGTGGACGGCAAGGCGATCAACTTCTGATGGCCGCCAGGGCGCCGACCCGCGCGCGCCGGTCGGCCGACTCGACCGCGCCGGCCAAGCGGGCGGCCAGGGCGACCGCCGGGCCCGCCGCCCGTGCGGGCAAGTCGAGCGGGCTCGGCGCCGATGTCGGGCTCAGCGACGCCGAGCTCCTCGAGATGTACCGCATGATGCTGACCACCCGGCTGCTCGACGAGCGCATGTGGGTCCTCAACCGGGCCGGCAAGGTGCCCTTCGTGATCAGCGGCCAGGGCCACGAGGGTGCCCAGGTGGCGGTGACGTGGAATCTGCGCCGCGGGCACGACTGGTTCGTGCCGTACTACCGCTCGATCGCCGCGGTGATGACGTTCGGGATGACCCCGCGCGAGATGATGCTCGCCCAGTTCGCCAAGTCGAGTGACCCCTCCTCGGGCGGGCGGCAGATGCCCGGCCACTACGGCGCGGCGCACCACAACATCCTGTCGACGTCCTCGCCGGTCGGGACGCAGATCCTGCACGCGGTGGGGATCGCGCTGGCGGCCAAGATCCGGGGCACCGACCAGGTCGCCCTGACCTCGATGGGCGAGGGGGCGTCCAACCAGGGCGACGTCCACGAGGGCCTCAACTTCGCGGCCATCCACAAGCTCCCGGTGGTCCTCATGATCGAGAACAACGGTTACGCGATCAGCGTGCCGGCCCGGCTCGAGGTCTCGGTTGAGAACGTGGCCGACCGGGCCGCCGCCTACGGCATCGCCGGCGTGGTGGTGGATGGTGGGGATGTGCTGGCCTGCTACAAGGCGGGCAAGGAGGCGGTCGAGCGGGCGCGCTCGGGAGGCGGCCCGACGATCCTCGAGGCCAAGGTTCTCCGCCTGACCGCGCACTCATCGGACGACCAGCAGACCAAGTACCGGAGCTCCGAGGAGCTGGCCGCGGAGAAGGCGCGCGACCCGATGCCGCGCTTTCGCGCGCAGCTCATGGACGCCGGCGTGCTCGACGACGAGAAGGACGCGGCGTTCATCGCGGAGGCGAAGCAGGTCATCGACGACGCCACCGACTGGGCCGAGACGCAGCCCGACCCCGACCTGACGCAGGCCGCGCTGGGTGTGTACGCCACGGGCGAGCGCGCCTGATGGCCGTCAGGACGTACCTCGAGGCGATCCGCGACGGGCTGGCCGAGGAGATGCGCCGCGACGAGGCGATGGTCATCTTCGGCGAGGACGTCGGCAAGAAGGGTGGCGTCTTCCTCGTCACCGATGGTCTCCAGGCCGAATTCGGCGAGAAGCGCGTATTCGACACGCCCCTCTCCGAGTCGCTCATCGCCGGGGCTGCCATCGGGGCGGCCGTCAACGGTCTGCGGCCGGTTGCGGAGATCCAGTTCGCCGACTTCATCTTCCCGGCGTTCAACCAGATCGTCTCGGAGGCGGCGCGCATGCGCTACCGCTCGAACGGGGCGTTCTCCGTGCCCATGACCATCCGGGCGCCATATGGCGGGGGCGTCCACGGCGCGCTTTACCACAGCCAGTCGGTGGAGGCGTTCTTCGCTCACGTGCCCGGTCTGAAGGTCGTCATCCCCTCGAACCCGTATGACGCCAAGGGGCTCATCAAGTCGAGCATCCGCGACGACGACCCGGTCCTTTTCTTCGAGCACAAGAAGCTCTACCGCAGCGTGCGCGCCGAGATCCCGGACGGGGACTACACCGTGCCGCTGTCGTCGGCCAGGGTCACGCGGGCAGGCTCCCAGGTGAGCGTGATCGGATACGGGATGATGGTCCAATACGCGCTCGAGGCCGCCGAGCTGGTGGAGGGCGACGGCATCAGCGTCGAGGTCGTCGACGTGCGCACGCTCCGCCCGCTCGACCGGGACACGATCATCGGGTCCGTCAAGAAGACGGGCAAGGCGATCGTCGTCTACGAGGACAACGAGTTCGGGGGATACGGGGCGGAGATCGCGGCCATCCTGGCCGAGGACGCCTTCGACTACCTGGACGGGCCGGTGATGCGCATAGCCGGTCCCGAGGTCCCCGCTGTGCCATACAACCACGTCCTCGAGGACTGGTTCATGGTCAGCCCCGACAAGATCGCCGACGGGATCCGCAGGCTCGCGGCGTACTGAGGAGTCGCCCACAGGCCACCGAGCCTCGAGCGGCCGCGAGTCGCGCTGACGGGCGGGGCGACAACCCGATCGTTTTCCGTCACCTACGAACCCCCATAGTCTTGGTCGAGGAGCTTGCCCTTTCGCGCGGGTCGCAGCCACCATTTCCCGTCACAGAGCCTCCTCATTGCTGCCTGCCGATGAACGCGGCTTGCGGACCCGCTCGGCGCCGCCTCGTCTCTGAATAGCACTACGGCCATTCGTAGCTGTCAGGAACCAGAGCCCCGCCAGCGGTCCCGAGGGAGCAGCGATCCACCGGCGTACCGCGATGCTGCGGGACGGCAGCGCCAAATCCACGAGACGCGAATGCCGGGCGACGCGGCGGCGCAGCGTTCGCGTATCTGGGAGCACCACGACGCGTGCTACGGCGCGCGCCTCCCATCCGAAGCGCTTTCTGACGATGACGGATGCGAGACGTACCTTCTCGTCGACCTTGCGGAGCGTTGCCTCGAGGGACGGCAGGTCCGTCTTGACCTCGACCACGAGGACGATGCCCGTCTCAAGGTGGAAGGCGATGATGTCGAACGATCCTCGCTCGGCGTAGTGCGCGTAGGTGATCTCGGTCTCGACGGACCAGCCTGCGCGTCGCAGCCGCTCGGCCATGATCCCCGCGAGGTACGCATGATCCTCGTCCAGCAGACGGTCGAGCGCCCCGGCGCGCCAGCGGACTTCGATCAGCGCCGTCGCGTCGACCGCGGCCAGGATCCGCCGCACGATGCGCAGCGAGGCCCGGTCGAGGTGCCCGCGCTCGACGAGCGAGACCATTCCCTGGGAGCACCCTGCCGCCACCGCCAGATCCAGTTGACGCAACCCGCGTCGGCGGCGGAGGGCGCGGACGATGAGCCCGACCTTGCGATCGTCCACGGGTCGATGATGGCGATCTCGGCTTCGCGCCGGCTTATCGGCCGGCCGCCTGCCGCCCTCTGTTCCGAAATCGGGCGGCTCGCCACGGGCACCTCGAACCGTCGCGCGACGCTGCGGGCCGAGACGCGCGTGACTGGACGCGATGCGCGAAACTGTCGCCGACAGGACCGACGACCGCGGGGTACCGGCGGACGGCGATCGGGAGGATGCGAGCCGTGGCCAAGGTGAAGATGCCGCAACTCGGCGAGAGCGTCACCGAGGGTACGATCGGGCGCTGGCTGAAGAAGCCCGGCGAGCACGTCGACAAGTACGAGCCGATCGTCGAGGTCATCACCGACAAGGTCAACGCCGAGGTCCCCTCGCCGTTCGCCGGAACGCTGACGAAGATCCTCGTCGAGGAAGGCGCCACGGTCCCCAACAACGCTGAGATCGCCGAGATCGACGAGGGCGGCACGGCGGCCGAGGCGCAGCCCGAGCCTGCGGCGGCGCCCTCGTCGGCGGCCGGCCCGCCGGAGCCGGAGTCCGAGCGCAGCGTTCTCGGGACGACCGCTCCGCCACGCGAGGCGCCAGCTGGAGGTGATGGGCGGGCGATGCCAGGCGCCGCGGCCGCGATGGCCACCCCGGCTCCTGCCGCGATGGCCGAGGGGGAGGCCGCCGGGGAGCCGTCCGGGCGTGTCACTCCGGCTGTGCGGCGCATCGCCCGGGAACAGGGCGTCGATCTCTCCCGCGTCACCGGCACCGGCCACGGCGGGCGCATCACGCGCGAGGACGTGATGGCCTTCGTGGCCATGATGCAGGCCGGTACAGCCGCACCCGCGACCGCTCCCGCACCTGCGCGCGTCGCCGGCGCGCCCCCGGTCCCGGCCGAGGCTGGCCCCGACGAGGAACTCATCGCCCCGGTTCCGATGCGCCGGATGATCGCCGAGCACATGGTGCGCGCCAAGACGACGGCGCCTCATGCGTACACGTGCATCGAAGTGGACATGTCGGGCGCGGTGCGTGCTCGCGAGGCGGCCAGGTCGGCCTACCAGGCCCGCGAGGGGATCGGCCTCTCGTACGTGCCCTTCGTCGTCAAGGCCGTGTGCGAGGCGCTTGGCCGGCATCCGAACCTGAACGCGCTGTGGACCGAGCACGGCCTCCTGCGCAAGCGCCACATCAACGTCGGCGTCGCGGTCGCGGTCGACGACGGGCTCATCGTGCCGGTCATCCACGACGCCGATCGGCTCTCCATCCACGGCGTCAACCGGGCGGTGAACGATCTGGCAGCGCGCGCCCGCTCGCAGCAGCTCAAGCTCGAAGAGGTCCAGGGCGGCACGATCACCGTGAACAACACCGGCTGGTTCGGGTCGGTGACCAGTCAGCCGATCATCAACGTGCCGCAGATCGTGATCATCTCGATGGAGGCGATCGTGAAGCGCCCGGTCGTGATCGAGACGCCGGCGGGAGACACGATCGGGATCCGCCCGATCATGGCCCTCTGCGCATCCTTCGACCACCGCGCCACGGACGGGGCGCAGATCGGCCGCTTCCTGCAGGACGTGCGCCAGGAGCTCGAGTCCATCTCGACCGACACGCCGATCTGGTAGACGTCGGTCGACCCACGAGCGGGCCGCTTAGCCTCTCTGCGCAGTGCCGTCGCCGGGCGAGCGACGCTTGGCCGAGGTGCTGTCCTGACGGGTGAGGCGGCGGAAGTAGGCCCTCGCGGCCGAAGACCAGGCGGCACCGCTCGAGCTTGGGCCGAGGTGGGGATCGCCTCGCGAACCGGGGAGATCGACGCCGACCGACCGGCCTCCCCGAATCTCCTCCCACCACGGGGCAGCCGCGTCCGGGCGGACGAAGCGACCACGCCGGTCGCGCGGGCGGGACATGCGGCCGTGCCCTGCCCCGGCGCTGTATTCGGAGCGCGCGGCGGGACCTCGGCCGGCGCCACTCGACGGGTGGCGGCGATCCCACTCTGTGCGCCGATCCGGGTCGATGAGGGTCTCGTAGGCCGTTCGGAGGGCCACGAATGCGCGTCCGTCGTCGCGCGCGGCATCGGGGTGGTACCGCTTGGCGAGGCGGCGGTAGGCGCGCTTGACCGCGCGCGTGTCGGCCGCGCGGTCTACGTCCAGCAGCTCATAGGGATCGCGCGCCGGGGGCACGAGGTGAGCGTAACGCGTCGGGGGTCCCCATGCCGGACGGCGGGACGGCCAGGGCCGACCGCCTAGAATGCCGTGGTGCGTCGCGAGCTTCCGATTCTCCAGGTGGCCGCCGTCGCCAGGTCGGCCGCCGAGGGCGGCTCGTCACCGGCCAGCGGTCACGGCCACCGGCACGAGATCGCCCCGCCGACGATCGCGATGGGCGGCGGCCCGATCGTCGAGTGGGCAAGCGACCGGCCGGACACGCCGCCCGCCCGCCGCCACCCGGACTGGATCAAGGCCCGCATCCCGACGGGCGACAACTACTTCGAGCTGAAGTCGCTCATGCGCGGGCTCGACCTGCACACCGTCTGCGAGTCGGCCCATTGCCCGAACATCGGAGAGTGCTGGGACCAGCGCACTGCCACGATCATGATCCTCGGCGACATCTGCACGCGGGCCTGCGGGTTCTGCGCGGTGACGACGGGCCGCCCGCTCGGCCTCGACGAGGACGAGCCGCGCAGGGTGGCCGAGGCGGTCCGCCAGATGGGCCTCGAGCACTGCGTGGTGACGAGCGTGGCGCGCGACGACCTGCCCGACGGCGGGGCGCACATCTTCGCGAAGACGATCCTCGCTCTTCGCGAGGCCTGCCCGGGCATGGGCGTCGAAGTGCTGATCCCCGACTTCAACGGCCAGGAAGATCCACTCCGGGCGGTCATGCGCGCGGCGCCGGACATCCTCAACCACAACATCGAGACGGTCGAGCGGCTCCAGAAGCCGGTGCGCAAGCGGGCCCGCTACGACCGCTCGCTCGGGGTCCTCGAGCGCGCCAAGGCCTATGCCCGCGAGTCCGCCGGGCGCGACGGCACCGTGCATACCAAGTCGAGCATCATGGTCGGCCTCGGCGAGACGCGCGAGGAGCTCAGCCAGGCCTTCCGCGACCTGCGTGCCGTCGACTGCGACATCCTCACCGTCGGGCAGTACCTGCGCCCCTCCGAGAAGCACCTTTCCCTGGAGCGCTACTACACCCCTGCCGAGTTTGCCGAGATGAAGGCCGAAGCGGTGGGGCTCGGCTTCAAGCACGTCGAGTCGGGGCCGCTCGTGCGCTCGAGCTACCACGCCCGCGACCAGGTCCCGAGGCGGACACCCACGGCGGCGGTTGCCTGAGCGCTCGCCCCAGGCGAATATCAGCGCGGTAGAGGGTCGTTCTGACGGCACTATCGGCAACAGGCCAGTGAATGGGTCCTAACGAACGACCGGCGCCAGCGTCCGGGCGGCTCCCGCGGCTGCCGTGGGCGTGAACTCCCGCGACGGAGGCGCACGGGATGCCCGAGCAGGCCGACCTACCGCGCACGACCCTGAGCAAGGGGGCCGCTCGACGATAGTGCCGTCACCAGGCACTCCAAGCCCGGGAACAGGGCGCTGCGCTGAGCCGAACCGCTCTACTGGGCCGGGCCTCGTTATCCTCGCCCCTTGATGAGCGACCCGCTTCTACGCCGCCAGCTCATCGGCGGGTTGAACGGCGCCGAGGCGCACATGAGCTTCGAGGAGGCGGTGGCCGAGTTCCCCGCCGAAGCGATGAACCGCCGGCCGCCGAACGTGCCCTACACCCCATGGCACATCCTCGAGCACCTGCGCATCACCCAGTGGGACATCCTCGAGTACATCCGCGACTCGGCCCACCACCTCTCGCCCGACTGGCCGGAGGGCTACTGGCCCGACTCGAACGCGGAGACGACACCCGATGGCTGGGCGGCGACGGTGGACGGCTTCCTAAGCGATCGGAAGGCCATCGAGGAGATCCTGCGCGACGGCTCAGCGGACCTCTTTGCCCCCCTGCCGCAGACACCCGGGCACACGATCGTGCGTGAGGTGCGCCTGCTCGCCAACCACAACGCCTATCACATCGGGGAGTTCGCGATCCTGCGTCAGGTGATGGGCACGTGGGGTCCGGGCCACGACCTCTGAACCGTGCGGCAGCGTGGCCCCCCAGGGTTCGGTTGCCAGCGACTCGGTTGCTAGCCGCTGGCCTTCGCGGGCGCGACCGACGCGGGGGTCGGCGCGCTGGCCGGAACGCGGGTCGGCGCGCTGGCCGGAACGCGGGTCGGCGCGCCGGTTGGCGCGCTCTTGGGCGCCGAGTTCGTCGCTGTGGTCTTCACCACCGAGCTCGTTGGGGCGATCCTGGTCGCGGCGAGGTGCTCCTTCCACTCCGACGTGCGCCCGTCTGGGCTCGCCGAGCTGCCGTGCCAGCCGCACGTGCAGGTCACGGTCTGAAGGCGATGCTTGTACTCGTCGATGAGGTGACGGAAGGGCTCGTCTGCGCGACCGGGCGGGCGTCGGGGCTGCAGGTTCATCGATTCGCTGCCTCCATGGCCGGGTCGCCGGCACGTCGCGATCACGCGGAAGGGACGAAGATGTACGCCGGTCGCCGCTTGCTGGCCCTGGACTCCCCGCTCGGTCAGGAAGGATGACGATGGGGTACCCGCATAGTGTACCGGGGAACGAGGATCGCCGCTTGCAGCAGACGCAGCCAGGCCCCGATCACGTCGCGACGCCCGAGCCGGTGATCACCCGTGGCTCCCGCCGTGGTCCGGACTCGGCCGTGGTGGTGGCCCTGACGGTGCTTGTCGCCATAGGGACGCTCATCGTCAAGCCGTGGGCGGCCGCGGGAGAGCTCGGGTCGGCTGCTCCCGAGCCTTCGCCGCCACCCGGAGGCGCATCGACGGGCCGCGGCACGCCCAGCGGCACCGCGCCGGGGGATCCCGTGCCCGACCGGCTCCACGGCGACGGGCCCGGCGATGCCCCCACTTCGCCGCCGCCGCTCGGTGCCCTGATCGAGAACGTCGAGCCGATCGATCCCGTCAGGTGGTCACGCATCTCCGCCATCCTGGGGAAGGTCAACCACGACGGGGTCGTGTTCGTGGCCCGCTGGCCGGGGGGCCTGTACTGGACCTTCGTGCCCGTGGAACCCGGCGAGCGAGGATCGCACGCCATTCCGCCCGAGCGTGGCGACGACAGCGGTACGGACGTGACGATCTCGCCCGACACGGTCCGCATGACCGGCTACCTGGCCGCGCCGGTGGCGATCGGGTTCACCCGTCCGTCGGGGGCTTCCCCGCCCAGCGCGCTGGCCTGGCTGATCCTCGGTCCGGAGTCCGAGTTCCGCGTGCCCCTGCGCCACCCGGTCGGGGACCTCGACCAGTACCTGTGGCTCGGCCCGGGTCTCGGCCTGCCCCGGGGCGAGCAGCGCAACCGACGCGAGATCTCGCGCTGGCCGCCGATGTGGCTGCCCGGCGTGTACCGCTTCGACCTGGGCGTCGATGGCGTGACCCGCCACATCTTCGTCGTACTCGAACCCGACGGCACCGGTTGAGGTGACCGCGAGCCGATATCCTCGGCGCGTGCCCGGCCAGCTCTCGCGCAAGGCGGCCCTCGTCGAGCTGCACTGCCATCTCGGCGGCGCGGTGGCGCCCGCGATCATGTGGGGCATCGCGCACTCCCAGGGGATCCGCCTGCCGACCAAGGACTACTGGGAGTTCCGCGAGATGATCACCGTCTCGCAGCGCAAGGGCCGTTCTTTCGACGCGTATCTCGAGCTCTTCCACTGGACCGAGCTCATCCAGTCGTCGCCGCTGGCGGTCGAGCGGAGCGTCTACGAGGTCGTGGGCGGCGCCTACCGCAAGAACAACATCACCACCATCGAGCTGCGCTTCAACCCGATGAAGCGCAACCGGGGCGGGGAGCAGGACCTCGACCACATCATCTCGGCCGCGATCCGCGGGCAGGACCGGGCGATGCTCGAGTACCCGGTCAAGCCCGGGCTCATCCTGTGCCTGGATCGGGCCTTCCCCTACGAGCTCAACGAGATCATCGCCGAGAAGGCGATCGCCTATCGCGACCGGGGCGTGGTGGGTGTCGACATCGCCGGGCCCGAGACGCCCGACTTCCGGGTGCGCGCCTACCGATCGCTCTTCGACCGCTGCCGCCGCTACGGGTTGGGCATCACCGTGCACTCGGGCGAGGCCGGCCCGGTCGAGGAGATCGCGGAGGTCATCCGCCATCTCGAGCCGTCGCGCATCGGGCACGGGGTGAAGGCCGCCTACGATCCCCGCACGTTGGCCATGATCCGCGAGCGCGGCATCGTTCTCGAGGTCTGCCCGACCTCGAACATCCACACCCGGGTCGTGTCCGGGTGGGATGAGTTCCGCTGGATCTTCGACACGTTCCGGCGCAATGAGATCCGCTTCACCATCAACACGGACGGCCCTGAGCTCCTGCGCACGTACATCCGGGACGAGCTGGCGATGCTGGGCCGGCTGGGGATCCTCTCGTCGGAGGACCAGCGGCGCGTCATCGAGACGGCCCGCCAGGCGAGCTTCGTGCCCGACGTCTCGGACGTCCCACCGCCGCGCCACCGACCGGCACCGCGCAGCGAAGTGGAGCGGGAAGAGGCGTAGGCCGGCGCGGTTGGGAAGGCGA
>Ga0209619_10001756_pt1 | contig 15800 bp, 15 predicted proteins | sample Rifsed16ft3_FD_184011 | JGI IMG/M metagenome (GOLD analysis project Ga0209619, IMG submission 184011) | Soil microbial communities from Rifle, Colorado, USA - sediment 16ft 3 (version 2) | ecosystem: Environmental > Terrestrial > Deep subsurface > Rock core/Sediment | place: Rifle, Colorado... | reverse complement strand
CGGTACCGAGGGAAACGCTGCTTGAGCTCGAGGCCGACGTAGGAGAACGACGCGACCCCCGGCGTCGCAGACGTCTTCAGGATGTCGCGGACCGCGGAGAAGATCTCCTCGACGGACGGTCCCTCCGCGCTCTCGCGGCGGGGCTTCTCCCTCGGAGGGCGGATATCCTCGATGTCCCGCTCATAGTACAGGACTTCGTCGACGAAGTCCGCGAGCTGCTGCGAGAGGCTCCCCGTAACGCCGATCAGAATCAACTTGCGGCCGTACGGCCGCAGCGCGTTCACGACGTGCAGGAAGTCCTGGTCTCCGGACACGAGGATGTACGTCGCGATGTTCGGATTCGTGTGGCACAGGGTCGCAGCGTCCACCGCCATCCGGACGTCCACGCTGTTCTTCACGATCCGATCCGTCGCGATCGCGCCCATCCCCGCGTACTTTCGCTTCGGGACATAGACGGGTTCGATCCCCGCCCGGTAGAGCGCGGGTGGGTCGTTCCGCAGCGGGGACTCGAGCCAGTCCGCGTACGCGCGGGCGACGACGACGCGGCCGTATTCCCGCGACGCTTCATACAACGCCGTCACGTTCGGGGTGATCTTGAGCCGCTCGAGGCTGATTTTGAGGTTTTCCCAATCCACGAGAAGCCCGACGTCCCTGGTGAGTTCCTCGGGTGCAGCCTCCTCGCTCCCACGTTGCGCGGTCGTCCCTCCTCTCGATCCCACGAATCCACCTATCCTCGGCGGGAGCCGCCTCGCGGCTTAAGTCCTTCGCCCCGCGAGGAAAGTCCCGCGATCACTTCGCGAGAGCCTTCTCGACGAGCGCCTTCGCATCGCGGAACTGACCCGCCAAGGCCTCCGCGGCCCGCTTCAGCGCGGCCTGCGGCGGGTTCTTCTTCGTCCGCACGTACAAGACGGGCTTGTCGAGCTGCGGGTGGCCTGTGTAATACTGCGCGTCGGAGACGTCCGCGTCTTGGAGGAGCGTCGAGACGAGCGGGTAGATGAGCGTGTCCTCGGGGTTGATGATCTCGATCTTGATTGAAGTCTTGTCCTTCTCGAGAAGGTTGAGCTCCATGGGGGACGACGACACTGGGCGGGCCTATTTAGGCTTTGTGCGCGCGCCGGTCGGGTCCCTCCGTAGCGGGTCGTAAGGGAGACTTGAGGGCATCCGTGCTAATCATTATCTAGCCACATGTCCCTGGGTCCGCGGGCATCGCCGGCGATGACGCTTCCAGATCTTACGGTCAAGGATCGGATTCAGCTGTACCTCTTCGACTACAACCGGTACACGGAGGCGTTCGACGTCCCCGTCGAGGTCACACAGGAGGCGATCGCGAACGCGGTCGGCATCCGCGTGACCCATGTGCCCCAGTACATCCGACCCCTCCTGTCGGAAGGCCTCGTCGAGGAACGGAGCGCGCACATCCTCCGCCAGAAGCGACGCCGAAAGGCGTACTTCCTCACCGCGAAGGGACGCACGCAGGTCGCCGCGCTTCGGAATACTTTGCTCCAAGAATCCGTGCCCATAAAGAAACGGGAGGGAGATATCGTGCAAGTCCCGCTCTCCCGATTGTATCACGAGGACCGGCGAGGTGCCTCGCTGTTCACGATCGTGCAGGAGCTTCGGACGTTCGGGCACGCGCTCGAGGTCACGGAGGTCACGAAGGCTGGGCTCGTTGACTTTACGGAGGAGGCGCCAAAGGTCGAACGATTCTATGGCAGGGTTGAGCTTCTCCGACAGGTGTCCGACGCGCTCGGGCGGGCAAGGCTGGTCGTCGTCACGGGGATGGCGGGGATCGGAAAGACAACGCTCGGCGCGAAGGTGTGTGAATCCGTTCGGGGGAAGCAATCCTTGTTCTGGCGGCAGATTCGCCCTTGGGACACCGCGATGGACGTCGCGTACCGCCTCGGCGCGTTCCTGAAGGCGATGGGGCGGACGGAGCTTCACGCGGCGCTCGTGGGGAAGGGGATGAAGGAGATGGCCCGTCTCGAGGAGCCGCTCGCCGCGGACCTCGCGGGCGCATCTGCACTTCTAGTGTTTGACGACGCACAGAACGCGTCGCACGAGACGATGATGTTGCTTAGCCTCCTCCTCAGGACTCTCAGGCGGCAACAGGGAACGTCGGCGCTCGTCCTCTCGAGGACGGTGCCCGCGTTCTACAGCCGTCGGGAGGTCGCGGTCGAGGGGTTGATTCTGGAGTTCGCGCTTCCTGCGCTCGATCCTGCGAGCAGCGAATCGATCCTTGCGGCCTCTGATATCGCGGCGGATGTTCGGGAGCCCTTGATCAAGGCGAGCGGGGGGAATCCTCTGTTCTTGAAGCTCCTCGCCCTGGGGGGGACGCACGAGGCCCCACGGCGGGGGTGGGGGACTGTGGAGGCGTACATCGCGGAGGAAATCGAGCCCGCCCTCGAGTCCGTGGAGCGTGGATGCCTCCAGCTTGCATCGTTCTACGACGTCTCCGTGCCGTCGCGGGGCCTGCTTCACGAACGCGAAGCGACCGCCAAGACCCTCGTGGACCTCCACAAGAAGGGTCTCCTTACGGCGACGGAGTCGGACCGCTACATCCTCCATGACAGCCTCCGGGACTACTTCCAACAAGGCATGTCGACCGAGCGGCGCACCGCGCTCGTTGCGACCGTCATCCCATGGCTTCTCCGCGAGGCGGAGACGTGTGCTACGGAAGGTCGCCCCCTCGACGCAATCGCGTGCTTGGGGAACGCCCTCTCGGTCGACATGGATCAAGATCGTCGGGCCGCGACCCTCGAGAGGATCGGGGACCTGCGGCGAATCGTGGGTGACCTACCTGGCGCCGTGGACGCGTACCGCACGGTGATGACGACGGTAGAGTCGCCCGCGGCAAAGGCACGGGCACTTCAGAAGGCGGCGCTCACGATGATCCATCTCGGAGATCTCAAGGGCGCAGAGTGGGCGGTCCAAACCGGCCTCTCCCTCCTCCCGCCGGAGCCCTCGATCGAGCTCGCATGGTTGATCGTTCGGCGCGCGGCGATCGCCTTCCGTCGCCAGGACTACGACGCGGTCGCAAAGGATCTCGAGAAGCTCCTCGGATGGATGCCCCTGCTTCAGCAGGACCCCGCGCTCTGGGGAACCGTCGCGAACGAGCGCGGGCTCCTCCACATCGACGACCACCACCGGTTCGACGCGGGCCTCGCGAAGGCGGATTTCGAGAGTGCGATCCTCGCATTCCAGAGCGTCGGCGATCAGCGGAGCCTCGCGGTCGCGCACAACAACCTCGGACTCGCCTTGATCCATTTCGGCCACGTCGACGAGGCGATGTCGAGCATCGACGCGGGACTCGCGATTGCGGATGCAACGGGGAACCTCCCCACCCGCGAACTGTGTCTCTTCTCGAAGGCCTGGTGCGTGACGAACTATCTCGGCGACCTGGACACTGCGGAGAAGATCTACCAGGAGACATACCGCCTCGCGAAACAGTCCCGCCAGCGACATAAGCTGCTCTGGCATTCAAAGCACTTCTCGACCCTTTACCAGCTCCAGGGACGTCTTGACGAGGCGCGGGAGTCGCTCGCATACTTCCTCGAGAACAGTGCGGACATCCTCAGTCCGGAGAGCCGGATCGACTACGTCGCTGAGATGGCGCGGCTTTGCGCTCAGTGCGGGGATCTCGACTCGGCGCAGAAGTACCTGCGGGAAGCGGAGGCTGCGTCCGCCCAATCGCCGACGCACCTCGCGGGCCATCTCGTGAGTTGGGCGAAAGCGGCGGTCCTTGCCTCTCAAGGGAAAGCGGAAGATGCCGCTCGCGAATTCGAGATCGCCGCCCGTGCGGCCCCGCCTCGGGACCGAGGGGAATTCCTCGTGGAATACGGGCGCTTTCTTGCAGAAGCGGGGAAGAGGGACGATGCGCGGCTCGTTTTGCAACAGGCGTGCGAGGAGTTCAAGGAAGATCCCCGCAAGCCTCTCGAAAAGGCCGCCCAGGAAACCTTGCAGGCGCTCGAATCGTAAATCAGGCCTCGGATTCGGATTGTGACACCCGAAGCTCGACCCGAGTTCCACGCAGACTGCTGGGGCTCTCAGCCTTACGGAAGGAGAGAGCCAGCGCTACCACTGTCCTCGCCAGGTGCCAGTTGAATGTGGGCGGGCCTCCGAAAGATTCGAGAGCGGCCGGCTACGGCGGCGGGCCCGTGGTCGGGGGATAGCGTTTCTGAAGCACGGCTTGGAGGGCGATCGCGAGGGCTTTCGCATCGGGGGCTTTCGCGGTAGGCCCAGATTTCCCCTTGAAGCTCTTCAGCACATCAAGGAGGATACCTTGCTGCTCCTCTAATCCCCACTCACCGTGGGGTTCCGTGCAATCGGGGTGGCTGGGATTCCAGTCCCGGTCGTCAAACCCGCATCCGAGGATGTGGCCGTATCCGTGGTGCGAAGCGCCAAGATGGCCTCCACAGCCTGGACAGTGACTCATGTCTCCACCTCCCCCCGCCACGACGGAATGGGTAACGGCAGTGCCCTTCGTTGGCGATCCTCCATGGGAGAGTCACGGTAAGAAACTACTCCTGGGTCCGGCTATCGGAGTCGCTCCGGCGGCGTCAGGGTTGAGAGTGCCCTCGAGCGCGTCTCGAGGTCCCCCTCGATTTGGTGGACCTCCGTCTCGATTGTCCCCGCCCACGCGCTCCGGGCCGCATCCCCATGGAGGCGGTACGCTCGGTCGGCCTCCTGGGCTCTCCCTACATCTCCCGAGGCCAGGCGGTCGTCGCACTCCGCGACGGCCTTCGTCGCGTCCTCCGCCGCATGGAACTGGGAGGCGAGGCGTGACATCGCCTCGAGTCGGCCCCGGAGCTCGTCCGTGGGGAGATCGACTGAGAAGCGAGGCAAGGGATCCCCGGGAGCGGTAATCGCCTTTAGCCAGGCGAGGTTCCTCTGTAGGGCAGCCTTCAACGGTCGGCCGTCGCCGAGAAGATGCGCGAGCTTCGCGTCGGAGTACGAGAGTGCCTCGAGGAGGCCATAGACGCCCCTCCGACCGAATACCGTCCGCGCGGGGCCAACTCCCGTCAGGAGGTCCAAGAGGGCCGAAGCGTCGCCCTCCGGGATACCAGGGAGGTGGAGCCGGCGGTCCTTGGACGCGGAAAGTAGCGTCTGGATTGCGGTCCCGCAGGGGATCTCGTGGAGCTCCGCAATCCATGCCTGGGCCAGCGCGCGGTTCGCTTCCTCCAGAAGGGACTTCACGCGAGACACGTCGTCTTCGGACATCGGCGGCCGTTGCACAGACCGTAAGCGGTCCCGTTCCGCCCGGAGGCGGCTGACCTCGCGCTCGAGGGCCCGATAGCCGTCCCGGTACTCCGCGAGCATGCGTTCCCGCTCCTGGGCTTGGGCCCGGAGCTTCCCGAGCCTATCGAGGAGCTTGCGGCCCATGAAGAAGTCCCGCTTCCGGATTCGGAGCAGCGCCGCGTCGAGGATCCGGAGGACCTTCGGGGAAATCGCCCCCGCTTTCGAGTGGCGGGCGACCTCTGCCGCGACCTCGTCGAGATCTCGCACCAAGTTCCGGTATTGTCGGTACGACGCCCCGCTGTAGTCCCGGAGGACCTGATCGATCGACGTCGCGATCCCCTCGACGTGGCCCTCGAGGAGGCCCGGGGTCTTCTCGAGCTTCCTCTTGAGGCTGGAGATCTCCTCCGCGAGGGCCCGGAGCTCCTCGACGGTCGTCGCGGCGGGGCTCACGGCCCCGCGAACCCCCCATGGGCCATGAATCTGATGCTCTCGGTGAGGGATCGGGTCAAAAAAGGGAGAGAAGAAAAGGGAAAAGAAAAAGGGGGAAGGAGGAGGTCCGCCAACCTAGAACCCGACGATCCGGCGCGCTGCAAGGATCGCGCGGGTCGCGAGTACGGCCAGCATGGCCAGGACTGCGAGGGTCTTTGCCTGCATGGGGTTCACCTCCTTCCCTTTGGGTACTTGGTTACGCGCCCCTCCTCGGCGCTCGTTCGTAGGTCCTCACCTCGTTGGGTTCGGGGCCTTCGCCTTCCGCCCGTGCCCGTTGCCGGGGACGAGCGCCCTCACGGCCTTCACGAGCGCCGCGCGGCCCTTGTGGGGCTTCGGGGCGCTCCCGTTGGCGAGTTCGGCCAGGACGTATCCGGGCCCGGTGGCAGGCCCGTATTCCCGGCGGAGGTACTCAGCGAGCTCGACCAGATGTCGCGGCTTTACCCGCTCCTCGACGACGGCCCTTCCGTATGCTCCATACATTTTTGTTTTTCTCCTAGGTTCCCGTTTGGGTTCTCCTAGAGGACCGATGGTAGGGGTTGGCCAAGTCCGTGGTTAAGTGGTTACATAGTAATTCCACAAAACCCGGCCTGGCCGATGGGGAGGAACGCCCGGAACCCTCATCCTACAACGATTCGATGTCCCTCCTCGAGGTGCACGGCAATGGTGCAGAAGGTGATCGACGTCGTGGGCATCTCCCCAAGAAGCTTCGCGGCGGCCGCGAAGGACGCGGTCAGCGTCGCGGCGGAGACGGTCCGGGGGATGCGGTGGGCTCGGGTGTCGGAACTGGAGCTGGATCTCGATGGGGGAAAGATCCGCAACTATCGCGTGACCGCGCGAATCTACTTTGACGTGAAGCGGTAGGGCAGACAGTGCAGTCGGTCTGCACGGGGCCGCAAACCCCGGCGTTCCGAAGCGGAGGCGGAAGGATGGTGCGAACACCGAAGGGGATGCAGGCACTGCAGAGGTGGGTCGGCTCGTGGGACCCTCCGTACACCGCCCGTCTTCACGCCCATGTTCCGGTGACTTCGGCGCGGAACTCGTGGAGCGTGCAATCGTCGAAGAAGACGAACTCCGCGACCTGCAGCGTCTCACCCCGGACGACCCGGTAGTTGTTCGTATACACGCCGACGTCGTCCGCGAGGACGGCGATCTGGACAAAGCCGTCCCGACCCGTGTTCGTGAGGTCGAACGACATCGTGATGCGGCCGTCGCACAGCGGACGGTAGTCGACGCGGAACTCCGTGAGGTGCACGACGGGACGAACCCCATACCGCTCAAACTGGGAGATCGCCTGCATTGCGGAGAGTGTCGTGACGAGAAGAAACCCGATTGCAAGTGCCGCGATGACTTTGTCCTTGCCGTCGAGGGCCATGGCCCCTCCCCCGGCAGGAATGGCGCTGAGGGGTCTTAAGACCGACCGAACGGGGGCCCCTCTCGCACCCGGCCCGCCGCCTCGGCGGCAGGGTTAAGGGCCGTCACGGCTTCGGCTCCCGCGCATGGCGGTCGCGGCGGAGGTCCTCGTGACGGTGGCGCCTCTGCCCGGAGGCGCCGAGAAGGTCCGCGTCGTCGAATACACGGACCCGTACAGCATCTGGTGCTGGGGGTGCGAGCCCGCGATCCGGCGGCTCGAGATGCGGTACCCGGATGCGGTGGAGATCGACGTGAAGATGGGCGGGCTGTTCGAGGACTTCGAGCCCGTTCGGGCGCAGTGGGCTCGGATGTCCGGCGGGAAGTGGCAGGACTCCGTCCTCGCGTTCATGAACGCGGTCGCGGACCAGCATCGGATGCCGATGGATCCTTCGAAGATGGTCGTGTCGATCGACGACTTCCGCTCGACGTGGCCCGCGTGCGTGGCGGTGAAGGCGGCGGAGGCCCAGGGGACTCCTGCGGGGCGGCGCTATCTCCGCAGGCTGCGGGAGGCGGCCCTCACGGAGGGCCGAAGGATACACCGCCGCGAGGTCCAACTCGAGGCAGCATTCGAGGCGAAGCTCGACACGAACGCGTTCGCCCTCGCGCTCGACGACGATTCCGCGGACCGCGCGTTCCGGAAAGACCTCGAGGAATGTCGCACCCTCGGGATCACGGGATTCCCGACGTTTGAAGTCCAGAAGGGATTCGTCTCCCTCCGGGTGGAGGGGTGGCAGCCCTGGGAGGCGTTCGACGAGGCGATCCACAAGGTCGATCCGAATCTCCAGCCCCGTCCGTTCGAACCAGGCGCGGAGAACGTTCGGGAAGTGATGATGCGATACGGACGCTGCGCGACGCGGGAGATCGGGGCGATCTTCGGCCTATCCGACGACGAGACGGAAATCCTCCTCGAAAACCTCGAGTCCGAGGCGGTCGTCTGGAGGCGTGAGGTCGGTCGGGGTCTCTTCTGGGACCTCCCGTGATCGACGGCTTATTCCGGGCCAAGGGCACCGTGGAGTCGATGCCGCAGGCGGGCGACGCTCGCGAGGAGACCCTCCGCCTGCGCGACCGTGAGGAGATGGAGCGTCGCGCGGAGGAGATGGTCCGTCCTCTCCCACTCACGGAGCAACGCTGACTGCTCGGACGCGATAACGGAGAACGCGGGTCGACGCAACCGTGCTTCATCGCGAAGCTCCTCCAGAAACCCCCGCCCCGCGGGCGTAATTCGGTACGTCCTCCGCCGGGTGTCCCGGTGGAGCACGATGTATCCACGGCGCGAGAGCCATCGCAGGGCGGGATACATCGCTCCGGGACTGGGCGCATATAGCCCCCGGTGCGCCCGCAGGATGGACTGAATGATCCCGTATCCGTGGAGCGGTCCCCCCTGAAGCACCTCGAGGATTAGCATCCGGACGAAATCGCGCGGAATCTTTCGTCGTGGGGGCATAATATGTCGATATATCGAGATATATTATATTGTTTTATCTGCCCGCGTGACACCGAAGCATATATACCACATGAAGTCGCGTAGTAACGCGAGGTGAACCATGACGAAAGTGAAGAAACGCTCCGGCGAGATGCAAGACTTGGATCGTGCGAAGTTGGAGGCATCGATTCGACGTGCGGGGGCGACGGAAGAGATCGCAAAGAAAGTCGTTTCCCGCGTCCAGCCCATGGACGGGATCCCGACAGATGAACTCCGCAAGCTTGTCGCGGAGGAGCTGCGGAAGGAGGAGCCAAATCTCGCGGAGTCGTACCTGATGACGGTCCGGCTTCCTGCGAAGGCCCACCCGGAGGTCGTGACGGGCGTGGCCCGCGTCCCTCAGAGGTTGCCGCGCGTGCCCGAGATCCCGCACTCCATGCTAGCGCGGGTCGTGTACGGCGACAAGCTCACGGAGGTCCGGGTCGAACCCGTGCTCCAGGTTCGAGAAATCTGGCTGAACCGGGGAGACCTTGAGAGCCTCGGTGCCCGTGAAGGCGCCCGCGTTGCAGTCCGGTTTCAGCGGGCGAACCGCGGGCCGACGGGCGGGGGTCCGATGCCTCCGACCATTCGCCAAGGGATGAACCCGCAGCCGTCGATCGCACCGCCGAAGGCTGAATAGGCGGGCCGCACGTTAACGCCTCGGCGCCTATGGGCGTGCGGGGTGCCCTTTCTTCTCTCCTTTTCGGACACCCGATGTCCTCCGCTTTTCAGGAACGCTGATTCCGAGAACCTCTACGAGGAACGCGTAGACGTCTGCGTTCTCCTCAATCAAGAACTTCGTCGGCCGGCCCATCCCATGGCCCGCCTTCGTCTGTATCCGGATGAGGACCGGTGCGTCCCCCTCCTGCGCGGCCTGGAGCCGCGCGGCGAACTTAAACGAGTGGCCGGGGACGACGCGGTCGTCGTGGTCCGACGTCGTAAGGAGCGTCGCAGGGTACTTCGTGCCGTCCTTGAGGTTGTGGTACGGTGAGTACGCGTAGAGGGTCTTGAAATCCTCCGGGTCGTCCGGGTTTCCGTAGTCGCTCGTCCACGCCCACCCGATCGTGAACTTGTGGAAGCGGAGCAGGTCCATCACGCCGACCCCCGGGAGGCACGCGCCGAACACGTCCGGCCTCTGCGTCATGCATGCACCAACGAGGAGCCCGCCGTTCGAGCGGCCCTGGATCGCAAGCTTCGGGGTCGATGTGATCTTCTCCTTGACGAGCCACTCCGCGCACGCGATGAAGTCGTCGAACGTGTTCTGCTTGTTCTTCAGCATCCCCGCCTTGTGCCACTCCTCGCCATACTCCGCGCCGCCGCGGAGATTCGCGAACGCAAGGACCCCGCCCATCTCGAACCACGCGAGGCGGGAGACGTCGAAGAGGGGCGTGAGGGCGATGTTGAACCCGCCATAGCCGTACAAGATCGTCGGGTTCGTCCCATTCCTCCGGAGGCCCTTCCGATGGACGAGGAACATCGGGACCCGCGTCCCGTCCTTGCTCGTCACGAAGACCTGGCGAGTCACGTACGGGCGGAAGTCGAACTTGATCGAGGGGCGGAACAGCGTCTCCGTCCTGCCGGTCTTGAAGTCGAACCGGTACACGGTGAGGGGATGCACGAAGGAGTGGAACGCGTAGAACAGGTTGTCGTCCTCCCGCTCGCCGTTGAACCCGCGGTTCGGGAGCGCGTCGTAGATCGAGCCGAGCGTGGGGAGCGGGATCGCTCCGAGGACGTTCCCCGGGCGGTCGAATCGCTGGATCACGTGATGGGCGTCGTGGAGGTAGACCGCGACGAACTCATTGTGGACCATCTTCACGCCCTCGAGCGTGTCCCTCGACTCCGGAATCACGGTCTTCCAGCGGGACCGGTCCGGGCGTGTCACGTCGACGGCGACGAGCCGGCCTCTCGGAGCGTCGAGGTCCGTTCGAAAGTAGAACATGGGACCGTCGTTCCCGACGAAGTGGTATGCGGCCTCGAGATCGGAGATGAGCTCGACGACGGGTCCGTCCGCCCTGCGGTCCATGTAGAACAGCCGGTTCCGGGAGTCCGTGCCCTGCCAGACTTGGAGAACGAGATACCGGCCGTCGTCGCTCACGATCGGCGCAAAGCCCCACTCCTTCTGGTCCGGCCGGTCGTAGACGAGGATGTCCTTCTTCTGCGGCGTCCGGAGGCCGTGGAAGAAAAGCTTCTGGAAGACGTTCACCTCCGCGTACGTCTTGCCTTCCTCGGGCGGGCTGTACGAGCCGTAGTAGAAACCGGAGCCGTCCGGAAGCCATTCCGCGTTCGTGAACTTGCTCCACTCGATCACGTCGGGCAGGTCCGTACCCGTCCGCACCTCGCGGACCCGCCACGTGAGCCAGTCCGAGCCGGACGTACTCGTCGCGTACGCGAGCCAGCGGCCGTCCTTCGAGACGGACCAGCCCGTGAGGGAGATCGTGCCATCCGGCGAGAGAGTGTTCGGATCGAGGAGGGGGCGGGCCTTCCCGCCGATCCTGTTCATCACATACAGGACGTCCTGATTCTGGAGACCGGTGTTCCGGAGCTGGAAGTACCGGCCGCCCTTCTTCAGCGGCGCCCATCGCTTCGAGGAGTCCCAAAGGTCCGTGAGGCGCTTGCGAATTCGATCCCGGGCGGGGATGGCCCCGAGGAACGAGAATGTGACCTTGTTCTGCCCCTCGATCCAGTCCCGGGTCTCCTGGGAGTCCGTGTTCTCGAGCCACCGGTACGGATCCGGGACGCGCCTCCCGTGGTATTCGTCCGTCACGGGTACGGACTTCGCACGCGGATAGGCCCGTTTCATCCGAGAACCTGGAGCGCAAGGAATTGCCCCCGGGCTTTCCATTTTTCGCTTGGGGCGATCGAGTGTCCCGAGGCACGGGTTCGCCGAGTCTCCGATAACGAGATGGTCGGCGAAGGAATGCTGTCGGGAGGCCGACTCCATGGTCACGAAGGTCGCTCAGGTTTCGGGGCTCGTGAAGAGGGGGATCGAGAATCCGGACTCCGCGTTCCCCGAGATCCGGAAGATGGCGGCGGACGCGGACTGGGAGGTGCGGGAGGTCGCGGCGACCGCGTTGGTCGAGATCAGCAAGAAACGAACGGACGAGGTCGTCCGGGAGATGATTCGGTGGGCGAAGGACCGGGATCCGAACGTCCGTCGCACATCGAGCGAGGGACTCCGGGACGTTGCCCGTCGGGATCCAAAGAAGGTCCTGCCGGTCATCGAGGCGCTGAAGGCGGACGAGAACCTGTACGTGAAGAAGTCCGTCGCGAACGTCTTGAGGAACGCGGCCAGGAAGCATCCGGACTTGGTTTTGGACGTTTGCAGGCGTTGGGCCCGCGCGGGCAATCCGAACACGAGCTGGATTGTGAAGGACGGGCTGCGGAAGCTGAAGGAGAGTCATCCCAAGGAAGTGAAAGAGATCCTCGATCTCGCAGACTTCTAAACCCCCTTGACCACCCGGATCGTCGGGGCGCAGGGCTCTGCTCCCTCGAGTGCCTTCCGGCAGCATTATGCCGTTGGGGGTCCTCCGACACGTAAGGATGCGGGTGCACGAATTGAGATTCGCAATGTCGGTCCTCTTGGTTCTCGGGCTCATCGTCGTCTCCGGGTCGCTTCCCGCGGCGGCCGCCGAAGGCGACTACCTTGCGCCGGTCTGGATCCGGACCCTCGGCGGGGCGGGGAACGACCAGGGGTGGGGAATCGACATCGGCCCGGACGGCGAGGTGTACGTCGCGGGCTTCGTGCTCGGTCAGGGTCTCGACATTTACGTCGCGAGGCTCGATCCTTCGGGCAATCCCGTGTGGATCACACAGCGGATGCGGCCGTTCGACCAGAAGGCGTTCGAGGTCCGGTATGCGGACGGGTTCGTGTATCTCGGCGGCGTCGCCGCGCGGTCCGGGTCCCCGACGTCCCAGGACATGTTCCTCTCGAAGCTCTGGTCCGAGAACGGCACGGCAGTCTGGGAGACGACGTGGAACGGACCTGCGGATCAATACGACGAGATCGACGGGATCGCCGTGGAGGACGGGCTCGTGTTCGTCTCCGGCTGGGCGGACGTCCCGCTCGACTACTCTGAAGGGGACCTCGCAATCCTCGCGTTCACACTCGACGGGGCATACGTCCGCCACACCCTCTGGGGCGGTTCCGGGCGGGAGGAGGCCAACGGGGCCCTCGTGTCCGACGGCCTGACCCTGTACGTCGGCGGGATCGTCGACGGCGTGAACCTGTTCGCAGGCGGGGACGCCGTCGTCGTCGCGTTCAACCGGACGACGTTCGCGGAGGTGTGGAACACCACGTGGGGCGGGGCTGCCGTGGACGACGCCTACGGGCTCGCGATCCACGCGGACCGACTGTACGCGACGGGCCTCACGACGAGCTTTGGCGGGGACCGGATCTTTCTCCTCACGCTCGACACGGACGGGACCCTCTTACGTAACGAGACGTGGGGCGGCGCCGGCGCGGAGGTTGCTCGGGCCGTTGGCGTGTCACCGAACGGGAGCGCGGTGTACGTCGCCGGGAGGACTTCGTCGTACGGGAACGGAAGCTTCGACGTCGTCCTGCTCGAGTTCGACGGGACCGGGGCGTACAAATCGTACCGGACGTGGGGCGGTTCGGCGAGCGATGTCTCCCATGGGATCCTCGTCACCTCCGATTCCATCTTCCTTGCAGGGGAGACCGGGGGCCAAGGCTACGGCGGGACGGACCTGTTCGCGATGAAAGTGGGACCGGGGGGCTCGTCAGGACCCACGACACCGCCCTCACCGCCGCCAAACGTTCTCGCCGGCGTAGTGATTGTGGTCATCGCTGTCGGGCTCGTTGGCGTCCTCATCCTGGTCGTTCGATCCCGCCGACGCAGGACACCGCCGCCCGTGGGGCCCTCTTCTTCGAGATGAACCGGCGGACCATCGCGAGACGGCCTGTGCCCCGGAATCTTCTCCCGGACGGGGCATCGATGCGCACGCCACGGATGGAGTCGCCCTGGGCCGCGTCCCGCACGCGAAGCCTTAAGCCCGTGAAATCCTGGGGCCTCGGATGCAAGACAAAGCTCCGTTCGACCGCTTCGGCCTCGACCCCGCCCTTGTGCGGGCCGTCCGTGCTCTCGGGTACGAGGCCCCGACGCCGATCCAACGGGAGGCGATCCCGCCGATCCTCGCGAGCCACGACGTGATCGGGACCGCCCAGACAGGCTCCGGCAAGACGGCCGCCTTTCTCCTCCCGATCCTCCAGCGGCTCATGCACAAGGCGCCGGGCAGGACCCGCGCCCTCGTGCTCTCCCCGACGCGGGAGCTCGCGGCTCAGACCGACGCGGCTTTCCGCGGGTTCGCGAAGGGCACCCGACTCCGCGCCCACGCCGTGTACGGGGGCGTCGGGATGGCTCCCCAGGAGCACGCCCTCCGGGGCGGCGTCGACGTCGTCGTCGCGACGCCCGGGCGCCTCCTCGACCACATGGGCCGGCGGAACGTCGACTTTCGTGGTCTCGAGGTCCTCGTCCTCGACGAGGCGGACCGGATGCTCGATATGGGCTTCCTCCCGGATGTGCGCCGGATCGTCGATGCCCTTCCGCGGGAGCGGCAGACCCTCCTCTTCGCCGCGACGATGCCCCCGGAGATCGAGCAGCTCTCCCGGAGCATCATGCGGGACCCCGTCCGGATCTCCGTGTCGCCGCCGTACCGGCCCCCGCCAACGATCCGCCACGAGGTCTTCCCAGTCCCCCAGCACCTGAAGACGGCCCTCCTCGTCCGCCTCCTGGGGCGGGAGGACATGATGTCCGTCCTCGTGTTCGTCCGGACGAAGCGGCGGGCGGACCGCGTGGCCCGCCAGGTCGCGCAGGACGGGTTCCCCGTCGCGCGGATCCATGGGGACCGGAGCCAGAGTCAGCGGGAGATGGCCCTCGAAGGGTTCCGGAGCGGTCGACACCAGATCCTCGTCGCCACGGACGTCGCGGCCCGGGGCCTCGACGTGGAGGGCATCACGCACGTGATCAACTACGACGTGCCCCCCGTCCCGACGGACTACGTCCACCGCGTCGGCCGGACGGCCCGAATGGAGGCGGCCGGCGAGGCGATCACCTTCGTCGCGCCGGAGGAGGAGGGAGACGTCCGCGGGATCGAGAGGGCCCTCGGCCGGTCGATCCCCCGGGTCACCCTGCCGGATTTCAACTACCGAGCGCCACCGCCTCCGAGGGTGCGAGGGCACGAGGGCGCGCAGCGCGGGAGACCCCTGCAGAGAGGACGAAGGGACGAACGTCGGCGGCATCGACCCCCACGGCGATAGGGTCTTATCCACGCGGAACAGGATGGCAGGCGAATGACGACGGTCCTTCTCCAGACGACAATGGGCGATGTGAGGATTGAGCTCTTCGAGGACACGATGCCCGTTACCGCGGGGAATTTCCGGAAGCTCGTCGAAAAGCGGTTCTACGACGGGACGATTTTCCACCGGGTGATCGCAGGCTTCATGGTCCAAGGAGGGGACCCCGAGGGCACGGGGATGGGCGGTCCCGGGTACGCGATCCGGGACGAGTTCACCGCGAACAACCGGAACGCGCGTGGGACGATCTCGATGGCGAACGCGGGTCCGAACACCGGCGGAAGCCAGTTCTTCATCAACGTCGCGGACAACCACCGGCTGGACCCGAAGCACCCCGTGTTTGGGCGTGTCGTGGGCGGGATCGAGGTCGTCGACGCGATCAGCCGGACGCCGACGGACGGAAAGGACCGCCCGCGGACGACCGTCACGATCCGGAAGGCGAGTCTCCTCGAGTGAGCCGAATCTCCGGACTCATTCCCGCGAAACCGCCATGACGTTCGAGGCGCTCGACCTCGGCCGAGCGGGCCTCTGCAGTGGACCGATAGAGAGCCTTAATCCTCGTTGGCGCGGTCCCGTTGGCCGTGCCGCAAATCGATGTCATCCGGAGCGCTGATCTTCGGTCGGGAGAGTCGACACAGGGAATTGTTCGCGACACGGCGTTCGAGGGGCGAGGATTCACGGTCGCCCGATCCCGGGTCGCGGGAGGAGCGACGTCGGCCTGGCATCACCACGGGGAGCGGGACCTCTACGGCTTCCTGGTCCTCGGCCGACTCCGATTGGAGTACGGCCCGGAGGGAAGGCTGGCAGTGGAACTCGATCCAGGAGACTTCTTCCATGTCCCGCGTCGCCTGGTGCATCGCGACGTGAACCCAAGGAGAGATCGGGAGGCGGTGGTCG
>Ga0209619_10001752_pt1 | contig 15829 bp, 17 predicted proteins | sample Rifsed16ft3_FD_184011 | JGI IMG/M metagenome (GOLD analysis project Ga0209619, IMG submission 184011) | Soil microbial communities from Rifle, Colorado, USA - sediment 16ft 3 (version 2) | ecosystem: Environmental > Terrestrial > Deep subsurface > Rock core/Sediment | place: Rifle, Colorado... | reverse complement strand
CGCCCACGGGTCTCGAGAAAACGCACTATGCTAGCAATAGGACCTCGCATCGGGCAAGCGGTTGCTTCGATCGGGACGAGGATGTCACGATCCGCCCATCGGAGGTCGAACGACGTGAGCCACAAACGAGCGCTTGCTTTCCTGATCCTGCTTGTCGCTTCCTGGGCGGTTGCGGAGCCCACCCAGAAGCCGGTCCTCCACGGGCGGCACTGGATGGCCATCACCGGGAAACCTCTCGCCGCGACCGCGGGCGCGATGATGTTTCAGAAGGGCGGAAACGCGGTCGACGCCGCCTGCGCCATGCTCGGCGCCACCACCACGATGTTCGACGCTCTGAGCTGGGGCGGCGAGACCCAGGCCCTTGTCTATCACCCGGTGGAAAAGAGGGTCATCGGCATCAACGCTCTCGGAGTCGCTCCCACGGGCGCCACTCCGGAGTTCTTCCGGAAGAAGGGTATGGAATATCCGCCGGAGTTCGGGCCTCTCGCCGCCGTGACCCCGGGAACGCCCGGAGGGCTCCTTACGATGCTCGCGGAGTACGGAAAGCTCCGCTTGAAGGACGTCCTCGAGCCCGCGATCCAGATGGCCGACGGCTATCCCATCGAGGCTTCGACGGCGAACTCCATCGAGCGCTCGAAGGAGCAGATCAAGGAGTGGCCCTATTCGCGGGCGGTGCTTCTGCCTCACCTCGGCCAGACGGACCGGGAAGCGCCCTATCCCGGAGAGATCTTCGTTCAGCGCGACCTGGCGGCGACTCTGCGGAAGCTGGTCGAGGCCGAAGAGAAAGCGCTCGCTCAGGGAAAGTCGCGAAAGGAAGCCATCTACGCCGCCTATGATCGCTTCTATCGGGGCGACATCGCCGAGGAGTTCGCCCGCGGCTCGCAGGAGCAGGGCGGGCTCCACACGAAGGAAGACCTCGCGAGCTGGAAGGTCCATATCGAAGAGCCGGTCTCGACCTCCTACAAGGGCATCGAGGTCTACAAGCTGACGCACTGGGTTCAGAGCCCCGTCCTCCTCCAGACGTTGAACCTCCTCGAGCCCATCGACGTGAAGTCGATGGGATACAACTCGAGCCGCTACATCCACACGCTCTATCAAGCGATGAGCCTGGCCTTCGCGGATCGAGATTTCTACTACGGCGACCCCTATTTCCCACCCGAGGAGCCGATTCGAGGGCTACTGTCCAAGGACTACGCGGCCGAGCGGCGAAAGCTCATCGACTGGGCGAAGAACGACCCCCACATCAAGCCCGGCGATCCCTATCCCTTCCAGGGTGCAACGAATCCCTATCGCCACTACCTCGAGAGCTGGGGAACGAAGACGCCTTCGACCGAGGCACAGGCACTCGCTTTCCAGCGCGGGTTCTTTGCGGGAACCACGTCGATCCAGTCCGCCGACGAAGAGGGTTGGGTGGTGTCGGTCACTCCGAGCGGCGGTTGGATACCCTCCTGCCTCGCGGGCCGGACGGGCATCGGAATGAGCCAGAGGATGCAGAGCTTCGTCCTCGACGAGAGAATCAACCCGTTCAACGTTCTCGAGCCCGGAAAGCGGCCGCGGGCGACCCTCACGCCGAGTCTCGCGATGAAGGACGGCAAGCCCTACCTCTCGTTCGCGGTCCAGGGTGGAGACTCCCAGGATCAGAACCTCCTTCAGTTCTTCCTGAACGTCGTCGAGTTCGGCATGAACGTGCAGGAGGCGGTCGAGGCGGCGAACTTCAATAGCTACCAGATGCAGAGCTCGTTCGGCGCCCACGAGTCCGAGCCCGGAAGGCTCACCTTGAACGAATCGGTCCCGCCCTGGGTGCGGGACGAGCTCGTTCGCATGGGCTACGAGCTCGACTTCGACGCCCGCACCTCGGGTCCTATCAACGCCATCTTCTTCGACTGGAAGCACGGAAGCTTCTGGGGCGGCGCGAGCAACCACGGCGAGGATTACGGAATCGCCTGGTAGCTCGAGCTTCGGGTTGAGCAGCGCTGGTCCGGCCGGAGGAGGCTCCTCCGAAGCGGCGAAAAGGGAAAACTGCTCGGGCAAGACTACGGCCGCACGAAAACCGTACTGCAGACGGCGATCGGGGTTCCCCCGAGCGACGGCGGCTCGTAGCGCCACGTTTTGACGGCGTCGAGAACGGCCTTCTCTGCCTCCGGCCAGGGCGGATCCGTCGTGGTTACGACCTTGGTCTCCGAGACGCTTCCGTCGGGCATTATCACGATGTCGACCGCGATCTCGCCCCGCGGCGAAGGCTCTCGCACTGGAAGCTTGATGGGGCCGGCAGCGACCCTCTCCGGAGTCGGCGTCCCTCCGACTCCCGCGAGGAGAGGATCAGGTGTCGCGGGATCGGACCAGGCTTTCGCCCAGGAACAAGGACGCTCGCTCGCCGGGGCACGAGGTGTCGCCACCTCGGGCTCGAGGGGCACGACCTCTTCGTCGGGGAGGCTCGCCGTCTCGATAGGCTCCTCTCCGGGCGCGGGACGCGACTCGCGGGACTGCGGCGCTCCGCACCCGAAGACCCCGATGGAAAAAGCCACGAGGACGAATGTCGGTGCCTTCATCGGCGCACGAGAGAAGCGGCCTTCTCGAGAGCCGCGGGCAAACCTTCCGTTCGAGGACCGCCGCCTTGGGCCATGCGGGTGGAGCCGCCGCCGCGGCCTTCGACCAAAGGAGCCGCGGACTTGAGAAGCGCCCCCATATCGGCCTCGACCGATTCTGAACACCCGAAGACGAGATGGGCGCGGCCACCTTCGATACTTCCGAGGAGAACGACTCGGCCGGGCTTTCCCGTGAGGGCGGTCGCGGCGGAGCGGAGCTCCGCGGGGCCGACGTCCGGTACGACCTTGACGAGGAGCTTTCCATCGGCGCTATCGCTCATCCAGTCTTCGACCTGGAACAGGAGCAGCTCGCGACGGATTCGGTCGAGCTCCTTTCCCATGGCCTTCCGCTCTTCCTCCCGCCTCTCCGCCGTCGGCACGAGGTCGGCTTCGGTGCTGCTGAGGACGTTCGCGAGGGAACGAATGCGAGAGACGGTCGCTCGGTAATCCGCGAGCGCGCGATCGCCACACAGGAACTCGACCCTCGTCCCTTGCTTGAACCTCTCCGCGCCGCGCACCACGATGGGCCCCACCTCTGCCGTCGACCGGGGGTGAGTGCCGCAGCAGGCCTGGTTGTCGAAGCCCTCGACCTCGACGATGCGGAGGGTCTCGGCGTCGGGGGCCGGCTTTCGCAGGTCCAAGGCCTGCGCCTCCGAAGGGGCGACGAAGTGGCTCCGGATGGGAAGCGCCTTCCGAACGGCGTCGTTCGCCGCTTCTTCCGCTCGAGCGATCCGCTCCTCCGTAAGAGACGATTTGTCGAGGTCGATGGTCGAGCTCGCGGCCCCGAGGTGGAACGACGTGGTGTTCGCCCCGGCCTCCTTCACGAAGGCGGCCGAGAGGATGTGCTGGCCCGAGTGCTGCTGCATGTGATCGCGCCGCCTTCTCCCGTCGATCCGGCAGAGGACGCGGTCGCTCTCGGGGAACCTCTCGACGAAATGAAGCACCTTGTGCTCGGGAGTCTCGATCACCCGGGTGACGGGAATATCGTCGATGGAGCCGAGGTCGTAGGGCTGTCCTCCCGACTCGGGGTAGAAGTAGGTCCTCGGAAACACCAGGGCGCGGCCCTCTTCGGTCTCGAGGCGCTCGAGGATCGAAGCCTCGAACTCGGTGGTGTAAGGGTCGCGGAGGTAGAGGCGCTCAGTCTTAATCAATGGCTCGCTCGCCTCCTCGGCTCGCTCGCTCCCCTCGCTCTTCGCTCGGGGAGGACGGCCGGATTCCCGCGATTCGCGCCTTCGGCGCAATCGCTTCCTCCCGGCCGAGCTCGCTCCGCTCGCGAACGGTCACGGCTCAGACGGTCATCAAGTCCTGTTCTTTCCTCTTCACCGCGTCGTCCACTTTCTTGATGTGGGCGTCGGTGAGGTCCTGGACCTCTTTGAGGGCGCGCTTCTCGTCGTCCTCGGAGATATCCTTATCCTTGAGGAGCTTCTTCAGCCGGTCGTTCACGTCGCGGCGCACCTGGCGAATCGCCGTGCGGCTCTCCTCGGCGATCTTCCCCACTTGCTTCACCAGCGCCTTGCGGCGCTCCTCGGTGAGCGAGGGGATGGGGATGCGAAGAATCTTGCCGTCGTTCGCGGGGTTGAGGTCCAGATCGGAAGTGCGAATCGCTTTCTCGATCTTCTCCAGCATCGGCGGCTCCCACGGCTGGATGGTGATGAGGTTGGCTTCGGGCACCGCGAGGTTCGCGACTTGATTCAAAGGGCTCGGTGTCCCGTAGTAGTCGACGCGAATGTGGTCCAGAAGCGAGAGCGACGCCCGGCCGGTGCGGACCGAGGCGAGCTCCTTCTGCAGCACCTCCATCGATTTGTCCATGCGGCGCTTGGCGTCTTCCGAGATTTGTTTGAGCATTCGAGCCTCCGAATGTTGGGCCTTTCGGACTATTGACCCGTGACTTTCGTTCCCACCCGCTCCCCGAGGACGACGCGCCTCATGTTGCCCGGCACGCGCACGTCGAACACGATGATCGGGAGCTTGTTGTCCATGCAGAGCGAGATCGCGGTGGTATCCATCACCTTGAGGCGCTTCTCCAGCACCTCCCGATGGGTGATGCTCTCGAAGAACGTCGCTCCCGCGTCCGTCTCCGGGTCGGCGGAGTAAATTCCCGCGACCCGGGTTCCCTTCATGATCACATCCGCCTTGATCTCCATCGCCCGGAGCGCAGCGGCGGTGTCCGTCGAGAAGTAGGGGTTGCCGGTGCCGGCGGCGAAGATGACGACGCGGCCCTTCTCCAGGTGGCGTATCGCCCGCCTCCGGATGAAGGGCTCGGCGATCGCGCGCATCTCGATGGCCGACATGACCCGGGTATGGATCCCGAGCTTCTCGAGGGCGTCCTGGAGCGCCACGGCGTTGATGACCGTCGCCAGCATCCCCATGTGATCGGCGGACACCCGGTCCATGCCCCGCGCGGAGGGGGCGATTCCACGGAAAATGTTTCCGCCGCCAATGACCGCGGCCACTTGAACCCCGAGGGAGTGGACTCCGTGGAGCTCGCGGGCCATCGACTGGGCCACGTCGGGATCGATCCCGAAGGACTGCGAGCCCATCAAGACCTCGCCCGAGAGCTTGACCAGGACGCGATCGTAGATCGGCTTTTCCGCCATCACCGTGGGGTGATTTGTACTCGCAGGCCGCCCCCGGATTCAACTCCCAGGCGCCGGCATCTCTCTAGTGCTCGCCTCGCTCTTCCTCAGTGCGCTGGGGCCCCACCCCCAGCGCCTCTCGCTCCGGGACTCGCTGCGCTCGCCCTGCGCTCGGGCTCAGGGCTGTGCTCGGCTCCGGCCGGGCTCGCTCCGCTCGCGCAGGCTGCAGATGCATTTTTCAGCAGCCTGCTAGCTCTCGCCGCGCTCGAACCGCACGAAGCGCCGCACCTGGATGTTCTCCTTGAGGACGGCGATCTTCGACTTCAAGTACTCCTCGACCCTCTGGTCGGGGTTCTTGATGTACGGCTGCTCGAGGAGCACGTTCTCGGAGTAGAACTTCGAAAGCTTCCCCTCGACGATCTTCTCGATCACGTTCGCGGGCTTGCCCGTTGCCTCCGCCTGGCTTCTGAGGATGTCGCGCTCTTTGTCCAGGGCGTTCGCGGGCACTTCCTCGCGCCGGACCCAGCGCGCGAGCGCGGGGCTCGCCGCGGCCACCTGCATCGCCAGGTCCTTTACCAACTCGCGGAACTCGTCAGTCGCGGCCACGAAGTCCGTCTCGCAGTTGACCTCGATCAAGACACCCACGCGCCCTCCGGGATGGATGTAGGATCCCACGAGCCCTTCCGTCGTTGCTCGACCCACTTTCGTCTCTGCCGCGGCCGCGCCCCGCTTACGCAGAAGCGTCACCGCTTCCTCCAGGTTGCCGGAGGCGTCCTCGAGCGCCTTCTTGCACTCCATCATGCCAGCGCCGGTCTTCTCCCTGAGCTCTTTCACCAATTGCGCGGAAATCGTCGCCATATGACCTCGCTCTCCTGTCGAGAGTGATAAACGCGCGCCGGGGCTCCCTCGAAGCACGCGGCGTCGCGAAGGAAATGAACGGGAAACTAGGCGGGTAGCGGCGCCGCTTCCGGAGGTGCGCCGGCGCCGACGTCTCCGCTCGCGGGCCTGGCGGCGAGCTCTTCCTCGGTCTTGCGGTTGGGGCCGCCGTTGCCCGAAGGCCCGTCGGAGGCGACCTTCGTCATGTCCCTGCCGGACATGACCGCTTCCGCGATTCGAGACGTGAAGAGCTTGATGGCGCGGAGCGCGTCGTCGTTTCCCGGAATCACGAAGTCGACGACGTCGGGGTCGCAGTTGGTGTCCACGATGGCGATGACGGGAATGCCCAGCTTGCGCGCTTCGTGGACCGCGATCTGCTCCCGTCCGGCGTCGATGACGAAGATGGCATCGGGAAGCCGCTGCATTTCCTGGATCCCGCTCAGGTTTTTCTCCAGCTTCTTTCGCTCCTTGTCGAGGCGCGAAAGTTCCTTCTTCGTCAGATCGCTGCCGCCGCCTTCGACCAGCGCCGTGAGCTCCTTAAAACGCCCGATGCTCTTCTGGATGGTCACGAAGTTGGTGAGCGTGCCGCCGAGCCAGCGCTGATTCACGAAGTACATCCCCGCCCGCGCCGCTTCCTCGGCCACGACCTCCTGGGCCTGCCTCTTGGTCCCGATGAAGAGAATGGTCTTACCCTCCGCGCCGAGCTGGGTGGCGAACCCAAGAGCCTCCCGGAAGAGCCGCAGCGTCTTTTGGAGGTCGACGATGTAGATCCCGTTTCGCTCGCCGAAGATGTACTCTTTCATCTTCGGATTCCAGCGCTTCGTCTGATGCCCGAAGTGGACCCCCGCCTCGAGCAGCTCTTTCATCGTGATCGATGCCAAAGAATCTCTCCCTTTCTTCTAGGTCTCAGCGCTTGGAGTACTGGAACCGCTTTCGCGCTCCGGGCTGGCCGTACTTCTTTCGCTCTTTGATTCGCGCATCCCGTGTGAGGAATCCGCCCTGCTTCAAACGGGAGCGAAGCTCCTGGTTGAACTCGCAGAGCGCGCGGCTGATCCCGAGCCTCATCGCCCACGCCTGACCCGTGTGCCCGCCGCCCTGGATGTTCGCGTAGATGTCGAACTTCCCCGAAGACTCGGTCAGTTGCAGCGGCTGCTGCACGATCATCCGGAGCGCCTCGCTGACGAAGTAATGGCCGAAGGGCTTCTCGTTGATGTGAATCGTGCCGCTTCCCGGCCGCAGGTAGACGCGGGCGACCGAGCACTTGCGCCTTCCAGTGCCGTAGTACTGAATCGGTGTTGCCAAGAATCGAGCTCCTTACGTGGATTTACTAAACTGGCTCAACTGGCCAAACTGGCTTCATCTGGGGCGTGCCTACGAACGCGCGACCCGGGTTTTGACTTCGAGCTTCGCCGGCTTCTGCGCCTCATGAGGATGCGAGGGGCCGCGATAGACCTTCAGCTTCCGGAACTGGGCCCGGCCGAGGCGGTTCTTCGGGAGCATCCCGCGGACCGCCTCTTCGATCAACCTCTCGGGAAAGGCGCCGCGCATCTCTCCCGCTGCGGTCTTTCGGATTCCGCCGGGATAGCCGCTGAACCGGAAATAGCTCTTGTCCAGCTCTTTGGTTCCGGTGAGAAGGACCTTCCCCGCGTTCACCACGATCACGTGATCCCCGGTGTCGAGGAAAGGGACGTACCCCGGCTTGTCCTTACCGGTGAGAATCGTGGCGATCCGGGTCGCGAGCCGGCCGAGGATCTGGCCGTCCGCATCTACGAGGTGCCAGCTCCGCTTCAGCTCCGCTTTCCGGGGAAACGTGGTCGACATGAGCCTCTCGAGACCCCCAAAATAACGACTCGGCGAAAGTGGAAAAAAAATTTGGGCGACGCAAATCGCCCAAACGCACAATTTAGATCCTCTTATATACGTTGTCAAGGGAAAACGGGGGTGAGGAGGCCCTCGAGGCGGGTTGGCCACAAAATATAGGGTGGTTCCCCCCACAGCTCCCCATGTGGTTGGGTTCTCCCCAGGCTCTCCCTGTCCATGGGGAAAACCCTACCAAAATTCAGAAATCCCGCTTGACGAGGAGTCCTCTTCTCGATCATAATAACCGAAAGATTCCAGTACATTTGTGGCCGTTTTTTGCTTGACAGCACGTTTCTTCATCCTGTACGCTCATAAAGTACTTTAACTTCTTCATAGTAACTATCGCTAACTTCAACTTGGAGTTAAGGGAGCCAGATCGCATGGGTCTCTTCGGCAAGAAGAAAAATCTCGTGGGCCTCGATATCGGCTCGAGCTCGGTGAAAGCCGTGGAACTGAAGCCCGGCAAGGGCGACAGCTTCCAGCTCACGACCATCGGCCTCGAGTATCTGCCCCCGGAGGCGATCGTCGACGGGCAGATCATGGACTCGACGTCGGTGATCGACGCCATCCAGAGGCTCTTTTCCGAGTACAAGATCAAGACCACGGACGTAGCCACTTCGATTAGCGGAAGCTCGGTCATCGTCAAGAAGATTCAGCTCCCGGCCATGAGCGAGCAGGAGCTCGCCGAGTCCATCCACTGGGAGGCGGAGCAGTACATCCCGTTCGACATCCAGGAGGTCAACCTCGACTACCAGGTGCTCGACGCGAGCGCCGCCGGCGGGAACATGGACATCCTCCTCGTCGCCGCCAAGAAGGACAAGATCAATGACTACACGAGCGTCGTCACCCAGGCGGGCAGGAGATCGATCGTCATGGACGTCGATGCCTTCGCCCTCCAGAACGCCTACGAGATGAACTACGGCATCGAGCCGGGGCGAGTGGTGGCCATGGTGAACATCGGCGCGAGCCAGGCCAACATCAACGTGGTCCGTGGGGAGACCTCGATCTTCACCCGCGACATCACCACCATCGGAGGAAACCAGTACACCGACGCCATACAGAAGGACTTGAACCTCAGCTTCGAGCAGGCGGAGAACGCCAAGCAGGGTCAGGGGGAGAACGCGAACTCGATCCAGGGAATCCTGCGGTCGACGACCGAGTCGGTGCTGCTCGAGCTGCAGAAGACGTTCGACTTCTTCAAGGCCACCACCTCCGAGGACCGCATCGACCGCGTCGTCCTGTCCGGAGGCAGCGCCCGCATCCCCGGGCTTTCCGAAGCCATGGGGGAGCGGTTCGACACCCGAGTCGAGATCTTCAATCCGTTTCAGAACATATCCTATAACCCGAAGGACTTCGATGCCGAATTTCTCGAAGAGGTCGGGCCCGCGTGCACCATCGCCGTCGGGCTCGCCATGAGAAAGGGTGGTGAGTGATGATCCGAGTCAATCTCCTGGGAACGAAGGAGGCTCCCGCGGCGGGTGGGACCGTCGTCGATTACGGCCCGGCCGGAGGGGAGCGCTCGGAGAGCAAGGGCATCGTCGTCGCCGTCGCCATCCTCGGACTCGCGGTCGCGGCGATCGTGGTGCAGTGGCTCTCGATGACCCGCCAGCTGAGCCAGCTCGACGAGGAGATCAACCAGCTCACGGCGGAAAAGAACCGCCTCGCGCCCATCATCCTCGAGGTCCAGAAGTATCAAGCCAAGCTCGCGGAGCTCGAGGAGAAGGAGAAGCTCATCGAGCGGCTCAAGAGCGAGCGCGAGGGACCGGTCCGGATGCTCGACGCGCTCTCGTCCGAGCTTCCCGATTTCGTCTGGCTCACCCAGCTCCAGCAGCGCGGTCCCCAGGTCACGATCGATGGCATGGCAGCCTCTTACGTGAGCATCGCCGACTACATCCGAAAGCTCGAAGACAACGAATGGTTCCAGAACGTCGAGCTCATCGACGCCAAAGTCGACCAGAAGCAGGAGCAGGAGTTCACCCAGTTCCAGCTCCGGACCCAGATCGTTTCTCCCAACGCTCCGCTGCCGCCGGCGGCCGCCCCGGCGGGCGCCGCGCCCGCGGGCGCGCGCTGAAATGAAGACGTCGAGGAGGAAATAGCCATGGGTAAGATGTCCTTGGGAGCCCAGGTCGTCGTATTCGCCATCATCGGTGTCCTGCTGTACGGAGTGTTCTGGTACTTCTTCTACTCTCCGATGCAGGTGGAGAGGGACAACAAGTTGACTCAGAAGCGGAACCTCCAGGCGGAAGTCGACAACGCCAAGACCACGGCGGCGCGTCTTCCCGAGTTCCGGCGGGAGGTCGAGCGCAAGGAAGCGACCCTCCAGGCGCTTTCGCGAATCCTTCCGAGCCAGAAGGAAGTCGACGACCTGCTGCGCAAAGTGCAGCAGCTCGCCGCCGAGTCCAGTCTGGACGTGCTCCGGTTCAAGCCCGAGGCCACCAAGCCCCAGAATTTCTACGCGGAGTGGCCCATCAGTCTCGAGCTCGACGGGAGCTACCACAACCTGGCCTACTTCTTCGATCGACTGAGCCGGCTTTCGCGCATCATGAACGTGAGCAACCTCAAAGTCGACTCCAAGCCGGATCCGAGCATCGCTTCCACCATCAAGGCGACGTGCACCGCCACCACCTTCGTGTTCATCGAGCCGGCGCCGCCGGCTCCGGGCGCGCCCGGTGCTCCGGGAGCTGCTCCCGCGCCCGCCGCGCCGCCCGCGAGGTGATTTGGGTACGAGGTCTTTTCTGCACCCGATCAAAGAGACGTTCATCGAGATCATGCCTGCAGCGCGCGAGGTACGAGACATGAGTTCTTCTATCGGTGAGACGAGCGCAGGACGCGCCGCACTTGCAGTCGTCCTGCTCCTCATGGCCGCGGCGGCCATCGCGCAGACCGAGACTCCCGCGGCTGGACAAGGGGCCCCGCCCGCCGGTGAAGCGCAGCAAGAAACGGCCGAGCCGGTGGCGCCAGTGCCGGAGGGTATCGAAATCACCGAGGGGACGGGCTTCCGCTACGAGGCGCGCGGAAGGCGCGATCCCTTCGTCAGCCTGGCCCTCGGCATCGACGTGCTTTCCCCCGACGTGCGTCCCCCCGGCCTCGGCGGAATGCTCATTCAGGAAGTGAGCCTTCGGGGGATCGTGAAGACGGTGGACGGCTACATCGCCTTGATCCAGGGAACCGATAACAAGAGCTACTTCGCCCGTTCCGGCGAGCGGCTCTACGACGGCAACATCCAGTCCATCGACGATGCGGGAGTCGTCTTCCGCCAGGAAATCAACGACCCGCTGCGCATCGAGAAATTCCAGACAGTGGAAAAAACGCTTCATCCGGTGGAGGAGGGCAAACGATGATTCCTTCGAGGTCACTTCTCCGTCTCCTGACGTTCATATCTCTAGTGGCATTGACTCAGGTGACGGAAGTGTCGGCTCAAGTCGAGGGCGCGGCGCCGGGAGGCATGGCCGGAATCCGCGCGGTCCGATTCCATGTCGAGCCGGGTCAGACTCGAGTTTGGTTCGAAACGACCGGAGCCGTCCTCTACACCCACTACAGTCCGGACCCGCTCACGCTGGTCGTCGATCTGCCGGGAGTGGACATCAAGGCGCTCGCCCCGCGCACCGTCGTGGGGAGCCGCGAGGTCGAGTCGGTCCTTGCGACGAGTCTCGACGGCGTCAACGGCAAGAAGCTGTCCCGGATCGAGATCAAGCTCGCGACGTTAGTACCCTATCAGATTTCCGGATCGGAACAGGCCCTGAACATCGTTTTCGACGGCGGGGACGTCGAAGGCGCGGCTCCCTCGAGCTCTCCCGAGACCCTGGTTGCCGCGGCGCCTCCGCCGGCGGGAAGACCTCTGCCCGTGACGCCAGCCCCGGCACACGAACGGGAAGCCCCCGCCGACGAGATCCGCGAAGAAACGATTCCCCCCCCGCCGAAGTCGAGCCCTCGGGCTCCGTCTTCGTCGCATCCGGCTTCGGCCATCAACGCCATCACCCATGAGCTCATGGGGGAAGTGCTTCGGGTGAAGCTCTTCGCCGACGGCAGGCTCAACTATACGAGCTTCATGCTCGACGCGCCCAAGCGGCTGGTCTTCGACTTCAACGGCGTCCTGAACGCGGTGTCGAAGGCGGCGGTGACCATCGAGGAGCTCGGCGTCTCCCGAGTGCGAGTGGCACAATTCCGCACGGCCGAGCCGCAGATCACTCGCGTGGTCTTCGATCTCGACGAGCAGGTGACTCATCGCACGGTCGCCGAGGACAGCGGGCTCGAGGTGGCCTTCGCCCGCTCTGACGCCGCGTTCCAATCGCCGGCTTTCGCGTCCATGGCTTCCATGAATGACTCGAGCGTGGCTGCTGCCCCCCAGAAGGGCACGATCGTCATCGAGGACTCGAATGGAACCAGCTACGAAGGCGTGGTGCAGAACGCCGCGTACACTCCGTCGGACGGAGGCTCCTTCGAGCCCGTGACGCTGACGGCGCAGGACCTCTCGCCTTCGCTCCCGAGCCCGATGCCGTCTCTTCCAACACCGCCTCCACCGGCCCAGGAGCCGGAGCCTCCGACGGGAGGGCAGCCGGGGAGCCATACGATCATCCTTCCAGGATCCCAGCAGCTCGGTCAGCGCGAGTACACCGGGGACCTCATCAGCCTCGACTTCAAGGACGGCGACATCCAGGATATCTTTCGCCTCTTCGCCGAAATCAGCGGTCTCAACATCATCGTGCAGCCGGGGGTGACCGGACGAATCACCCTGAGGCTCGTCGAGGTTCCCTGGGACCAGGCGCTCGAGCTGATCCTGAAGACCCACAAGCTCGGATACGTGGTCGAAGGCAACGTCATCCGCATCGCTCCACTCGCGGAGCTTGCGGCCGAGGAGGGGGAGAGACGCCGACTGCAAGAGGAGAAGGCGCTCGCCGGCGAACTATTCACCCAGACGCGCGTGCTCTCTTACTCGAAAGCGTCCGAGCTTCAGGAGCTGCTGCAGAGGAACCTCTCGGCCCGGGGCGACATCGTGATCGACGAGCGCACCAATACCGTGATCTATACGGATCTGGCACAGCAAGTGGCGGCTATCAACCAGCTCATCGACACCCTGGATACGCCGATTCCCGGAGTCGAGATCGAGGCCCGCATTGTGACGACCACTCGGAGCTTCCTACGGCAACTCGGCGTCCAGTGGGGCTTCACCAGCAACCAGACCCAGACGCTCGGGAACACCAACGAGCTCGTGTTCCCCAACCGTATCCAGTTCGACGGCCAGTCGGTCGGATCGACTGCGAACCGTCAATTCCGCGCTCCTCCGCCTGAAGGCGGGGTCCTCCCGCCTACCTTCACGGAGGGAGTCGATGAACCTCAGCGCGGCTACGCGGTCAACCTCCCGTTCGCGGGTGCTCCCACCGGCGCGGTCGGAATATCGCTCGGGAGCATCAGCGGTGCCTTCAGCATCGATGCCGCGATCTCGGCGGCGGAACGGCGCGGCCAACTCCGCATCATCTCCGCTCCGAAGATCATCACCCAGAACAACAAGGCGGCGGAGATCAAGCAGGGTGTGACCTTCCCCGTTCAAGTGGTCGCGAACAACACCATCACCGTCCAGTTCAAGGACGCGGTCCTGGACCTCTCCGTGACCCCACAGATCACTTCCGCCGACACCATCATCCTCGACATCGAGATCAACAACGACACCATTGACTTCACGAACGCGGTCAACGGAATCCCGAGTATCCAAACCCAAGCCGCGACCACCCAGATCCTGGTCGACGACGGCTCCACCACGGTCGTCGGCGGAGTCTTCGTGAACACCACCGACGAGAGAGAGCAATACGTGCCCCTGCTGCATCGTATTCCGCTTCTGGGCTACCTGTTCAAGAACAAGACCACCTCGTCGGAGAACCGTGAGCTCTTGATATTTCTCACACCCCGCATCCGCAAGGAAACGGTTTAGGAGAGACCGCTATGATCGCGATGAGAGAAAGCTTGAAGGTCGACGGGAGGACGCTCTCGGTCCTGGCTCTCGCCCTGTCCCTGGCGCCCGGCTGCATCACCGAGCCCGACACGGTGACCAACGACGCCAGCAACGTGATCCTTCAGATCTTGAGCATGGGCGGCCAAGCAGTCGATGATCAAGGGCCGGGTAGCACAACGACCGATCTCTTCTCCGATGTCTGCTTCGGCGTGCCAGGGGCCTGTTCCGTCTTCAACGACAACGGCGTCGTCACGATGAGGGCCATTCCCAAGGACCGGACGCAGCTTTCGAACGATATCAACTCGGTAACCATCGAGCGGTATCGAGTGACCTACGTGCGCGCGGACGGCCGAAACGTTCCTGGCACCGACGTGCCGTACCCGTTCGATGGTGCTGCGAACTTCCTCGTTCCCTTCGACTCCGCGGACACAGAGCGGGCATTCGTCGTCGTTCGGCACCAGGCCAAAACCGAGTCGCCTCTCCGAGAGATTCAAGCCGACTTGACCGCCATTCTATCGGTTATCGCCCAGATCGACTTCTACGGCCACGACAGTGCGGGTCGCGCGATCACGGTGACAGGCTACTTGAACATCACCTTCGCCGACTTCGCGAACGGCCCATGATTCGCGGTTGGATTCGTCTCGCTTCGGAGGAAAACATGTGGAAATCGAGCCTCTGGCTCTTCGTTCTGCCGGCGTGGGTCCTTTGCGGCGCCTGCCTTCTCGATAATCCGGAGGCACCGGAGCTCGCCGGGCCCTCGACCGCGGCGAGGTCGATCACCATTCGCGCGATTCCCGATGCCATCGTGTCCGACGGGTGGTCGAGCTCCGTCATCGAGGCGGTCATGCATGGCCCCAACGGCGAACGTGTCTCGGGTGCGACGATTCTGTTCGAGATCCAGGCCATCCCGGGATTGCCGGAGTTTCTGGATCTCGGAAACCTGGCGCCCCTCAACGGGCCGAGACCCTTGGCCGGTGGCGTCGAAGCAGGTCCGGTCTCGGACGTCACCGACGGCGACGGCGTCGCGCGTGCCCGGTACTGGGCGCCTTTCCGCACCGATCAGGAGAACGACACCACGGTCACGATCGCGGCGCGGGAGTCGGGGACCAACTATCGGGGTGCGGTATTCGCCGAGGCGGAGATCTTCCTTCGCGCGGCGAATCGGCCGTCGTTCCCCGGCGGAAGCGCCTGCGGAATCCTGGTCGAGCCCCTGGATACGAACTATGATCCCGGAGACCTGATCTTCTTCACCGCGACCCAAATCACAGGCGCAACCGGTCAACCGATCGCCCGCTATGAATGGGATTTCGGCGATGACAGCCCGAGGGAAGAGGGCCGAAACGTCGGACACCAATACAACGTGGAGGGCGACTATACGATCACCCTCTTTACCACGGAGAGCATCTCCGGAGATCAAGACTCGTGCACCGTCGCCGTCGCCGTCGGCCAGGCGACTGGCGGAGGCTTGCCACCGGACGTCTGCCCCGATCCCGAGGCGGTAATCACCATGAGCCCGGTTTGCTTCCTCGGAAGTCCGAACTCCGCCCCGGTTGACGTCGCCATCACGTTCGACGCGGCGCTGAGCGACCCCGGAGCGGTTACACAGCCCGGGAGGTCCGTGCGGCTCGTCGATTGGCAATGGGGGTTCGGTGACGGAACGTTTACGGCCGGAAGCCGCGTGACTCACACATACGATCCTGCGCTCGAAGATCTGAGCGTGGTGATCACTCTGCAGGTCACGAACAGCTGCGGCGTGACGAACGGAACAGCGATCTCCTTTGAAATGAGAGATCCCACGTGCAACTAGCCCCCTGATCTACCGCGCCGGAGCTCGGTGTTCCGTGAGACCGAGCTCCGGCAAACTTTTTGCTGCGACCGTCCCTTGGATCCATGAGCCGCATTGAAGAGCTGGAAAAACGGCTCGCCGCCGATCCAGGCTCCCGTATGTTCGTTCAGCTTGCGGAAGAGTACCGGAAGGCGGGGAT
>Ga0209619_10001748_pt1 | contig 15864 bp, 17 predicted proteins | sample Rifsed16ft3_FD_184011 | JGI IMG/M metagenome (GOLD analysis project Ga0209619, IMG submission 184011) | Soil microbial communities from Rifle, Colorado, USA - sediment 16ft 3 (version 2) | ecosystem: Environmental > Terrestrial > Deep subsurface > Rock core/Sediment | place: Rifle, Colorado... | reverse complement strand
GGATACAGCCCTACGGGCAAGCAGGTGCATTGGCAGGGTGCGGCATTATTCCGATTTGAAAGCGGTGTCATCACCGATCTCTGGGTGCTGGGCGACCTGAACGGCCTTGATGCCGTCTTGAAAGAGAATGCTTCGCCGTAACAGACGAGCATGATAGTTCCCTTTATCCTCTCCTTTATCATGACCATTTCTTCAAGCGGCCTCGACAGAGAGGTCCTGTGGATCTCCCTCGATGAGCGCGTCGTTGAACACCTCCGCCTCTCCGGCTCCGGCGGCGACATCATCGCAGACGGCCTTATCATTCATCTTGGTCCGCAACAATCCTTCCGGCTCCGCTACACCATCCGTTGTGATTCGCTGTGGCGATTCCGCATGTTGAAGCTGCAGAGTCTCGATGAGCCGCAACAACCTCTCGAGCTCCGGTCCGACGGCGCAGGAAACTGGGAGAATGCACGCGGTGAAGCAATCCCTTCCCTCAAAGGCTGTCAGGACATCGACATCTTCTACTCCCCCTTCACCAACACACTCGCGATCCGGAGAATGGCTTTGAAGCTCCGTGAATCGGGAGAAACAACGGTGGCGTTCATCAGCGTGCCTGATCTCACCGTAAATCCTGTGCGCCAGCGATATACGCTTCAACAGTCAGGCCCTGATCGGTCTGTTTATCGCTACGAAAGCCTGGCAAGCGGATTCAAAGCCGATCTTTTGGTCGATACCGACGGGCTTGTGATCGAATACCCAAAATTCTTCCGACGGGCGTGGTCCCGATGAATTGCGAGGAAGAGCATTTCTGAGTAGTATCTCAATTTGGTTGTAGTTTCTAACGGAGAGGCGCAAAGGTCGCAGACCTGCCTGCCGAAGTGATTCATTCACCATTTCAATATAGCGGAATGGTCGGCACGCAGGCAGGGATTCGCAGAGGTAACTCCGAATTCTGCTTTTCTCTGCGATCCTTTGCGTCCTCCCCGCCTGCCTCAAAGATCTTTTTGAGGCGAGCAGGTGCGACTCTGCGTTGTAGTCTAAGAGGGAAATTGAGACACTACCCATTTCTGCAACCGCGAGCATTCGGAGAAAAATTGACTATCATGTTGTCGGGACTGAAGAAAATCCTGGAAAAATAAGAACCGCCCAATTCCGCAATCCACGATGTTCGAATTACTCCGCAAACACATAGAAAAGAGAGTCGACCTCAACGACGAAGAGTTTTTCCGCTGTGCCGAGTTCTTCACTCACAAGACCGTCCGAAAGCGCCAGTTCCTTCTGCACGAAGGCGACGTCTGCAGGCAACTTGCGTTCGTCAACAGAGGATGCCTTCGGTCTTATACCATCGACCACAAAGGCGAAGAGCACATCATTCAGTTTGCCATCGAAGACTGGTGGATTTCCGACCTTCACAGCTTCCTGAGCGGTTCTCCTTCGACCCATAACATCGACGCTCTGCAGGATTCCGAAGTGCTTCTCCTCGAACGCTCAGCACGGGATGCGCTGCTCGAGACCGTTCCGAAAATGGAGCGCCTGTTCAGGCTCCTGCTTGAAGCAAACTACATTGCCACACACAAGCGCATCGGAGAGTCTCTGAGTGCCTCGGCGGAGGAGCGCTATCTGACATTTACTAAGACGTATCCTGCGCTCCTTGAGCTTGTTCCACAGAACCAGATTGCTTCGTATCTCGGCATTACCCCCCAATCCCTGAGCCGCATCCGCAAGGAGCTCTCGCAAAAACGGTAGACGCAGATTTCGCAGATTGACACGGATTTCGCGGATTCGCCTTTTCGAATGATGCGGTACAATTGACGGTGGGACACTTGGGAATTCTGTCTTACCATAGGTTCATTTGATTTCTTAACACATGTGAATGCGTCATGGAGATCGACATGGTATCTTGGTGGTGTCATTATTGAACATCATATTTATCACCAAGAAAAAGGAACACTACCATGTCACTCTGGAAGATCGATCCCACCCACTCTGAGATTACCTTCAAAGTAAGACACCTCGTCGTCTCGACCGTCACGGGAAATTTCAACGCATTCGATGCAACGATTGAAACATCAGCGGAAGACTTCAGCGATGCAAAGATCAAGTTCGAAGCGGATGTCAACACGATCAACACCAAGAACGAGGAGCGGGACGGACATCTGAAGTCTCCCGATTTCTTCGATGCCGCAAAGCATCCAAAGATGTCGTTTGTTTCGACCTTCGTGAAGAAAGTCTCCGACTTCGAATTGCTGGTAACGGGCAATCTGACAATGAGGGGCGTTACAAAGGAAATCACACTTGACGTCGTGTATAATGGAACCGTTGCCGGCTTTGGGGGCAATCAGGTTGCAGGGTTCGAGATCCGCGGGAAACTCAACCGCTTTGACTTTGGCCTGCAGTGGAGCGCCACAACAGAAGCGGGTGGAGTGGTCGTGAGCAACGAGGTGAAGATCGAAATTCTCGCCGAGTTCAACAAGGTGCAGGAAGCAGCGAAGGCAGCGTAACAGCCCGCGTCGAAACACCGAAGAAGCAAGCCCGCAGTCCGCGAAAGGATGCGGGCTTTTTCTTTTCCTGTCGGCCTGAATTGCTTATATTGCGGCCGGTTGAATCCTTGGCCATGCTCTCCATCGACTCCATATTGCTGATTGGATCGGTCCTGATCCTCTCCAGTATTGTGCTGGCGAAGCTTTCCGAGAACCTCGGTGTCCCAACGCTCCTTCTGTTTCTCGGGATCGGGATGCTCGCGGGCTCCGAGGGGCCCGGGGGAATCTATTTTGACGACGCCGGATTGGCACAGTCGATCGGCATTTTCGCCCTGGTGATTATCCTCTTTGCCGGCGGCCTCGACACAAAATGGTCACAGGTCAAACCTGTGGTTCGGGAAGCAACCGGGCTGGCAACGCTTGGCGTGCTTGTCACCGCTGTGGCTCTCGGACTTTTTGTCTCGGCTGTTCTTGGATATTCGCTGATGACCGGACTGCTTCTCGGGGCGGTTGTCTCTTCGACCGATGCGGCTGCCGTCTTCAGCGTTCTGCGGTCGAAGAGCGTCAGCCTCCGCGGCCGCCTGAAACCCCTGTTGGAACTCGAGTCGGGCAGCAATGATCCCATGGCGGTCTTTCTCACAGCGGGCTTGATCGCATTACAGACCGAACCGGGTGCGTCCGTCGGGTCCGTCATTCTCCTCTTCGTCGTGCAGATGGGCGTCGGAGCTCTCTTTGGACTTTTGTTTGGAAAAGTTATTGTATTCGTCCTCAACCGCATGAAGCTTTCCTACGAAGGCCTCTATCCTGTCCTCTCGCTTGCTTTCGCGTTCCTCGTCTATTCGGCAACGACCACGGTGGGCGGAAGCGGATTCCTTGCAGTATATCTGGCGGGCATGACGATGGGGAACAGTGAATTCATCCAGAAGAAAGGAACGCTTCGGTTCTTCGACGGTTTCGCATGGCTCAGCCAGATAGCAATGTTCCTCACCCTCGGCCTGCTCGTTTTTCCAAGCCATATCGTTCCCGTCATAGGCTCAGGACTTCTCATTTCGGCATTTCTGATGTTTGTTGCGCGGCCATTGAGCATCGCACTGACCCTCGCACCGGCCAGGCTCAGCTTCCGCGAAAAGATCTTCGTTTCCTGGGTCGGGTTGCGCGGCGCCGTACCGATTGTCCTTGCGACATTTGTCCTCACAGCGAGGCTCCCCGACGCGGAACTGATCTTCAACATCGTGTTCTTCATCGTGTTGACGTCGGCACTTCTTCAGGGATGGTCGATGCCCGCGGTCGCGCGCCTCTTGCGCCTTGACGCGCCGCTTGACCGCGGACGCCGGTACCCCATCGAATTTGAGCCGATTGCGGGAGTCGACACGGAGCTTGTTGATCTCATCGTTCCGTACAATGCGGAGGTCGCGGGAAAATCGATCGTCGAGCTGGAACTGCCGGAGGACAGCCTCATCGTCCTCCTCAGCCGGGCGGACAGCTTCCTCGTCCCGAGCGGCGGCACGGTGCTGCTGGAAGGGGACACCATTCTGGTACTTGTGAACAAGAACAATTTGCCCGAAGTAAGGGCTATCCTTTCAAGGCAGAGACTACCGGAAAAAGATGACAAGGAGTGAGCGAGGAACGGACATCCCGCAGCGGGCCCGCCTGCTCCTGGGTCGTTTGGGGCTTATCTGCCTGCTACTTATAGTCCCGATAAAAGTGATGCGGTTCCTTTACGAAACCGAAGCAGGCATATTGCTCGTGGGAATCGTTCCAAGCCTTCTGGGGCCTGCGGGATTACTGTTTCTCATTCTGTCCGCTCCGGGAAAACTCTCTCGACCGACGTTGCTACAAACGACGTGTGCTGTCTTCGTCATTTCGATGGTGCTGGAATTCGTTCAACTTCTTCCCAGGCCCGGGATTCTTCGATATGTCTTCTATACCTTCGATTGGCTCGACATACTTGCAGGTTTTGTCAGCGTTTCTATTGGCTTTCTTGTCGCTCTCGTTGTGAGGAACACACCGCATTTCGGAACAATCGTGAAGGAGGACGTCTCATGTCGCTTGCAGACTTTTTGATAGGATCAGAGAAGAAGCCAATAATACCGTTCTTGGTTCGACTGATGGTCGGTTGCGTTTTTCTTTCTGAAGGACTCCAGAAGTTTCTCTTTGCAGAATCGCTCGGGGTCGGACGCTTCATCAAAATCGGCATTCCCGCTCCCGAGATCATGGCCCCTTTTGTCGGTGGAGTGGAGATCGTGTGCGGCGCACTCGTCCTCGCCGGGCTTTACACCCGCCTTGCCTCCGTACCTCTCATCATCAACATGCTGGTCGCAATCTCAACCACGAAGATCCCCATCCTGATCGAGAAGGGTTTCTGGGCTATGGCCCACGAGTCGCGCACAGACTGGTCCATGCTGCTCGGGTCGATCGTCCTTCTTCTCGTCGGTTCTGGCCGCTGGTCGGTGGATTCCTTGCTTGCCGACCGTGCGAAGTCAGCAGAAGAAGGGACCGGAAATTGAAAGAGCTTGCACTGCTCTTTTTGAAGCTCGGAACAATCGGATTCGGCGGTCCCGCTGCCCACATCGCAATGATGGAAGATGAAGTGGTGCGGCGGCGAAAATGGATGTCGGCCGATCATTTCCTCGACCTGCTCAGCGCAACCAACCTCATCCCGGGGCCGAATTCCACTGAAATGGCGATACACATCGGGTATCAACGTGGCGGATGGAAAGGGCTCATCGTTGCCGGAGCCAGCTTTATTCTTCCTGCAGTGACCATCACGCTTCTTCTCGCCCGTCTCTATGTCCTGTACGGCTCTCTTCCTCACCTCCAACCATTCCTTTCGGGCATCCACCCCGCAATCATAGCCGTCATTCTCACGGCCGTATTCCGGCTTGGCAGATCCGTCTCAAGGAAGCCGGTTCCCGCAGTCCTTGGGGTCATGGTTGTCGTTCTCAACATGGTCGGCATTGACGAGATTCTCCTTCTCCTCGTTTCAGGCCTGCTGGGTCTCTTGTGGAGCTATCGCCACAAGCTTCTGCAAAGCACAGCAAGTCTGCTGATGATCCCGTCTTTTCTGAATTTCCAGTCTTCCGGTACCCCGGCGGTTGAACCGATTGCCACTCTCGCCGGCCTGGGATGGTTTTTCCTGAAGATTGGCTCAATGCTTTATGGCAGCGGCTATGTGCTTGTGGCATTTCTACAGGGCGGGCTTGTCGACACGCGACACTGGCTCACACAGTCGCAGCTCTTCGACGCCATTGCGATCGGACAGTTTACTCCAGGCCCTGTGCTTTCGACAGCCACTTTCATAGGCTACCTCATCCGCGGGCTTCCCGGGGCGGCCATTGCAACTTTTGGCATCTTTTTGCCGTCATTTATCTTCGTGCTTCTCAGCAGCCCGTTCATCCCGAGATTGCGCAAATCGCCTCTCGCAAGCGGATTTCTCGACGGCGTGAACGCTGCGTCAGTGGGGCTGATGCTTGCCGTAACGATCAAACTTGCGCTGATGGCCCTTTCCGGCTGGGGTCCATGGGTTATTCTCCTCGTTGCATCGGCTCTCGTGCTCCGATGGAATATCAACGCCGCATGGATTGTCCTTGGCTCTGCAATCCTGGGATGGTTGTTTCATGTTCTGACACAATGAATAATCAAGTTCAAAGGAGCAGAAATTATGGATCGGAATATTCTCTCGCGGGTCATCATGGGAGTTCTGGGTATCGCCGTTGTCCTCCTCTTCATCTGGACTCGCTCGGTTGAAAAAGAGAACGGAGAACTGAGGGACTCCCTCGCACGCATGAATGCGGTCCTCGATTCTCTGAGGTCGCAGACCCCCGGCCTTGGAGAACGTATGTCGGCTGTGCAACTCCACACTTCGAAATTGTGGTTTGCAGGTCAAGCTCGTAACTGGAAGCTCGTCGCGTACGAAGTCCATGAGCTCGAAGAGGCGGTTGAGGCCGCAGAAGCATTGCGTGTTCGAAAGAACAACGTGGATATCACTCCTGTTCTGCAAAGCCTTCGGCAAACCCAGTTGCCGCTTTTCGAGCAGGCGGCAGAAAAGAGCGACCCTCGCGCCTTCACAGACGCATACAACCAGACGATCGAGGCCTGCAACGGATGTCATCGGGCATCCGGTTACGAGTTTATTCATATTATTACTCCGACACGGGAACCGGTGACGAATCAGCAGTGGCAAATGGGAGGACATCCTTAGTCCGCGTGAACAGTATCACTTTCAGGAGAGCCACGTGAAAGTTAGAAGATTGATGATCATCACGGTTGTTTCCATGGTCGGTTTTGGGACAGTGTATGGACAGCCCGGCCTGGGAAAATCTGGAAGTGCTTTCATTGTTCGTCCAGGCTTTGCAGACGAGAGGCTCTCGCCAGAATGGCGAAATGCGATTGAATCCAGGATGGCACCACGTCAACTTGACTCAGTGATGGCTCTCTCCAGATCCCTCCATCCCGAAGAACTTGAATGGAAGAGTTTGATCGAATCAAAGGCGGCCCGATGGGGCCTCATGAGGGATTCTCTGGGCATTCCCTTCGGAAACGAGACCCTCGATGACACTCTCTTTGTTATTGTCGGTTATATGGGTAGGGATGACGGATTCACGTACCGCTACGAAGCCGTGTGCCTTGACCTGACCGCTCTCCACAGGGAATACGGTTCGGCGGCTCTTCCCGAGAATTTCACCCGCATCGACCGGCTCTTTGCGCACGAATTCATGCATCTCCTGCACAAGGACTGGGCGCGCAGAAAGAATCTCAAGCTGACGTCGTTCCGGGACAGCATCTTGTGGGAATGTCTCTACGAGGGAATCGGCATGTATCGATCCCTCTCGTCGAAATGGCTTCCCGTAAACGGAGCTCCTCCGGAGATCAGCAAGACGGCGCTTGAAGAGCTGTGCCCTCTCTTTGTTGAACGACTCACGGCAATCGAATCGAAAGCAATATTCACAGAAGAAGAGAAGACGAGACTCCATAACGGGCTTTCGCGGGGACCAGTCAATAAGAAATGGGGAGCGCTTCCTGTGGGGCTTTGGCTCGCCCTGGAGGCAAAGGGAAATGATAAGAATCTTGTCCCATGGATTGATGAGGGACTGGAGTCGGTGATTCGGCTTGCGAAGAAATATTTGACGGGAGCAAACAGAAAACGATTCGATGCGGCGTTCTCCGGCTACTAAGAGCTGGCAGCAGGATCTCGCCATCGGATAAATCCGACGGCTTATGGAATCTCAGAGAAGCACAATCCCGCTTTGCGGGATTATGCATAAACGCGTTCTTTGAGCCGTCCGTTTTCAACGGATGGCATTGAGTTGGAATTCTGAGAGATGGGTCATATTTTTGTTTTTTTGCGCCGACCTTCAAGGAGCTGCCATGAAACTGAGCCGCATCCACCAGATCGCCGTTCACGCCCGGGATCTCGATGAGGCAACCGCCTTTTATCGAGACAAACTTGGAGCACGGCACATTGCGACGTTCGATCCCCCCGGCCTCGTATTCTTCGACTTCTCCGGCACAAGAATACTCCTCGAAAAGGCCGGACCAAAGGCCACCATCTATTTCACTGTCGACGACATTGAATCCGCACACGTAGAACTGCAGCCAAAAGGAATTCAGTTCAAAGCCGGTCCTCATCTAATCCACAAAGACGACAAAGGGACATTTGGCAAATCGGGAGAGGAAGAATGGATGGCCTTCTTTTCTGATCCGTCGGACAACACATTGGTACTTGCCTCACGAAGGAGGAGCGAATAGAAATGTCAATTCCAAAATGGGTAACCATTGTCAGCGGCATTATTTCCTTGATGGGCCTTTTCGTCGGGGCCTCGTTGTATCTCTCTCCCGGAACGTTCATCGAGAACGTCGATTTTTCATTGGTCGGGAGCAGGTATTTGGCAAACATGTGGGCAGCGCGACAAATAGCAATCGCATTCATCATCGGTTTTTCTCTTCTCAGGAAGAGTGCCGATTGGCTGAGACTCTCGTTGATCGCCTATTGTCTTATGAACGTCCAGGATGTCGGAATCGGAATATGGCTTGGCGATATGGGATTGACGACGGGTGCATCGATTTCCACTCTGCTCTCCGGATCGATGGTTCTTGTGCTTTCCAAGAAAGGGGTGTAACAGGAGATCGATGGAACCATTCGCGATACCGTTTTCTCAATCAGTAGTCGACGACCTGAGAAGGAGACTGCAAGGTACACGCTGGCCCGACCAGGTTCCAGGGACAGGATGGGAATACGGGACCCATCTCATGTATCTGAAGGAGTTGTGTTCCTATTGGGAGAAGGAGTTCGATTGGGAAAGACAGGTCTCCTCGCTCAACTCCTTCAAACACTACAAGACGCAAATTGACGATTGCCTGGTCCATTTCGTTCACGAGCGCGGGAAAGGGCCGAAGCCGACTCCCATCATCATCTCACACGGCTGGCCGAGCTCGTTCGCCGAGATGTTGAAGATCATTCCCATGCTGACCGATCCTGTGCGATTCGGCGGACGACCCGAGGATTCTTTTGACGTTGTCGTCCCTTCTCTCCCGGGATTCGGATATTCCTCTCCGCGAAGACACGGGCACATGAGAGCTCACGAGCGGTGGGCCAAGCTCATGACCCAGGTGTTGGGTTATCCTTCATTCATCGCCCAAGGTACCGATGTCGGAGCCGGCGTCACCTCTCTGCTTGGATATTTCTTCCCCGATTGTGTCCGAGGCATTCACATCAGCAGCGTGGATCTTTTGTGGCCCGATCCTCTTCCGGCGGAATCCGAATTAACGGAAAATGAGAAGAATTACATGACCAGTTTCAAAAAGTGGGAACGCGAAGAAAACGGATACGGCCACATTCAGGGAACGCGGCCGCAGACGCTGGCATACGGCCTGAACGATTCACCCGCGGGCCTCGCAGCGTGGATCGTCGAGAAATTCAGGGCATGGAGCGATTGCGGAGGAGACATCGAGAGCCGATTCACGAAGGATGAGCTGTTAACCACCGTCATGATCTATTGGACCACTCAGACCATCAATTCATCCATGCGTCACTATTATCATTACACGAACAACGTCAATCTTCCGAAGCGAAAACCGGGCGGGAGAATCGAGGTTCCGACGGGTGTCGCGATGTTCCCGGGCGAAAAAGACCTCCTTGTGCCGCGCGAGTTTGCAGAGCGATCGTACAACATTTTGCATTGGACCGACCTTCCTCGGGGCGGGCATTTCGCCGCTATCGAAGAACCGGAGTTGTTGGTTGAAGACATAAGAGCGTTCGCACGAAAGCTGCGGACCTCTTAGGGTCGGAATGCCATTCCGACCTACATCGGATGGCTTGCATTCTGTGTCATCCACTGCTACATTGACTTCATGAGTTCCTCAGAACCGCTGCCGGATTTTTCCTTCTGATTTGCCCGATGATCTGACCGTCCATATGAGAATTCTTGCACTCCTTTCGGTCCTCGTCGGAGCATGTACAGTCGGTTCCTCCCAGATACTAACGGTCAAAGACCGCGAGACCGGACAAATACTTGAAATGGCCACGCTGGTAAGCGAGGCCCCCAAGGCATCCACGACAACGGATTCAAGCGGAAGGGCTGATGTCTCCGCATTCAGCGGATCCGAGCGAATTGAAATTCGCTTTGTGGGGTATAAGACGGAAATCAAAAGCTACGACGACCTGGAACTCGCCGGTTTCACACTTCTCCTCACCCCAACCGTACTCACGCTCGATCAGGTCGTCGTCTCGGCAACCAGGTGGAGCCGTCCAGCGATGGATACCCCCGAGAGAATCGCGACAATTTCCCCGGAGAATCTTTTCCTCCAGAACCCCCAAACCGCTGCTGATCTCTTGACAACGTCGGGAGAGGTGTTCATGCAGAAAAGTCAGCAAGGGGGCGGAAGTCCGATGATACGCGGATTCTCGACAAACCGGCTTCTGTACACCGTCGACGGCGTTCGCATGAACACTGCAATCTTTCGGTCGGGCAATATTCAAAATGTCATCTCTCTCGATCCATTCGCGACCGAACATGCCGAGGTCATGTTTGGCCCCGGTTCGGTGATTTATGGAAGTGATGCGATCGGCGGGGTCATGAGCTTCCAAACGATCACTCCGCGGTTTTCCCTTTTCGACAACCCGATCGCAGGAACGAAGGCAGTGATCCGAACCTCATCGGCGAACAGCGAAATGACGGGGCATGTGGATCTCAACATCGGCTGGACCAGATGGGCGTTGGCGACCAGTCTCTCCTACTTTGACTACGGGGATCTCACGATGGGAAAGCATGGCCCGGCAGAATATCTGCGCCCGTCGTATGTCCAGCGCCAGGACACCATGGACGTTGTGACTTCAAATCAGAATCCCAGAATCCAGAAGCCGACAGGATACGTGCAATTCAATCTCATGCAGAAGCTGCGATACGCTCCGAACGACGATTGGGATTTTCAATACGGTTTCCATTATTCAGCCACGACCGATTATTCACGCTATGACAGGCTAATCCTCTACCGGAGCGGATTGCCACGAAGTGCGGAGTGGTACTACGGGCCGCAGATCTGGATGATGAACCACCTGGCAATACTCCATGACGGTTCCACGGCATTCTTTGACCGGATGACGGTTCGTCTCGCCCACCAGTTCTTCAAAGAAAGCCGTAACGACAGGGATCTGAACAGCTCCGAACTCAGAAGAAGAGTCGAAAAGGTCAACGCCTATTCCATCAACATCGACCTTAATAGATCTATTGGCATCGGAGAGGAGCTGTTCTACGGCGTTGAGGCTGTGTACGACGACGTGAACTCGAGAGGCACAGATGAAGACATCAGAACCAGAGCTGTCCTGAATGGCCCGGCACGGTATCCTCAATCGACATGGTCATCGTATGCCGCCTACGTTTCCTATCGTCACAGGTTTTCCAGTAAGTTTCTTGGGCAGATCGGCGCGCGCTACAACCGTCACCTGTTGACCGCGCAGTTTGATACGACGTTCTACCCTTTTCCATACACCGAAACAGAGATATCCGACGGCTCCCTGACCGGCAGTCTTGGACTCGTGTATCACCCCACAAACGAATGGTCGTTGAGCGCCAGTTTCTCGACCGGTTTTCGTTCCCCCAACGTGGACGATATGGGAAAAGTTTTTGACTCCGAACCGGGGTTCGTTATTGTACCGAATCCCAATTTGAGGGCCGAGTATGCCTACAATGCCGAAATAGGAGCAGCGAGGATGATCGGTGACGCGGTGAAAATCGACATTGCGGCGTACTACACATTGCTGAAAGACGCCCTTGTCAGGCGCGATTTCACCTTGAGCGGCTTGGATAGTATCATGTATGACGGAACCTTGAGTCGGGTGCAAGCAGTGCAAAATGCGGCTCACGCGTTTGTTTACGGTGTTCAGACCGGAATTGAAGTAAAACCCTCTTCCGGTTTCGGTTTCACATCTCACCTCAATTACCAAATAGGTGAAGAGGAACTCGACGACGGCACTGCGAGTCCCTCCCGTCATTTGGCGCCTTGGTTTGGGTCTTCGCACCTGACCTATTCATCGCAGAAGATGGTTCTTGATCTTTATGCAATCTACAACGGGGAGAAGAGTTATGGCAAACTTCCGGAGGAGGAACGGCAGAAGGCCTATCTCTACGCCGTGGATTCACAGGGAAGGCCCTATTCTCCCGCGTGGTACACGCTGAACTTCAAAGCTATGATCCAGATTTCGGATATCTTCTCCGTGAGCGGAGGCGTGGAGAATATCACCGACCGCCGATACAAACCTTACAGTTCCGGGATTGCGGCACCAGGCAGGAATTTTGTTCTGTCATTCAAAGCCGCTGATCGATAGCGCTCAATCACATAGGAAAGAACTATGACAAGGATTCGCTTTCTTTTGCCCTGCGTTCTCGTTGTTTCGGCGATGCCCCTCTCCGGGCAATCCGTCGAGACCGCCAGGGTCCAGCATGAACGGGCAGATCTCCGAAGACACTTCGCAGATCACAAGGCAACAGGAACATTCGTCCTGTATGCAGTCAAAGCGGATAGCTGCATGCGATATAATCCCGAGAGGGCGAAAAGACGCTTTCTCCCCGCTTCAACCTTCAAGATCTTCAATACCATGGCCGCACTGGAAGCGGAATCAATCCCGGATGACACAACCATCCTGAAATGGGACGGTGTTGAACGCCCCGTGAGCGGATGGAATCAGGATCAGGATATGCGGACGGCGTTTCGGAACTCAACGGTCTGGTTCTACCAGGAACTGGCGCGGCGAACGGGCGAGGACCAATTGCGCGAGATGATGGAACGCGAGCACTACGGGAATGCGAGTGTTTCGGGAGGCGTTGATGCTTTCTGGCTCAACGGCGGCCTGAGGATTTCTGCCGACGAGCAAATCAGTTTTCTAACAAAGCTCCACCGCCGCACTCTTGGTTTTCCCGTTCACGCACAGGGGACCGTCCATAGGATCATGTTCCTCGAGGAAAGATCCGGCTCCACGCTTCGCGGAAAGACCGGATGGACCGAGCAGGACGGAAACCAGATCGGTTGGTTTGTCGGGTTTGTCGAACGGAAGGATGAGGTGTATGTCTATGCCCTCAATCTTGAAAGCCCCGATCCTGATTTCCCGATGCGAAATGCGCGCGAGGGGATACTCAGGGGGATACTGGGAGAACTGCATCTTTTTGAACAATAGGTCACGCACAATGGCAAAAACGCAGAGAGAAATCAACAGAGAATACAAAGAGCGGCCGAAGCCGGCAGGTGTTTATCTGATCAAGAACATCGCAAACGGCAGGGTCTTTCTGGGAAGCAGCTTGAATCTTGAAGGACCACTCAACAGTCACAGGTTCAAGCTCATGAGCGGACGGCATCCCAACGAAGCACTCCAGAAAGACTGGAATGAATTCGGCCCCGACAAATTCACCTTCGAGATTCTTGAAGTCATAAAGGTGAAGGACGATCCCGATTTCAATCTCAAGGATGAGCTGACCCTGCTGGAAATGATCTGGCTCGAGAAGTTGAAGCCGTACGGGGAGCAAGGCTACAACAAATAGACCCATCTCCCTTTCCCCCTTCTCCCCTGCTCCTCCGCTGTATCACTCCACCTTGACATCCATCTATTCCCTCCGTATTATTTCAAGCCCGGCTTTCGTGGGGAGAATCGGGCAGAAGACCTTCCGATTATGATGCCCTCCGTACCCGCAAGCGACACGTGGGAAAATGCCTCTGAGCGTATTGATCAAGCCCTGGCAGGTGAAGAGGCTCGGGCCGAGAAATTTGCTAACTATGCGCGTCTCGTGGTGCTTTTCATTTTCACCGTCGTGATGCTTCTTAACGTTGCCGCTCTTTCCATCGAGGCAACCCTGATGAACGGCTCTGCACTTTTCATCGGCTACGCTTACGGATTGGGAGTCTTTCTCGGAATACGCCGTCGCGGCTACTATCCGATGATGAAGTATTTGACCTCTTCAATCGACATTCTTCTGCTCTTCGTCCTGCTTTTCCTGTATACGACTATCGAAATCCCTGCGGTCGCACTTAAGAATTATGTGTTCTATGCTTTGTTTCCCCTCCTGGCGCTCACAGTATTTCGTTACGATCGGCGTCTTACCCTCGCTGCGGGCGGACTGGCTTTCGCACTCTACCTTTTCCTCGTTATCTATCTCCATTTGTCGGGCCGCGTCGTTTTCACATCCGGCGGATACGAGAAAGAACTCTTTAGCGCCGACGTGACCTATGTTGGGCAACTGACGAAAGTGCTCATTCTTGGCGGGTACGTAGTCCTTCTCACTTTCCTTGCACAATACTCAAGACACGTGCTTGTGAAACTTGTCAGAAATGAATCCAACCTTCGCTACCAGAAGGAATTGTCCGAGTGGGAATTGAGGGTTGCCTCCGAAGTACAGGCAACGCTCCTCCCCCGAACATTCCCCCAGATCGAAGGACTCGATTGCTACGCGACGGTGCAACAGGGCAGGTACGTTGGCGGAGATTATTGCGATGTTCTGTCATTGGGTGATCACAGGATTCTGATGGTCACAGCTGATGTTTCCGGAAAGGGAATCCCGGCTGCGTTGATTATGGCTGAGGTACGTGCGTCGATTCAACTTCTGGCTCAGACAAATGTTGATTTGGAAGCCCTTACGAAACGATTGAACAGCCTTCTCTATGAGAGCACGACAAGAAAGGATTACGTCACGTTTTTCGTCGCCGCAATAGACGCGGCCCGTGGAGTTCTGCAGTATGTCAATGCCGGACATCCGCCGCCACTGGTCTGCACGGGAGGAACGATTCGCCCGCTTTCACAACGGACAATAGCTCTCGGTCTCAGTTCTTCTCTGCCTCAGTTGAACGCGACCGAGCTCGAGTTTTCCCCTGGGAGCATCATTGTCGCTTACACCGACGGCCTTCTTGAACAAACGAACCCTGAGGGAGAACAATTCGGTGATTCGCGCCTACGGCAATTCATTCAGGCACATGGGGGCTTCGACGCCCGATCATTTGTCGAAGCATTGTTAAATGAACTCAGAGAATTCGGGAAAGGCGGACAATTTAGCGACGACGTGGCCATTATTGCTGTCAGAATCTCAGGAAGCACCGTTCCTCAGCAATAGAAACAAATGACAACAGCCTTTCAATATCGGCCCTTGGGAAGAACGGGAATGGTCGTCTCGCCGCTGGGGCTCTCCGCCTCCTATTACCCGGGAAGAAAGGCAGTCTACGCTGCTGCCGAGGCGGGTGTCAACCTCTTCTTCGCTTTTGGTGTTGACGTTCAGATGATACGAGCGTTGCGACTACTGATGCCATCCCGCCGCGACGAATTCGTTCTCGTTACCGGGGCGTACAATTACATTTGGTGGGCACAGGATGTCAGGAAGGTCCTGGAAAAGCGCTTGAAGCAGTTCAAGACGGATTACATCGATATCTTTCTCTTCATGGGTGTCATGAAACCGGTGGAGTTTCCACAGCGCGTCCAGGATCAATTGCGCAAGCTCAAAGAAGAGGGAAAAGTCAGGGCCATCGGAATTTCATGTCATGACCGTGCCTTCCTCGGAACACTTGCCGCAAGCGGGTCTCTCGATACATTGATGCTTCGCTACAATGCTGCCCATCGCGGAGCGGAACGCGACATCTTTCCCCACCTCTCGGCGCATAATCCCGGTACAATTTGCTACACTGCCACGCGATGGAGGGCTCTTCTGCGGCGGCCCAAGACCTGGCCAAAGGGTGCACGAATTCCGACAGGCGGAGAATGTTATCGGTTTGCTCTCTCCAATCCTTATGTTCACACTGTGCTGACGGCTCCGCGAAGCGAACGCGAGCTGAGGGAGAATATCGCCGCGGTACAGTTAGGCCCGCTCAATGAAGAGGATATGACGTTCATGCAAGAGTTCGGTGACGCAGTGTATAAGCAGAAGAAATGGTT
>Ga0209619_10001741_pt1 | contig 15897 bp, 13 predicted proteins | sample Rifsed16ft3_FD_184011 | JGI IMG/M metagenome (GOLD analysis project Ga0209619, IMG submission 184011) | Soil microbial communities from Rifle, Colorado, USA - sediment 16ft 3 (version 2) | ecosystem: Environmental > Terrestrial > Deep subsurface > Rock core/Sediment | place: Rifle, Colorado... | reverse complement strand
CCGGCGGGGGGAGGGCTCTGCTCCTTGCGAGCGACGACAATTTTCAAAGCAAGCAGCGGACGCAGTTCCTGTTGCTCCGTTTGAGAGGTCTCTGACTCCGGTGCTATTCCTTCATGGAGAGAACGACAACGACGTTCCCATCGCGGAAGCGGAGCAGTTCTATATCGCCCTCCACGACGTAGGGGTCAAGACGGTGATGGTGCGCTACCCCCGGGAAGGGCACGGATTTCGCGAGACGGCGCACGTGGTCGATTCCATCGAGCGGAGCCTCGAGTGGTACCGGAGGCATTTCGGGGTCGCGCCCTAAGGGCCGCGCCCTTGTACTACAAGGGGCTTGTAGTACAAGGTCTTTGTAGTACCTCGATCAGTACCGGTTTTCCCGCAGCCATTTGCGAACGGACTCCGCTCGCTCGCTCTCGGGGTCGAGCTCGAGGAACCGCTGGAAGCTCCTGGCGGCGAGATCGGGCGCCTGCTTTTCCCGCACGTAGAGGACGGCCAGGTTGTAGTGGGCCTCGCTGAGAGATGGGTCGAGCCGCACCGCCGCCTGGTACTCGGAAATGGCTTCGTCGATGAGCCCCGCCTTCCGCACCGCGACCGCGAGCCGGAAGTGCAACGAGACGTCGTTCGGTGACGAGCGGGAAAGCTCCCGGTACGCGGCCGCCGCCGCCTGAAAGTCCTCCGCCTCTTCGAGGACCTCCGCGAGCTCCGTCCGCGCGCGGGTGAACGTGGGATCGATCTGGACCGCCCGCTCGAGAGCCTGTCGGGCTTCGACGAGGTCGCCGGCGCGGCGGTCGGCGAGCGCTTTCACGTAGTGCGCTGGGGCGAGGTCAGGGTAGGCCTCGAGCGCGACCCGGGCCATGGCTTCCGACCGTGCCGGGTTGAAGCCGTACCACAGCGCGTGGAGGAAGTGGGTCTCGGCGTCTTTCGAATCCACCCTGAGCGCCTGCTGGATCGCCTGCTCCATCTCGACCATCTGATCGCGGTGGTAGGCGGCCCAGGCCCGAGCGCGCTGGGAATCGATCTCGTTCGGGGCGAGGCGAACCGCGTCCTGGGCCGCGCGTGAGATCTCGCCGACTTCGGCCGGAGAACCTCCCTGCGTCAGGTAGGCCCGCAATCCCAGACTTTCGGCGAGACCCGCTTGCGCGTGGGCCAAGGCGGAGCTGAGCGGTGCGGCGGAAGCGACCTGGTCGCGGTACTCGCGAATCCTGGCGTCCACCCCCGCGAGCGAGAACCGGGTGGCGGCCGGGGCGGTCGTGGGGGCCGTCGCCACGGGCGCTGCCCTCGCGGGAGAAAAGCTGGCGATGACCTGTCCCAGGGTCGGCTCAACTTTGGAGAGTTCCTTCTCGGGAATCCAGGTCGTGAACCGGTAGAGGGTTTCGCCGACGGTGGTCACGACCTCCGTCACCTGGTCACGCTCGTTCTTCTTGCCGCTTCTCGCGGGTGCGAAGTACACGAGCTCCACGCCCGTGCCCCAGGGGAAGCGGCGAACGGTCTTCGACGTGAGGGGCTGGCTCACGCGCTCCGCCAGGCGCTCGAGCTGCACCTCCATGAAGATGCCGGCGAAGGTCTGGTCTTCCAGGTCGATCGGCTGGGTCAGCCGCTCGATCTCGAGCCGCACCATGTTGTTCTTGCGGTACTCGAGCTGGAAGGGGACTCCCGCGCTCGGCGGCTGGAGCTTCGAGCTCTTCTCCGGATAGGCGAGAGTGAAGCCCTGACCCCGGTGGGTGATGGTCTTCTCCTGGACCGCGAGCAGCAGGCTCACGAGGCCGAGAGCGAGGCCGCTCATGTTCCGGGCGCCTCCCCCACGGTGTTGGCGAGAACTTCATCCAGGCTGGTCTCCCCTCGAGCGGCGACCCCAAGCCCGCTTTCCCGAAGGCTCTTCATCCCTTGCTGCATCGCGAGCGCGCGGAGCTCGACGACGGAAGCTTTCTTGGCGATCAGGTCCTCGATCTCGTCCGTGACCACCAGTGCCTCGTAGATGCCGCGCCGACCGCGATAGCCGGTGTGCCCGCAATCCTCGCACTCGCCCGGCTCGAAGAGCGTCGCGCCCTTGAGAATAGCGCTCTCGCGGGGGGTGAAGGAAGCCGAAGTCTTCGGCCCCGCGGGTTTCTTGCACTTGGCGCAGAGCCGCCGCACCAGCCTTTGGGCGAGAACCAGGCGCACGGCGGAGCCGACCATGTAGGGATCGAGGTCCATGTTGAGAAGGCGGAGGATGGTGCTCGGAGCGTCGTTGGTGTGGAGGGTCGACATCACCAGGTGACCGGTGAGCGACGCCTTGAGGGCGATGTCCGCCGTCTCCTGGTCCCGGATCTCGCCGACGAGGATGACGTCGGGGTCCTGCCGCAGGAAGCTCCGGAGGGCGCCGGCGAAGGTGATCCCCGTCTCCTCGCCGCAGTGGACCTGCGTGACCCCCGCGATCTTCGACTCCACCGGATCCTCGGCGGAGACGATGTTCACGTCGTCGTCATTCAGATGCTCGACCAGGGCGTAGAGGGTAGAGGTCTTCCCGCTTCCCGTCGGGCCGGTCACGAGGAGAAGCCCGTTCGGGCGCTCCGCCGCTTCCCGCACGCGCTCGAGGGTATCGGCGTCGAAGCCGAGCTCGTTCAGGCCCTGTCGCTTGCGCGAGCGATCGAGGGCGCGCAGCACGATCTTCTCGCCGAAGAGCGAGGGAAGGCTCGAGAAGCGAAAGTCGACGTCCTTCCCCCAGACGAGGTCGTAGCTGATGCGGGCGTCGAGAGGCTCGGTCGCGGGCTTCATGGGAACGCCCGCCATCACCTTCAGACGGGCGACCACCGCGAGCGCCACCGGCGTAGGGAAGCTGAATGCGGTCCGCATCGAGCCGTCGATGCGAGCCCGAACGCGAAAGACGGTCTCGAGCGGCTCGAAATGCACGTCGCTCGCTCCCGCGAGGACGAGACGCAGCATCAACTGGTGGACGAAACGAATGAGGTCGGGATCGCGGACGATCGCCTCGAGGGCCCCTGCGTCGGCGCGGATCTTGTCGCGGTTGCGATTCACGAGCGCGACCGCGGCATCCGAGTAGGCGCTCATTGGCGCGTCGAGGCGCGCCTTCACCACCGAGTCGACGAGCTTCAGGGCTTCGTCGAGATCGGAAGCCGCCTTGGGGAGTCCGTTGATCGCGACCCCATAGTGCTGTGAGATCGCGGCCGCGATCGTCTGCTCCAACCCGGCGACCGCGTGGATGCGGCAGCCGGAGACCGCTTCGAGCGCCGAGATCAGCCGGCGGTCGGTGGGGTTGAGCATCGCGACCCGAATGGCGTTGAGCTCGGACTGCACCGGGAACAAAAGCGCCTCCTGCACCAGCTCCCTGGGAATGAGCTTGGAAACCGTCTCGATGTACTCGGGATAGACGGTCATGAGCGAGGGATCGACGATTCCCGTTCCCGCGACCTCCTCGACCACCGCGCTCAGGATGTCGGCCGACGCCAGCTTGAGCTCCAGGAGGGCCCGCAGAAAGCTCATCGGGCGGGTCTGGTGAAACGCGCGGGCGCGCTCTACGAGTGGCGCCTGGACGTAGCCGTAGTGGACCAGCCTGTCGGTTACCGCCTGCTCGAACTCGGCGTGGTTCATCGCAAGGCTATTGGAGCTTTCGGTCCAGATCGGCGATCCGCTGCTGGGCTTTCTGGTGGTACTCCTCGCGGGGATTGGGAAGGAGCGCCAGGCACTGCCGGTAGAGATCGCGGGCGTCGCGGAGCTTTCCCAGGCCCTCGTAGATGTAGGCGCGCTTGTAGACGTCGACCGCCTCCGACCGAACCTTTCCGAGGGCGTTTCCCATGAACGCCTTGGTGGCGGCGTGGTCGGGATTGAGGTCGAGGACGCGCTGGAACTGGGCCATTGCCGGGGCAAGCTCCCCGGCGTTATAGAGTCGGACGCCCTCGTCGTACATCGGACCGAGCTTCGCCTCGAGGAGGTGGCTCGCCTGATCGCGGAACTCGCGGGCGCGCGCGTTCTGAGGATCGAGCTTCAGCACACCCGAGAAAGACGCGTAGGCCGACTGGAAGTCCTCTTTCTGGAGCTGGGAGAGACCCTGCGCGGTGAGATCCTCGATCCGCTTCTGGCGCTCCCGGGAGGCGCGGCGGTTCTCGTCCACTCCGGAGAGGCCTTGACGGGCGGCGGCGTTCTCGGGATCGAGCGCGAGCGCCTGCTCGTAGGCCGCGCGGGCTCTCTGGGCGTTTCGACTCTTGAAGTAATTGCCCTCGGCGAGGTGAGACTCGACGAGCTTCTTTTTCACGAAGTCGCTATCGGGCGAGAGCGCCTTGGCTTCCTCGAGCACCGTTGTCGCTTCGTCGAACTTCGCCTCGCCCTGGAGTTTAGTCGCCCGCTCCACGAACGAAGCCACCTGCGCCGATCGCTCGCGGTCCAGACGTTCTCGCTCGGCGCGGGTCTGAGCCTCCGCCGCGGCCGCTTCCTCGAGCCTCGCGGTCTCCGCCTGGGCCTGGTGGTGCGTCTCGTCGAGGACCAGGACCTTCTGGTACTGCTCGAGGGCGAGGGACAAATTCCCCGCCGCCTCGTACTCCTTGGCGCGCGTCAGATATTCCTCGATGCGGGCCTTCTCCTCGGCATTGAGGTCGGCCTGAAAGACTTCCTGGAACTCCCGCTCGGTGGACTGGTCGGGAGATCGCACCAGGATCACCACGACGAGTAGGAAGAGCACGACTCCGAGCCCCGCGGCGATCAGAAGAAGTCGAGGACGAGATGAGGACGACGACGCCGTCTTCGCGGGGGGAAGGGGCGTCCTCGCCGCCGGTGAGGGCGCCGATGCAGAGGACGGAGGCCCTGGGGGAGTCGACGGCGTGTGCACCGGCTGGATGATCTGGATCGACTCGGGCGCGGGAACGACCCCGTCGAGCGCGAAATAGAAAGTGAACCCGCCTATCTGAATCTGGTCGCCCTGCTTCAGCTCCCGCGAGGTCACTTTGACCCCGTTGACCCGGGTGCCGTTGCCGCTTTCGAGATCGACGGCGGCGTAGACCTCTCCCCGACGCACGATCTTCAAGTGCCGGCTCGAGACCAGTGGATCGGGGATGGCGATCGGACTTCCCGGAGCGCGGCCGAGAACGGTCTCCTCGGCGAGGAGAGGGTACGATCGCGGGGGGGCGCCGCCAATGAGCACCAGGGTAGGCAGGGCCACGTTGCTTTCGAATCGAAGGACCGAACCTCCGATCGTAACCTCGCAGCCCGGGTAGAGGTCGAGGGAATCGCAACGCCGCCCCTGGTGCAGGATGCCGTTGCCGCTTTCGAGATCGACGATTCGATACCCTTCGGCGGAGGTGGTCTCGATGCGCGCGTGTCGGCGCGACACCGCCGAATCGGCGAGGGTGATGTCGTTCGCGGGGTCGCGGCCGATCGAGAGCGGCTCCGATCCGAGCTCGCGCTCGAGCTCGACCTCTCCCTCCTTGAGAACGACGATCTTGGCCATGGTTCTTCCGGTGTCTACCTGAGCTTCGCCTTCGCCTGCTGGATGCCCTGCTCGGCCTCCGTATAGCGCACGTCCGAAGGATCCGCGAGCGTCAGGAAAATCTCCCATTCGCCGATGGCTTCCTCGTACCGCAGGTACTGGAATGCCTGCCGGGCGTTTCCAAAATGCCGGTCGGCCTTCTGCGCGATCTCCTCCTCGAGGAGGCTCAGGCGGGTCTTGGCCCGAGCGTTGTCGGGATCGATCTCGAGGACTTTCTGAAACGAGGTCCTGGCCTCCTTGAGCCTTCCGGTATCGAGAAACGAGAGCGCCTGCTCGAAGTGCTCCTCGGCCGTCGATGTCGCGCCGGCCGCTGCCGGCGGTCGAATCTGGGCTGGAGGCGGCGTCGCCGTCGCGGTCTCGGGGGAAGCGGTGGTGGTGGCCGGCGTCGTTGTCTTGCTCGGTGTGGCATCGGTCACGGGCGCATTCTCAGAAGGTCCCGACGGAACCAGGAGCACTCGCAGAAGAACTCCGAGCGCGAGCGAGACCCCGATGAGAAGCCCTCCAATGCGGAGAAGCCGCTGCATGGGGTCGGCCTCGATTTTGGGCGGAGCCGAGCGGCCATGAGACGCCGCGGCCTTGGGTTTGATGGCGGGGGCGTGGGCGACCGAGGGCGCCGGAGGCGGAGCGCTCAGCCGTTGTGCGCTCGGGACCGGCGGCAGGGGAGTGGACCTCGCCGCTCGCTGCTTGGCCTCGGGCGCGAGGAGACGGCAGCGTACTCCCGCGAACTGCAGCTCGTCCCCGTACTTTACCGCGGCCTCACGGATGGGCGCGCCGTTGACGTAGGTCTTGTTCGCGCTTCCCAGGTCCACCAGAGTGATGCTGGAAAGCGAGATCATGAGTTTCGCGTGGAACTTGCTCACGAACTGGTCGGCGATGGAGATGCGGTTCGACGGATCCCGGCCGATGGTGATCTCGCTTCCGACGACGGAGTGGTGGACTTCCTTCCCGTCCGGAAGCTGGACCACGAGCCGCGGAAGGTCCGCGGCGCTGAGAGTTTTATCAACCATCACTCAATGCTCGTAGGGGGGGGAGTAAGAACGCTAACTTATTGTCCCGTACCTAGACTCCCGGTTTCAAGCTGACCAGGACCCGGTCCCCCTCGCGGGTCGCGCTGATCGAGAGGGCCCCGGAGTCGGTATCGACCGAGGAGACGGTCCCGGGAGCGTCATCGAGGGCGTTCAGAGAGTCCAGGACGGCTCCGAGGACCTTCTCGTCCTTTATCGCCTCGATCACGTGCCGGCCCTCGATCGCGTCGGGGGTAGAGCCCAGGAGATCTGCCGCCCGGGGCTCCGCGCGGATCACCATGAAGCCGGCATCGACCCAGAAGGAGGCTCCGTCACCGGGTGGCGGGGCGACAGGGGACGCTCTCGGAATCGGCCTTTCGCGTGCGGAAGAGCTTGCGGGGACTCGGGGCGCGGGAGCCTCGGGAGGCGCGAGCGCGGGGGCGCGCTCGATGAGGCGGTTCACGCTCTTCGCGATCTCGGAAAGCTCGGAGAAACCCTGCGCCCGAGGAACCCGCGGCGCGTCTCCCTTGACCACGGCCTCGACGTCGTCTCTCAGCGCGGCGATGGGCTCGAGGGTGAAGCGCTTTCCCATGGCCACCGCGACCACGACCGCGAGCATCAGAACGAGGAATCCTAGGAACAGCACCGCGACCGCCCAGCTCCCCGACGCGGTCGCCACCTGGTAGACCAGGACCGCGACGCCCACTCGCCGGCCGCGATCGAGAATCGGCTCGACCATCACGTAGTCGCCGCTCGAGCGCCGCCCCAGATAGAACGTGCGGATCTCATCGAGCGCCGGCTGGATTCCGTCGATGGTCTTGAACCTCTCGTCGACCCGGCTCGAAGGCGCCAGCACCTTCCCCTGGAGATCCAGAATGAACGCCTCCTTCACGCGCTCTTCCCGCGTGACCATCTCGACTTGCAGACCCTGCGCCCGCCCCTCGGCCACCGCGGTGGCATTCGAGGCGGTGAGCAGATCGAGAAGCGCCCGACCGCGCCGAAGGGACTCTTCGCGAAGGGCGTTTCCCAGAGTTCGGACCAAGGGCAGCGCCAGCACCAGGTATACCGTGAGCGCAACACCGAGAACGACGAGAGCGTGTCTTCCGGTCCAGGAGCTCCTGGGGGGAGTGTCGTCGACTGGAGCTTCCACGGGAGCCGCGGCCTCGACCGCCGGCGGCGCAGGCGCGGGGGGAGGGATCCCGGGGGAAAGACGCGCGGTGTCAAGGACTTTGGGCTTGGGCGGCGCCTCGGCTCGGAACAGCATCGTAGCCGGGGGTTTCGCTACCTCTCGCTTCAGGAGAACGGTGCTGTCGGCGTCGTTTTTTGCCGCCGGCTTCGGCGCCGGTGGTGGTGGAGGTGGGGCATCGTAGGCGTAGGTGATCAGAAGCGCCCCCATCCGCACCGTATCGCCAGGCTTGAGCTCCGCCTCCTTCACTTTCTGGAAGTTGACCCAGCTTCCGTTGCGGCTTCCCAGATCGATGAAGCGGACGCCTCCGGGAGTCGGCTCGAACATCCCGTGCCTTCGCGAGAGGCTCGGGTCGTCGATGTGAATCTCGCAGGACGGGTCCCGCCCCACGGTGAGCGAGGTGGCGCCGACCTCCCTCCGCTGGATCTCCTCTCCCTTCTTGATGACCAGGCGCTTCAACGCACGGGACTCCCTTATCCCATCCCGTAGATGAATCGAAGCATGACCGGGCCCACGATCACCAGGAGCGCCGCGGGGAGGATGAAGAGCACCAGGGGAACGAGGACGATGCTGGACGCGCGAGCGCCCGCTTTCTCCGCTCGCTGGAATCGCTCCGCGCGCATCAGATCGGACTGCGCGCGCAGCACCGTCCCGATCGAGGCTCCCAATCGGTCGGCCTGGATCAGGACCGAGGAGAAAGACGAGACCTCGGGGACGCCGCAGCGCTCGGCGAGGCTTCGCAAAGCCTCGGATCGCGTCGTTCCGAGACGAATCTCGCGAAGCATGAGCGAGAGCTCGTCGGCGAGCGGTCCCGACGGGCCTCGCTCCACCACGCGCTGGAGCCCTTGGGAAAAGTCGAGCCCGGCCTCGACCACCAGAGTCAGGAGGTCGACGGAGAAGGGGAGCGCCCGCACGATGGCCCGCTGGCGCCGCGCGACCATGTCCTTCAACAGGAAGTCGGGGAGAAACGAAAAGGCGATGGCCAGGAGGACGACCATCAGAGGATGCCGCGCGAAGTTGAAGATTACCGCCATCCCCAGCGGGCCGAGGATCGCGAAGACGATCTTCCACGCGAGGAACTCGTCGGTCGAGAGCGCGTCTCTGAGGCCCGCTCCCGCGATCTGCTTCGCCTTCGAGGCGCGATAGCCGGGAAGCTTGTAGTGCGAGACCCAGGGGGCGATCGCGCGGAGGAGCGGCTGCATCAACTTCAGAAGCGGCGACGACACCTCTTCGCGGCCCTCGGCGGCGTCGAGCCGCGCGAGCGCGGCGCGCCGGCGGAAGTCGGGAAGGAGCAGGTACACGAGGGAAGACGTCGAGGCGAAGATCGTGGCGTAGGCGAGGACCAGGAAAAGCGGGCTCATCTCAGTTGACTCCCCACGAGTCCGTGTTTCCCTCGTCCATCTTGTCGCCGGCGATCTGGGTCGCGAGCTTGTCTCCCCAGGCATTGATCAGGGTCTCGATATCCTGGCCCGCGGCGGGATAGAGGAGCCCGAAAAAGAAGATCACCAGGGCGGTGATGAATCCGAGGATCATCACGTACTCGATCATGGCGGCGCCGGAGGAGTCCTCAACCCGAGCGCAGCGCGAGCGAAGCGAGTCGCGAAGCGAGAGCCGTGGGGGTGGGGCCCCACGGCATTGATCAATGCTTCGTGGGTCAGACATCGATTTTCACCGTGTTGACAATCATCCACATCCCCATGGCGTCCATGGCGGCTACTACCAGAAGCATAAGCCAGCCAAGAGGCTCGCCGAACAGCGGCTGCACCAGGGTCGGGTCGATGAAGTAGAAGGCGATGATGAGAACCGGGGGGACGGCGCACATCATCATTCCCTGGGTCATGCCCTCGGCGGTCATCGCCTGGATCTTGCCCTCGACCTTCTTCCGCTCGCGCACCGTGTGGGCGATGACGTCGAAGACCTCGGCGAGGTTCGCCCCGGTCTCGCGGATGGTGACGATGGCGGTCACCACCATATCGAGGTCCGGGGTCGGCACTCTCTCCGCGAGGTTGGTGAGCGCCTCGTCGAACGCCAGGCCCAGGCGGTTCTCTTTGATCACGATCGCGAACTCCTCGGCAATCGGCGGCTCCATCTCCTGGACCACGAGCTCCACCCCTTGCGGGAGGCTCAAGCCCGACCGAAGCGAGCTCGAGACGAGAGTCAAGGCTTCCCCGAGCTGCGCATTGAGCTGCCGGAACCGGCGAGCTCGCAGGTAGCTGATGACCCAGCGGGGACCGACGAGCCCCAGGCCGGCGAAGACGATGGCGAAGAAGACGTTGAAGTTCACGAGGAAGCCGAGCACCGACATCACCAGCACGGAGTACGAGAGGATCTTCCGCGCGCGGTTTCGAGGCATCTCCTGGTGCATCGCCTCGAACTCGAGCTGCATCCAGCGGCTCCACTTGGTGAGGTAGCGGTCCCACCAGGCGGACAGGGGATTGAGAATGGAGTAGGAAACGAAAGTGACGGCCGCCGCGGCGAACAACGCGACCACGATTCCCATTACGAAGGACATAGGGTTTACGCCGTCTGATGAAGGAAGATCTCACGCGGCACCTTGATTCCGCGCCGCGAGAGACCCTCGATGAACTTGGGAATGACGCCGGTGGGGGCGAACTGCCCCTGCACCTTCCCCTCGGGAGTGATCCCCGTCTGCTTGAAGAGGAAGATGTCGGCGAGGGTGAACACCTCACCCTCGCGCCCGGTGATCTCCGCGACATGAGTGACTCGGCGGGTCCCGTCCGAGAGCCGCGACTGCTGGAAGACGAGATCGATGGCGGAGGCGATCTGCTCGCGGATCGCCCGCGCGGGAAGGTCGAGCCCCGCCATGAGGCACAGGGTCTCGAGCCGGGAGAGCGCATCCCGAGGGGTGTTGGCGTGGACGGTGGTGAGAGACCCGTCGTGGCCGGTGTTCATCGCCTGGAGCATGTCCAGGGCCTCGCCCGCGCGGCACTCTCCCACCACGATGCGGTCGGGTCTCATGCGGAGCGCGTTGCGCACGAGGTCCCGGATGGTGACCGCGCCCTCGCCCTCGATGTTCGGAGGGCGGGACTCGAGCCTCACCACGTGCTCCTGCGGAAGCTGGAGCTCGGCGGAGTCCTCGATGGTCACGATGCGCTCGTCCTCGGGAACGAACGAGGACAGGACGTTGAGGAGCGTCGTCTTCCCCGAGCCCGTGCCGCCGGAGATGACGATGTTCTGCCGCGCCAGCACCGCCGCCTCGAAGAACTGGGCCATCTGCGTGGTGAAGGAGCCGAAGCGGACGAGGTCGGGAACCTTGAGCGGCGTTTTCGCGAACTTCCGGATGGTGACTGAGGGCCCGTCGATGGCGAGAGGGGGGATGATGGCGTTCACCCGGGATCCGTCTTCGAGGCGGGCGTCCACCATCGGCGACTTCTCGTCGATCCTCCGCCCCAGCGGATTCACGATGCGCTCGATGACCGCGCGGAGCTGATCCTCGGTCAGGAACTTGTGCTCGGTGAGCGTGAGCTTCCCCTTGCGCTCCACGAAGACCTGGTCGATTCCGTTCACCATGATCTCGGAGACGTCGGTATCGCGAAGCAGGTCTTCGAGGGGCCCGAGCCCGAGGGCCTCGTCGAGGATCTCCTTGACCAGCCGTTTTCGCAGATCGCGGTCGGTCATTCCCTTGGCTTCCTCGTCGAGGAGGCTCACGATCTTGACCTCGGTCTTGGCCCGGAGCTCGGATTTCTTCTTCCGGTCTTTGGCGAGCTCGATATCGGCCTTCTTGAAATCGATCTCGTCGATGAGCCGCCGGTGGATCCGGATCTTCACGTCCCGGATCTCGTCGGTGCGTTCCTTCGTCTCGGAGACGGCCGAAGGCTGCGGCGCCGCGTCGGCGACGAGCCGCGGCTGCTTGGCCCGCCGTGGCCGCGATTGAAGCTCGCCCACGAGCTGCTGGGTGAAGGCGTCGAGGGCCTTCGACACCGGATGACGGGGGGAGGACGAGACGAAGGGGTCCGCCATCGCGATCGACTGCTCCATCAGCTCCTCGTCGAGCGGGAGGTAGAGCGCGATCGGAAGGCCCACGTTCTCCTCGATGGTCTCGGGAGGAAAGGGCATCTTGTTGCTGTAGCGGTTCAGCACCAGCCTCATAGCGTCGCGGGAGAAGTGGTGCGACTGAAGGTAGGTGACGGACTGCCGGCCTTGCGCGACCGAGCCGACGTCGGGGGATAGCACCAGGCAAACGAGCTCGCTCAGGTCGAGGATGGGAACGACGTCCTCGGAGAGCGTCGAGGCGAGATCGATCACCACGTAGTCGTAGGCCCGTACCAGAAGGTCGGTGACGCGGGCGAGCTTTTGGGGCGTGAGCATCTTCTCGTGGAGCGAATCCTTGGCCGCCGGTATTACGGCGATGCCCGAGGCGTGGCTGGTGACGTAGCTCTTGAGGAGCGTCGGCTGCATCCGGTCGAGAAGGGGAACGATGTCGGTCACCGCCTTGGCCTGGGAGAGGCCGAGGTAGAGGGCGATGCTCCCGGGGATGGGATAGGAAACGTCGAGAAGCGCCACCGAGGCGCGGGTCTCACGGCGGAGGGAGACCGCGAGGTTCGCGGCGATGAGGCTCGCACCCCCTCCGCCCTTTACCGAGAATACGCTGATAGCGTCGCCGGGCATTACTTAGTCCAACGAATGGGAATGAACGCAAAGGCGCAACGATCGCAAGGGCGTAAAGAAGAAATCCAAATGCAAGGGGATAGGGGGACAGGAGGAGATAGGGAGATAAATTCGCCAAATAGGTTTTGATTCATCTCCTCCATCTCCTCCCATCTCCCCATCCCCCTTCAGTTCTTCTTCATAAGCCCCCTACTGCTTTTTCTTCTTCTTCTCTTCCTGTTTCGGGCTGTGCTTCTGGATCTCGTCGAACTCCTCGAAGTCCCCGGTGACTTTCTCTTTGAGTCCGCTCCCGGCTTCCGCCGCGGTCACGACTCGAGGAGTCGCGAAGACCAGCATCTCCGTCTGGTTCCGGATGAACTGCTTCGATTTGAACAGGTTTCCCAGTACGGGAATGCTCCCGAGACCCGGCACCTTGTCGACGTTCTGGGCGTCGGAGGCCTGGACCAGCCCGCCGAGGGTGATGCTCTCGCCCGTCTTCACGAAGACGTTGGTGGTCACCCGGTTCGTGATGAGGCCCGGGGCGCCACCCTGGGGAGCGGGCCCGCCGAGGCTCGACATCTCGACGAAGATCATGGTGTCGATGTTGTCCTGGGTATCGACCTTGGGCTCGAACTCGAGCTTCACCCCGTATTCCTTGTACTCGATCGAGACCGCGCCTCCGCCCTGGGACACGGGAATCGGGAGCTCGCCGCCGACGAAGAGCTGCGCCTTCTGGCCGCTCCTGGTGATGAGCGTCGGCTGCGCCAGGACGCGGGCCTTCCCGGTGCTGGTCATCATGTTGATGGACGGGAGAATGTCGCTGATGACCCCGCTGATCGGCCCGATGCTCGTTCCTTCGAACGGGAGGGCGGAACTGGGGTTGATCGAGCTCCCCCATTTCACCCCGAGGCTGCGAAGCATCGTCTTGTCCACTTCCATGATGGTCACGTCCATCTGGACGGTCTTGATCGAGTCCGCCTGGGCGCGATCCATCAACTGCTGCGTCATCGGGGAGAGCTCCACCAGGCTCCGGACCTCGGGGTAGCTCTCGAGGACTTTGGTGATGCGGTCGAGGTCGCGCTGGGTGAGCACCTCGCCCTCGACCCAGACCGTGCCGCCGACCTCCCGGTACTCGACCCCCTCGATCCCGCCGAGAAGCTCTTTGAGCTCTTCGGTGATCTGCCGGGCGCCTCCCGAGGACGGACGGACGCGAACGAGGATCTCGCGCTGGAGCGTGCCCTGTTGATCCCAGAGGCTCAACGTCGTCTCCCCGGCCTTTCTGCCGATGAGCAGCACCTCCTGCCGGCTCTCGAGAATGCGGAAGTCGCACACGTTGTCGTTCGCGAGGGCGCTCCTGCCGATGGGAAAGTCGACGCGGACGATCGTCTGGGCGCCGACCGCCACCACCTGCTGTTCCATCTGCGCTCCCGCCACCGAGGCGATCGCGAGGAGCAAGAAGCTTCCGATTCGAATTCTGTTCATCATGTTTCCCCCATCCTATGTTCGATCTACCGAACGGTCCCGCGAATCTCCTGCCACGACGGCGTCCGTCTGGGCACCACCTCACCCTCCGCCACCCCGAAGACCGCCGCCGCGTTGGAGCGCGGAATCATCGCGGTCTCGTTCTCGTCGCGGAACGAGCGAAGGGCGAGGGTGATGTCGCCGATGTCCTGGGCGAGCACCAGGTCCTGCGCCTGCTGCGGGGTCAACGCCAGAGTGACCGTCGAAAAACGCTCGCGCTCCTGCTGCGCCAGGGCCGTCATGGCGTCCTGGTTCGGCTGAGTGGTTCGCACTTCGCCGAGGTCGCTCCCGACAGCGAGCACCATCACGTTCTGGAAGAGTGTGGTGACGAAAACCCTTTGGTTCGCGGAGCCGAGACCGGAGCCGAGCTTCACCGTCGCCAGCACGTCGACGTAGTTGTTCGCCGCCACGAGACTCGAAACCCCGGTGACGTCGGTGACGGCGAGCGAGACCGCGCGCATGCCCCGGGGAATCTTGGTCGCGAGGCTGCGTCCGACGCTGGTCATCGCCGTTCCCAGTACCTGGCTGTCCTTCTGGATCGGAATGGCGGCGATCTGTCCCACCGCCTCCCGGGCCGAAGTAAAGGCGCTCGGCTGAACGAACTTCAGCGGTACCGCGGTCTCGATGATCATGTTTTCTTCGATCGCAGTCCCGGGAAGGATGTCCGACACGGCCACGACCACCGTCCGCTCGTCGGCGATCTGGAGAAGCTCGGTCTCCCGGCTCCGAAGGTAGAGGTGGACGAAGACGAACCCGAGGACTCCGAACAAGATCGAGATAATGATGGCGGGCTTGCCTTTCATGGACTCTCGTCACTCCTTGCGTGTCTTGGTCATCTATTCCCAGGGACGATTGTTCTTGCAGCTCGGGTGGTTGTTCCCCTGAACGGCTTCGCAGGCGTCGCGATAGCCGTCGTGATTGAAATCGCCGTTGGCGGTGTCCCACTGATCGCGGGCGTTCTGGGCGGCGTTCGGGTCCTGGTCGTTCAGGTCGTCGTCGGCGTCGCCGTAGTCGTCCTCGAAGTTCTCGAGGTCGCCCTGGTCGTAGCCATCGGTGTAGTCGGTGTAGCTGCGGCCGAGCTCGCCTGAGATCCCGATGAGTGCTTCGATCATCCCGAAGAACGCCTCGAATCCTCCCTCGGTCCCCATTCCCATCCAGAGGAACTTCATCGGCATGTAGTTGAGGGACGGATCCCGTCTGCCGAGCTTGAGCCGCACCGGCTCTCGGGTCACGCCCCGGTTCCTGAGCTCGAGAACGATCGAGTCCTCGAAGAACGGCATCATGGGAATGGACGCCCGATCGTCCTCGGACCAGTTGACCTCGCCTCCGGCCTGCACGTGCACCCGTCCGCCCGCCTGCGCCAGCGGCGACACCGAGCGAAGCGGCTTGTGAGGCCAGTTGGGCCAGCCCTCGAATCGGTGCGTGGGCTTGTTGTACGTGCCGTAGGCCTTGTCCTTGAAGAGGCTGTAATAGGCGTTGTTCGCCATCTGGTAGGCGTAGTTGTGAACGAGGAACACCTGGATGATGGCGGAGAGCAGGATGGCGAAGAGCCAGGTCATCAAGACGGTTTCGATCAGGGCTTGGCCTGACTCCGACTGCTGACGGCTCAATGCAGCACCTCCGTCAGGCCCGGGAGCGTTCCCCCGAGGTCGATGAAGATCGCGTCGATGGTGGAGAGCGGAATGAGCCTCGCCACGTACTTGTCGCCTCTCTTGTCGGGCTCGACGTCGCCGTCGATGGGCTTCGCGAGCGCCACCGCGGTCATCGCCGGCACCTGGGGGAATCCGAAGGGCATCCAGCTCTTTCGGGGAAGCACCAGCGCGTCCACCGGATCCGCGGACACCCACCAATAGAAGCGCGTGACCTCGTCAGCCTGGGTTTTCTTCCACGGTAGATTGAACCTGCCGTTCTTCCCTTGGAGGCTGATCGGAGGCGTGTAACATATCCAGTTCTTCTGAACCGTCTCCTGCTCGAGCCGCACCGTGGCGAAGCCGGAGAAGAGGGAGGGCCAGGCCTTCTGGAGGTTCACGATGTGGCTCACCCCCATGCCGAGAGACGAAGGGCTCGAGAGAAGCCCTCCGAAGGACTCGAGCGGGGTG
>Ga0209619_10001740_pt1 | contig 15910 bp, 16 predicted proteins | sample Rifsed16ft3_FD_184011 | JGI IMG/M metagenome (GOLD analysis project Ga0209619, IMG submission 184011) | Soil microbial communities from Rifle, Colorado, USA - sediment 16ft 3 (version 2) | ecosystem: Environmental > Terrestrial > Deep subsurface > Rock core/Sediment | place: Rifle, Colorado... | reverse complement strand
GACGGTCGGCGCCAAGCGCAGTCAACACTAAGTATTTTTTCATCGAGTTTTCTAAAGTCGTCGGAATTTCAGAAGCTGACATGCTGTGATTTACGATCGCCTGCCGGTGAACCGCCTATGGTAAACGATGCCGGCGGTTTCGGCGCCTGGCATTCGGGCCGTTCGGCATCTCGCCGCGTATGAGGAGCGCGCCTCGTGGTCCACCGTCGGCGACGTGTTCGAGCCGCTCGAGGAGACGATCGCGCTGCGCTGGACGGCCGCCGACGGGTTGCTGGAGCCGAGCGCGCTGATCGACCTGGCGCGCGCGGCGTCGTTCGAGGACGCGCGCGAAGCCCTCCGCGAACTCTCGTGCCCCGGCCAGAACGTCGTGTACGCGGACGTCGATGGGACGATCGGCTACCAGTGCACCGGGCGCTACCCGATCCGGCGCCGCGGCGACGGATCGGCCCCCGTTCCCGGCTGGACCTCTGAGCACGAGTGGGACGGCTGGATCGCCTTCGAGGACCTGCCGTGGTCGAAGGACCCGGGCCGAGGATGGATCGTCACCGCCAACAACCGCATCCACGACGAGGACTACCCGCGCCTTATCGGCGGAGACTTCCACACGAGCTTCCGCGCAGAGCGGATCGCGGAGATCCTCGAGGCCGAACCCGCGCTCGACGTAGACGGCGCTGCGCGGATGCAGGTCGACACGGTCTCGCTCCCTGCCCGCCGGCTGCTCCCGCGCCTGCTCGCGACCCTGCCCTCGACGCCGGAGGCGACGGACGCGCTCGCCGAGCTCGGGGCCTGGGACGGAGACCTCCGCGCCGACTCCGCCGAGGCGGCCGTGTACCAGACGTGGCTGGGGGCGATAGCGGCCCGGGTGCTGAACGCCGAGGCCGACCCGGAGACGTTCGCCGCGTACTTCGCTTGGCGCGAGGCGTTCACCTGCGCGGCGCTTCCGGCGCTCCTCGAAGGCGACGAACCACCCGGCGGGGGTCGGTGGGACGACCTGCTCGCCGGGGCACTCGAGGACGCGCTCGATTCGCTCCGTGAGCGCCTCGGCGAGCACCCGGTCGCCTGGCGCTGGGGGGCCCTGCACAGGGTGCGGTTCGCGCACCCGCTCGCCCGGATGCCGACTATCGGCGCGATGTTCGTCGCGGCCGAGCACGAGCTCGGCGGGGACGAGCAGACCGTGCTCCAGGCGGGCGTGGACGCGCGCCTGGGCTTCGACGCGGTCGTGATCCCCTCATGGCGAACCGTCGTCGACCTCGCCGACGTCGATCGCGCCGAGGCCGTGCTCACGACCGGTCAGTCCGGCAACCCGGTCTCGCCCCACTGGAACGACCAGACCGAGCTGTGGGCCCGGGGCGAGCTGCGGTCGTGCCCGTTCTCGCGCCCCGCCGTCGAGGCCGCAGCCGAGCGGTCCTTGACGCTGCTGCCCGGGTAACATCGACGCCGCGATGCCGAAGTCCCGACAGCGCCAGAAGCGGTCCAACCGCCCCTACGCGGCGCCGCCCACTAAGGCGAAGCCGAAGGCGAGCCCGCGCTGGTACGGCTTCCTGGTCCTCGGTCTGATCCTCGCGGGCGTGCTGGTCATCGTCCTGAACTACATGGGCGCGGTCCCCGGCGGTACCCAGCAGCACTGGCTGTGGATCGGGTTGGGCGTGATCGCCGCAGGATTCGTCGCCGCGACCCAGTGGCGCTGAGCGACCCCGACCGAATCACACAGATGTGATTTCCCCCACGGCTTCCCCACATGTGGGAAGCCGTGTCCGCGCCACCCCCGACCCTCGCTTTTCGGCTGGCTGCCGTGGTTGTGGGGAATGCTGGGGATAACCGTGCCTGCAGCGGGGAAACGGCGTGTGGAAACCCCGGGATCAGGAGGTTCGGGGCCGGCGCACGAGCTCCATCGGTTCCCCGCAGTGACGCGGGATCTGAAGTTCGCCGAGCCGGGTGACCTGGAACTCGGTACCGCACTCGCGGCATACGAGGAAGACGTCCAGGTCCTGCACGTCCTCCGGCTCCGACCCCTCGGCGGGCCCACGACCCGCCCCCGAGGCCGCCCTTAGCGCGGTGATCCCCAGCCAGGCGATCGCCAGGCCCATCAGCACGGCCGTCAGCACGACCCACCAGCTCACACGAGCCACGCTCCTTCCGGGTTCGACCCGAGTCTACGCAGGCACGACCGACGGTCGGTCGGCCGCCGTTCGAGGGGGCTCATGGCCCATATCGGGGCCCCGGCCGCGTGTACGCTTCCGGCGGCACCAGATCGTGCCCGGACGAGGGAGGTAGCAACGGTGAGTAAGTACGTCGACCGGTTGATGGAGGACGTGGTCGGCCGGAGCCCCGGGGAACCCGAGTTCCACCAGGCCGTCGCCGAGGTCGCAACCTCCCTGGAGGTCGTCCTGGACCGCCATCCGAACTACCACGAAGCCAAGATCCTCGAGAGGATCATCGAACCCGAGCGCGTGATCATGTTCCGCGTCCCGTGGGTGGACGACACGGGGCAGGTCCAGATCAACCGCGGCTACCGGGTCGAGATGAACAGCGCGATCGGCCCGTACAAGGGCGGGCTGCGGTTCCACCCCACCGTGTACCTGGGGATGCTGAAGTTCCTCGCGTTCGAGCAGGTCTTCAAGAACGCCCTCACCACGCTGCCGATGGGCGGCGGCAAGGGCGGCAGCAACTTCGACCCCAAGGGCAAGAGCGACGCCGAGGTCATGCGCTTCTGCCAGTCGTTCATGACCGAGCTCCAGCGCCACATCGGCCCCGAGACCGACGTCCCCGCCGGCGACATCGGCGTGGGCGGCCGGGAGATCGGGTTCCTGTTCGGCCAGTACAAGCGGATCCGCAACGAGTTCACCGGCGTGCTCACGGGCAAGGGACTGAACTGGGGCGGCTCGCTGATCCGGCCCGAGGCCACCGGGTACGGCGCCGTCTACTTCGCGCACGAGATGCTGAACACGCGCGATGACAGCCTGGAGGGCAAGACCTGCCTGGTCTCGGGCAGCGGCAACGTCGCCCAGTACACCATCGAGAAGCTGCTCGCGATGGGCGCCAAGCCGATCACGCTGTCGGACTCGGCCGGGTTCATCCGCGACCCGGACGGGATCGACACCGAGAAGCTCGAGTGGGTGATGGACCTGAAGAACGTGCGCCGTGGGCGCATCGCCGAGTACGTCGAGAGGTACCCGAGCGCCACGTTCCACCCCGCCGAGCCCAACGACCACAACGCGCTCTGGGACATCCCCGCCGACTGCGCCTTCCCGAGCGCCACCCAGAACGAGATCAGCGCGAAGGACGCGGCGAACCTCCTCTCCAACGGCGTCTACGTCGTCAGCGAGGGCGCGAACATGCCGACGGTCCCCGAGGGCGTCGAGCAGTTCGTGAGCGCCGGGATCCTCTACGGCCCCGGCAAGGCCGCCAACGCCGGCGGCGTCGCGGTCTCGGGCCTTGAGATGTCGCAGAACTCGCTGCGGATCGGCTGGGAGCGCGAAGAGGTCGAGGCCCGCCTGAAGGACATCATGAAGGCGATCCACAAGCAGTGCCGCGAGACGGCCGAGGAGTACGGCACGCCCGGCAACTACGTGAACGGCGCCAACATCGCGGGCTTCGTGAAGGTGGCCGACGCGATGCTCGACCAGGGGATCGTCTAGCTCGTCACGGTAGCGGGACGCGCCGGCGGAGGAACCCGAGGACCGTCCTCCACTCGCGAAGCTCCTCCTCGACGACGTAGGAGCTGTGTCCCTCGTCGTAGGAGTACACCTCGACCTCGCCGCCGGCCGCGCGGAGCGAATCCACGTACCGGTAGACCTGCCCCGGGACGCACCGGGTGTCGTGCTCGCCGACCAGGACCAGCAAGGGCGCCGTCACCCGGTCGACGTAGGTGATCGGCGAGCGTTCCGCGATGAACTCGGGGATGTCGTGAACGATGCCCCCGGCGAGGGAACGGTCGTAGGCCTGGAGCGAGGGCGCCGAGTCGTCGTAGGACTCCATGTAGTCACCGACCGGGACCCCCGCGACCCCGGCGACGAACCGGTCGGGGTGGGTCCCGAGCGCTAGCAGCGTGATGTAGCCGCCCCACGACCACCCACCGATCACCGCGCGGGCAGGGTCGGCCACGCCGCGGGCGACGAGGTCGTCGAGGCCGGCCACGACGTCCTCGACCTCGGGGAACCCGATGTTGCCGATGATGTGGTCACGCCAGGCCCGTCCGTAGCCGAGCGAACCGCGGTAGTTGACCATCGCTACAGCGAAACCCTCGGCGACGATGGCCTGCACGTCGGGCCACCACGTGTCCAGGTACAGCCAGGTCGGTCCCCCGTGGACCTTGAGGTACACGGGGAACGGCCCGTCGCCCGGCGGCGTGCACAGCCACCCGTGGACCGTGTCGCCCGAGGGGTTACGGAAGAGCCAGTCGCGGTAAGGCCGGCCCTCGCGCAGGCCTCCCGCGGCGTTCGCGAGGACCTCGGCGCCCGTGTCGTCGACCAGGACGGGGGCACGGGCGCCGCTTGACACGCGGAACCACACACGGCCGTCGGGACGGACCCGGGCGCCGTGGATCTCGCCGGAGGGATGCGGGAGATCGGTGAGGCTCCCTCGATCGAGGTCGCAGCGATAGGCGCGGTCGCGCCCCCTGAACAGGTGGACCACCAGGATCGAGCGGACATCGGGCCACCAGTCGACCGGGACCACCTCGCCCGGAAGGTCGACCGCGAGGTCCCTGCGCTCACCCGTCGCCACGTTCCAGATCCCCGGCCGCATCCGATCGTCGTCGCGCTCGTGACCGAACAACAGACGCTCGTCGCCGGGCACCGGCGACCACCCGAACGCGTGGATCGAGCGCCCGGGACCGTCCGCAAGGCGTCCGACCTCCGCCCCGGTCCGGGGGTCAAGGACCAGGAGAGCGCGGTGGATGTTGTCGCCGTCCTGCGCAACCTCCAGGCACACCAGGCGCTCATCGGCCGAGAGACCCACGTGGTCGAAGCCCTCAAGGTGCGCATCCGTGCCCGAGAACCCGACCGCGTCGACGTCACGATGGATCTCCTTGGCCGGGCCTCCGCGCTCAGATACGTACACGGCGAACCCTGAGCGGTCGGCGATCACGCCCACCACCAGGTCACGGCCTAGCGCCAATCCATCGGGCCAGCCGGCCGGAGCGCCCGCGAACAGCTCGCGCGGCTCGCCGCCGCCCTCGAAGGGCAACGCCAGCCAGCGACCGGACTCGTCGCCGGTGGGATCGGAGAACCAGATCGCCTCCGAGCCGTCTCCGGACACGGTCGCGTACACGGCCCCGACGCGCTCATCGGTGAACCTGCGGATGGCGCCGGTCGACCGGTCCCACGTGTACCCCTGGAAGGACCCCTCCTCGTCCGAGGTGAATACGGCTCGCTCCGGGGCGTGATCCGACCATCCCGGGAGGGTACGGGTGGGTGCGAGGAACCGCTGTTCCCAGGTCTCGTCGGGCATCGCGAGCGGAACCCTAGCAGGGGCTACGGGAACAGGATGACGGGCACCAGGACCCTCGGCGCGGGGCCGGTCGTGGACGCGCCGGAGACTTCGATCCAGCCGGGCTGCGGCTCCGACACGAAGAAGTAGAGCTCGGCCGCGAAGGTCCCGACGCAGCCATCGCCGCAACTCGCCTCCGCGATCGCCTGCGCGAGCTCGCTCTTGGCCTCGTCCAGGACCCGGACCGTCACCGCGGCCCCGGTCACATCGGCCATGCCGGTCACGGAGACCGGGGTACCGACCTCGCCGTTCTCGAACGGCGTCTCCACGACGATCGTCTCCCCGACGACCTCGGTGACCCGCTCGCCCGCCGGCGTCGTACTCCGATCCGGCGAGGGAGTGAGCACCCCGGTCACGCGTTCGACCGGCTGGGTGCATGCGACGGTGGGAAGCGCTAGGAGCACGGCGAACGGAACGAACCTCATCACCCGGACGACGCGGCGATCATCGCGCGCCAGACGCGCTCGGGCGAGAGCGGTGGATCCAGGTGGGAGATCCCGAGGTGCGACAGCGCGTCGACCGCGGCGTTGACCACGGCGGGTGTCGAGCCGATGGTCGCCGACTCCCCGATCCCCTTGGCCCCCAACGGATTGAGCGGGGTTGGGGTCTCCGTCCTGGCGGTCAGGAAGGCGGGCAGCTCGGTGGCCGAGGGGATCAGGTACGTGGCCAGGTTCGTGGTGAGCGGTGTGCCACCCTCGTCGTAGACGACCTCCTCGAACAGCGCCTGCGCGATCCCCTGAGCGAGTCCCCCGTGTACCTGACCCTCCACCAGCATCGCGTTCAACACGCGGCCGCAGTCGTCCACAGCCACGTGCCGGATCAGCCGCACGTCGCCCGTCTCCACGTCGACCTCCACCACCGCGACGTGCGCGCCGAACGGGAACGTGTGCTCTCGCTGGTAGCGCCGGGTCTCGGCGAACAGCCCCGGCTCGAACCCCTTGGGCGGATCCGCGGCCACGACGGCCAGCTCGCGCCACTGGAGCGACGCGTGTGGCGCCCCGGTCACGCCCAGGCGGCCATCGGGCAGGAGCGTCACGTCCTCGGGGGCGGCCTCGAGCAGGTGCGCGGCCAGGCGGCGGGCCTTCTCGACCACGGTCTCGGCCGCCTCGAACACCGAGGACCCCGCGATCTGCAGCGAGCGCGAGCCGTAGGTCCCCTCGCCTCGGGGGACGGCCGCCGTGTCCGAATGGATCACTCGCACCGAGCCGATCGGGACCGCGAGGATGCCGGAGGCGAGCTGTGCGAACGCCGTCTCGTGACCCTGCCCTTGCGAGGACGTCCCAACGCGAACCGTCACTGAGCCGTCCGTCTCGACCTCGACCGAGCCGAGCTCCTTGCGCGTGGCGCCGGTCACCTCCACGTAGACCGACATCCCGATCCCGAGCGCGAGCCTGTCCCCGCGCGCCCGGCGCTCGACCTGCTCGAGGCGTAGCTCGCGGACCCCCGCAAGGCGCAGGGCCTCGTCCATGGCGCGCTCGTACTCGCCGGTGTCGTAGGTCTCGCCGGTCGCCGTGACGTAGGGGAAGGCCTCGGGCGGTATCAGGTTGCGGCGGCGCAGCTCGATCGGGTCCAGTCCGAGCTCGAACGCCAGGGCGTCCATCGCGCGCTCGATCGACAGGGTGGCCTCGGGCCGGCCGGCTCCTCGGTAGGGAGCCACGGGGGTCGCGTTCGTGACGACGCAGCGGCCCCGGGAGGCGACCCGCGGGATCGCATAGACCCCCGGCAACATCGTCCTGGTCGTGGGCGCGAGATACGCGGCGATCGGGTACGCGCCCTGGTCGGCCAGGATGTCGACACGGAGCCCGACGAGCGTCCCGTCCCTGCGAGCTCCGATCTGCACGTCGTGTACCTGAGCCCTGCCGTGCGTCAGCGCGAGCATGCTCTCCGACCGGGACTCCTGCCACGCCACGGGGCGGCGCAGTCGCAGCGCCGCCGCGGCGACGGCGAGGTACTCGGGCGATACCTGCAGCTTCGCCCCGAAGCCGCCTCCGACATCGGTGGCGACGACCCGGACGTCCGCCCGGTTCAGACCGAGCCACTCGGCCACGTCGTTCCGCACGTCGAACGGGATCTGCGTCGAGACCCACAGCGTGAGGAGCGGATCCTCGCCCGGCACCGCGAGGAGTGCATTGGACTCCATCGGCACCGGCGCGAGCCTCGGCATGCGGACCCGGAGCCGCGCGATGACCTCGGCGTCGGCGAGCACGTCCTCATCCCATGCCTCCTCGAACACGGCAGCAACGTTGGTCCCGGCTTCGGGGAACAACACTGGCGCGTCGGGACCGAGCGCCGCCTCGGGGTCGATCACCGCGTTCGACGGGTCGAGGTCCAGGGCCACGAGTTCGGCTGCGTCCTCTGCGAGGGCGGCCGTCTCGGCAAGGACCAGGGCGACGGGCTCGCCGACGAACCGGACGACCTCGGAGGCCAGGACCGGGCGCTCGAACGGTCCCAGCACCTCACCGGAGGGCGGCTGAGGCATGAGATCCAGGTCCGCGGCGACCAGGACCGCCGCGACCCCGGGCAGCGCGAGCGCCTGCGACGCGTCGATGCCGAGCAGGCGCGCGTGCGCCATCATGGAGCGGACGAACACGGCCCGCATGGCCCCCTCGGGACACAGGTCGTCCACGTAGCGGGCGTCCCCGGTCAGGAACCGGGGATCCTCCACGCGGTGGACGACGCTGCCGAAGATCGAGGTGGTCATGCCAGACGCACTGTAGAGGAGCCCGCGCATGGTCCTGAAGCTGGCCCGCTCGCTCGGATCCGTCCTCGTCGTCGCCTGGGCGCTCGCGATCGGGGCCGGCGCGGCCTCGGCCGCGCCGGCGATCGACGCCGTCGAGGTAGCGGGCGGGTTGGACGAGCCCGTGGCGTTCACGTTCGGGCCCGGCAAGCAGATCTGGTACGTGGAGAAGTCGACCGGCGAGATCCGGGTCATCGACCTGGACGGCGGCTCGGACGACCTGTTCGAGACGGTGAGCGGGGTCGACGGCTCGGGCGAGCGTGGGATGCTCGGGATCGCGCTGCACCCGGACTACCCGAACGAGCCGTTCGTCTACGTCTACGTGACCCGCACCGTCGGCGGCGCGCTGCGTAATCAGATCCTGCGTATCCGAGATCGCGACGGATCGGGCGGCGCGGAGACGGTGGTCTTCTCGAGCATCGCCGGGGGGAGCCCGTACCACAACGGCGGCAGGATCGCGTTCGGGCCCGACGGCAAGCTCTACGCGATCGTCGGTGACGCGCATGATCCCGCCAACGCGCAGGACCTGTCCGAGGAGGACCGGGGCAAGATCATCCGGATCACGCCCAGCGGCGACGTGCCGGGTAACAACCCGTTCGGCGATCGCGTCTGGGCCTTCGGGATCCGTAACTCCTTCGGCTTCGACTTCAACCCCGAAGACGGGGTCCTGTGGGAGACGGAGAACGGTCCCTCGTGCAACGACGAGGTGAACCTGATCCGCAGAGGCTGGAACTACGGCTGGGGACCGAACGCGACATGCGAGGGCTCCTCCCCCGGCAACACGAACCAGGACGGCCCCGACCCGGCGCGGCCCGAGCTCTTCTTCGAGAACCCCGTCGGGATCACGGGGATCGCCTTCTGCGACGGCTGCCAGCTAGGCAGGCGAAGCGAGGGTGCGGCGTTCTTCGGCGCCGTGAACAACGGTGAGGTCACGCGGATGATCCTGACCGACTCCGGCGCGGGCGTCGCGAGGCGGTCGGTCATCTACGACCACGGATCGAGCACACTCTCGTTCGAGGTCGGGCCGGGCGGGCGGATCTTCCTCAGCGACTTCGACGGCATCTACAAGCTCGTGCGCCGTCGCTGACGAAGGTCCCCCGCCTCCCAGGCCCAAGGGCCGAAGCCCTGCGCACACGCCATCTCCCACACTGGAGCGGGAGGTGAGGACGATGACGCTGGCCGTGATCGGAGGACTGCTCCTGCTGGCCCTCATCGCCGTCGCGCTGTTCTGGCCCGAGCCGAACGGGCACAGCTCCGAGCCGGATGGGCACAGGCCGGTCCACTGAAGGAGACAGCAGGCTCTGGGTTCACCACGGACGTGCCGCAGGGTAGGCTGGTCGTGGAACCCATCTCCGCCGGAGGCGCCAGTGGACATCGGACCTCCCCGAAGGGTCATCGAGATCGAGCCGATCTCGATGCCGCTGCCGATAGACCTCCCGAACCCCGAGCCGCTCCCCGTCGAGCCGAACGTGGAGCCCGAACCGGCCGATCGCTCGGCCTAGCCTGCGCTCATGCTCGCCGCCCGGCTCGACGCATCACCGACGCTCCTGCTCGAGCCGATCCACGCTTGGCGGACCTGGACGCTCTCCGGGTCGCGGGACGGCGGCGAGGTCCGACTCCTGCCGATCGCGGGCGACGGTAGACCGTGGCCGGCGCGGTCGCCCTCGAGCGCGACATGTACCCGAAGCCGCTCCCATCGCGTCCCGGAGCTCGACTGCTCGTGCGGGCTCCACGCCATGTACGACCCGGACCTCCTGCGCCGGACGCGGGATCCGGCCGCCCTCGGCTCGGTCGCTGTTTGGGGACGCGTGGTCGAGCACGCCCACGGGTTGAGAGCGGAGTTCGGGTACCCCCAGCGGCTCCACCTGATCTGCTACCTCTGCTTCTGCCTGTGGGGTACGCGCGCGCCCAGCGGGTGCTCGGTCGTCGTCCGTCACCGTGGCGGTCGCATGGTCCCGCTCTGCGAGCCGCACCTGGAGCTGTCGTGGCGATACGGCTATCGGACCCCCCGGCTGCTCGAGGCTCGGGCGGTAGAGCAGACGCTGCTCGACACCTACGCGGTGGACCTGCTCCGCGAGCTGTAGCGGCCGCTCAGGACAGCGGCCCGCGATGCCGGGCCGCGGCGGCCCGGGCAAGCCTTTCTCGCAGGGAGAGCCCCTCCTCCTCGGCCGGCGGTTGGTCCTCGGCCGGCACCTCGGCGGGTGGCTGCGTCGCGGCCGCGATCTCCTGACGGAGGCTGGAGAGGCGGGCGGCGAAGGACGAGACCTCGGCCGGCGCCTCCTGCTCTGGCTGGGCGGCGGCGGTCGGCTCTCGGGGGCCGTACTCGGGCTCGCGGCGAGCGTTCTCGGTCTCGCGGGTCACGTAGTCCGGGACGGGGACCGGGGCGCGCTCGGGTTCGGCAGCAGGCGCGACCTCGGACCCGAGCTCGCGGATCCGGCCATCGGCTTCCTTCAGCTTGCGGTTCGCGTTCGTCAGCTCCACCTGTGTGTTGGCGAGGGCCTCCTGCGCGCGCTGGAGCTCCTCGATGTCGGAGCGCCGCGCCGCCTCGAGCTCCGCGACGCGGGCCTCGAGCTCCGTCGCCGACGGGCCGTCGGCGGTAGGGACGGCCGCCTTCGCCTGCTCGAGCTCGGCGGCAAGCTCGGCGAGGGCTGCGTCGGCGCTCTGCAGCTCGGCCGAGGAGTCCGCGAGTGCGGACTCTGCTCGCGTGGCCCGGCCCTCGAGCTCGGCGAGCATGGCAAGCCCGGCCTCGAGCTCGGGGAGTCGGCCCTCGACGCTCGCGCGCTTGGCCTCGGACTCCTCCAGACGCGCTTGGGCGTCCAGGAGCCGCTCATGAGCGTCGCTAGCCTTCAGCTCGGCCGCCCGGATCTGCTCCTCGACCGCGGCCGCCTCCTGAGCAGACGCAGCCCTGGCCTCGAGCTCCCTGTCCTTGCTCAGGATCGTCGCCCGGGCCCCCGATAGCGTGGTCTCGAGCTCGACGACCTTCGCGGTCAACGCGTCGCGTTCGGTGACGGCCGCGTCCAGATCGACCTTGGTCTTCGCGTCCTCGCCCTCGGCCGAAGTAGCTGCCGCGGTCGTAGCGGCGGCTGTCGCGGCCTGCAGCTCGGCTTCGAGGTCGGCGGCGCGAGCCTCGGCCGAGGCGGCCCTGGTCTCGGACGCCGCGATCAGGCGCTCCGCCTCAGCGATGGCCTTCTCGGCGATCGCCGAGTCCGCCGAGGCGACGGCTCCCTTGCGCAGGGTGGCGACCTCCGCGTCGCGCTCGCCGAGCTGTGTCCTCAGGAGCTGAAGCTCGCCGAGGTACTGTTCCCGCTCGGCCTCCGAGGCACGCAGCTTGAGGTCTAGCTCCTCGATCCTGCTCAGCATCGAGGGGGTCGTGCCGGCCTTCTCGGCCTCGCGCAGGCGCTTCTCCGTTTCGGCCATGCGGCTCTCGGCGTCACGCGCCGCGCGCTCGGCGGCCTGCGCCCGCTCCTCGGCGTCGCGGAGGACGCGGTCATCTACGACGACCTCGGCGTCGGCCCGCCCTGGTGCGCCGACGGTGACGGCCTCGGGCTCGTCGCCCTTACGGATCGATAGGACCAACAGCACGATCGCCGCTGGGAGCAGGAACGCCACCGCGATCTGGACCGGGCGCCACACGCTCAGGGCCTCGGCGCGGATCTCCTCGTACCGCTGGTCGATCTGCACAACGCCGGAGACCGATAGCTCGTTCGCAAGATGGAGCGGCATGAACGTCTCGAACAGCTGCTCGGTCGATCCCTCGAGCCCGGATCGAGCGGCCACCGTCGTGTTGGTGGTGAGGCTGTTGGTTTCGCCCTCGGCCGCCTGCTGGATCTGCGGGTTGTCCTGCGCAACGTACTCGGTGATCTTGTCTCGCTGCGCTGTCGAGAAGATCAGGTCGCCATCGGTCTTCCAGATCCGGACCTGCGCGACCCTATCGTCGGACAAGATCCCTGCCTGGACGGCGATGATCAGCTCCCGGTACTCCGGACCCAAGATGTCCCCGGCGACCGTATCGGTGGTGAGCTGGTCGAAGAGAACGGATGCCGCCAACGCCTCGGCGCGGCGCTCGGCCTCCTGCTCGCTCTCCTCGATCGAGCCGCGAGAAAGCAGGAACGAGCCGACCAGCAGCACGAGGAGCAAGAGGGTGATCCCACCCCATACCAGCCGTGCTGACCTTCCGATCACGCGCTTCCCCCGCTCATCTGGGCTGGAAGTGTGACGGCTGGCCAGGGGAGCGGCAAGCAGCCCACTTCGGTGGAGGCGAGCGGACTCGAACCGCCGACCCCCTGCTTGCAAAGCAGGTGCTCTACCAGCTGAGCTACGCCCCCGCCCAGCCATGATAGGCAGCGGTACGGTGTTCGGCCGCGAACGATCTACGGCGAGGGCGACGGTGAAGGGCTCTCGCGACTAGCGCGAACATCACAAGCAGGATCTGCTGGACGACGAGGGCCGCGGCCCACCAACCCGATGAGCGTTCAGCCTTCGGCCGGCTGCTCTGCCTCGGTGGCCGGCCGCGCGGGCGGCCCCGAGCCCTGCATCGAGGTCGGAGCGGTGAAGGTCGGTACGCCCGCGTCATCTAGGAACTGCATCACGGGCGTCCCCTCGCCGGTCAGCCCGAGCACCGCCCGCAGCTCGCCCTCCTTGTTCAGGAGCCGCAGGATCGGCGATCCCTCGGCCGCGAGGCCCAGGCGCGCACGCACCTTCCCGTCCTCGTCCTGCAGGGAAACCGTGGGCGAGCCCTGTTGCGCGAGCGAGTACACGAACCCCAGCTCTCCGTCCTTGTTCCGGAGCGCGAACGTCGGCGACCCCTCGGAGCCCAGGCCGAACTTCGCGCGGACCTTCCCGTTGCGGTCGACCATGGCCATGCTCGCCGAACCGTCCGAGAACAGCCCGAACGTCGCGCGTACCCTGCCGTCGTCATCGGCGATCGCGAGGCCGGCGGACCCGTCCGACTGGACGCCGAAACGAGCCCTCAGCTTGTCGTCCGCCCCGTAGAAGGAGATGAACGGCAGGTCGTCGTCGGTGACGCCGAAGCGCGCCCGGACGCGACCCTCCGAGTCCTCGATCTCGATCTCGCCGGCCCTGATGACACGCTTCCTCATCGGCTCCGTCCTCGCTCGCGCTCAAGTGACGGTCGGAGTCTAGGACGGTGGGCGGCGGCGGGCATACGGTTGGGCTCCAGAAATGAGGAACCGCCGCAACCCGAAGGTCACAGCGGCTCCTCACGACGCACCATACGGGTCCCCGCTCGGGCCGGTCAAGCCGGACCCTCGGTTTTGTCACTCTTTCTGGAACCGTTCCAGCCGAAGGGTGCACGCCTCCAGGCGCTCGGGCCGCGGCTCGACGCCGATCCCCGGTCCGACCGGCACCGCCATGGTCCCGTCGGGCGCCAGCTCGAATGGCTCCGTGAGGTCGTCCCGGAAGTATCGCCGGCTCGAGCTGGTGTCCCCGGGCAGGCGGAAGTTCGGCAACGCCGCGAGCGCCAGGTTCGTCGCTCGGCCGATCCCGGTCTCGAGCATCCCCCCACACCACACGGGCACTCCGAGCGCGGCCGCAACATCGTGGACCCGGCGGGCCTCGGGCACACCGCCCACGCGTCCCTGCTTCACGTTCACGATGCGGCACGCCCCGAGCCCGATCGCGGCCTCGGCGTCGGCGGCCGATCGGATCGACTCGTCCAGGCAGACGTCGGTCGTGATCTGCCGCTGGAGCGCAGCGTGCTGCACGAGGTCGTCGTGGTGCAGCGGCTGCTCGAGCATCAGCAGTCCGAACGCGTCGAGCGCGAGGAACACCTGGAGGTCGCCGGGCGAGTACGCGGCGTTGGCATCGACCGAGAGCACGATGTCCGGATGGGCTTCGCGCACGGCGGCGACCCGCTCGACATCGGTTCCGGGTCCGATCTTCAGCTTGACCCGCCGGTACCCCTCGGCGAGGTACCCGGCCACCTGCTCGAGCAGCGCCGGCGTCGAGGTCGCGATCCCGACCGAGACGCCGCACTCGACCCGATCGCGTTCCGCGCCGAGGTGAGCTGCGAGCGAGCGGCCGCTCGCTCGCAGCTCGGCGTCGAGCACCGCGTTCACGAGCGTCGCCTTCGCCATCGGATGGCCCCGGACGGACGAGAAGGCGCGCTCCACGTCCTCGGCATGCTCCAGTTCCGCGGCAAGCAGGGCCGGCACGAGGAGATCGCGGAGCACGAGCCAGGCCCCCTCGTTCCATTCCTCGGAGAAGTCGGGCTCGGCGCCGGCGACGCACTCGCCCCAGCCCACGGCGTCGTCGGACTCGACGCTCGCGATCACGCACTGCTTCTCGGTCATCTCGCCGAAGCTGGTGCGGAACGGCCGGACCAGCGGGAGGCCGATCAGCCGGAGCTCGATCGACCTGATCCGGATCATGCGGGCACGTCCTCACGAGTGACGAACACGTAGGCCGACCGCTCGAGATCGAACCCGGCGGCCACCATCCCGGCCGCCAGGCAGGCCTCGATAGCGCTCGCGGAGGCGTCGCGCCAGCGCAGCGCGAGGTCTGGGTCGCGCTCGCGGAGCTCCGGGTACTCGCGAGGGACCTCCACGAGCGATCCCCGACCTCCGGGGTATCGGCACTCGCCCGGGTGCTCGCCCTCCGCCCGCAGCACCACCTCGGAGGCCTCCACGGGGCGGGGTCCGGGCTCGCGCTCCAGATCCCACCGGATCGTCAGGCGGTCGCTCCTCTCCCCCGCGTTGATCGCGTCGCCCATCGGGCCGTAGAAATCGCGGCCGAAGCGATCGGCGATCGCGCCGAGCTTGTGCAGGTTGAAGTACGCGTTGCGGGCGATGAGCGGGTCGAAGGTCCACCGCGCCAACGCGATCCCCGCCTCCAGCGCCTGGGCCCTCTGCGCGAGCTTGAGCGCGTACCCAACACCGCCGTGGCGGCGATCGGGAAGCGCGGCAAGCATGTGCGAGTGCACGTGGAGCCCGTCCTCTGGCTCGACGCCCGCCCACGACAGTACGTAGCCGATCGCCTCGGAGCCGTCGAAAGCCCCGTACGGCACGTTGCCGCTGTCGGCGAGCGCTCGGAGCATCTCCCTGGGGAACGGCTCGTGGCCACCCCATGTGGCCTCCATGATCCGCAGGATCGCGTCGGCGTCCTCCAAACGGCCGAGCGGCCGGAGCTCGACGCCCGCCGAGCCGGCCGCGCGGTGAGCGGCCTCCCACGCCCGGCCGGCCAGCGCGCGAACGTCCTTGCCCACGGCGCCGAAGTCTAGTTGGGAGGGAACATCGATCGACCGCGCATCGCGCGGGCCGCCAGAACTCGTTGCGAGGGAAGTCTATCCGCCGGCGGGCGGTGGTAGCTCCTGCCACTCGTCCTCGTCGAGGTCCTTGCCGCGGCGCCGTTTGAAGATCGCCACCACCGCAGCGACGATCGCCGCGATGAAAGCAATCTTCATCAGCTTGCCGAAGAACCCGCTCTTCTTCTTCGTGTCCTCAGAATCCTCGGCCATCGCCGCCTCCTGTTCCGTCCGGTGGGCCTGGTTGGACTTGAACCAACGACCTCATCCTTATCAGGGATGCGCTCTAACCGTGCTGAGCTACAGGCCCGAGTCAACCCTCGAGGGGGCCTTCAGCCGGCCCGCGGCAAGCCTACGCGTGGCCTTCGAAACGTGTCAATCGTGCGGATGACCTGCTGCTTTGCCTAACGGCGTTCCGAGAG
>Ga0209619_10001738_pt1 | contig 15919 bp, 17 predicted proteins | sample Rifsed16ft3_FD_184011 | JGI IMG/M metagenome (GOLD analysis project Ga0209619, IMG submission 184011) | Soil microbial communities from Rifle, Colorado, USA - sediment 16ft 3 (version 2) | ecosystem: Environmental > Terrestrial > Deep subsurface > Rock core/Sediment | place: Rifle, Colorado... | reverse complement strand
TTCTCGGCCGCGCCGGGTCGTCCACCTGTGCCGAGGTTACCGCGGTCGGCGTCGCGTCCATCCTGGTGCCATACCCCTACGCTGGCGGACACCAGGCGGCCAACGCCGAGTGGCTGGCCGAGCATGGAGCCGCCGTGGTGGTGCGAGACGCGGAGCTTGAACCCGCGCGGTTGACGGGCGCAGTGAGCGCTCTGCGCAGCGACGAGCGGCGCGCCGAGGTGGCTGCGGCCGCGCTCCGCATGGGGCAGCGCAATGCGGCGAGCACGGTCGCCGCGGAGTTGCTGGCGATGGCGGAAGGTCGTCCGCTGCCGTCGCTGGTGGAGACCGCGCCGTGAACGCCGCACCCGCCACGGTCACCGTCACCGACCTGGAGCGCCTCGACCGCCTCGCGGCGGAGCGGAACCTGGTCTTGGTTGTGGACGCGCCCCTCGCGCCGCTCACCACGTTGCGGGTCGGCGGCCCGGCGGACCGCCTGGCCGTGGCCGGTGATCGCGACGCGCTCCTCGCGACTCTGGAGCTCGCCCGTGATGCCGGCGTGCCGTGCTTCATCCTCGGCAACGGCAGCGATCTGGTGGTCTCCGACCTCGGGATCCGCGGCCTCGTCATTCGCAATCGGGCGCGGCACGTTTCCCTCGACGGGACCGAGATCCGCGCCGACTCGGGCACCCCGATGGCCCTTCTCGTCCGGCGCTGCACGGCGGCCGGCCTGTCGGGGCTCGAGTTCGGGACCGCGATCCCCGGCACGCTGGGCGGGGCGGTGTGGGCCAACGCCGGCGCGCACGGCGGCTCGATGAGCGAGCTGGTCAGCGCGGTCGAGGCATGGGACCCGCGCGACGGAGAGACGCGCCTCCTCGACAACGCTGCGTGCGCCTACCGATACCGGGATTCGCGCTTCAAGCATGGTCCCGAGGTCATCCTGGCCGCGACACTGCAACTCCGTCCGGACGCGCCCGATGAGGTGGCCGCCCGGGTGGCCGCCAACCAGGCGCAGCGCGTCGCCACGCAGCCGCTCGCCGACCAGAACGCGGGCAGCGTGTTCCGGAACCCGCCGGGTGACCATGCCGGCCGATTGATCGATGCCGCCGGGCTGAAGGGTCGTCGCGTCGGCAGCGCGTCGGTCAGCACGCGCCACGCCAATTTCATCGTCACCGACCGCAACGGCCGCGCCGCCGATGTCCGCGCGCTCGGTAACCTCGTCCGGGGGGTGGTGGCCGACCGCTTCGGCGTGGAGCTCGAGTACGAGATCGAGTTCGTCGGCGAATGGAAGCCCGAGGAGGGGGGCGGGAGATGAGTCGCCTGCGTGTCGGGATCTTCGCCGGCGGCCGGTCGGCTGAGCACGAGGTCAGTGTCAGCTCGGCGGACTCCGTGCTGCGGGCCATCGATCGCGACCGCTACGAGCCGTTCCTGGTCTACATCGATCGCCAGGGCCGCTGGCACCTGCCCGACGGCCCGGCACCGCTGCTGGGAGATCGGCCGCTCGCGGAGCTGCTCGGCGCGGCGAGCCCAGCCGAGCAGACGGCCCGATTGCGGGCGCACGAGGATCTCCCCGTCCCGGTGGAGACCGGACACGCCGACCAGGCGCCGCGCGCCGTGGTGCGCTCCCTGGCCGAGGCGATTGACGTGGCCTTCCTGGTGCTGCATGGCCCGTTTGGCGAGGACGGGACGCTGCAGGGCTTTCTGGAGATGGCCGGGCTGCCGTACACCGGCGCCGGGGTCCTCGCCAGCTCGGTGGCGATGGACAAGGTGGTCTTCAAAGACCTGATGCGGGGCCACGGCCTGCCCGTGCTCGACTCCGCCTGGTTCCGACGCTCGACCTGGCGGGACTCGCCGGCCAGGGTCCTGCGCGAGATCGGTGAGCGGATCGGCGAGCGCTCCGTGGTGAAGCCCGCGCGCCTGGGGAGCAGCGTCGGCATGACCCTGGTGCATCGGCCGGACGAGCTGCCCGATGCGCTGGATGAGGCCTTCCGCTACGACGCCAAGGTGATCGTCGAGGTGTACGCCGCCGACGCCCGTGAGCTGGAGTGCGGGGTGCTCGGCAACAGCGATCCGATCGCCTTCGAGCCCGGCGAGATACGCAGCCATCACGAGTGGTACGACTACGAGGCGAAATACGTGCCCGGCCTCGCCGATGTCATCCCGCGCGCCGCGGTGAACCCGGAGCTGGCGGCGCGGCTCAAGGAGTTGGCGCTTGCCGCCTATCGGGCGGTGGATTGCGCGGGGATGGCCCGCGTCGACTTCCTGGTACCACCCGGAGCGGTCTACATCTCGGAGATGAACACGCTGCCCGGGTTCACCGCCACGAGCATGTTCCCCAAGCAGGCGGAGCTGGCCGGGCTCGCGCTGCCCGATCTGATCGGGCGACTGATCGACCTGGGTATGGAGGCGGCGCGCGAGGGCCGCACGCCCGGGGGCCGGGTCGACGGGGAGCCGGGTTGACCGGTCGACGCGCCGCGCCCCGACGAAGTGCCGCGCCCCGACGAGGGGCCGCGCCCCGACGACGCGGTGCGGCCCACGCGCGCCGCCCGGGGCCGCCGCTCAGGCATCGGCTTCGAAGATCGCTGCCCGCGGCCGGACGGATCATGGCGATGGTCGCCTTTGCCGGCCTGGTGGCCGGCCTGGTGCTCCTCGTGAACGGTCCGTGGCTGCGCGTCCGCGAGACCGCCTGGGCCGGGGAGCGCTACACGCCAGACCGCCAGATCGAGCGGATCCTCGAGTCGCTGGCCGGCGCTCCACTCCTCACCGTCGATAGCGGCGCCCTCGCGACCCGCATCGAGGAACTGCCTGCCGTTGCGACCGCGACCGTCGAGGCGCTCCTGCCGGATCGCGTGCGGGTCGTCATCGTGGAGAAGACCGCCGCCATGGTGTGGACCACCAGCGCCGTCTCGCTCATCTGTGCGGCCGACGGGACGGCGATCGGCCAGCTGGCGCTCGGTACGCCGCTCCCCGACGAGCTCGCCACGCTGCCCCACGTCGAGGACCGACGGAGCGCCAGCCGGGACATCATCGTCGGCGACCGCATCGAGCCGTCGCGGTTCGTGAGCGCCGTGCACCTGGCCGCGGTGGACCCCGCGACGATGGGATCAACGGCGACCCGGCTGGGCATCCTCCTCGACGACGACTCCGGATTCCAGCTGGTGGCCAGCTCACCGGCCTGGCGAGCGGTCCTGGGCCTGTACGGGCCGAACCTGATCGCCGATCCGGCGCTTCTCGATCAACGGATCGCGGAGCAGCTGGCGGCCATTCGAACGCTCTTCGGCGCGGAGACCGAAGAGGGGGTCGGCTGGGTCGATGCCCGCAACCCGGGGAGGGTATATTGGCGCCCGTAGGAACCGTGGCGCGGTCCTCCTGGGCCGCCGCGGCTGGCAGTGGAATCATCCCCGATGTGGCTCCCCGTAATCGGCCTTGCGCTCGGCGTGGTGCTGGGTCTCTTGCTGAACGTGAATGTCTCCCCGGACCTGGCGCGCTACAGCGCGGTCGGCATCCTGGCCGGTCTCGATTCGGTGCTCGGTGCGATTCGCGCCGAGCTCGACGCGCACTACGACAACCGGGTCTTCCTGTCTGGCTTCGTGACCAACACGCTGGTCGCGGTGGCGCTGACCTTCGTGGGCGACCGGCTGGGGATCGATCTGTACCTGGTTGCGCTCTTCGCCTTCGGGCTGCGCATCTTCCAAAACGTCGCACTCATCCGGCGGCACTTCCTGTAGGCTCGGGCACAGTCCGGCCTCGGGCACGCGGCCGAATTCACGGGAGGTAGCTTGGACAGGGAGACGGTCCTGGTCGGCATCGACGCCGGCACGACCATCGTGACGACCCTCATCGGCGAGGTGGGGCGTACCGGCGAGGTGAGCATCATCGGCTACGGCATCACGCCATCGGCCGGGATGAAGAAGGGGATGGTCGCCAATATCGACCAGACCGTGAACTCGATCGCCGCCAGCCTGGAGAAGGCCGAGCGCCTGTCCGGCTACAAGATCGGCTCGGCCTTCGTGGCGGTGGGCGGCAGCCACATCAGCAGCCAGAACAGCCGGGGCGTGGTGGCGGTCTCCGGGCACAAGCGCGAAGTGAGCCGCGAGGACGTGGCGCGCGCCACCGAGGCTGCCAAGGCGGTCCAGGTTCCGTCGAACCGCGAGATCCTGCACGTCATCCCGCGCGGCTACATCGTGGACGGCCAGGAGGGGATCAAGGACCCGCTCGGCATGAGCGCGGTGCGCCTGGAGGTCGAGACCCACATCGTGGCCGGGGCAGCCACATCGGTGCAGAACCTGAGCAAGTGCGTCACCAACGCGAACGTGCAGATCGACGAGCTGGTCGTCAGCTCGCTGGCCGCCGCCGAGGCGACCCTGACCGATACCGAGAAGGAGCTCGGCGTCCTGATCGCCGACATCGGGGGCGGCACCACCGACCTGGCCATCTTCACCGATGGCGCCGCGTATCACACCGCCGTGCTGCCGGTCGGTGGCATCAACGTCACCAACGATGTGGCGATCGGGCTGCGCACCAGCCTCGACCTGGCCGAGGAGATCAAGATCAAGCACGGCAGCGCCGACCTGTCCGATGTGCAGCCCGAGGAACTGCTCAACGTGGCGATCCTGGGCGAGGGGGGCGGCCAGACGATTCAGCGGCGCAAGCTGTGCGAGGTGATCGAGGCGCGGATGAGTGAGATCTATTCGCTGATCGGCGAGGAGATCAAGCGTTCGGGACACGACGGGCTGCTCCCGGCCGGCGTGGTCTTGACCGGCGGCGGGGCCCGACTGGCCGGCGCCGCCGAGTTGGCGCGGGAAGTGCTCCAGATGCCGGTGCGGGTCGCCTCGCCGCAGGGAGTCGGCGGCCTGATGGACCAGCTCAGCAATCCCGCCTTCAGCACCTCGATCGGGCTGCTGCTGTGGGGGGCGCGACACATCGGGTCCGAGCCGATGAGCTACTCGACCGGGGCCGGTGGTGGCGCCGGCGTCGGTCGCCTGATGGAGTGGCTGCGGGGCCTCTTCCCCGGCTGATCTGCTCCCTCGGTCGGCGCTGCCAGGCCCGTCTCCCGCCCGGCGGCTGTGGAGCGCGAGCGATACGGTCCACCGCGATTTGGCCGGTGTGGATAAGTCCGGGCCGGTATGTGGAAAAATCGCCGACGCCGATCAGTCGGGATCGGTAGAATCGGTCAAACCCGCGCGAGCTCCGGGTTGTCAGCCACCAGCCAGCACCGCGCAGGAGATTCCCTCATGCCGCTCCGTTCGGACGCAGAGCATTTCGCACTCATCAAGGTCATTGGCGTCGGCGGCGGCGGGTCAAATGCCGTGAACCGGATGATCCGCGCCGAGATGATGGGCGTGGAGTTCATCGCCGTGAACACCGACGCCCAGGCGCTCCTCCAGAGCGACGCACCCCACAAGATCCGCATCGGCGACAAGATCACGCGCGGACTCGGTGCCGGTGCCGACCCGCAGGTGGGCCAGCGGGCCGCGGAGGAAGATTCAGAGAAGATCTACGAGGCGCTCAAGGACGCCGATATGATCTTCATCACCGCCGGCATGGGCGGCGGTACCGGCTCGGGCGCGGCGCCGGTGATCGCTGAGATCGCCAAGGATCTCGGCGCCCTGACGGTGGGTGTCATCACCAAGCCATTCAGCTTCGAGGGGGTTCGGCGCAAGCTGGTCGCCGAACAGTTCTCCGAGATGCTCAAGGAAAAGTGCGACACGCTGATCACCATTCCGAACGACCGGCTGCGCGAGGTCGTGGACAAGAAGACGTCGATCCTCGACGCCTTCCGGGTGGTCGACGACGTGCTGCGGCAGGGCGTGCAGGGGATCAGCGACCTGATCACCGTGCCGGGCCTCATCAACCTCGACTTCGCCGACGTCAAAACGATCATGCGCGACGCCGGCTCGAGCATGATGGGCATCGGCATCGGCACCGGTGACAACCGGGCCGTCGAGGCCGCCCGGGCCGCCGTGTCGAGCCCGCTGCTCGAGGTGAACATCACCGGGGCGCGCGGCATCCTGTTCAACGTCACCGGCGGCAGCGACCTCGGCCTGTTCGAGGTGAACGAGGCCGCCGAGGTGATCAAGGAGGCCGCCGATCCGGAGGCCAACATCATCTTCGGTACCGTCATCGACGATCGGATGCGCGACGAGGTCAAGGTGACCGTCATCGCCACCGGCTTCGACGCCACCCGCAAGCCGCGTGCGACGGTTCGGGCCGTCACGGCGTCGGGCGACGTGGCCAGTGGCATCGAGTCCTCGCTCGATGCCCGCAGCCGCGAGATCCTGGCGGAGATCGAGCGCGATCGGGAGACGCGCCAGTCGCTCGAGGAGCAGATGCCCGAGACCTCGCCGTTCGCGGTGGAGACGAAGCGCCCCGCCGCCAGGTCCACCGAACGGCAGCCGATCCCGGTGCGTGGCTCCGGGCTCGAGCGTCCGGCCTACGGCGAGACCGACCTCGACATCCCGTCGTTCCTGCGACGCAAGAGCGAGTAGTCCCCGAATTGACCGATGCGCCCCGGCCTGCCGGCCGGGGCGTTCTCGTCTCCGGGGAGCGGCTGCATGCAGCTGGTTGAAGAGCCGCCGCTCACCCCCGAGCTGATCCGCGCGCGCCACGACGCCGTGGCGGATCGCCTGCGCCTCGCCGCCACGGCCGCCGGCCGCGATCCCGATGACTTCCGCATCATCGCCGTCACCAAGGGATTCGACCTGTCGGTGCTGCGCGCGGCGTGGGAGGCGGGCCTGCGTGCGTTCGGCGAGAACCGGGTCCAGGAGGCGCTCCCCAAGGTGGACGCCCTTCCCGACGCCGAGTGGCACCTGGTCGGGCACCTGCAGGCGAACAAGGCCCGACCGGCCGTGCGCGCCTTCGCGGCGCTCCATTCGATCGATAGCCTGGACCTGCTGCACCGCGTCGATCGGATCGCCGCCGAGGAAGGACGTTCGCCGATCGGGCTGCTCCAGGTGAACCTGTCCGGCGACCCCGCCCGAGCGGGATTCGAGCCCGACACCGTGCCAGGCTTGGCGAGCGGGCTGCGCGGGCTGATCGCCGTGCGCGTCCGCGGCCTGATGGGAATCGCACCGATTGGCCTGTCCACGGCGGAGGCGCGGGGCGTCTTCGCCGCCCTCCGGCGACTGCGGGACGTGCTCCAGGACGAGGCGGCGATCCCACTCCCGGAGCTCTCGATGGGGATGACCGCGGACGCCGAGGCGGCGGTGGCCGAGGGAGCCACGCTGGTCCGGATCGGTACCGCCATCTTCGGCCCGCGACCCGCCTGATCCGCCCTTGTTATCCTTCGAGGTGATATGCCCGCCGTCCTCGTGAACTTCGTGCAGCTGCTGTTGAGCGCGCTGATGCTGCTGATCCTGGCCCGGGTCGTCGTGAGCTGGGTCGCCCCGACCGGCGGCGGGGGATTGGTCGCCTTCATCTACCAGGCCACTGAACCGATCCTGGCGCCGATCCGGCGCCTCATCCCGCCCACCGCTGGCCTCGACTGGGCACCGCTGATCGCGATGCTGGTGCTCGGGATGATCATCCGCGTGGTGGTGCGGCTCTGAGAGATCGCCAGGTCGCCACCCTGCAGGTTCGGGTGACGCCGCGCGCATCCGGCGACAAGGTCGGACCCTGGCAGGGCGGCGTCCTGCAGATTCGCGTCGCTCGGCCGCCGGCCGATGGCGAGGCCAACCGGGCGGTCCTTGGGCTCGTAGCGCGGGTACTGGCGGTGGCTCCGTCGACGCTCACCCTGGTGGCGGGGGAGCGTTCGCGCCTGAAGCGGATCGAGGTGCGCGGCCTCCCGCCGGCCGACCTGGACGCGAGGCTGGCTGCCCTCGGCGATTGAGGCCCCAGGGCCCCGTCGCTATACTTCGGATCCCCGCGTGGGCGATTGGCTCAGTCGGTTAGAGCGCACGGTTCACATCCGTGAGGTCACTGGTTCGAATCCAGTATCGCCCACCATTCATCCTCCCTCGCCGAGGCCAGGCCGATGCGGTCGCTCCTTGCGCGCCTGAAGCGGATCGGTGTGGCACGCCCGCTCAGCGAGCGCGACTACGCCTTCCTGACCGTGGGGTCGCTCGTCTCATTGCTCGGGGACGGCTTCTTCTTCGTCGCGCTGGCCTGGCAGGTCTACGAGATCAGCAACGTGCCGACCGCGATGACCGCCGTCGGCATCGCCTGGACACTGCCGCTGCTCGCCACCGTCCTGCTCGGGGGCGTGCTGTCTGACCGATATGACCGCCGCTGGCTGATGATCGGCGCCGACCTCCTGCGCGGCGCTGCGATCGCCGTGATGGGCGTCCTCTCGATCATGGGCGTGCTCGAGCTCTGGCATATCGTCGCGCTCATGGCGGTCATCGGGCTCGGCGATGCGGTCTTCAATCCGGCCTCGGTCGCCCTGGTACCGGACCTGCTGCCCGATCACCTCCTCCCCCAGGCGAACGCCCTCCAGGGCACCGTCCGCCCGCTGATGGCGCAACTGGCCGGCCCGGCGCTCGCCGGGCTGGTCGTGGCAGGAATCGGTCCCGGCCCGGCCTTCGTGGTCGACGCAACGTCCTTCGGGTTCTCCGCCCTGGCGGTGGCTGCCATCCGCCATCGGTCTCGCCGCGGTGGGCCCCCAGCCGGGGTCGCCTCGACGCTTCGCGAGATCGGCGAGGGGATCGCCTTCGTCCGCGCCAATGCGTGGATCTGGGCGACGCTCGTGTCGGCGATGCTCAGCCTGCTCGTCTTCGTCGGCCCGCGCCAGACCCTCGTCCCGTTCCTGATCAAGAACCGCCTCGAGCTCGGCCCCGAGGCGCTCGGCGCCACCTTCGCCGCGGGCGGGGTCGGGGCGATCGTGTGCGCCTTGGTCATCGGGCAGGTGGGGCTGCCGCGGCGCAGGATCACCGCCATGTACCTTTCCTGGTCGGCCGGTGTGGCGCTGATGGCGGTCTATGGGGTGATGACCGAGCTGTGGCACGCGCTCCTGGCGAGCGTGGCCATTCACGCCCTCTTCGAGTTCGGCCAGATCATCTGGACCACCCTCCTCCAGCAGCGCGTCCCGCGTGCCATGCTTGGTCGCGTGTCGAGCCTCGACTGGCTGGTCTCGATCGGCCTGGTGCCGATCTCGTACGCCCTGACCGGGCCGGTCGCCGGCGCGCTGGGCGCGACCACCACGCTCGTCGGGGCCGCCATGCTTGGTGCCGTGCTGATGGGCGCGCTCCTCTTCTTCCCCGGAGTGCGTGACCCGGAGCGCGAACCGCCCTTCGCGCGGGGCGGCGGATCGGCCGGATGAACGCCACGCAGCCGGGCAACCCGGTGCCGTCGTCGGCCATGCGCAGCATGTTCGACCGCATCGCCCCGGTGTACGACGCCATGAACACGCTCATGACCGGCGGCCTCGATGCACGCTGGAGGCGGGCGGCGATCGCCGCGGCGCGCCTCGGTCCGGGGATGCGCGTTCTGGACGTGGCCTGCGGTACCGGGAAGCTCGCCCGTGCCGCGGCGGCGGCCGTCGGACCAGGGGGAGAGGTGGTAGGTCTCGACCTGTCCGCCGCCATGCTGCTTCGGGCTGCCGGCGCATCCACGCCGGCCCGCGCAGCCACGCCGCGCTACCTGGTGGGGGACGCGCTTGCTCTCCCCTTCGATTCCGGGAGGTCGGGGGATGGATTCGACGCAGTGACCATCGGCTTCGGACTGCGCAACCTGCCCGACCATCGCGCCGGCCTGCACGAGATGCGTCGCGTGCTCGTTCCCGGCGCGCGCCTCGTGGTGCTGGAGATCGCCGAGCCGCGAACCGGGCTGCCCCGTCTCCTCTACCTCACCTGGTTCCGGCGAGCCGTCCCGCTTCTCGGCCGGCTGCTCCGAGGGGGAGGCGCCTACCGGTATCTGTCGGAGAGCCTCCGCGCCTATCCGGCACCGGCGCGCGTCGCCGAACTGATGAACGAGGTCGGCCTGACCGATGTCCGATGGCGGTGGCTGCCGAGCGGGATGGCCACCCTGCACGTCGGCCGCAGACCGATCGCCGCAACCGTGAGCACTGGCGGCGAAGCGGCGACATGACCAAACCGCCGACCGACGAGCCGCTGCGGATCGCCATCTTCGCCGAGTCGTACCTGCCGTACCTGTCGGGCGTAACCGTCTCAACCGAGTCGCTGGCCCGGGGCCTGCGAGCGGCAGGTCACCAGGTGCTGTTGCTGGCGCCGCGGCCCGCCGGAGGCGCCTCGCCTGGCAGCGCCGGGGCAGTTGGACCGGACCCCGAGGTGGCATGGCTCCCGTCGTTCCAGTTGCCCAGTCCCGCACCCCACGGGTACCGTGTCCCCTGGCCGATCCCCTCGCCAGCACTGCGGGCGGCGGTTGCCTTCCGGCCGCAGATTGTCCATGCGCAGTCTCCGTTTGTCTCCGGACTTCTGGCGCGCCGCGTTGCGCGTCGGGCCGGCGTCCCGCTGGTGTTCACCCACCACACCCGACTCGGCGACTACCGCCACTACCTCGGCCCGCTGGGCAGACCCGGCGCGGCCGCCATGTCGGCGTATCTCGGCCGCTTCTGGGCGGGATGCGCCGCGATCGTCGCGCCGGGGACCGACCTTGCCGCAGAGATCGCGGCCCGACTGGGAAGCGGTCGGCGCCCCGTCGTACGGGTGATCCCGACCGGGATCGACACCGCCTCGATCGGTCGCCTTGAGCCGATCGACGCTCGTCCTGTCGCAGGCTGGCCGCCCGACGCCGTGGTGGCCGTGTCGGTCGGGCGGCTGGCTCCCGAGAAGAGCAGCGGGCTCGTGGTGGAGGCCTTCGCCGACGCGGTCGCGGACGAGCCGACGCTGCGGCTCTTGCTCATTGGTGGCGGCCCACTGGAGGTCGCGCTGCGCACGCGCGTCGCCCAGTCGGACCTGGCCGGGCGGGTCCACCTGACGGGGGTGCGGCCCCGGCTCGAGGCGCTCGCCCTTGCCCGGGGCGCGGATCTGTTCGTCTTCGCCTCACAGACCGAGACGCAGGGACTCGTCCTCGCGGAGGCGCTCGCCGCGGGCCTGCCCGTCGTTGCCCTGGATGGGCACGGGGTGCGTGACTCGGTGCGTGACGGGATCGACGGAGAGGTGCTGGCGGCTGCACCGGAGGAGACGCGCCGTGCGCGCCTCGCCGCCGGAATCGTCGGCCTTGCCCGCGACGCGAACCGGCGGGCCGAGTTGGCGCACGCCGCCATCGAGGGTGCGGCGCGGTTCGATGTCGTCGCGCGCATCGCCGAGATGGTGGATCTGTACCGCTCGCTTCTCGCGCATCGCCGCTGACCGCCGCGGGTGGACGGCACGCCGGAGCGTCGTGCAGATCGGTTGCGCCAGCGCCGACGCCGCGTACAATGCCTGCCATGCGCGTGAGTCTCACGGCCCGCTTTGTCTCGCACCCGGCCATCGACTTCGGCGGTCGCCGCACCCCTGCGCGACACCCGCACCTTGGACTCAGAGGCCGGACGATGACTTACCATCGGCCGCTGGCGACCCGGCGCTCGGCCCCGACCGTCGTCTCGCTGCGCTCCCACACCAGCACCTTCCGATTCCCATCGGTCGGCCGGTTTGTCGGCGTCAGTGCCCGCCGCGCCCTCCTGCCGCTCGGGCTCTCGCGCTCCCGCCGCGGATAGCGGCCTCGCGTGCCACCCCTGCGGACCGCCCGCGCCACCTCGGCCGGTGGGGTCGTCCACCGGTCCGACGGCGGAGCCGTCGAGATTCTCCTGGTGCGCCGGCGCCAGCCCCCGCTCTGGGCGTTACCGAAGGGCACGCCGGACGTCGGGGAGACCCTCGCCGAGACCGCCGTCCGCGAAACACGCGAGGAGACCGGCCTCGAAGTGGAGATCGAACAGCCGATCCGCGCCATCACCTACTTCTTCGTCCGTGGCCGGATCCGCTTTCACAAGACGGTCCACTTCTTCCTGATGCGGCCGGTCGGCGGTCACATCGACGACCACGATCACGAGTTCGACGAGGCGCGCTGGGTGCCGATCGACGAGGCGCTCCCGCTGATGACCCACGAGACCGAACGCGCGGTTGTGCAGGCTGCCACCGAGCTACTCGCGCACGACGCCGCGTCCGCAACGCTCCGCTCGTCGGGAAGCGCTCCATGAGCGATCTCGATGGTGGCCAGCGCCGCACCCCGCTGCACGACCTCCACCTGGCGCTCGGCGCGCGGATGGTCCCGTTCGCCGGGTACCAGATGCCGCTTCAGTACGCGTCGATCATCGATGAGCACCGAACCGTGCGAAGCGCCGTCGGCCTCTTCGACCTGTCGCACATGGGCGAGTTGCATGTCGTCGGGCCAGAGGCGCTGGCCTTCGCGCGCTACGCGGTGGTCAGCGACCCCGGAGCCCTTGACCCCGGGCAGGCGCAGTACTCGATGCTGTGCGACGTCGACGGGGGGATCATCGATGACCTGATCCTGTATCGGACCGATGAGGGCTATCTGCTGGTCTGCAACGCGGCCAACCGCGATGCCGTGCTGGCACAGCTCGCGTCGCTCCTGGCCCACGGCGATTTCGACGCGACCGTCGAGGACCGGTCCGACCGCACCGCGCTGGTCGCGCCGCAGGGACCCCGGGCGGCGGAGCTGGTCAGCTCCCTGACCGATCTCGATCTCGCTTCGTTGGGCAACTACCGCTCGGTCGCGGGGAAGGTCGCCGGCATCGACTGCCTGGTGGCGCGCACCGGCTACACCGGCGAGGACGGCTTCGAGCTGTTCTGCGCCGTGCGCAGCGCCGTCCGTCTCTGGGAGGCGCTGGCCACGGCCGGTGCCGGGCTTGGCCTCAAGCCGTGCGGCCTCGGCAGTCGCGATACGCTGCGGCTCGAGGCGGGCATGCCGCTGTACGGCAACGAGCTCGACCGATCGGTCAACCCGTACGAGGCCAACCTTGGTCGCGTCGTGAAGATGGAGAAGGGGGAGTTCGTCGGCCGCGCCGCGCTCGCGTCGGTGCAGCAGGTTGGCCCGCGTCGCCGGCTGGTCGGCCTGCTGATGCGCGACGAGGCGATCGCCCGCCATGGCTACCCGGTCGTGGTCGATGGGCGCGAAGTGGGGGTGGTGACCAGCGGGACCGCCTCCCCGACGCTGGGTGAGCGGATCGCGATGGCCTATCTGCCGGCAGAGCATGCCGCCGTCGGGGCTCATGTCGAGGTGATCGTGCGTGAGCGCCGACACCCCGCCGAGCAGGTAAAGTTGCCCTTCTACCGACGTCCCCGGCCGGATGCCGTCTAGCCCCATCCACCACAGGAGCGTGAGCCCGATCATGATGCCCGATGACCTCCGCTACTCCCGAGAGCACGAGTGGGTGCGCGTCGAGGGCCCGATCGCCACGATCGGCATCACCAGCTTCGCGGCCGACGAGCTGGGTGACATCGTGTACGTGGAGCTCCCCGAGGTCGGCTCGCAGCTGAAGCAGTTCGCCGGCTTCGGCGTGGTCGAGAGCGTGAAGGCGGTCAGCGACCTGTACGCGCCGATCTCGGGCACGGTGACCGAGGTGAACGACGCCCTGCGTTCCGGGCCGGAGCTGTTGAACACCGATCCGTTCGGCGCCGGCTGGATCGCAAGGGTGGAACTCGCCGACCCGACCGAACCGGAGGGTCTGCTCGACGCCGCCGCGTACGCCGAGCTCACCGCGGGCTGATGGCGTACTCGCCGCACACACCGGCCGACCGCGAGCGGATGCTGGCGGCAGTCGGCGTCGCATCGGTCGACGACCTCTTCGCTGACATCCCGGCCGGGGTCCGCGCGTCGAGCTTCTCGGTGCCGCCCCCGCTGAGCGAGCAGGAGGTGCGGGCCGAACTGTCGCGCCTCGCGGGCCGCAACCGGATCGCCGAGGTCAGCTTCCTGGGTGCCGGCGCGTACCGCCACCTTGTCCCATCGGTTGTCGGCGAGGTGATCGGGCGCAGCGAATTCTCGACCGCCTACACCCCGTACCAGCCCGAGGTGAGCCAGGGGACGCTGCAGAGCATCTACGAGTTTCAGTCGCTCATCTGCGAGCTGACCGGCATGGAGGTGGCCACCGCCAGTCACTACGACGGCGCCACCGCCACCGCCGAGGCGGCGCTGATGGCCTGCCGCCTGACCCGACGCCACCGGGTGGCCGTCTCGACCGCCGTGAATCCACAGGTGCGGCGCGTCCTGGCGACCTACTGCTCCGGGCCGGGGATCGAGGTCGTCGAGGTGCCGGCCGACCTGGCGGTGGGCGGCAGCGGGCTGACGCCGGTCGAGGCCGCGGAGAGGGTCCTGGACGACGGCTTCGCCTGCCTCGTGGCACAGCAGCCCAACTTCTTCGGTGGCATCGAGCCGATGGGCGAACTGGCCGATGCCAGTCACGCCGTCGGGGCGCAGTTCGTGGCCGTGGTGGAGCCCACCTCCCTCGCCCTCCTCGCCGCGCCCGGGACCTACGGAGCCGACATCGTCGCCGCCGAGGGACAGCCACTCGGCATCCCGCTCTCGTTCGGCGGTCCGTACGTCGGGCTGATGGCGGCGCGCATGGAGTCGGTGCGACAGATGCCGGGCCGCCTGGTCGGCGCAACCCGTGACGCCCAGGGGCGGCGCGGCTACGTGCTCACCCTCCAGGCCCGCGAGCAGCACATCCGGCGTGAGAAGGCGGCGAGCAACATCTGCACCAACCAGGCGCTGTGCGCGCTGGCAGCCACGGCCTACCTGACCAGCGTCGGTCCGGCAGGACTCGCCGAGGTGGCGGACCTGTCGATCACCCAGGCGCGCCACCTGGCGACCGCGCTCGAGACGGCCGGCCTGGCCGAGCGGCGCTTCTCCGGCCCCTACTTCGCCGAGGTGGCGCTTCGCGTTCCGGATGCCGTCCGACGGCACGCGGCGCTCGCCGCCGGAGGGATCGTCGCCGGTCTGCCACTCGAATCGGAGTACCCCGAGCTGCACGACACCCTGCTGCTGGCCGCCACCGAGCTGACCACCGATGCCGATATTGCCGCCCTGGTCGCCGCGCTGGAGGGCACGCGATGAGTGCTGACCTTGCCGGCGACGCGTCCGGACGTGGCGCGGCCTTCACCTCGCCGGACGGTGGCGAGGTGCTGACGGTCGTGGAACCGCTGATATTTGCCTCATCCCGCGCCGGACGACGCGCGGTGCGCTTCCCGGCACCCTCGGCCCGGGCGAGGGCCGCCGCGGCAAGCCAGCCAGCGATTCCTGCCGATGCCTGCCGCGCCGCGCAGCCGCGCCTCCCGGAGGTGAGCGAGCTGGACATGCTCCGCCACTTCAATCGGCTCAGCCACCTCAACTTCGCCATCGACCTGGGCTTCTATCCGCTCGGCTCGTGCACGATGAAGTACAACCCGAAGGTCAACGAGTGGGCGGCACGCCTTCCCGGCCTGGCCGAATCACACCCGCTCGACCCGGCGGTGCTGGCGCAGGGCAGCCTCGAGCTGGAGTGGCTGCTGGGCGAGCTGTTGAAGGAGATCAGCGGGTTTGCCGCGGTCAGCCTGCAGCCGGCCGCCGGCGCGCACGGTGAGTTGACCGGCCTGCTGATGGCGCGCGCCTACCATCGGTCTCGCGGGGAGGGTGAGCAGCGCACCAGGGTGCTCGTGCCCGACAGCTCGCACGGCACCAACCCGGCCACCGCCACCATGGTCGGTTACACCGCGGTCACGATCCCATCCAACGAGCGCGGCGGGATCGACCTCGCCGCCCTGCGCGCCGCGCTTGGGCCCGACACCGCCGCGCTGATGATCACCAACCCATCGACGCTGGGCATCTTCGAGGACCAGATCGACCAGGTGATCGCCGCCGTCAAGGAGGCGGGAGCAATCGCCTACATGGACGGGGCCAACCTGAACGCCATCCTCGGACGCTTCCGACCCGGCGAGGTCGGCTTCGACGTGATGCACTTCAACCTGCACAAGACCTTCTCGACGCCGCACGGCGGCGGCGGGCCCGGCGCTGGGCCGGTGGGGGTCAGCGAACGCCTCGTGCCCTTCCTGCCGGGGCCGCAGCCGATCCTGGT
>Ga0209619_10001733_pt1 | contig 15942 bp, 12 predicted proteins | sample Rifsed16ft3_FD_184011 | JGI IMG/M metagenome (GOLD analysis project Ga0209619, IMG submission 184011) | Soil microbial communities from Rifle, Colorado, USA - sediment 16ft 3 (version 2) | ecosystem: Environmental > Terrestrial > Deep subsurface > Rock core/Sediment | place: Rifle, Colorado... | reverse complement strand
AAATATCCCCTGATGCGTCTGTCCGTCTGCGCCAACAATGCCCGCTCTGTCCATTGCAAAAATAACCGGAAGATTCTGTAGACACACATCATGCAGGACCTGATCGTATGCTCTCTGAAGAAATGTGGAATAAATCGCCGCCACAGGCCTTAATCCCTGCGTAGCGAGGCCTGCGGCAAAGGTAATACCGTGCTGCTCCGCAATCCCAACATCATAAAACCTCTCAGGGAATTCCTTTGCAAAATCATCAAGCCCGGTGCCGCCGGGCATTGCGGCGGTAATTGCCACAATCCTCTTATCTTCTCTTGCGAGTTCAACCATTGTTTTCCCGAAAACAGATGTGAATGTCGGGGCGGAGGATTGGTGTTTAAGCGGCTTTCCAGTAGCGATGTCAAACGAATCAACGCCGTGCCAGAAATAGGGGTTCTTTTCTGCAAACTTATACCCCTTTCCCTTTTGAGTAAGCACATGGACAAATATGGGTCCATCCCATTTTTTAATATTTGAAAATGTTTCAATAAGTTCCGGGAAACTGTGACCATTTATGGGGCCTACATAATGGAATCCCAACCCCTCAAAGAGTATGCCGGGAGTGAAAAAGCTCTTAAAGGATTCCTCAGCTTTTCTCAGCAGATGGTAAATTTCATCTCCGTAGGTAGGCATTGTTTTTAAAAAATTCTTGACTCTGTACCGCATGGAGGTAAAGAATCTGCCTGTAAGCTTGCGGCTGAGAAATGATGACAGCCCGCCAACATTGGGCGCTATTGACATTCCATTATCGTTCAAAACAACAACGAGGTTCCGCTTTAAATGTCCTGCCTGATTTAACCCTTCAAATGAAATGCCGGCCGTAAGAGATCCATCACCTATAACAGCAATCGCTTTTCCGGGCTCCCCTTTAAGCTGCATGCCTTCAGCAATGCCAAGGGCCGCCGAAATGGAAGTTGAACTATGGCCGGTACCAAAAAAATCATAAGGTGATTCCTCCCTTCGGACAAACCCGGAGATGCCCTTATATTGCCTGAGGGTATGAAAAATATCCTTTCTTCCGGTAAGTAATTTATGGGAATACGCCTGATGCCCCACATCCCAGATTACCTTGTCCTGCGGAAGATCAAATATATAATAAAGCGCAATAGTAAGCTCAACCACGCCGAGGCTTGAAGCAAGATGCCCTCCCGTTTTTGACACGCAAGAGATTATCTCTTTACGAATTTCCTCAGCAAGAGTTGGAAGTTCTTTTGCATTCAACTGCTTTAGATCCGCTGGATACCGGATTTTATCAAAAAGTCTGTCCATTTATTCAACCTGCCTGTTTTTTACATACTCTGCAACCGCTATCAATGGCAGCGCCTTTCTGCCGAAACAGTCCAGTGAACTGACTGATTTATTAATATAATCTATAATCATTTTTTTTGCAACATTCATACCAAATCTTTTAGGAAGGCTCGTCTCCTCCTTCCCTGTATCAATAATATCATCGCTTAACTGGAAAGCCATTCCAAGAGCCCTGCCATATGCCTGCATTGCCTTGCGTTTTCTCCGGTCCCCGGATACAAGCATAATCCCGCTTGCAGTCGATGCCTCTATCAGCATTGCGGTTTTAAGCATGTTAATTTTTTTCATATCCGGGAGACTTTTCTCGCGGTCCCCCAGAACAACCTCCATTGCCTGTCCTCCTACCATACCCTTCCAGCCTGCAGATTCGCATACAAAGTGGATGGCTTCCGGAAGCCTTTTAGCTATACTGTCAGGATACAATGCCGGATTGCTCATAAATGAAAAAGCCTCTGTAAGCAGCGCATCTCCCGCAAGCACAGCGATTGCCTCGCCAAAAGTCCTGTGGCATGACGGTTTTCCCCTCCGGAAATCGTCATTGTCCATACATGGTAAATCGTCATGTACAAGCGAATAAGCATGGATCATTTCAATCCCGCAGGCAAAGGATATAACATCCAGGCCGTTACCGCCTGCTGCCTCTGCCGAAAGTATGCAGAGCAACGGTCTGAGTCTCTTTCCGCCGGGAAAGAGTGTGTATTTCATTGCTTCACTAATTTTTGAAATCTTTCCGTGTTTTTTTATGAAAATTTGCCCTAACTCAGAATTAATCCGGTTTTTCCATATTGACAAGTCTAAAGGTAAATTAAGTTCTGTAAATTTTTTAACTTTGGAAGCAACCTTCATGAATTCAAATGCATTCTATGGGCTCGCTTAAATATAAAACACAATCAAACATCGGACGGTCTTTGAAGGCGTATTCCTACGCATTCATCTTCTCTTCCTCCGGTACATACAGAATCCGCTGACAATGGGGGCAGGAAATAATATTTTCTCTTTTGAGCACCTGATTATAAATCTGCGGAGGAATGTTCATGTTGCAGCCGCAGCAAACATAATTTTTTGCCTCGGCAATCGCTATACCGTCCCTTTGTATTCTGATTCTTTCATACTTCTGAATAAGGGAACCGGAAAGGGTTTTTAGAATTTCGCTCCGTTTTGAATCGTTATTCTTTATCGTATTCCGCAGTTCTTCTATTTTCTCTATAAGACCTGTATTTTCTGAATTCCATATTTTAAAACTGTTATCATAATCTTCCTGCAGCGTTTTCAATTCCGCATCGCCCTTCTCAATCTCTTCAATTAACTGAAGCACTATATCCTCCTTTTCGGATATATCCTTCTTCGTCAGTGATATCTCCCTCATCAAAGCCTGGTATTCCCTACTGCTCTTTATCTCTTTAAGCCTGCCCTCCCACCGTTTTACCACTTCATCATCTGTTCTTATTTCACCCTCAACAATTTTTTTCCTAAGGTCCTTCTCTTTTATACTGTTTGACAGAATTTCTATCCGCTGTCTTGTCTCCTCTAATTCCCGAGCCTTTCCATCTATTTTTGCATTAATGTTATTAATCTCTTTGTTTACATCGCTCCACACAATATCAATATCCTGCAGTTCTTTCAAAGATCTCAACTGGGCATTCAAATCATTCTCCTTCACTTTTATTAGAATTGGGCCCACCCGGACTCGAACCAGGAACCAACCGGTTATGAGCCGGTAGCTCCACCATTGAGCTATGGGCCCTACCCTTCTGCAAAGTGTTTAATGTATTTGCTCCTTATAGGGTGCCTGAGTTTTCTCAAAGCCTTAGCTTCAATCTGCCTCACGCGCTCCCTTGTTACTTCAAAATCCTGACCTACTTCCTCAAGTGTATATTCTGCCTTCTCTCCTATTCCGAACCTCATCCTTATAACTTTTTCCTCTCTGGGCGTAAGGGACGCAAGAGCTCGCCTCAATCCATCAGAAAGATCCTTGTATACCACTGAATCCAGAGGCAGTGCAATGCTCTTATCTTCAATGAAGTCGCTCAGATGGCTGTCCTCATCTTCTCCGATGGGCATTTCAAGAGAAATAGGTTCCTTGGCAATCTTCAGTATCTTTCTTACTTTGTCAAGCGGCAGTTCCATCTTTTCAGCAATCTCTTCCGGGGACGGCTCTCTGCCAAGATCCTGAACGAGGTACCTTGATGTTCTGACCAACTTATTAATTGTCTCAATCATATGAACCGGTATTCTTATCGTCCTTGCTTGATCGGCGATAGCCCTGGTAATTGCCTGTCTGATCCACCATGTCGCATAAGTGGAAAACTTATAGCCGCGTTGATACTCAAATTTGTCCACAGCCTTCATAAGTCCGATGTTGCCCTCCTGAATAAGATCCAGGAAGTGCAGTCCTCTATTATTATATTTCTTTGCAATGCTAACTACAAGCCTCAGGTTCGCCTCTATAAGCTCTTTTTTAGCTCTGGAGGCTACCCTTTCCCCCTCCTGAATTTTATCAAACATCTCAACAAGATTATCGCAGATCATTCCTGCTTCGTTTTCAATAGCTGACATTTTTCTGAATCTTTCTTTTGCCTTTGCAAGGATCTCCTTTATATCCTGTTTTTTAAGTCTTGTTTTCTTATTTTTAATATGGTCGGCAAACCTCACAGACCTCCGGCCTGCCAACATCATTAATTCCTTAAAACTTAATCCGGTTTTACTCTCAATATCCCGGCTTTCGTTCTTCAATATATTGATCCTGTTTATCAGACCCCTTAATTTTAGGATGATTTTATCCACAAACCGTTTGTTAATCTCTATTTCTTTTAGTTTATCTACAATTTTTTCATTATATTTTAAAATCTTGGGATGGGGTAAACCGGCGCTCTTTGAATTTTTTTTAACTGAAGCGATTCTTGATAATGTAGCGTTCCTCTGTTCATAAATTTTCTTGATTTGTTTTATTATTTTCAGAATTCGTTCCCGTTGTTCATCGGTTTCTTCGTTTTCTCCTTCCTCATCTTCTACTTCCTTTGTTATTTCTCTGAGTTGAATACGGCCTTTCTCCAGCCTCTCCTTCATTGAAATAATATCTTTCACCGTAATATCAAGGTGAATAATAGCATCAAGCACCTGCATATCTCCCCTTTCAATCCGCTGGGAGATCTCAACCTCACCCTCTCTGGTAAGAAGGGAAACCCTGCCCATCTCTTTCAGATACATTCTGACAGGATCAATGCCGGTCCCCAGTCCCTTAAGGTCTATTTCCTCTGTTTCAGCATGGGAAAACTCGCCAGCAGGTTTTGATATTTTTATCTTATGATTGGAATCAAGGATTTCTACATCCTCTTCTCCAAATATATTCATTACCTCTTCAAGCTGGTCTCCGGAAATATCATCGTGGGGTATAATTTCAGAGGGTTCATCAATGCTCCTTACCCCGGGGTTGGAACCGTTTATATCGTTTATTTGGGATATTTTTTTCTTTCTTCCCATTTAATCTCCTTTTATACTGCTTTTTTTAATAATTCCTTTTTCTTCTTTACAAGGTTATGTTTCATTACAAGCAGGCCTTTCCATTCGTCTTCGTTTCCCGTCTGCTGTTTTCTGGAAAGTTCCAATGTCAGCCTTTTCTCCTCATCTTTTATCCTCTTTAATTCAAAAAATCTCGTAATGCTTTGAATGCTCGTCTTTGAATTATCTATCTGTTCACCCTCAAAAATAATCTTCACCACAATATTTCTGATCTTTTCATCTTGTATTTTCCCCAACAAGCTGTCAATATCCATCGCTTTTTCTTTAACATAAATCTCAAAAATTGCTTCGGCTATGGGGATTAATTCTGCGGATTCAAAATCTTTTATATAATTTCTGAGCGAGAGCATCTCTTCCGGACAGGTCAGCATTAAGTATATGAGCGTTTTTTCATTTTTATTCTGGGAGGTTAAAAAAACGGATGCATCTTCTTTCACGGTTATTTCCCTTGTTCCAAGCCTGTGCAGCACGGCCTGTTCCTTTACTCCAAATTTCTCTGCAACCTCTTTTACATAAATGGACCTTGTTACCGGATGAGACACCTTTGACAACAGGCGGAGAATTTCATCAATAGCTCCCGACTTTTTCCATGGATGGGGACCTGAGCGGCTTACCATATTATTAAGATAAAACTCCCAGAGCAACTGTGTATTCTTCAATTTTTCTGCAAACCCGCTCGCGCCCTCTCTTTTCACAAACGTATCCGGATCATCCCCCTGCGGGAGTTTAACTATGCAGGCATCTATGCCGCTGTCAAAGAAGAGCGGCAGAACCCGTTCCGATGCTCTCATGCCCGCATTATCGCTGTCAAAGAGCATGTATGCCCTTTTCACATACCCCTTTATACTGTTAATATGGTTTGCTGTCAGCGCAGTTCCCAGCGGCGCAAGCACATTATTTATTCCGGATTGAACCAGCGCAATAAGGTCAAAATATCCCTCCACAATAAAAACATCCCCTGTCCTGCGAACCTCCGGCCAGGTTATATTCATTCCGTAGAAAGTCCTTCCCTTCACAAAAACAGGCGTTTCCTGCGTATTCAGATATTTGGGCTCCTCATTGCCTAAAATTCTGCCACCGAACCCTGTTATATTCCCATCAATGTCCTGTATGGGGAAAATAATCCTCTTCCGAAAAACATCATAGTAGCCGCCGCTCTGCCTGGGGGCTATAAGACCCGCTTTCTCTGCCCACTCATTACTGATACCTTTCCCTGCAAAAAAGTTCGCCAGCCCGTTCCATTTATCAGGGGCATATCCTATTTTGAATAAATCAATTGTCTCCCGGTTTAATCCCCGCTCGTTCCTGATGTAATTCAGCGCTGTTTTGCCTTCAGGAGAGTTTATTATGGTCTGGAAATAACCTGCTGCCAAAGCGTTAATCTCGTATATCTGCGTCTTTAACTCTTTTTTCTTTGCCCCATCCTTTGTAAGCCGGCGCTTCGGCAGATCCACCCCTGTTTTTTTTGCAAGATGCTCAAGGGCATCCTGAAATGTCATGCCCTTTGCCTTCATAAGAAAGGTAAATATATTTCCGCCTGTTCCGCAGCCAAAACAGTAAAACAGCCCCTTGTCAGGACTCACAGAAAAGGACGGGCTTTTCTCCGCATGAAAGGGACAGAGTCCGAAGAAATTAGCGCCGCTCTTTTTGAGATGCACCACATCAGACACAACATCAAAAATGTTTACCCTGCTGACGATCTCCTGGATTTTATTGTCAAAATCTGCGTCCATAAATTAATTTCCTGCCATGTTATTGCGCTGTTTCATAAACTTCATCAGGAAGATGCTTCTTTGCCCCTCCTTATCCTCTTGAATCCCGAACACTCAATAATATTGAGTGGTTCGCCGTTTTCTATTTCATCCAGAATAATATTTAATCCCAGATTATCGCTGCCGATATGACCGGCAATTACTACATTAAGCATATGTTTTTTGGCCTCTTTTCTGTGTTCTTCCGACATATGCATGGTTACAACCGTCCCCACGCCTGCCTGGGAGAGCTTCTCAAACGATCTCTTGTTGCCGCTTGTGCCTCCTGTCATGTCCACAAATACCTTTCCTGTCCTGCTGTCTCTGCTGCCAAGTAAAATCTTGGGACCGTTTTGCGACATTTTTGAAATTTTATACTCCGGAACCTCCATAAGAATATCTATTACATCGGAAAGATACTGCGGTTTTTCTTTGTCAAAAATCCCCTGGAGAAACATTGCAACGCAGTTATCCGCCGGAGTATGAATGCATACAAACGGAATATTGAGAAGGCGCGCCGCGTCAACAGCGCGATTATGGTTCAGAGGCATGAGTTTTCTCTCCACTTCTTTTGCCCTCTCATCAAGAAGCGCATCAGCAACATTTATTGGAATGCCCAAAGCGGCAAGTATGTCCGCCTGCATCTTCATAACTTCATGCAGATTCACAAGCGCACTGCCGGCCGGATGGTGTGCTAAGCACAGGTCTATACTCCTGCCAGTCTGCCTTAATCTATCCGCAAGAAGAAGTTCGCCCGCATCAATGTCTATGCCGACAAGCACCGAATTAATTTCCGTTTCCTCTCCGCCAAAAAGAATCCTTGTATCGGCATACGGATTTGTCAGAGATTCATTATCAAAATATTCCTTTTCTGCTTTTGACAGTTTATCGTATTCCTTAGCAGTTTTTTTGAGGTTTGCCTCTACTGCTTTTCTGGTTCTTGGATCCCGTTCTATGCCCTTGTCAACAGCCTTACTGTAGAGATCCTTCAATTTCATAAAAAGATCTAATTCCCCTTTATCAGCCTATCGGTAACCAGGTTTTTCACAATTTCTCCCTCTGCCCTGCCTTTAGTCTTCAGCATAAGAATCTTCATAACCTTTCCCATGTCTTTGATATTAACCGCTCCTGATTCCATCACTGCTTCATCTACCAATTGCCTGAGGTCTGATTCACTGAGTCCGGGCGGAAGAAATTCCTGCAGAATTTTTAATTCATTTTCTTCTTTATCAACAAGGTCCTGCCTTTTCCCCTGCTTAAAAAATTCTATTGACTCTTTTCTCTGTTTGATTAATCGTGATACTACTAAAACAATCTCATCCTCTGATAAATCATGTCGTTTTGCATCTTCTTCGTATCGTATTGCAGATTTCAGTAATCTAAAAGTTGAAACTCTTCCAGGATCCCGCTGTTTCTGTGCTTTTGTTAATTCATCCTGAATCCGTTCTTTTAAGCCCATCTGTCCTTATCCCGTTCCCGCCTCGCCTTTCGCATAACTCTTTTTTTAGAAGCAAGTATCTTCCGTTTTTTTACCTCGCTCGGTTTTTCATAATACTCCCGTCGCTTCAATTCCGAAAGAATACCCGCCCGTTCCACAAGTTTTTTAAATCTTCTCAGAGCATTTTCAAATGGTTCGTCTTCCTTTACAATTACTATAGGCACTCCTTGTATCACCTCCTCTGAATAATCTTTAGAGTTTAACTCAAATTTTTAATGATGTCAAATCTTTTTTATGGTATTTTACCGATATGGGGCATTATCCAAAAATAGCGCTAATAATCGTGTCCCTTGCAGCAATAATCGCAACCGGTTGTCCAAAGCGGGCATTGATTCCCCTTTCCGAAAATGCGGTTGCCCAGATAACGCTGCAGGCACAAAGTCAATTTCATGCTGGCAACTATGAAAAATCCCTGGATATTATAACTAATATTACCGGGAGTATTCCCAAGCCCTATCTTGCTGACATTCATTATATCCGGGCCATGAACTACCACATGCAGAAGGAATGGGGGAATGCAGTGATGGCATGGGAAGAATTTCTGGTCCACCAAGGAATTCTGAGCGATTATGGATTATACTATCTTGCCGATTCACTGTTTAAAAAAAAGGATTATTTTCTGTCAAAGGAAATTCTGCGCACCCTACTGGAAAAATATCCCGATACCCGTTTCAAGTACGCCGCACAGATAAAGCAGGCGGAATTGCTTATTGCTATGGGACAAACAGATGAGGGGCTTGCCAGATACATGGCATTAATGGAATCAATTCCAGCCGATAATATTCCGGCTCTTAAATTATCCCTTGCAGAAACATATGACTATCTCGGAAAATCAGAGGAAGCAACAATTGCATACATGGATATTTACATCAGATTCCCAAACAGCGAAACATCTCTTAATTTGACGGAATTAATTAAAAATAAATTTACCGGAGATAAATCAACATTCGCACCCGTGCTGCAACTGAACCGAATACAAAACCTTGTAAACCTTTCGTTATTTGACCAGGCTCTGAAGGAATTAAATAACTTAAACATATCAGACCTTCCGGAAGAATATTTTAAAAAATATCTATATCTTAAAGCCCTGTCGGAATATAATCTGAGGCAGTATAATAGTGCTCTCAGTACGCTTGAGCTCGCCAGGGAGAAAAATATTGAGGATGCAGATATAATCTTCCTGCGCGGGAAAACGCTTTCCAGTCTTAAAAAAACAGATACAGCAATAAAAGAATACGAGAGCATAATTTCAAAATACGGCAATAGCCAGTGGATTGACAATGCCTATTACAAAATTGGCGCCATTGCTGCCTCAGAAAACAATTTTAACGATGCGCTTCTCAGAATTAATCACCTGATTGATAACTACTCGGATAGCGACGCAATCATAGATGCTCTCTGGGCAAAGGTTTGGTATTCGTTCCTGGCCTCAAAAAGGGAGGATTCTTTATCAGCCCTAAAATCTCTGGCATCCAGAACCGACCTGCCAACGCTGGAAAGATACAAAGCAACATACTGGCTTGCCCGTTTCACAGAAGAAAGCAACTTCACCGAAGCGCAAAAGATGTACCAGGCGCTTGCTGTAATAGAACCGCCGAATTATTACACCCTGCTCGCAAATTGGAGGCTGAATTCTATATCTACGCCACTTGATTTTAAACTTCGTGGAAGCGAAGTTAGCATGCCCCTGAACGAAATCAACCTCTTTCATCTTGAACGCGCAAAAAAACTTGCAGGGCTCGGGTTCTTATCTGATTCAGAGGTTGAGGTAAAACTTGCGGAAATAGAATCTCACGGGAATATAGACAGCCTGGCGCAGGTGGGTGGTTTTTACCTGAAAAACAAAATGTTCTATGATGCCATCATAATGGCTCAGGTGTATTTCAGTGATTTTTTAAAGGATTTTAAAACAGCGCCACCGGATATAATTACCCTTGCCTACCCCAGGGGATACAGCAATCTGATTACAGAATATGCGTCTAAATATAATATTGACCCAAACCTAATCTATGCGGTTATTTATTCTGAGAGTATGTTCCAAGAGAAAGTTGTATCAAGGGCAAATGCGATCGGCCTTATGCAGATTATCCCTTCAACCGGCAAATTCATTTCTTCAGATGCCGGGGTAAAATATTTCTCTTCTGAAATGCTTCTTGATCCTGAGATCAACATAGGACTGGGAACAAAATATATCTCAACGCTGATAAACAGGTATTCTGGCAATCTGGTGCTCCTGCTGTCGCATTACAATGCAGGAGGAGGCAATCTATTCTCCTGGCTTAAAAAATGGGATATAAATGAAGTGGATAAGTTCGTGGAAAATATACCATTCGCCGAAACCCGGGATTACATTAAGAAGGTTATTTCAATATACTGCTACTATTCATGGCTATACGGCGGGGATATTGATATTTCCCGTTCCATCGTCCCAATATATTCTGAGAAAGGAGTTAATAATTCTTCCAATCCACCGTAAATAACATCTTAATATAAGGCACAAATTACAACCCTATCTTGATGGAGATGGTAATTTTACTGTCATCTATCTTTTTCTTTCCCATATTCCCGTTAATGTCCGGAACGGATTGTGTAATATTGCTGTATGAGTAGCCGCTGGTTAAGAATAAATATTTCCTCGTCAGTTTGTAATCCAATTTCCCGTCAAAATCCAGTGAATCCAATTTGTAGTTTATTTTTAAAATCTTGTACCTGTCAAAGAACGTCTGGAGAGAGAGCATCAGCCGTTCGGATATTTTATGGCTGACCCCCGCGTCACCGTGCTGTCCCCGGTAAGGGTTTCCACCTGCATCCAATGTGTATGTATAATTATAACCGGCCTTGAAGCTAATCCTTTTTGTAAAATTATAAATACCACCGGTAGTTATGAGCGGTCCGGAATTAACACCCGGGCCCGAAAAATCAAGCCATTGATAGCCTGATTCTATTAAAAAATCGGTTTTTTTGAACTTAAATTTTAAGTTAACAGCCGCTTTATGCAGAATATAATCCTTCCAGATATCCGACAGAAAATCCCTTGATGTAAACCTGTATTCTATTCCGGCAGAACTATGACTGTTTAGTTTCTGTGTTATAGAAACAGGCAGGTTCCACTCCTTGTTACTGCTGCCAATGCCTTCGTATTCAGTATGTTTCCATTCAATTTCGCTCTCAAACATTGTCCTCTGTGTGAAATCCCATTTGTATTTGGCGCTTCCAAGCAGCACCGAGCCCTTAACAAGATTTGATGGGGAATCCGAGGGCAATCCTAAAGTCAAAGGAAAGAGCCTGTAGGTGTAATCAACAGTAAGGGTAATGTTTTTTATTCTGCGGAATTCACCCCTGGATTCTATAAGATGGGAGTAATAATTCATGTCGGAGTACTTTGAATAATCAAAATATATAAAGCCATATCCCAGGGTTAGCCCTCCTGATTGACCCCACCGCCTGTATCTGATCCCTGGTGAAAAAAAGGTTATTACATCATATCTTGCGTCCTCAGAGAGTGTGATATTGTTATCATAGCTGATCCCGCTCTCGCCTCCAAGGTATAAGAATTTTTCTGCCTGAATGGTTTTAGGTAGGGTTAACAAAAGAAATAAACAGATATTTTTATAGCTCTTTTTTAATCGCAAGGGCACCTTTTAGAGATAGAGATTATCACCTATCTTAACAGTCAGGGGTCTCCTTCTATTGAATCGTTAAGGGCAAATCCCTTGCCTCATGGATCCCGCCCTCATATCCAACATACAAAACACCGCCATTATCCTTCTTCAAGAGGGATAATGGTATTTATTTAATTATAATTATAATTTATTTTTTTAAATATTGCAAATAGTTTTTCAAATGCTCTGCTGAAGCCTCTTCATTTCCAAATAACTCCTTGTACAAGCGTCCGAGTTCTTTGTGCACGAGAGGATTCTCCGGATTTAACCCCTCAGCCTTTTTAAACTGCAAAAATGCCTCTTTCTGCTTTCCCAATTTATCAAGACTTATCCCGTAATAATAGAGGATTTCGTCATTAGGCTTAGCAAGCCCATGCTTCAAGACCCTCTCTGCGTCCTCAAATCTGCCTGCATCAAGATATTCCCTGCTCTTTTTAATAATAGCGGTCGGGCTTAGATTAACTTCATCCTTTTGTTCCACCTGTTTCTTCATTGTCCTTGTGAGTTCATCATATTTGCTTTTAATTGCCATATCGTAAGGAAACATCCCTATTAAATCCTTCAGCAAGGGCATTGCTTTGTCAAACCTGTTCACCCTCATAAGCGCTCTCGCGTAGTAGAATCTTGACTGCGCACCCACAGTCGTTGTTATCAACGTTAGTTCAGAGGCCTTTCCGAGTTCTGCCACAGCTTCATTGTTTTTATGCATTTTCATATGTAATGCCCCGAGCTTTAAAAGTGTATTAGGATAGCCGGGTCTCAATTCAAGCGCATACCGGAAAAGGTTCTCTGCTTCAACCAGCCTGCCTTCCAACGATTCTAATTCTCCTTTTATCGTAAGCAGATCGGGATGCCCTGGAACAGTGCGTTCAATCTCGCCCAAAATAGCATTTTTTGACTCTATGCATCCGGAGAGAAGGCATGCCTTTATGAGTTCCAGTTTGTAAGGAACCATGCCATCATCCTCTTTGACAGCATCAATAAGCAATGAGGCGGCATCACCTGGATTACCATTGTGATCAAGCAAAAACTTTGCTCTGGCAAACTTCTGCAATCCCGTTTCGTCCACCCCCTTATCCAACAGTTCACGCACCTTCTCATTCTCGTTTTCTGCTGAATAGACAAGCAAAGCCACTGCCCTGCTCTCAGGCGCCATTTTCCCGGAATGGAGGAGATCAACAATTACATTCTTTGCCTCTTTCAGAAAATTACTGTCATTTGTGTTTTCAAAGAGCCTGAATTGAGCAAGAGCATAGTATGTTTTGGCAAGGGAATCTCTCCATCCAAGATCCATGGATCTGCTGAAAAGTTTTGATGCCTTTGTCAATCCGGGTATGGTATCGGTTTTAAGAATGTCCAGCGCCTGTAAAAAAAGTTCCTCACTAAGCCTTGCGTTAGCCCTTTTGTGAACCATGATACCGTAGGTTAGCCCGCCTATCACAGCAAATGCGGCAATCCCAGCAAGAATCGCTGTAATAAGTTGAGGTCGCAGAATGCCTTTTTTCGGCTTTGGCGGAATCGCCTCAATTACGCCTTGCTCTGCCGCTGCCATTACGGGACTCACAGGTTCAAAAACTATATCGGTATCAAGGAGCGCACGCGATGTTCCCTCTATATCCCGCATAACTGCTTCCTTTTCAAAAGGCACATCCACAACGGAAAGGCTTCCGGATTCCCGCAGTATAAACACTATCCTCTGTATATCCTTGAGAGGAATCTCTGTCTGTTCAAAAAGACTTACTATGCTTTCAGTGCCATCAAACCTTTGAATAAGGTATTTCTCCTCCTCTGTAAAAGGAAATTGCCCGCAAATTTTATCAAAAGCAACCTGCATGGCAGGTGCAATGCCTACTGATCCAACAGACGAATCTATAGTTTCAGCCGGGAAATATTTCCCCATCCCATTATAAATAAGGTCCTCAACGGGGCTCTCCATAAGGACATCCTCTCCTTCAGCGATATTATCAGGGCCAAAGGTATAATCTGCATCATCCCATAAAAATACCGAGAGCACTATTTCTTCCATTTGTTTCTTTAAAAAATATATTAATTCATCCTCGGTCAAGAGTCCTTTTTTTATAAGAATTCTACCGAGGCGTTTCTTGCTCTTATTTGCTTCAGCAAGGGAAGACTCAATATCTTCTCGGGACAGTTTTCCATATTCCTTCAAATACTCTCCGATTCTTTCGGAGCAACGGGATGTTATTGCAAAAATCGGGATTCCGTCCTTAAAATATATTCCCTTCTCCTCACCCTCTCTTGATATGGTAAGGGTCCCGTTAAGACATTTGGACCTTATATCCATCAGGACGCGTATAAAGGACGCCTCTTTAAGATTGCCCTTAACGATAAGGGAGAATTCACTTAGAAGCGATGTTATTCCCTGCTCAAGATTATCCAGCATTATAACACCGTCTACCTTCCAGAGTTCCATCATCTTTTGTATCACTTCTGGTTCTGCATGGGTAATTATAAGATAAGTCTTTATAAACCGACTCGGTGATTTTTCTTTTAGTTCCCTTGAAAGGTTAAATCCTGGTATATTATTTAATTTTACATCAATCAGAACCACTGAACAGGGAAGCTCGCCTATTTTCAGAATCAGGGCATCTTCATCCCGAACAATTTCTATCTCTCTGTTGTTTTGCCTGAAAACATAGGAAATCTGTTGAGCAATATCAACCGACGGGCTCACAAGGTAAAATTTCATTATGTATGTATTATATCAAAACGTCTAATTAATGCAATTCTAATATTTCGTAAAGCGTATTTCTCTTCGCAGGGTGAAATCCAGCTGACATTACAACGTCAATCAGATCCTGCTCTGTTACACTGTTCTTAACACCGGTTGCGGCAACTACATTTTCCTCAATCATTACATTACCAATGTCATTTGCGCCAAAAAATAAGGCTATCTGCGCAACCTTGAGACCCTGCGTTACCCATGAGGCCTGGATATTGTCAACATTGTCAAGAACTACCCTGGAAAGAGCCAAAACACGAAGATAATCCGTCCCGGTTGCTGTTTTGCCTCCAAGCGCAGTATTTCCCGGCTGATAGGACCAGGGAATAAAAGATGTAAAGCCTCCGGTCTCGTCCTGAAGATCCCTTATTCTCAGCAGATGCTCAACAATATCGCCTGGAGATTCAATGCTCCCGAACATCATTGTGGCAGTAGTTTTCATACCGATAAGGTGCGCTTCTCTCATTACATCCAGCCATTCCAATGCGTTTATTTTCCGCGGGCTGATTATCCTGCGGACACTGTCAACCAGCATTTCTGCGCCACCGCCAGGAATGCTGTCAAGCCCCGCTTGTTTTAGCCGCAGGATAACATCCTGAACGCTTATTCCTGTTTTTTTTGAAAGAAATGATATTTCTGACGGGGAGAGGGAATGGATCTGGACATTAAATTTGGACTTTATATCCCTAAAAAGTTTTTCAAAATACTCCAGATCCAGGTCAGGGTGCACCCCTCCCTGCATAAGGATTTGGGTTGCGCCGAGATTTACGGCTTCATCTATCTTTCTGATAATCTCCCCTGTGGACAGCACATAGCCTTTTGAGCTGTTTATATCCACTGAAAACGCGCAGAAAGCACACCGGATAGAACAGATATTCGTATAATTTATATTCCTGTCAACAATGTATGTTACAACCGGATCAGGATGCTTTATCCAGCGAATAACGTTTGCAAGCTTCCCGAGAGCAAAAAGATCGCCCCTGGTGAAAAGTTCAAGGGCTGCTTCCCTGTTGAGCCTTCTAAAGTTATTTGTCTGTGGCATCTTTGTCTTTTTCTGCATCAAGTTCTAAAATAACAAAAGATTCAAGTATATCCTTTATATCTTCTCTCATATCAAAAAACTCCACTTCCATTCCCGGAACGGAGCCGTCGTTGCTGAATTCTACGATTTTTACAACTTTCCCATTTAATTTGAATTTGTGCTTAACCCCTGGCAGATAAAAATCCACAAATATCTTTTCCCCTGGTTTAAAAATATTGCTAGTAATTATAAAAATAACTCCGGTGCTTATATCTTTTGAAAAACCGGTGAAGAAACTACCATCTGCAATGTATTCCACTTCTATTGAGGCAGTTTTTCGTTTATGTTTTCGCCTGTCCATTGATTTGCCCTGGATTAACTATAGATCTTCAACTCATTGTAGAGTGTAT
>Ga0209619_10001731_pt1 | contig 15952 bp, 11 predicted proteins | sample Rifsed16ft3_FD_184011 | JGI IMG/M metagenome (GOLD analysis project Ga0209619, IMG submission 184011) | Soil microbial communities from Rifle, Colorado, USA - sediment 16ft 3 (version 2) | ecosystem: Environmental > Terrestrial > Deep subsurface > Rock core/Sediment | place: Rifle, Colorado... | reverse complement strand
TGATTGGACTTACTGGGTAGATTCCATGCAAGTAATTATAACTGGAGTTGATGATGAGGTAACCGTACCATCAGCATTCAAACTGGAACAAAATTTCCCAAATCCATTTAATCCAACAACTACAATTGGATTTGGAATACCAGAGAAAGGGAATGTGAGGCTATCCATTATTAATGTACTTGGAGAAGAAATAAAAGTGTTGCTTGATGAAGTAAAGGAAGCTGGATTTCACTCAGTAGAATTTAATGGTAGTGATTTACCAAGCTCAGTTTACTTTTACAGAATACAAAGTGGAAATTTTATTGAGACGAAGAAGATGCTATTGTTGAGGTAAATTGACTCTATTCTAAAACTTTAAAATTGCTGTACTAGCTCGTTTCATAGCGAGTAGAAATAGTTATTAATGCCTGCGCAATTACCCCGAAAACGCGGGCATTATTTATTTTAATGTTGAAATCAACTTTATCGGATTTGAAGTGTGATACTTACTTATTCCTCATCAATCTATGTCTCACAAATCCTGATATAGCCGGAATAACTGAAATCACAACTATCACTACAATCACCATTAAAAAGTTTTTTTGAAGTATTAACTGAATTTATTCCTCAGTTTTTAATTCACGCTTCCGGATTTTATGCCGTATGTATTCGATCATTCCTGGCAGGATTGAGAGAAAGATTATTACAACAATCACCCATGAAAAATTATTTTTAACAAAAGAAAGATTACCAAAAAAATATCCACCGTAAACGAAAATAGCGACCCAGCTTACTCCGCCTATAATATTGTAGCTGATAAACTTTGAATAAGTCATTGCTCCAATTCCCGCAACAAATGGGGCAAAAGTCCTAACAATTGGAACGAACCGGGCAATGATTATTGTTTTTCCACCATATTTTTCATAAAACTTATGCGTTCTGTCAATATGTTCTTTCTTCAAGAATGGTATTTTCCAACTGAATATTTTCATCCCAATGTAGTGGCCCATCCAATAATTAACTGTATCGCCAAGAACTGCAGCAATTGATAGAAGTAAAAAAAGAAGATGAACATTAAATGATCCCTTAGCTGCAAAAGTTCCGGCAGCAAAAAGCAGAGAATCTCCCGGTAAGAAAGGAGTGAATACAAATCCTGTTTCAGCAAAAATTACTGCGAATAAAATTGAGTAGGTGAATGTTCCATACTGCAGAATTAGTTCATGCAAATGAGCATCTAGGTGCAAAAAAAGATCAATTAGTTTTGAAATAAATTCCATATTACTTTCTTGTTATTGAAACTTGTTGTATGTCATGCTGAATTTATTTCAGCATCTGATTTTAATATTGAGACCCCGAAATGAATTCGGGGTGACAGAATCAACTCGAATTTTTCTATTCGATGATTCTGTCATTCATCAATCTTTCCTTGCCAGAGATATTCATCCGTTTCTTTCACAATGATTTTGTTTAAGGCAATTAAGGAAATCAAATTGGGAATTGCCATTAGAGCATTTGTAATATCGGCAAATGACCAAACGGCTTTTAGTGAAAGTACCGAACCGATCATTACGAAACCAACCCAAAGCCATCTGTACGGTTTGGTGATTTTATTACCGAACAAATATTCTGCCGCTTTTTCTCCGTAGTATGACCAGCCCAAAATAGTCGAAAACACAAATGTCAATAAACCGATTGTCAAAACGATAGGACCAATAACCGGTAAATCGGAAAAAGCTGCCTTTGTTAGCGAAGCTCCATTTAATCCATTTATCCATTCATTAGAATTCACGATGACAAGTCCTGTGAATGCACAGACGACAACAGTATCCCAAAAAGTTCCTGTTGATGAAACTAATGCTTGTCTCACAGGATTTTTTGTTTGCGCGGCTGCCGCAACGATCGGTGCACTTCCAAGTCCGGATTCATTTGAAAATAATCCTCGTGCAATTCCAAATCGAATCGCTTCTTTAACTCCTGCACCAACAAATCCTCCAATCATAGCTTGACCAGTGAAGGCACTTTCAAAAATTAATTTTAATGTAGCCGGTATACCTGATAAATTCATAAACAAAAGAATTAGACAGCCAAGTACATAAAAAACTGCCATGAAAGGCACAAGCCGCTCACAAACTTTTGCAATAGATTTAATTCCGCCAATGATTACAACTGCAGTTAAAACTGTAAGAACAATTCCGGTAATCCACGGAGAAATTTGGAAAGTTTCATTTACCAAATGAGAGATTGAATTTGCCTGTACCATATTTCCAATTCCAAATGCAGTTACAGCAGTCAGAGCCGCAAATGTAACAGCTAAGAATTTATTATTCATTCCTTTTTCAATTACATACATCGGACCACCAGCCATCAAACCATCTTTTGTGGTCACACGATATTTTACAGAAAGAAGAGCTTCCGAATACTTAGTGGCAATTCCAAATACACCGGTTAGCCACATCCACAAAACTGCTCCGGGGCCACCACTTGCAACGGCTGTTGCAACTCCAACAATATTTCCGGTACCAATAGTGGCGGCTAATGCAGTAGTCATTGCCCCGAACTGGCTTATATCCCCCTCACCCTCTTTCTTTCTTCCGAAAGAAATTTTTATTGCCTTTCCTATAAATCTTTGAATGAATTTAAGGCGGATTGTGAGAAAAATATGTGTACCGAAAAGAAGTACCAGTAAAGGAATTCCCCAAACCAAATCGCTTACTTGACCAAGAAGATTTTCGAGACTTTCCATAGAGTTAAATTCTTATTGTGAATTATTTTAGGGCAAAAGATAAACTTATTTTTCTAAAAAGAATAATGATTTCTGTTATGTAAATAAATTTTGTGACCGTGAAGTGAGAAATGTAAACTGAACTTCCATTTGATAAATGCGCCGTGATAATTCTTGATAATAGAAAATCATTTTTCACAAGTAAGAAAGTTTGATTTTTATTTTGAGATAATTCATGTAGGGTGAAAAAAATATTCGCTTTAATTTACTTAAAGCAATCCTCTCGAAATATTAAAAACAGTTCTTAATGGCACATTTTATGTAAATCCACGTTTATATTTAAATTAAGAATTAGAGTTACTTCCATGGCGCAAATAATATCAGCAAAATTTATAGCACCGAATATCAAACGATTCGAGATTTTATCGCCAAAAATTGCCCGAAGAAGGAAGCCAGGACAATTCGTTATAATCAGGATTGATGAAAGCGGAGAACGCATTCCGTTGACCATCGCAGATTCAAATACCGAAAATGGAACAATAACGATCATTGTCCAAAGTGTTGGAAAAACTACAATGGAACTGAACATGCTGGAAAAAGGCGACACTATTTTGGATGTTGTTGGTCCGCTTGGTAAGCCGTCTGAAATAGAATATTTTGGAACGGCTGTCAGCATCGGAGGCGGAGTTGGAACTGCGATTGCTTATCCTACTGCGGTTGCTCTTAAGAAAGCCGGCAATCATACCATTTCCATAATCGGTGGACGATCTAAAGAATTTGTAATTCTTGAAGATGAAATGAGAAAAGTATGTGATGAAGTTTATGTAACTACCGACGATGGAAGCTATGGCAAAAAAGGATTTGTCACAGATCAATTGAAGGAATTGATTAACAAAATGCAAATTGATTTTGTATTGGCTATAGGTCCTATTCCAATGATGAAAGCAGTGGCTGATGTGACACGAGAAAAAAATATTAAAACTGTTGTGAGTCTCAATCCCATTATGATTGATGGAACCGGGATGTGCGGCGGATGCAGAGCAAGGGTTGATAATAAAACTGTATTTGTTTGTGTTGATGGACCTGAGTTTGATGCCCACAAAGTAGATTTTCAAACATTGGATCGAAGGAATCGAACATACTTTATGGATGAGAAAATTTCCAGAGAAAAATTCCAATGTAAAAGTGAAAAACATTTGCATCAATATTAATTCTGGTAATCTTATTACAGAAAAAATTAAAAATTAATATGTTGACAAATAAAGAACGAATGAAAATTTCCCGCCAAGCAATGCCTCAGCAAGAGGGAAGTACCAGAGTACATAATTTCACCGAAGTTAATCTTGGCTTCACCGAAGAGCTTGCCAAGATGGAAGCATTAAGATGTTTGCAATGCCCGAAACTGACTTGCATTGAAGGTTGTCCTGTTGGAGTTAAAATTGGTGCTTTCATTTCATTAGTAGCTGAAGGAGATTATCTTGGAGCTGCTGCAAAAATAAAAGAAGATAATTTGCTTCCTGCCATTTGCGGCAGAGTCTGTCCTCAAGAAGAACAATGTGAAGCGAAATGTGTAGTTGGCAAAAAAGGCGAACCTGTTGCAATTGGAAGATTAGAGAGATTCGTTGCTGATTATGAAAGAGAACATGTTGGAATAAGAACTCCTGAAATAAAACCCAAAACAAATAGAAGAGTTGCAATTGTCGGAAGCGGGCCTGCTGGTTTAAGCTGTGCAGGCGATTTGATTCAGCAAGGTCATGATGTTACAGTTTTTGAAGCACTTCACAAACTTGGCGGAGTTTTGATTTATGGCATTCCCGAGTTTCGACTTCCGAAAGAAATTGTTAAAGCTGAAATTGAATCGCTAAAAAAACTTGGTGTGGATTTTCAAACGAATGCTGTAATAGGATTTACTGATACTGTTGACGAGCTTCTCCAAAACGGGTACGACGCCGTTTTCATAGCTGTTGGAGCAGGGCTGCCTTATTTCTTAAATATTCCCGGTGAAAACCTAAATGGAGTCTATTCTTCGAATGAGTTTTTAACACGCGTCAATCTGATGAAAGCTTATCAATTTCCGGATTATGATACTCCGGTTTTCAATTGTGTAAATAAAAATGTTGCAGTGTTTGGCGGCGGTAATACTGCAATGGATTCTGTCAGAACTTCCAAGCGGTTAGGGGCCAAACATTCTTATATTATTTATCGCAGATCCGATGTTGAGATGCCGGCCAGAAAAGAAGAAATCCATCATGCGAAAGAAGAGGGAATTGAATTTATTTATTTAGCTAATCCGCTTGAGTTCGTAGGAACAAAAGATGGTTGGCTAAAAGCAGTGAAACTTCAAAAAATGGAATTAGGTGAGCCTGATAGTTCAGGAAGACGGAGACCTGTTCCAATTCCAGGTTCTGAATATGAACTTGAGCTTGACATGGCAGTGATTGCAATAGGTAATGGATCGAATCCCATCATTCAAAAAACTACACCGGAACTTCAATTTAACAAGTGGGGAAACATTATTGTTGATAGTGCTACTATGAAAACATCTAAAGCAGGTGTTTTTGCTGGTGGAGATATTGTTACTGGAGGTGCAACGGTTATTCTTGCTATGGGTGCTGGAAGACAAGCTGCCGCTGCTATAAATCATTATCTGCTAAGTAAAAATTAATCTTGATTCCGAACATATTTTTATAAAAGTTTGGTTACTGGATTTTTCTGATCATTTTATTTGAGGGTATTTTTGATGCTGAATTCACTTTGCGGGAAAAAAAATTCTATTCTCATCTTCATCTTATTGGTTATCAACCCTAATTCATTTTCTCAAGAATTAAAAGACACTTTGAACCTAACTCTCAATCAAGCAATAACGATTGCGCTTGAAAAAAGCTGGGATATTCAAATTGCTAATGAGGATGTTAAAAAAGCGGAGGAGCAAATAAATGAAGCTTACGCAAATGCATTCCCAAGATTGGAATTTAGCGGAAGATACATTAGAAATATTAAATCTCCCGTACTATTTATTCCTGCAAATACTCCATTCAATGAATCAGATCGAACACTAACGATAGAACTCGGCTCAAAAAATAGTTATGATCTTGGGATTTCTATCAGTCAGGTAATTTATAATCAGAAGGTAAACACTGCCATCCAAATTGCGAGTGAATACTCAAATTATTCGAAGTTTGGGGAAAAGTCCACCAAGCAGCAGATTATAAATTCTGTTAAGAAAGCTTTTTATAATGTTTTGCTTATGCAAGAGCTTTTAGTTGTAAGTAATCAGAATTACGGAGTTGCAAAAGCAACTCTTGATAATGTTTCAGCTTTATACAAACAAGGGGTAGTGTCAGAATATGATTTTCTTAGATCAGAAGTTCAGGTTGCCAATGTTCAACCGATGGTAATACAAACAGAAAATAATTTGGAGTTGATGAAGAACTATTTGAAAAACTTGCTCGCTTTAGACCTTGAACAGCCAATAAAATTAATCGGAGAATTTATCTTTGAAGAAGTTCCGTCAAGCTTAATAGATCAGTACAGCATAGAAGCTATTGATAATAACCCGCTTATTAACCAGTTGAAAGTTCAATCATCTTTACTTGAAAAAAATATTACGATTCAAAGATCAGATTATTTCCCAACCTTGGCATTTTTTGGACAATATCAATTTCAATCTCAAGACAATACTTTCAAGTTTAAAGATTATTATTGGGCAAAAACATTTTTTGTCGGATTACAATTATCCTATACACTTTTTGATGGTTTCAGCCGCGGTGCGAGAATTGAACAAGCGGTGATTGATAAGCAGAAAGTTGATCTTTCTCGCATGAAGTATGAGGAAACACTTAAGATTCAAATACTCCAGGCAAAAATGAAAATGAATGAAGCTAAGAAAAGAATTACTGCGCAGGAGAAAAGTTTGCAGCAAGCTGAAAAAGCTTTAAAGATTGCTCAAAGCAGATATAAGAATGGAGTTGGTACTCAGCTTGAACTGATTGATACTCAAGCAGCTCTCACGTTTGCAAAAACTAATTATGCCCAAGCCATCTATGATTATCTAATTGCAAAATCCGATTGGGAATATGCAGTTAGTTTAGAGTCATTTTGATTTTAATATTTTAAGTTTCACAAAGGAGAAATTTTAAACATATGAATAGTAAGACAAAATCATTACTAAAAATACTCACGATTCCACTAATTATTTTTATAGTCATTGGCTGTCAAAGTAAGACAGAAGAAAAGAATGATGCTAAAGATGTTTTAGAGCTTGATACAATTGCAGTTAACGCAGTAAAAGTTGAATATAGAGAAATGACATTATCTAAATCTTACTCTGGTTCATTAGAGGGAGAAGAACAAGCATATGTCGTTTCTAAAATAACGGAAAGAATAGTCGGTATAAAAGTTCGTGTTGGAGATTATGTTGATAAAGGAAAATTATTGGTTGAATTAGACAAGGTTGGAGCCACCTCTCAATATTATCAAGCAGAAGCCGGTTATTTAAATTCTAAAAAAGATCTTGAAAGAATGCAAGCATTGTACAGTGAAGGAGCCATCTCACAACAAATGTTTGATGGCACTCAAACAGCATTCAATATTGCCAAAGCAAATTATGAAGCAGCTAAAAGTCTCGTTGAACTGACCGCACCTATTTCGGGAGTAGTAGCAGAAATTATTGGTGAAGTCGGTGATCTAGCCATGCCGGGAATGCGAATAATCACAATTGCAAAAATCAATAGGTTAAAAGCAATCTTCAATGTTGGTGAACAGGATATTATGAGTTTGTTGGTTAGTCAACCAATAGAAGTATTTTCAGAACTAAAACCGGATTTAGTTATGAAGGGAAAAGTCATTCAAATCTCTAAATCTGCCGATGTAGAGTCTAGAACATTTGAGATTAAAGGATTGATAACAAACAGTAATGATAAATGGTTTAAACCGGGAATGTTCTGTCGCGTAAGAATCACTTTGAAAAATCAAAAAGCATCTCTAACCGTTCCTTCAATAGCCATAATCACAAATGGTAATGACAGAGGTGTATTCATCATCAATAATGGAAAGGCGTATTTCAGAAAAGTGACTGTGGGAATAACAGAAAATAACTATACTGAAATATTAAGTGGTTTAAAAGAAAATGAAAATGTGGTTACACTTGGAATGAATAATCTAAAAGATGGAATTCCTATTAACCTTATCAATTAAAGATTAAAATAATTTTATTAAGTAGTAGATAAAACACTTTAGGTAGATCAATGAAATTAGCAGATATATCTATTAAACGTCCCGTTTTTGCAACGATGATGATTATGGCATTAGTAGTTCTGGGGCTATTTTCTCTTGTTAAGCTTAATGTTGATTTATATCCTGATGTTGATATACCATTTGTTATCATAACGACAATTCTGCCTGGTGCTGGTCCGGAACAAATTGAAACTGACGTAACAAAAAAAATTGAAGATGCGGTCAATCCTGTTGCGGGGGTTGATTGGCTTCAATCATATTCGCAGGAAGGAGTCTCAATAGTAGTAATTGCATTTAAGCTTGAGGTTGATGGTAAAGTCGCTGCTCAAGATGTTCGTGAAAAAATTTCAGCTATAAGAGGTGAACTTCCTCTTGAAATTGAGGACCCGATCATTCAAAGATATGATCCGGCAAGCTTTCCAATCATGTCACTTACAGTTTCTGGAAGCAGCTCAGAGAAGGAAATTACCGAGCTTACAAAGACAAGCATTAAAAAAAGATTGGAAAACATTCCCGGTGTTGGAGCTGTGAATTTAGTTGGAGGCGCTGAAAGAGAAATTCAAATCGAAGTTGATGCTGCGAGATTAAGAGCGTTTAATTTGTCTATTCAAGATGTAATTCAAAATGTAGGTGCTCAGAATGTGGAAATTCCCGGAGGAAATCTTACTGAAGGATCAAGGCAAGTGCTTCTTCGGACTATGGGTAAATATAAAAATGTAAATGATTTTAATAAGGTAATAGTAGCTACTCCTCAAGGTAAACCTGTTTATTTATCCGATGTTGCCAAAGTTGTTGATGGAGTCAAAGAACAAAAAAGTTTAACAAGAGTTAATGGAAATATCGCTGTCGGTCTTGACATTATTAAGCAGTCGGGCAGCAATACAGTTCAAGTTGCAAAAGAAGTAAACAAGCAGCTTGAAAAATTGAAAAGCGAAATTCCCCCGAATATAAATATCTTTCTTGCTCAGGATAACAGTATATTCATAAAAGATTCGATCAATGATGTTTTGTTCGATATTATTTATGGAGGTTTGTTAGCTATTCTTGTCATTTATTTATTTCTAGCAAACTTTCGTGCAACGGTTATAAGCGCTCTCGCTCTTCCTTCTTCGATTATTGCAAGCTTCATAATAATGTATGCGTTAAATTTTACTCTTAATATGATGTCGTTACTTGCTCTTTCTCTTGCTGTTGGATTGTTGATTGATGATGCAATAGTTGTGATTGAAAATATCTACAGGCACATGAGCCAAGGCGAAACTCCGATGGAAGCCGCAAAGTCTGCAAGTCAGGAAATAGGATTAGCAGTGATGGCAACGACGTTTACAGTTGTAGCGGTTTTTGTTCCGGTTGCATTTATGCCCGGCATTGTTGGGCGATTTTTCTATCAGTTTGGAATTACAATTTCAGTTGCTGTTTTAGTTTCATTGTTTGTGGCTTTTACTTTAACTCCAATGCTTTCATCAAGATGGCTTAATAGGGAAGATGAGGCATTGTCCAAAGCGGGAAATATTCTTCAAAAAGTACTTTATTATTTCAATCATTTCTTCGATATTCTAAACCAGAAATATAAAACGGCTCTTGCTTGGTCTCTAAATCATAGAAAGACAATTGTCTTTAGTGCGATTTTCATTTTCGTAATGAGTTTTCTAATAATGGGGATGTTAGGATCACAATTTTTTCCGGAGACAGATAGAAACGAATTTATGATTGATGTGAAAGCTGCTCCTGGAAGTTCGCTTGAGCAGACAAGCAATTTATGTTCACAAATAGAAAAAATATTACAGGAAAGAACTGAAGTACAAACAGTACTTACAACCATTGGATCTGGAAACAATCCGGTTACTACAGGAACTATTTTAGTGAAATTGATTAATAAAAAAGAACGCAGTAAAAGTGATAAGGAAATGATGGCTGAAATAAGAAGTCAACTTAAATACTTACCCGGTGGAGATTTCAGCTTTACTGTGCAGACAATGGGTGGAAATGATAAACCAATTTCGTTGAGTGTGAGAGGTGAGAACCTAAATAAATTATCTGAAATTGCTGAAAAAGTGGAAACAATAGTAAAGTCGACTAATGGAACGGTTGATGTTGAGAACAGTTTAGAAATATCTAAACCTGAAGTGCGGGTACAAATTGATAGAGAAAAAGCTTCTGATTTAGGAGTTAATCCTTATTTAATTGCTTCATCAATTAGAGCAATGGTAGATGGCTATGTTGCAACAAAATACCAACAGGGTGATGAACAATATGATGTGAGAGTAAGATTGCAAAAAGCAGATCGTACAAAACTTGGAGATATAAATTCACTCACTTTTAAGAGCAATAAAAAACGTCAAGATGGCAGAGAAATAATAATTCCTCTTGGAGATGTTGCTTCAATCACAGAAGGAACTGGGCCTTCACAGATAAATAGATATGCGAAGCAGAAAGAAATTAGAATTGGAGCAAATCTATCGGACAGACTTCTTGGGGAAGCATTATCGGATATCAGAAAGAGAATTGCATCTATTAATTTAGAGCCAGGCTATTCGATTGAAATTGTGGGCGAAGGACAGCAGCAAGAGGAATCTTTTGCCAACATGTTGCTTTCGCTAATACTTGCAATTGTATTTGTTTATATAGTCTTAGCAGCTCAATTTGATAGTTTTGTTTATCCATTTTCAATCATGCTTGCCCTTCCAATGTCCATAATTGGAGCCGTAATTTTCTTGTTGATTTTCGGAAGTTCCATCTCAGTTATTTCATTGATAGGAATAATCATGTTGATGGGATTGGTAACTAAAAACGGCATTTTATTAGTTGATTATACCAATGTGCTGAGGGAGAAAGGATTGTCTAGATTTGAAGCTTTAATCAAAGCAGGTCCAACAAGATTACGCCCTATATTGATGACAACATTTGCCATGATCTTCGGTATGATGCCTGTTGCTTTAGCGCTTGGTGAAGGTTCTGAATTCAGATCACCAATGGGTCAAGCAGTAATAGGGGGATTGATCACTTCAACACTTCTAACTCTGTTCATAGTCCCTGTAGTCTATACTATTCTGGATGATCTTTCTATTAAGAAATTATTTACTCTCTTTGGTAAATTAATTCCTGTTAAGAAAAAAGAGAAATCAATAAAATATAGCGTAGAGAAACGACCACCGCTTCTTGATAAATAAGCTTAAGGAGTTAATATGAAATTTGCATTCATTGTTTATCACGATGTTCTCGACGACAGAATTTCAAATATTCTTTCTGAAATTGGAATAGACTACTATACTGAGTGGGAAGAGGTAAAAGGTAAGGGTCATTTTACGGATGCTCATCTGGGCACGCGGCCATTCCCCGGATATAATTGTGTCCGAATGATTGCTTTTGAAGAAGAATCAAAATTACAGAAGCTCATTGAAATACTTGAGCAATTCAACAAGGAAATTGAGAGAAAAGATGATCAAATTCGTCTTTTTCAGTTACCATTGGAAAAGGTAATTTAGGTTTTTAATAGCTTGGAAAAGCAATTATTTTATCTTTAAATTCTCTCATTTATGCTCGAGCCAGATCATAATCGAACCACAAAATTCCTTCCTTTCGTTCGTAAAATTTACTTGAAAACAGTTGAATTGTTAATTTCTAAGTTAAAAATGAATAAAAATAATTCAATCGAATAAGAATCAAATGGCACATTACTTGTTTTATCTAAGCAATGATAATTAAGTAAAGAGTGGAAATATGAAGAAAATTTTTGTCGTATTGTTTATTTCAATGGCAGCTTTTTGGGGTTGTTCTCCTATATCAGAAACAAGTTTAACACTCAAAAATTTAGCCGCAGGTGCAGTATATTTAAATTTTAGAGGTGAAGTTACCACAGTACCTGCAGGTAAAACAGTAGTACTATCTGATTTGTCTAAAGGTACATATGCATATGTTACAACTTATGCTGTACCTGCCGGCACAACTACCAGTACTGAAGTCGGCGAATTGGAAGGCGAACTTATAATTAAAGCAGGATCAAAAATTCTCATACTTTACTCAAGCACATTCTCGCTGGATACTTATACAATTTATGCATCAAAGACAAGCAATGATGATTTGAGTGATACTGGAAGTAATCCGTTATTCCCATAAAAATTAATTTAAATTTTTCTTGCCTCCTTTCTGTTAATGATGATAAGTAAAACCCCCGAGCGAAAGTGCGGGGGTTTTTTATTTATTGGCACTGGTTAAAAATAAAAAGGGACTGAAAAGTACTTCAATCCCTGTAGCAAAACTTCTGAATGATTAAAATTTTACACTTTTATTTCTAACATTAAGTAAATAAATCTTTACTGAATTCCTTGTCGTCTGTTATCTGACCTTCCTTAAAAAATAATTTTCTTTTAATTTTTCCTTTCTCATCAAAGATAGTCCAATCGCCATCTTTCTTACCGGCTTTAAAATTTCCGATCTCTCTTATTTTTCCACCCTCGAAATACCATGTCCATTTTCCCTCAGACAGGTTGTTTTCAAAATTACCCACCGATTCTAATTGACCAGTGGGATAATAGTACCGCCATTGTCCTTCATTTAAATTATCTTTTATTTCTCCGATCATTTCAACTTTACCCGTAATGGAGCTGATTTTAAATTCTCCGTTTTTCTTGCCATCGACAACTTCATATTCGAGTATTTTATTTGCAAGTGTATCCACTACTTTTCCCGAAAATAATTTGTCCTTACCAAGGACAAAAAGTAAACCATCACGTTCCTCCACATTAGTTGATTCAACATCAGATGAGCATCCATAGCTTGAAAGAAAATTTAATACTGATAACACTCCTATAATTAAATAGGAAAAAATTAATCTTTTAGATAATACCCTTCCACTCATAAAACCCTCTCGAAATTATTAGCAAGATAACATCATCGTTTTGACAATGTATGTGCCATTATAAAGATGCGAAATCAGAAAAATAATGTGGTTCTTATTCTCAGTTTGAGAGCAGCACAGCAGGTGGAACTAAAAAGAAACATTCATCAAGCAACTGAAAAATAAGTTACAGGTTATTTATTGGTATTAGATTAATTGAATAGGGAATAATGCGCTACAATTTTCTATACTAATATTTTTGATTAGCCCTCACCATCAAAATTTAACGACGCACTAAGAGTTCAGAACTTTAATTTAAATATTCAATAAATATTTTAGATGACCACGTGTTCTTTGTATTCACCAAAAACACCCCGCATGGTATTACAAATTTCACCAATGCTTGCATACCTTGTAACAGCAGATAAAATATAAGGCATAAGGTTATCTGATCCTTCAGCGGCTTTTTCAAGCGCTTTTAATTTTGATTTTACTTCGTCATTGTTTCGTTCAGCTTTTATCTTATGCAAGAATTTAATTTGTTCTTCCTGAACATTCATATTAATCTTTAACAAATCCTTCTGAGAATCTTCTTTTATTTGGAATTTATTCACACCAACGACAATCTTATTCCCGGTTTCCAACTCTTTCTCAAATTTGTAAGCTGCATTTTGAATTTCTGATTGAACGTAACCCGTCTCAATCGCTGAAACCATTCCACCCATCGAATCTATTTTCTTAATGTATTCTTCCGCATCGGTTTCGATTTTATCGGTTAGCGCTTCAACAAAGTAAGAGCCAGCTAAAGGATCTATAGTATTTGTTACTCCACTTTCATGTCCGATAATTTGCTGCGTTCTAAGTGCAATCCGAACTGATTCTTCGGTTGGGAGTGATAGAGCTTCATCTCTGGAATTTGTATGGAGACTTTGCGTACCGCCCAATACTGCAGCTAATGCTTGAATGGTAACTCGAACAATATTGTTGTCAACTTGCTGGGCAGTTAACGTAGAACCGGCAGTTTGTGAATGAAATCTTAACATCATTGAACGAGGATCTTTAGCACTAAATCTTTCCTTCATAATTTTTGCCCACAACCTGCGAGCAGCCCGGTATTTAGCAACTTCCTCAAAAAGATCGTTATGTGCATTAAAGAAAAAAGAGAGTCGTTTTGCAAAATTATCTAATTCTAATCCTGATTTTATTGCCGCTTCCACATATGCAATTCCATTTGCTAAGGTAAAGCCGACTTCTTGTGAAGCGGTTGAACCTGCTTCTCTAATGTGATAACCTGAAATAGAAATAGTATTCCATTTAGGAATCTCTTTATAACAATATGAAAAAATATTGGTGATAAGCCGCATTGATGCCTTAGGAGGGAAAATATATGTACCTCGAGCAATATATTCTTTTAAAATATCATTCTGAACTGTTCCGCTCAGCTTTTCTTTAGGAATATTCTGCTTCTCGGCAACTGCGATGTAAAGTGCAAGCAGCACCGAAGCTGGAGCATTAATTGTCATTGATGTGGAAACCTTATCCAAAGGAATTTTATCGAATAAAATTTCCATGTCTGCTAGAGTGTCTATAGCAACTCCAACTTTTCCAACTTCACCATAAGCAATTGGATCATCGCTGTCATAACCAATTTGTGTTGGAAGATCAAAAGCCACTGATAAACCTATTTGACCTTGATCGAGAAGATACCGGTAACGTTCATTCGATTCTTTTGCTGTTCCGAAGCCAGCATACTGGCGCATCGTCCATAATCGTCCACGATACATTGTTGACTGAATACCACGGGTGAATGGGTACTTACCCGGGAATCCTAACTTTGATTCGTAATAATTCTCTTCTGAAGTTGGTGGTCCGTAAAGTGGATCTATCGTAGTGAATGATGCGGTCGTAAATTCTTTCTGTCTTTCCGGATTTTTCTCAATGGATTTTTTGTAATCTTTATTTTTCCAATCATCTATTAGGTGATGTAAATTTTTTAACAATTGATCATCCTTTCTTAAACCAAAGCTTTTCCAAAATATGTTTCAGAAACATGACGATCCAAATCCTCCCGGAAATCAGGGTTAGCGATATCAATTAGAGATTTTGTTCGTTGACGAATGGTCTTTCCATAAAGATCAGCAACTCCATATTCTGTAACGACATAATGAACATCACCACGAGTAGTAGTTACACCGGCACCTTCAGTCAGATAGGGAACAATACGAGAAATTTTTCCATCCTTTGCAGTGGAAGGAATTCCAATTATTGGTTTACCATCTTTACTTCGAGACGCACCACGAATGAAATCTAATTGCCCGCCAAAACCGCTGTAGAATTTCGGACCTATAGAATCGGCACAGATTTGTCCCGTCAAATCAACTTGTAATGCTGAGTTAATAGCAACCATTTTATCATTTTTAGCGATTATAAATGGATCGTTTGTATAATCTGAAGGATGAAATTCCATTAACGGATTATTGTCAATAAAATCAAATAATTTTCTCGTACCTAAAACAAACGAAGCGATTATTTTTCCTTCATGCAAGGTCTTTTTTTCGTTTGTCAGAATTCCTTTTTCAACAAGTTTAATTACTCCGTCCGAGAACATTTCCGTATGAATTCCCAAATCTTGTTTATCATCTAAATAGTGAAGCACAGCATCGGGAATATTTCCTATTCCCATTTGAAGAGTTGAGCCATCCTCAATCAATCCGGCAATGTTTTTACCAATATTTTCATATACGTCTTTTTCCTCATCAACCATGGTTGCGTAATCTGTTCTTAGCTCTATTAATGGTTCATCAGCTTCAACGCAATAATCAATTTTATCAATATGAATGAATGAATTTCCTAAGGTACGAGGCTGCTTTGGATTGATCTGGGCAATGATGACCTTTGCACATTCCGCAGCAGGTTTAGTGATTTCTATTCCAACACCAAAGCTGCAAAAACCATACTTGTCAGGAGGTGAAACGTTAATCAAAGCGACATCAATTGGGAGAATATTACGATAAAACAAATTAGGGATTTCTGATAAAAATATCGGAGTGAAATCCGCTCTTCCTTCATTCACTGCTTTTCTAACATTTCCACCAATGAATAAAGCATTATGCCTGAAATGTCCCTCGTATTCCGGATCCGAGTAAGGTGAAATTCCTAAAGTAAGCAGATGGATCATC
>Ga0209619_10001730_pt1 | contig 15953 bp, 13 predicted proteins | sample Rifsed16ft3_FD_184011 | JGI IMG/M metagenome (GOLD analysis project Ga0209619, IMG submission 184011) | Soil microbial communities from Rifle, Colorado, USA - sediment 16ft 3 (version 2) | ecosystem: Environmental > Terrestrial > Deep subsurface > Rock core/Sediment | place: Rifle, Colorado... | reverse complement strand
AAGCGCTGCGCCAGGCCGCGGGCGTGCCGCCGGTCGCGCTCGTCGAGCGCCTGGTCGAGCAGCAGGGCTTCGAGCGACAGCCAGGCGTTGTTGTCGAAGGAAAACTCCGGGTAGCGGCCGAAGACGAGCACCAGGATGTCGCCGGACTTCTGCGGGGCGACGCGCTGGCGGTAGGCGTGGAAGAATTCGTGCAGGCAGACGGCCAGGGCGTCTTCGGCCTCCGCGGTCATCATGGTGTCGTAGGTAATCATCGAGGTGACGACCCCGTTGAGCGGCAGGGCGGTGTTGGCCAGCATCCCCGAGGTGTTGGTGGAGACGTAGACGGGGGTCGAGACCAGCGGCGTCTCCACCCGCACGAAGTGCGCCGGGGGATTCGGATTCTGGATGAGCACGGCCAGCCGCCCCTGGTCGTGCACGGCGATGGGCGTCGAGAGGATGTCCCAGCCGGGCCAGTAGTTCTTCCCGTAGAGCCGGCCGAGCTCGCGCAACTGCTCGAGGCGCGCCAGCAGGACGGATTCTCGCGCCACCAGCTCTTGCGGCCTGCCCTCCGCAGCCTTGACGTAGGAGGGAGTGGCGGCCGCCGCCGGCGACGCAACCAGGGCGCTCCCGGCCAGCGCCAGCAGGACGGAGACGAGGCGGCGGGCGCGCAAGTTCAGGCGAAGACCCGTTTGAAGATGTCGTCCACGTGGCGCAGGGCGTGGCGGAGGTCGCAGGCCGCTGCGATTTCCTGCGCGGAAAGTTTCTCCTTGATGCGCGAGTGGGCGAGCACGGTTTGTTTGAAGTCCTGGTTCGACTCCCAGACCTTCGCCGCTGCCTCCTGCACCCAGGCGTAGGCTTCCTCGCGGGCCACGCCTTTCTGGATGAGCGCGAGCAGCAAGCTTTCGGAATAAATCAGCCCGCGGGTGAGCTCGAGGTTTTCCCGCATGCGCTCGGGGTAGACGCGCATTTGCTCGAGGAGCGCGGCGGTCTTGTCGAGCAGGTAATCGAGCAAGATGGTCGAGTCGGGCAGGATGACGCGCTCGACCGAGCTGTGGGAGATGTCGCGCTCGTGCCAGAGCGGAACGTTCTCGAGCGCCGCTTGGGCGTTGGCCCGCACCAGCCGCGCCAGGCCGCAAATCTGCTCGGCCACGATGGGGTTGCGCTTGTGGGGCATGGCGGAGCTGCCGCGCTGGCCGCGGCCGAAGTGCTCTTCGACTTCGCGCACCTCGGTGCGGTGGAGGTGGCGGATTTCCAGCGCGATCTTTTCAAGCGAAGTGGCAACGACCGCCAGCGTCGCCAGGTAATAGGCGTAGCGGTCGCGCTGGACGATCTGCGAGCTGACGGCTGCCGGCTCCAAAGACAACCGCTGGCAGATTTTCTTTTCAATGTCCGGCGTCAGGTGCGCAAAGGTGCCGACGGCGCCGGAAATCTTTCCCACGCGCACTTCGTCGGCGGCGCGCTCGAAGCGCTCGCGGTTGCGCTGGATTTCGCTGAACCAGTTGGCGAGCTTCAAGCCGAAAGTCGTCGGCTCGGCGTGGACGCCGTGGGTGCGGCCGATCATCGGGGTGTCCTTGAACTCGTGGGCGCGGTTTTTCAAGGCCGCCGCCAGGCGCTCGAGCCCCGCCCGCAGCAGGGCGTTGGCTTCGGCCAGCAGCACAGCCTGCGCGGTGTCGAGGACGTCCGAGCTGGTGAGCCCGAAGTGGAGGTAGCGCCCTGCCGCGGCCGCTTCCGGCGGGAGCTTTTCGACCACCGCCATCGTAAAGGCGATGACGTCGTGGCGGACCTGCTGCTCGATTTCCGCGACGCGGGCGGGCGCGGGCGGGCGGGCGTGAGCACGCAATTGCTTGGCGGCTTCGGCAGGCACCTGGCCGCTGGCGGCCACCGCCTCGCAGGCGGCGAGCTCGACCTCGAGCCACTTGGCCAGCCGGTTTTCGTCCGTCCAGATGCGTCCCATGGCGGGACGCGTGTAGCGGGCAATCATCGTCGGTGGCGTCTCACAGGCGGCTCTGCCATCATACTTGATTTCCCGCCGGCTGACAAAACCCCGCCAAGCGGGCCGCGGGCTAGTTGGCGGCGGGCGAGGACTGGTAAGGCTTCTTGCGGAAGGCCTGGGCGAGGCGGGTGACCTCGGGGTAGGCGGCCAGCTCGATGACCTTCTGGTATTCGGCCAGGGCGAGGTCGCGCTGGCCCAAGTGGTCGAAGATCTTGCCGCGCTCGAGCACGGCGCGGGCCCAGATGCGCTTGTTGACTTCAGGGACTTTCTCCACCTGCGCCAGCGTTTCCAGGGCGCGCTCCGGCTGGCCCTCGGCGTCTTCGATCAGGCCCAGCTCGAGCAGGGCGTCCTCCGGGCCGACAATGCGCGGGTTGTGCGGGTGGGCGATGAGGTCGGCCAAGAGCTCGCGGCCGACGCGCGCGGCCTCGGAGAAGTTCTGCTGCTGGCGGTAGAGCTTGGCGAGCTCGAGAGCGTAGATGGGGTTGCGGGGATAGCGGACCCGCAAGGTTTCAACGACGCCTTGGGCGCGGTCGAGCTGGCCCTCGCGGATGGAGGCCACCGCCAGCAGGATGCGGGCGTAGGTTGCGAGGAACTCTCCCTTCTCGGCGGTTTCCTCGAAGTACCCCAGGCCGCGGGGGCGGCTGCCGCGGACGCCGGCGAAAAAAAGAAAGACGCGGTGCACCCGCGGCAGGCTGCCCAGGATGTAGTCGTGGACGCCGAGGACGACGCCGGTATCGTGCAGCTCGGGGTGGAGCGCGCGCAGGCGCTTGTGGTAGTTGTACGACCTCTCCCCCAGGCGCAGGCCTTCCAAATACTTCGCCTTTACTCCGGCGGCGTAGTTGGCCAGGGCGCCGTTGAGCAGGCCGGCGGCGAACAGGCCGTCCACGTCCTGCGGGTCGGCCTTCAACCGCCGCCGGGCCAGCTCCAGCCCCTCCCGGACGACGGCGTGGAAGCGCTGGTCGAGGTGCGGGTCGGGCGGGAGGCGCTGGTGCTTGAGGAACTCGTTGGAGGTGACGAAGAGCTGGGTCTGCAGGCTGCCCTGGTAGGCCAGGATCTCATACAGCAGGGCGGAGGCCCAGAAGGCCCGCACCGTGGCGCTCGAGGGCTCGGCGTGGGCCACCTGCTCGAACTGCTCGCGCGCCGGGGCGAACTCCAGGTTGTAGACGTGGTCGAAGGCGGCGCGGAGCTTGGCTTCGCTCTCCGCCGAGACCGCGGCGGGGATGGCCGGGCGGAGTTGCGCGGGCGCAGGGACTTGCGCCGGCGGGGGGGGCGACGCGGGCGGAGGCTCTTCCTGGGCGGCCGCGACCAGCGCCGCTCCCAGAACCAGAGCGCCCAACACTCCGCTGCCGAGTCGCCGCGACACCGCGCCTTTCTACCCTCCTCGCCAGTTGGATGCAAGCGGTACTAGAAGCGCAGGGGCCCGAGCGGGACGCGACGCTGGCTCACCAGCAGCTCCGGCGTCCGGCTCAAGGAGAGCGGGAAGCGGTTCCGGCGCCGCTTCAGGGCCTGCTCGGCGGCCAGGCGCGCCACTTCGGGGGAGTTGTTGTTCTCGCTCAAGTGCGCCAGCACCACGGTGCGGGCGGCGCCGTCGAAGTCGCACTCGAGGAACTCGGCCAGGGCTTCGTTGGAGAGGTGGCCGAGGCGGCTCGCCACCCGCTGCTTCAGGTACCAGGGATAGGGCCCGCGGCGGAGCATCTCCAGGTCGTGGTTGGCCTCGAGCACCAGGCAGTCGCAGCCGCGCAGCTGCTCTTTGACCAGGCCGGTCAGGTAGCCGAGGTCCACCGCCAGGGCCAGTTTCACGCCGTGGGTTTCGAAGCGGAAGGCGGCGGGCTCGTTGGCGTCGTGCGGGACGGCGAAGGGAACGACGTCGATGTCGCCCACGGTGAAGCGCTCGCCCGGGCGGAAGCGCTCGACGCGGGCCGGCGCCGGCCCTTCGGGCAGCCCGGCCTGTGTGCCCTCGGCCAGATAGACCGGGACGCCGAACTCTTCGGCCAGCGCCGCGGCGTGCGCGGCGTGGTCGGCGTGCTCGTGGGAGACGACGATGGCGGTCAGCCCGTTCGGGGCGAGCCCGGCGCGTTCCATCCGCTTCAGGGTTTCGCGCTTGGAGAGTCCGGCGTCGATGAGCAGGCGCGTGCGCGCGGTGGAGAGCAGAGCGGCGTTGCCGGACGACCCGCTGCCCAGGATGGTGAGCTCGACCGTGGCCCGCTCCTTTAGCCGGTTTGAGTAGATGTACCAGAGCGGCGCGCGGGCGTCAACCCGGGAATGAGCGGCGCTTGACCTCCAAGGCCGGGGCGGCGTACGATGCCTTCGCTCAACTTTCTCTACGGGCGTCGTCGCGACCTGTCCCGGGGGGAACCCGGCGCGCTGCCGGGCTGGTCACCAGCATGGCCGAACAGACCGCCAAGAAGGAACCCGCCAAGAAGAAAGTCCTGGTGGCGGACGACGACATTTCCATCCTGCGCCTGGTGGAGATGATGCTGAGCCGCCACGGATTGACGGTCATCACCGCCCGCGACGGCGAAGAGGCGCTGCAAAAAGCCATCCTGGAAAAGCCCGACGCCATCCTGCTCGACATCAAGATGCCGAAACTCGACGGCCTGGCCCTCTGCTCCAAGCTGAAGCACACCAAAGACACGGCCAACATCCCCGTCGGGTTCCTCACCGCCGCCAAAGAGGTCGAGTCCTACAAGCAGGCCCAGGAGCTGGGCGCCATCCTCTACGTCACCAAACCCTTCAAGCCGGAGAAGCTGATTGACGCCGTGGGCCTGCTGCTCTCCTCCCGGGGGCAGTCCCCCAAGCTCTGAAGCCTCCCGCTTGACCCGCGCCGCGGTTTGCGAGAGGATGGGGGAGGAAAAGCTGAAGCGTCAGTTTCTCGGCGTGTTGTCAGGGCTCGCTTCGACTGGCCGCGCTTTCGACCTGCCTTCAGCCACCCGAAGTGAATCACCGTCCCGCGACGCCGGGCGAAGGAGCCATCCCGTGAAGAAGCTTTATGTCGGCAACGTCCCCTATCAAGCCACCGAAGAAGAGCTGCGCAGCTTTTTCGAGCAGGCCGGGGTTACGGTGGAGAGCGCCGCTTTGGTCCGCGACCGCTACTCCGGCGAGCCCCGCGGCTTCGGTTTCGTCGAGATCGTGGACGACAACCAGGCCCAGCAGGCCATCGATTCCCTGAACGGCAAGGACTTCCTGGGCCGCAACCTCATCGTCAACGAAGCCCGCCCGCCCCGGGAACGGGGCTTCGGCGGGGGCGGGGGCGGCGGGGGTCGCGGCCGCGGAGGCGGGGGCGGCGGGGGACGCGGCGGCGGTGGCGGCGGCCGGCGGCGCTTCTAACGGCGCGGGCTCACGCCCAGCCGTTCCAGCTCTCGTCCCATCCGCCCGGTCAGCATCAGGTAAGCCATCTTATGGTCGGCCGCCAGCGACAGCAGCGGGTGGCGGAAGGTGGCCGGGCGGTTGCGCTCGACAACGAAGTGCGAGAACCACGCCAGGCCATAGGCCGCCACCGGAATCAGCCCGAGCAGCCACCAGGTGCGCGTCCACAGCCCCGCGGCCAGCAAGCCCACCCAGGCGAGCGTGGCCGCCAGGTGCAGCCCGCGCGTCGCCGGCCGGCTGTGCTCGGCCAGATAGTGGGGCCAGAACTCGGCGAAGGTCGGCTGGGGCGCGCCGTTCATCCTTAGTGCCGCGAGGCATTAGCACGCACCGCGCCTTCGGGTCAAGCCCTTGACAGCCCGCCCGCGCGCCGCTACCTTGAAGCAGTCGGGTTTTCCGCGGAGGGCAGCGAGTTCGCGTCCCGGCTCCTGGCGAGCCGGGAGAAGGAGTCCTGCATGATCGCACGAACCTCCGCTCGCGCCCTTCTCGGGCTTCCGCTGCTGCTCGGTCTGGGGGCGCTCCTGCTCGCCCAGAGCGGGCCCTCCACCATCGATCCCTCGGCCCGCGAGTTCCTGCTCGCCAAGCTCGCCCGCAAGCTGGAAAAGGTGAAGAAGAGGCCCCGGCCCTACGACCAGCCCGCCGAGGCCCAGGAGTTCTACGTCCTCAAGCGCGCCGCGCCCGGCGAAAAGGTCCTGCATCCGGAGAAATACCTGGAGGCGCTCGAGCACATGCGGCGGATGCCGCGCTACTCGACCGCCCGGGGAGAGTTCCTGCCGCCGCTGGCGGAGTCGAAAGACAGCGGCGGGCCCGGCGCTCTCGCGCTCGGGAGCTGGACGGCGCTCGGCCCCGGCAACATCGGCGGGCGCACCCGCGGCCTGGTGATTGACCCCGGCACGCCCAACACCATGTACGCCGCCGGGGTGTCGGGCGGCGTCTGGAAGACCACTGACGGCGGCGCCACCTGGGCCCCGCTCACCGACCTCATCGCCAACCTGGCCGTGAGCATCCTGGCCATGGACCCGAACAATTCCAGCATCCTCTACGCCGGCACCGGCGAAGGCGTGTTCAATGCCGACGCCGTGCGCGGCGCCGGCATCTTCAAGACCACCAACGGCGGGACCAACTGGACGCAGCTCGCCAACACCAACAACTCGAACTTCCATTACGTGATGGACATTGTGGTCAGCCACAACAACTCCAGCCGCGTCTACGCCGCCACCCGCACCGGCATCTGGCGGTCGGTCGACGGCGGGACGAACTGGACGAGCGTCCACTCGCCCGCCGCCGCCAACAGCCGTTGCCTCGACCTCGAGATCCGCCGCGACCAGGCCAACGACTACCTCTTCGCTTCCTGCGGCACTTTCGCCCAGGCCAGCGTCTACCGCAACGTTGACGCCGCCGGCGTCGGCACGTGGAATTCGGTGCTGACCGACGTGAACATGGGGCGCACCCACCTCGCCATCGCCCCTTCCACGCCCGCCACCATCTACGCCGTTTCGGCCAGCATCACCGGCGGGCCGGGGGGAAACTACCTGGACGGCCTCTACGCCGTCTGGCGCTCCACCTCCAACGGCGATTCCGCCACCTGGACCATTCAGGTGCAGAACACCAACGCCACCAAGCTCAACACCGTCTTGCTCACGAACACTGTCTATGCTTTCTTGACCGAGTGCAGCTTCGGCACCAGCGCGTTCTTCAACCAGGGCTGGTACGACAACGTCATCGCCGTCGACCCGGCTAATGCCGACATCGTCTGGGTGGGCGGGATCGATCTCTTCCGCTCGGATAACGCCGGTGTAAGCTGGGGGATGGCCTCGCACTGGTGGGCCAGCACCGCCAACAGCCACTTCGCCCACGCCGACCAGCACGCCGTTGTCTTCCACCCCGGCTACAACGGCAGCACCAACAAGATCATGTTTGTGGGCAATGACGGCGGCCTCTTCCGCACCAATGACGCCCGGGCCGCCACCGCCACGGGAGCCCTGGCGCCGTGCAGTACCTCGAACGGCAGCGTGGCCTGGACCGAGCTGAATAACACCTACGGCGTCACCCAGTTCTACTACGGCGTGCCCTACCCCTCCGGCACCACCTACTTCGGCGGCACGCAAGACAACGGCACCATCCGCGGCAGCGACGCCGGCGGCGCGGAAGCTTGGACGGAAATGCTCGGCGGCGACGGCGGCTACGTGGCCGTCGACCCCTCGAACACCAACATCCTCTACGCCGAAAACACGGACATCTCCATCCAGAAGTGCACGCTTGGACTGGCGTGCAACGATCAGACCGACTGGGTTGACGCCACCACCGGCATCACCGGCGACACCGGCCTTTTCATCACGCCCTTCATCATGGACCCGTCGAACTCCAGCCGGCTCTGGACGGGCGGCACGAAGATGTGGCGCACGAGCAACGCCGCTAGCAGTTGGAGCCAGGCCGGCGTCGCTTTTGCGCAAAACGTCAGCGCCATCGCCGTCGCGCCCACCGACTCCGACCGCGTCCTGGCGGGGCTGCGCACCGTGGGGACTATCCACCGCACCACCACCGGGACGACGAGCACCTCCTCCACCACCTGGTCCAGCGTTACTCCGCGTGCCGGCTATGTTTCCTGGCTGACCTTCGACCCGACCGACTCGAACATCGCCTACGCCACCTACTCCACCTTCGGCGGTGGCGCTCACGTCTGGATGAACACGAATGTTTTCGGCGGAGGCACTTGGACAGCGATTGACGGCACCCCGCCCAACAACATCCCTGACATCCCGGTGCACTCCCTCGTCGTCGACCCGTCGAACACCCAGCGGCTCTTCGTCGGCACCGACCTGGGGGTCTTCTCCACCACCGACGGCGGCGCGAACTGGGCGGTGGAAGACACCGGCTTCGCCCACGTGGTGGTGGAGGCGCTGGCCATCGAGGACGTGGGGGCGACGCCGAACGTCTTCGCCTTCACCCACGGCCGCGGCGCCTGGCGCGTAGGCTTGCCGCCCCCCGGGCCGACGCTCACCATTGATGACGTCACCGTGGCCGAGGGCAACGCCGGCACGGTGAACGCCGTCTTCACCGTCACCCTGAACCCTACCGCCGGCGGCGACGTCACCGTGGACTTCACCACCGCCAACAACACCGCCAGCGCCGGCTCCGACTACAACTTGAACTCCGGCCAGGTCACCATCACCACCGGCAACAGCACCCAGACCATCACCGTCCAGGTGCTCGGCGACACGCTGGGCGAGTCGAATGAAACCTTCTTCGTGAATCTCTCGAACGCCACCGGCGGCGGCGCCACCATCGGCGATTCCCAGGGCGTGGGCACCATCACCAACGACGACGCGCCCCCGGGCATCTTCACCGGCAAGGTGAAGAACGCCGCCAAGCAGGCCGTCGTCGGCGCCACCGTCGGCGCCTACCAGGTGGCTGTGCTCAAGTTCTCCACCACCAGCGACTCGGCCGGCGTCTATTCGCTGCCCGTCACCGCCGGCACCTACGACCTGGTGGCCTCGAAACCCGCCGACGGCTACCTCGACACCACCCGCGCCGGCATGGCCGTCTCCTCCGGCCAGACCTTGACCAGGGTCAAGTTCAAGCTCTACCGGCAGAGCTTCTTCCAGGGAACGGTCACGCAGAAAGGCACGACCACGCCCATCGACGGCGTGCTGATCGAGGCGATCCAGGGCAGCACCGTCGTCAACTCCACCACGACGGCGGTCGACGGCACCTACAGCTTGCCGATTACCCAGGGGACTTACACCCTGCGCGCCTCCAAGACCGGCTTCGTCACCAAGAGCAAGCTCGACCAAACCATCGGCGACAACACCACCAGGACCGGCGTCAACTTCCCCCTCAAGCCGACGCCGTAAGAGGACGCGCGTGGACCGGGCCCAGAAGCAGCACATGCTGGAGGAGCTGAAGCTGGAGCGCGAATTCGTCCGCCGGGGCGGCTACCACGCCTCGGTGCGCAACCCGCGCCGCGAGCCCACCCACCTGCGCGATTCGGTCACCTGCCTGAACGTCAACAAGAGCGAAGACCTCGAGCCCTGCGACCGCTGCTTCTGGTACGACCTGGTGCCGGAAGAGCGCCGCGACCGCGAGATGCCTTGCCGCCACATCCCCCTCGACGCCCAGGGGAATACCGTGGATTCGCTCGACGCCCGCGGCCGGCGCGAAGAGGCGGAAGAAAAACTGCTCGCCTGGCTCGACTCGACCATCGCCCGCCTGGAAAAAGAGCTCGCCCAGGCCTGACCTGCTCCGTTCCCGCGGCTCTTCCTCGGAAAGAAAGGTGGAGGTTACGGCGGAGGTTTCTTGAAGCCCTTCTGCCGGGCGGGAAAATCGCAGAGGTAGGGCGCCCGCGACGGGTCTTTGAAGAAGACCAGCTCGTCCACAGCGGCGTCGCGGCCGGCGGCAATGAGGTCGGCCGTCCAGTGCCGGGTGAAGTCGTTGTAGGTGAAGAGCACGGCCAGGCCGGCGCCGCCGCGCGTGAGCGTTTCTTTCTGCTCCCGCAGGGCGCGGGCGAGTTCCTCCAGGTCCGCGGCGCCCGAGAAGGTTTCCCGGGTGAAGTGCATCTTCACGCTGCCGCGCAGCTGGTCGCGTTCTTCTCGCGTAAACGGCCAGAAGTACTGGAAGAGCGACAGCAGCGGGACGCGCGTCGTGCACATTGCCAGCTCGGGCAGGCCGATCTGGAAGTAGTCGCCCGGAGAGCGACGCGGCGGGAAGCGGCGCGGCTTTTCCACGAGCGGCGCCGGCAGGGGATCTTTCGGCCCGTAGATGTGGATGCAGACGAGCTCTTCGCCGAACCAGTCCTTCCGTGGAGAGCCGACGAAACCCACGGCGGCCGCGGCGGATAGGCACCGCAATAGCTCGCGCCGGGTCAAGGCGGTCATGCGGCGTTCTTGGGGGCGGCCAGTTCGCGGCCCAGACGCAGCGCCTCGGCCGCTTGCGCGCGGCGGTCCTCGGAGAGGGTTGCGAGCGTCGCGTCCCAGGCTTCCGCCGGCAGCACCGGGTCGAGCGCGAGCCAGGCCGCCAGGCCGGCCAGGGCCGCCCCTGATGCAGTCGCGCGCCGGCGCAGGGGCGCGGCCAGCCGGCGTCCGCGCGCGCTGGCGGCAGCGGGGAAGAGCTCGAGCAAGCCGTCGTCGAGCACGACGAGCGTCTCCGCCCGGCAGCGCTCGAGCGTCCCGTTGGCCGCCAGCTCCTTCCAGCCGTCGGCGCTCGCGACGATGACCACGTCCGGACGTTCCATCCCCGTGTAGTCAATCGGCTGCGGGCTCAAGCAGATTTCCGCCAGCGAGAAGCCGGTGCCCTGCGTCACCGGGTTGTCGTTTTTCTGCGTGGCGTACAGCCCGGCGGCCAGCGCCGCCCGGCAGAGCAGGCCGGCGGCCGATTGCACGCGCTCCCCGGCGCTCCCGGCCACCACCACGCGCAGCTCGCGGTCGAGCGTAGCCCGCGCGGCCAGGGGGACGACTTCCGCGGCCGCAGCTTTCTTTTCGAGGGCGGCGCGCTGCTGCCGGTAGAGCTCGGAAAAAGTCGGCCGGGGAGCGTCGGCCACTTGTCGGCCCATCGTCAGTCCCTGGCGGGCGACGAGCTCCTTCAAGCCGCCGCCGGTCAGGCGATTCAGGCGGGCGCCGTAGGCGGGGCAAATCTCGACGATTTCCACCATGGCGAAGCCGGGGTGGGCGATGGCGTCGGCGATGACCTCGGCGAGGTCGGCGTCGGTGGCGTACTGCCGGGCGAGGAAGCCGGCGCGGGCGGCGGCGAGCAGTTGGACCAGGTCGAGCGGCGGCGTCCAGTTGCCCGCGGGTGTGGTCGAGGTCACGAAGCCTTCCGGGGTGAGCGCGGAGTGCTGCCCGCCGGTCATCCCGAAGAGGAAGTTGTTGTGGACAAGCACGGTGACGTCGACGTTGAGTTGCGCGGCGTGCACCAGATGCAGCAGGCCGATCATGGCTCCGCCGTCGCCGATCATCACCACCGGCTTCAGGCCCGCCGGTTCGAGCACCGCCTCGGCCAGGGCCATCCCGGTGGCAAAGGCGGTCGAGCGCCCGTGGGTGGTGTGCACGGTGTGGAGGAAGGGGAAGAGCGAGTCGGCCAGACCCACGCAGCCGATGTCGGTCGTGAGCACGACCGAGCGCGGCGCCAACTGCAGGCGCTCGAGCGCCTGGCTCAAGTGGCGCACCACCAGGGCGTGGCCGCAGCCGCGGCAGTAGGGCAGCGCTGCGTCCGGGGCCAGGTAGAGGCTCGACTTCTCCGCCATCACTTCTCCGCCGCGCGCACGGCGCGCGCGATTTCGGCCGGGCTGATGAGCCCGCCGATTTTGTTGACCCCGAGCACGCGCCGGTGGCCGAGACACGGCGCCAGCGCGGCGCGGTACTGCCCGGTCAGGTTCTCCTCGGCGACGATGACCGTGTCCACGCCGGCCAGCGCCCAGTCGAGCTCCCGCCGCGGGACGGGGAAGAGGGTGAGCGGCTGGAGGAAGGAGAGCCGGACGCCTTCGGCGCGCAGCGCCGCCACCGCCTGGCGCGCCGCTCGCGCGGTCACGCCATAGCTGATGAGCAACGCCGGCGCGCCGGGGTCGAGGTCGGGCCGCACCAGGGCCATCTCGTCGGCGTGGGCGGCGATTTTGCGCTCGAGGTGGCGCAGGACCTCGAGGACTTCGGGAGAGTTCTTGCGCAGGCGTCCCTGCTGGTCGTGGGCCGAACCGGTGACGGTGACCTTGACGTCGCCGCCCACCGGCGCGAAGGTGGGCACCTCGTCGGCACCGGCAAAACCGTAGGTGAGGAACGGCCGGTCGCCGGCGAAGCGCGGGCGAGTGGCCTCGACGGGCCGGGGCAGCGCTTCGTCTTCGACCACTTCGCTGGTCATCCCCACTTCCTTGTCGGAGAGCACGACCACCGGCGTGCGCAGCCGCTCGGCCCAGCGGAAGGCTTCCAGGGTGAGGGCGTAGCACTCGGCGGCGTTGCTCGGAGCGAAGACCGGCACGGTGTAGCCGCCGGAGGTCGAGAACTCCGCCAGCCAGACGTCGCCCTGGGCGCCTTGGGTGGCGCCGCCCGTGCTCGGGCCCAGGCGCTGGACCAGAGCCACCACCAGCGGGGTCTCCGTCATCAGCGCGTATTGCAGCGTCTCGATCATCAGCGCCCAGCCGGGGCCGGAGGTGGCGGTCATGGCCTTCAGCCCGCGCAGGCTCGCCCCCACGCAGTAGCAGAGCGAGGAGATCTCATCCGGCGCAGAGAGCGCCAGGCCGCCTTGCGGCGGCAGCTCGCGCATCATCACTTCGTAGATTTCCGAGGCGGGGGTGATGGGATAGCCGGCAAAAAAGCGGCAGCCGGCGGCCAGGGCCCCGGCGGCCACCATTTCATTCCCCGAACAAAGCCGGCGCGGCATGGGTTTGGTTGACGGCCTGCCTTCAGGCAGCCTTCTCCCGCTGATGCTGGCGGATGGTCTCTTGCAACATCTCGTGGAAAGCCTGGATGGGCGTGGCGGGCCGCACCACGTGGAAGGTCCCGTGGCCGAGCTCCTCCAGCATGTACTCCTCGCTCTCCGGCTCGACGAAGAGAAACACCGGTACGCGCACCGAGCGCTGGCAGATCTCCCGCAGCAGCCGGCACTCGGCGGTGTAGGCCGGCGCCGCCTCGCAGACCACCGCGTCCACCGAGGTGTTCTCCAGGCGCAGCCCGGCTTCGTAAGGATCGGCCGCGTATTGCAGCCGGTAGCCGAACGAGCGCTTCAATTCCTCCATCGCCCAGCGCAAAGCCGGGCCAGGGGCCACCACCATGATCGCGCGACTCTTTTCCAACATGAGCCACCTCCGCGGGCGGGCGAGGCCCCCGCGCCTCGCACACACCTCCCGCTGCGTTGGTGTGCACACGGCTTTCCCTTGCGGCAGGAGAGCAGCGGCTATATTGTCTTGATTCTAAAAGAATTAGAGTGAGCGGTCCGGGCCCCGGCGGCTGGCCCGCGAGATGGCCTGCGCGATTTCGGCCAACCGGGGCTTTTCACTCCCCGGCGCGGCTAGTGCCGTTCCAACTAACTGGAACATCTCAGCTAGAGTGCGAGGGTGCGCAGTGACTGGAAGTCCGGACGCAGGGAATTAGGCGGAAAAAGTTGGAACGGCACTAGCAGGCCAGGTCGTCGCGGGTGATTTCGAGGCTGTCGAGCGGCCCGAGCAGCGTGGCCCCGAGCAAATCCGGCCGGAAGAATTCTCGGGCGACGGCTTGGACATCGTCGGGGGTGACCGCATCCACCGCCGCCAGAATTTCGTCGGGGGTAAAGCTGCGCCCGAAGTAGATCTCTTCGCGGGCGAGCTTGGTCATGTGGGCGCCGGTGGACTCAAGCGAGAGCATCAGGTTGCCTTTCAAGTGCTCCTGGGCGCGGCGCAGGTCTTCGAGCGGCACCGGCTCCCGCTTGAAGCGGGTCAGCTCCACCAGGATGAGCCGCAGGGTCTGCCGGGCGGTCTCCGGGGCCGTGCCGGCGTAGACGGACAGGCAGCCGGTGTCGCGGTAGGCGCTGATGTCGGAGAAGATGGCGTAGGCCAGGCCCTCCTTCTCGCGCACGTTCTGGAAGAGGCGCGAGCTCATGCCTCCGCCCAGGATGCTGTTCATCACGCTGACGGCGAAGCGCTGCGGGTGCGGCAGCGGGTGCATGGGGACGCCGGCGCAGAGGTGCACCTGCTCGAGCTCGCGCTTGGTCCGCAGGCTGATGCGGGCGTGCGGCTGCGGGACCGGGTCCTGCCGCCCGTCCCGGTGGGGGGTGAGCCGGCTGAACTTCTCCGCCACCAGCCCCACCACGCGCTCATGCTCGAGCCGTCCGGCGGCGGTGATGAGCATCTGGTTCGGGGTGTACCAGCGGCGGAAGAACTCGAACAGCTGCTCCCGTCCGATGCCCGCCAGGCTCTCGCGCGTCCCCAGGATGGGCCGGCCGATGGCGTGGTCGAGCCAGAAGTTCTGCGAAAAGATTTCGTGGACCAAGTAGTCGGGGTTGTCCTCCTCCATGCTGATCTCTTCCAGGATGACGTTGCGCTCCTTCTCGACGTCGGGCTCGCGGAAAACGGGCGCGAGCGCCAGGTCGGAGAGCACCTCGAAGGCGCGGGGCAGGTGCTCGTCCATCACCTTGGCGTTGAAGCAGACCATTTCTTTGGCGGTGAAGGCGTCCATCTGCCCGCCCAGGGTGTCGATCTCGCGGGCGATGTCTTCGGCCGAGCGGCGCTCGGTGCCCTTGAAGACCATGTGCTCGATGAAGTGGCTGATGCCGGTGACCGGGGCCGGCTCGATGCGCGAGCCGCTCTTCACCCAGATGCCCACCGCCGCCGAGCGCACGTGCGGCATGGCCTCGGTGATGACGGTCAGGCCGTTCGGGAGCGCTTCTTTCCTGATCGTGTTGGGTTCGCCCATCCGCCTCGGGTCCTCGGAAAAACTTGTAGCACAACCGCGCCGGATTTGCACCCGCCGTTGCCCTCCCCTAGTGCCGTTCCAACTATCTGGAGCTAATTCGCCCGATTGAACAAGTCACGTTGGGCTGTTCTGGGCTACTGTGCTTTTTGGGCGAAGCGAGTTGGAACGGTACTAGAATGAAGGCTTGCGGGTTTCCTTCGAGGCTTCCCGCGTACCCATGCCCACCGAACTCCTCGGCCTGACGCTGGAGGAGCTGCGCCGCCTGGCGGGCGCGTGGGGCGAGCCCGCCTATCGCGGCCAGCAGCTCTTCCACGCCCTTTACGCCGAGCGCCGTTTCGCCTTCGCGCGCATGACGAATCTCTCCCGCTCCTTGCGCGAGCGCCTGGAGCGCGACGCCGGCATCACTCTGCCGGCCGTCCAGCAGCGGTACACGAGCGCCGACGGCACCGTGCGCTACCTGCTGCGGCTGGCTGACGGCCGCGCCATCGAAACCGTCTGGATGCCAGAGGCGCGCCGGCAGACGCTCTGCCTTTCGACCCAGGCCGGCTGCGCCGTGGACTGCCACTTCTGCGCCACCGCCCAGCTCGGCCTGCTGCGCAACCTGACGGCGGGGGAAATCGCCGGCCAGACGCTCGTTGTGCTGGCCGACCAGCCGCGGCAGCGGCCCACGACCAACATCGTCTTGATGGGCCAGGGCGAGCCGCTGCTTAACTACGAGGCCACGCTCAAAGCTGTCCAACTGTTCGCCGACCCGAAGGGGATGGCGATTCCGCTGCTGAAGATCACGCTCTCGACCTCCGGCATCGTCCCCGGCATCCGCCGCCTGGCTGCCGAAAAGCGCCGGCCGAAGCTTGCCGTCTCGCTCAACGCCACGACCGACGCGCAGCGCGACGCTCTCATGCCCATCAACTGCAAGTACCCGCTCGCAGAACTCTTCGACGCCTGCCGCCGCTACCCGTTGCGGGCGCGCGAGCGGCTGACTTTCGAGTACGTGCTGCTGGGCGGGGTGAACGACACGGCCGAGGACGCCCGCCGGCTGGTCAGGCTGACGCGCGGGCTGCGCGCGAAGGTGAACCTCATTCCTTGGAACGCCGTGGCCGCGCTGGCGTATCGCGCTCCGACCGACGACGCCGTCGAATCCTTCCAGCAGATTCTTCGCCGCGGCGGGCGGCTGGCCTTCATCCGCCGCTCGCGCGGGCAGGACGTGGCCGCCGCCTGCGGCCAACTGGCCTCGCTGGACACTTCGG
>Ga0209619_10001724_pt1 | contig 15972 bp, 10 predicted proteins | sample Rifsed16ft3_FD_184011 | JGI IMG/M metagenome (GOLD analysis project Ga0209619, IMG submission 184011) | Soil microbial communities from Rifle, Colorado, USA - sediment 16ft 3 (version 2) | ecosystem: Environmental > Terrestrial > Deep subsurface > Rock core/Sediment | place: Rifle, Colorado... | reverse complement strand
CGCCACGAGCCGGGATGACTCTTCCGCCAGGGAGCGGACGATCGAATGGAGGCTGAAGTCCAGCTTCATCTGCTCTCTCATCCTCGTGATCGACCGGAGAATCTCGGAATCGATCAGCAAGTCGTACTTCCCGGTGTAACTCCTGATGAGAGCGGAGATCATCTTCGCATAATCTCCGAGAAGCGTCATCGTCTCGGGGCCGAACGAATCCTCGCTGAGACAATCGACCACCAGCACCGCAACGGGATCCTCCGTCTTGACGGTATCGCGGGGATAGAAGACCGGGACAGCCGTAAACGAACGGACCGGCTCCGTCCCCTCATAGTATCCGATCATTTCGAACTGACTGGAGGTATTGACGTCGTTAATGATCCGCGGGTGACCGGTCAGGGCCACCTGGCTTATCAGATCCGTACCGATTTCACGCCTGCGATGCGTCGTAAACCGCTGGCTTTCCGTCACATAGCTGTCAAGAACCAGCTGGTGCTTTTCCCTGTTGACCCAGAAAAGCGCCACCGTGTGCCCGAATGTCGCTTCCTTGATTACCGTCAGGACCTTCCTGGCCAGATAACTGAACTCCGACTTTGGTCCCATGTCCTTCAGGAGCACGTCGTCCTGCACATCGACAAAGTCTGACAGCTTGAATTCGTACTCCATGCGCGGCATGGGAACGCTCGGCACTTCCGGAAATGACGGAACTGCAGGAGAGTCGGGCTCATGATAGGCCCTCCCCCTCAACTCATCCTGCTCAGCCGCATCCCTTTCGTTGTCGTCCATGTCGGATTCCTGTTCCTCTGGTGGGACGGTTTCAAGCGAGTCTTCCGATTCAAGATCAGGGAGACTTTTCAGCCGAATTGTCACAACAACGTAAGCGAGGGCCATGACACCGGCTGCCAGAGCGACAAATTTCCAGAGCGGTGCGGTGATAAACAGCCCCCCAAGAAACACGATGACGCCCGCCAACACAATCAATTCCTGCGTTAATGTTAGCCGATTGACCCAGGAACGCACTGTGTTTAACACGCGAGCGTCAGTCATTGAGGATTTTTTTCTGTTTGTACCCCACAAGTATAGCAAAATTTACCCATTTAGCGCCGAAAAGTCAAGGTAAAAAGCAGGAAGCAGCCGACAACTCCGCATCCTTGCGATGCTTGGGAGGTAAATCTGCTATGAGCTTGCAGCAGGAAGTTTTTTTAGCTACTTTTTCAAAAATGAAGCTGTGAACTCATCCCTCCGAGCTCCATGAAAGCAGTCATCATGGCCGGCGGCTTTGGAACACGCCTAAGGCCGCTCACCTGCAATATCCCGAAGCCAATGGTTCCCATGATCAACAAGCCGATGATGGCTCACATCATCGACCTGCTGAAGGGACACGGTATTACCGATATTGTCTCAACCCTCTTCTACCAGCCCGAGACGATCAGCGGATATTTTCAGGACGGACACGAGTATGGAGTTCAGATGCAGTATCGGAAGGCGGAAGCCGACCTCGGAACCGCCGGAAGCGTCAGCAACGCCCGCGACTTCCTTGATGAACGGTTCATCATCATCAGCGGCGACGTCCTCACGGATTTCGATCTCACGAAAGCCATCGCATTTCACAAAAAGAACAAGGCGAAGGCGACCATCCTCCTCACACGAGTTGCAAATCCTCTTCAATTCGGCGTTGTACTGGCGGGCGACGACGGCCGGGTGGTCCGCTTCCTGGAGAAACCCTCCTGGGGTGAAGTCTTCAGCGATACGATCAATACGGGGATCTACATCCTCGAACCGGAAGTCCTCGATTTGGTGCCCAAAGGAGAGGAATACGATTTCAGCAAGAACCTCTTCCCTGCCATGATGGAACAGGAGATGCCGCTCTTTGCGTATGTCGCGGAAGGCTACTGGCGGGACGTGGGGAACCTCCATGAATATCTGGAGGCTCACTTTGATATTCTACGGGGAGTTGTGCGGCTTCAAATTGACGGAACGCGGACCGACCAGGTCTATGTGGGGAATGGGAGCCGAATCGAAACGGACCAAAAAAATCTCCACGGAAGCGTGATTGTCGGAAACAGCTCGCGGATCCATCCCGGAGCCATTCTGGCCAACACAGTGGTGGGCGATAATTGCGAGATCCTCCCCGGGGCCGTTATCAGCAATTCCGTGATCTGGAGCGGGACCCAGATCGGGTCCCGTGCAGAGATGTCGTTCGACGTGATCGGAAAGAAGTGCATCATAGGCGACGAGACGGTCATTGCGGAAAACGTTTTCATGAGCGACCAGTGCGTTATCGGGAAGCGCGCCTCCATTCTTGCGAACGTCAAACTGTGGCCCGAAAAAGTGGTGGAAGAAGGGGCAACCGTCACCCGAAGTCTTGTATGGGAAGATCAATGGTTGCGGGAATTGTTCACCAACTCCACAGTGACAGGCATTTCGAACATTGAGATCAACCCCGAATTTGCCGCAAAGCTCGGCGCGGCTTTCGGCGCGTATCTGGGCGCCGGTACCACGGTCGCCTGCAGCCGGGATTCGGATACCGTGTCGCGAATGATCAACAGGGCCATGATGTGCGGGCTCATGTCGGCGGGGGTACAGTGCAGCGACCTCCGGGCAACATCGATCCCTATCGTCAGGCATGAACTGTATTCCGGGAAGGAAAAGGGCGGTTTCCACGTTCGAAAATCGCCGTTCGACAAGAATTTCACCGACATTATCTTTTTCGACAGAGAGGGGAAGGATCTCCCGGCCAACAAAGCAAAGGCGGTCGAGCGCTTCTTCTTCGGCGAGGATTTTCCCCGTACTCCCTATGACGCGGTCGGCGGCATCGTATTCCCCGAGCGTACCACCGAGAGTTACATCGACCGTTTCCTGGCCACAACGAGGATCGATGCCATCAGAGAGGCGGGGCTGAAGCTCGTTGTGGACTATTCCAACGGCATTGCATCGACGATCTTCCCCAACATTCTGGGAAACCTCAATGTGCAGGTTGTCTCCCTGAATGCCTATCTTGACAGCAAGAAGCTTACGCGGGGAAAAGAGCAATTCGAGCAATCGTTGAGCGACCTTGGGTACGTCGTCACATCGTTGCGGTACGACGTGGGATTTATGCTCGATGCCGGAGCGGAAAAGGTCTTCTGTGTGGATGAGAACGGGAACTACATCGACAGCGACCGGCTTCTCACCCTCGTGGCAAAGCTGGCCCTTCTCGCGAACCCTTCCCTCAAGACGATAGCAGTCCCGGTCTCTGCAACGGGGGAGATCGATCAGATCGCGGCGGAGCACGGGGCAACCGTAATACGGACGCGCGACAGCCACCTGGCGCTGATGGAGGCCGCGAGCAATAAAACCGTCCAGTTTGTCGGGGGTACCAAGGGGGGGTTCATCTTTAACGAATTCCTTTTTGCGTCCGACGGGATGTACTCCCTGGCGAAGATCCTCGAGTTCATGGCCGTTACGCGAAAGCGGATCGGCGACATCGATCGCGAGACTCCCCGCTTGCATTTTGTCAAAAAAAATGTTCCTTGTTCGTGGCACGTGAAAGGACGCGTTATGCGCAGGCTCATCAAGGATTCCGAAGCGACCCCGCGTGAGCTCGTGGAAGGCGTGAAGCTGTTCCCGAACAAGACCAGGCACTTGACGTCAGTCTTTCTCAACCCTGACCGCGCGCGGCCGATTTTCCATATTAACACGGAATCGGAAGATCTTGAGATCGCCCAGCGCCTTTCAAAGGAGTACGAGTCCAAGATCGTTCACTGGATAACGGAAGAATAGGCGCGGAACAAGGTACTATCGGAGAGCCGAATGAAGATTACTGATATTCTCACCGAACAGTTTGTTCGGACCAACCTTCCGGGATCGACAAAAGAAGAGGTCCTCAACTCGATGATCGAAATTGCGTCGGCGTCCGATCGGGTGACGGACAAGGAAAAAGTGCGGACGGCAATTCTCGAGCGCGAGAAGATCATGTCGACCGGCGTCGGATCCGGTTTCGCCATTCCTCACGGGAAGACAGACGCGGTCAACGACATTGTGGGCGCCTTCGCCGTTACCTCCCAGCCGATCGATTACAAATCCCTCGACGAACAGCCGGTCCGAATCATTTTCCTCCTTGTGGGAAGGGACAACATGGTGGGGCCGCACATCAAGCTGCTGAGCAGAATCTCGCGGCTCATGAACAAGGAAGATTTCCGGAACAAGCTTCTCGCAGCGGCATCTCCCGCGCAGGTCCTCGATCTCTTCAAGCAGGAAGAGGCAAGCTATTTTGAAGCGTAGAACCCTCTCCCCCACGCCGTCCACCTTTCCTCACCAAACGGACCTCCCGTGAAATTCCGATCCATCAAAGGGACCAAAGATATACTTCCGGGCGAAGTCGAAACGTGGCAACACGTCGAATCGACGATACGCCGGGTCATGGGGCTTTATAGCTACCATGAAATCCGAACACCGGTCTTCGAGACGACCGCGCTTTTTTCGAGAAGCATCGGGGAACTCACGGATATCGTCACCAAAGAGATGTACACGTTCAAGGATCGCAGCGACGAATCCATAACCCTCCGGCCCGAGGGGACCGCTTCGGCGCTTCGCGCGTATATCCAGAACAATCTTGGCGAGCTGAACCCCCTGACGAAGCTGTACTACCTTGGGCCAATGTTCCGCCAGGAACGCCCCCAAGCCGGCCGGTTGCGACAGTTTCACCAGTTTGGAGCCGAGGCTCTCGGTTCACAGTCGCCGTATCTCGACGTTGAGATGATGCTGCTTGCAGGGGAGATTCTCAAATCAACAGGAGTCAAAGCGTTTGATCTGAAAGTAAATTCGGTGGGATGCCAGAACTGCAGGCCTGCCTACAAGAAATTGCTGACGGCAGAATTGAAGAAGAGAGAGACAAAACTCTCGCCCGAAAGCAAGGAACGGATCGAGAAGAATCCTCTGAGAGTTCTTGATTCGAAAAACGAAGAAGATATCAAACACACGGCACACGTGCCGTTGATGAAGGATCATTTGTGTAAGGAATGTGCCGATCATTTCGCAGCCGTTCAGTCCCTTCTCCACTCGCTTGGTAGTAAGTATGGAATAGACGGACGCCTCGTCAGGGGGTTGGATTACTACACAAAGACGGCCTTCGAGATCACCAGCGGGTCGCTCGGTTCGCAGGACGCAATCGTCGGGGGCGGGAGATATGACCTTCTGACTGAAGAATTGGGCGGCAAACCGACGCCGGGCGTGGGATTTGCAGCGGGGATCGAGCGGCTCATTATGGCTCTCGAGAAGAGCGCCCATCCTCAACCTGCCGGGCCGAAGTTGTTTCTTGTCGGGCTCGACGATACCTCCCGGGCGTGGGCATTCCTCAAGGCGTGCGAGCTGAGGAATCAGGGGATTGCCGTCGAAACCGACTACCTGGGCCGGAGCATCAAGGCACAGATGCGCGAAGCGAACCGCCAGAACGCCGACTACGTCATCGTTATGGGCGAACAGGAGCTCCAAACGAAGTCGGTCAACCTCAAAGAGATGAAGACCGGATCTGAAAAGAAGATTCGGATTGAAGAGATCGACTCCTTCCTCCGATAACCCGTGCCCCGAAAGCGAAAAAAACCGGAGCCCGAATATCGCCTTCGGGTTTTTCATTATCGCCGCGAAACGGGGAAGAAATCGATCGCACTCGTTGTCGAAACACTGAAGGAATTTGTGAGTTTCAGATACGAAGTGTTGTTGGAGGATAAGAGAGCTGACAACGAGATCCATGTGAGGATTCTCGGACTTCACGCGCCGGTATCGATCATGCCGGGAACGGGTCCTGCCCGCGGAATCCGATTCTACGATTCTCTCTCGGGCACGATCGGCATTCACATCAAGAAATTTGACGGCGAGATGAACGAATTTGCCGTCGCGATCGGCCGGACTGCGGTCTCGCTCGTCAGGTCGCCGCGAGACCCGTTCATTCTCTTTTCACTGGAACCTGTCACACTTGAAGCCTGACTATGTGTCCGATACTCTTTAAGGTTGGTCCGTTCACGGTTTACAGCTATGGGCTCATGCTTGCCACGGGATTCATTGTGGCCAGCATGTTGATGACCAGGGAATACAAGCGAAGGCGGCTCGACCCCAACCTGGCCGGAACTATCACGTTGATTGCCCTTGTAGCCGGTGTTGCAGGATCCAAGCTCCTTTATCTTTTGGAACACTGGAGTCATTTCGTCGCCGATCCTGCAGGAATGGCCTTTTCACCCGGCGGCCTCTCCTTCTTTGGAGGTTTCTTCCTCGCAACCGCCTCTATCTACCTCTATGCGCGCTCAAAGAAGATCAGTTTTCTCACGATAGCCGACGGAACCTCTCCCGGATTGATGCTCGGCTACGGGATAGCCAGACTTGGCTGTCATTTTGCAGGCGATGGCGATTACGGCTTCCCCACGAGTCTTCCGTGGGGGACAAATTACTCGGGCGGTACGTTTCCTCCTTCCGAAGCATTCAGAAACTTTCCCGAAATCACGAGTCAGTTTCCCGGCGGCATTGTACCGGACAACACACTGTGCCATCCCACCCCTGTATACGAACTTCTCATCTGTGCTTTGTTCTTCGGCCTGCTGTGGCGATACAGAACCAGCATCGTTGAAAACGGAAAATTATTCATGCTCTATCTGATGCTTGCCGGAGTCGAGCGGTTCTCTGTGGAGTTTCTGCGGATCAATCCCAGAGTGTTTCTCGGCCTTTCCGAGTATCAACTTGTGGCAGCCGGGGTTGCTCTGGTCGGTGTGGTCGGATGGTTCATGATGGGAAAAAAGACGGCAGCACAATCATGAACGCACTCGGGCTTTTCTCGAAGGACGATTGCGCCCTTTGCGATGAGGCCAAAGAGTTGATACACCGCGTCAACAACGATTTCCATTTTACCGTCACAGAGACAAAGCTCAAACCAGGCGATCCCGATTTTCCGAAGTACGAGAAGAAATTTCCTGTCCTGGTTGCGTCAAACGGGAAACAGATTTTCGGAAAAATGACGGAAGAACAGGTTCGCACTCTCCTCTTCTCCCTATCTCCTCCGCCCCTCATCTACTACGCAGCCAAGTTCCTCGAAGCCCTCGCAATCGTCGGCGTCTTTTTCGGATTCATGTACGGACTCATGGGAAACATGTGGCTGGATCTCTATTTCTTTCTTGGCGGCATCGCGATCTTCCTGGTCGGATGGGGCCTTGAGAAATGGGAAATTAGGTCGAGGAAACCGAAGGTGCAATCGTGACCAGCACCGTCATAGGGCGACAGCCGGTATTGGAAGCGATCAAGTCGGACCGCGCCGTCGAGAAGATCTTGCTGCAATATGGCACACACGGAGAGATCATCGATCGGATCAGGCGGATGGCAAAGCAGCGGTCGATCCCCGTCGTGGAAGTTGACCGGGAGCGGTTCAAGGAGATTTCGGCTGATCCGTCGGCACAGGGAGTGGCGGCGGTATTCGGGACGACCAACTACGAAGATGTAGAGACGATCCTCAAGGTTGCCTCTGAAAGGAACGAACCGCCATTCGTGCTCATACTTGACGAAATCGAAGACCCGCACAACATGGGGGCGTTGATAAGAACTGCGGAATGCGCAGGAGTTCACGGCGTCGTCATCCCGCGGCACCACAGTGCCACGGTCAATGAAACTGTGATCAAGGCCTCTGCCGGAGCAACACTTCATCTCCCGATCGCAAAAGTGGCAAACATTGCAATGACGATCGATGAGTTGAAAGAGTCGGGATTATGGATTGTCGGAACGGCTTCAGATGGCGACAAGACTCTCTACGAGGTCGACTTCAAAGGGCCGATAGCGGTGGTCATCGGAAATGAGGGGAAAGGAATTCGCAGGCTGGTAAGGGAGAAATGCGATTTTCTGGCAAAAATTCCGCTTTACGGTAAGCTCGACTCTTTGAACGCATCGGTGGCGGGTGCTCTTGTGATGTTTGAAGCTGCGCGGGTGAGGCACGCGAAAGGATGATAGGGAGCGACGCCATCGGTTAGAAACCCTGCCTGCGTGCCGACCGTTTCACTTGCGTCGAAGCTTGTAGCATTCACTTCGGCAGGCAGGCGTTTCAACGGATGGCGGAGAGAGGCATTCAGTAGGTCGCCGTTCCACGGCGATGCGCGTAAATGTCGGCGCAAACACCGACCTACCAAAAGAGACACGCGGTTCTTAGGAACCATTCGCACTTCCCCCTTTGCTGCTCATCCCAAACTCATTGCCATCATTCAAGGAATGAAGTACCTTTCAAGGGGTAAGACAACTCCCTAACAAGGGGAGGCTTTCTTGGGGAGTGCAAACGAAGGAGGCTGTGCCGCCGTGACGACCGGCCGCACATCGAAGGTTGCACAGGTAAGAGTGTACTGTAAACTCGCTCAATCCGTGATCTGCAGTTGATCATGCACGGGCTCTGCGGTCGCCCTCTGCGAATCGATGAGGACAACCCGACGCCCGCGGCGCCGCGCGAATCTTGACGCCCAGCCGGCTCACATCGTGGGGCTTCTTTGTCGGCAAGCGTCCAAGTGGCATCGGGACTTCGAAAGGACCACACCATGAAGACCCTGCTACGCATTGCCTTTTGTTCTCTCCTTGTTTCATCTCTCCACGCGCAAGTTTACCACTACGCCTCGCTCTGGGTCCAGGACCCTCAAACATCCCGGATGGACGGGGGAACCCTCGAGGACGCGACTCTGGTTGCCGATCCGCACGGAAGCTACTCGGTCAACGATCTCTACCTGACCTTCTCCGCCCGCGGAACCTCATTCCTCCCGAATGACACTGTTGAAGTGCAGCTAAGGTTTGACCTCCCTGCAGGATCCTCAATCACCGACCTCTGGTTGTGGTTCGGAACCGACACGCTCCGTGCCATCATGGCCGACAGGTCCGTAGCACGTGCCACCTATGAGAACATCGTCAAAAGAGTGCGGCGCGATCCGGCACTTCTGACGAAGGAATACGGGGACACGTACTCACTGCTCATTTTTCCTCTGCGCTGCGATGAAACAAGAAAAGTGAAGATCCGGTACATGGCCCCGCTCGCCGGGACTGCCGACGGAGCGACCATGGAATTGCCTGTCTGGATCCTCCATGCATCCAAGAACCAGCTGGCGGAGTTCCCTGTCGTCGTTCACAGAGGCACGCTCTGGACCAATCCCGGCATCGTCGAGATAAGCAACATCACATTCAGCCGCCTCTTCGATTCTTCCTACGATCAGGCCGAAATTCCAGGCAACAGTTTTTCCACCCTGGGTAACCTCTCGCTCCGGCTGAGCGGCCCCTGGCTGAACGGAACTCTGTTCGTCGAGCGGTTTCACGACGGGACGGGGGGGGCATACCGCATTTCGATGAATCCGGCGAAATTGCTCTCGCTCCCCCTCCATCGGAACATTCTGTTCCTCATCGATTTCGATTCCACGACGGTATATGCATCCCGGGCTTCGCGGCTCCTGAGGATCACCGAGTTGAAGGGGGCCCTCATGGCAAACCGGATGGAACAGGATTCCTTTGCCGTCATCTTCTCCGCAAAGAATCAGCCGCACAGGATTTCATCCTCCTGGCTGAAATTGGATTCGGCAAACATCCACTCTTTTCTCGGAGCCTCCTTCGATCCCTGGACGGTTCTCGACACCGTTGATCTTCCCGGGCTTCTCTTCGACGGCATTCGGTTCCTGAAGGAAAACGGAAATAACGGGCACATTGTCCTTTTTGCTTCTTCAACCGGGCTGAGAGATTTCGTTAAAGCGAACACACTTCTGGATTCCCTTGCAAGGACCATGAATTCCGCGACGGAAGTCCACATCGTCGACGACAATTATTATCATTATGGTTACAATGCGGGGGGAAAATACTATTACGGCAACGGGTACTTCTATAGCCAGCTTGCCGGCCAAACGAGAGGTTCGTTCACCTTCTGCGGATACCAGGCGGAGGGTGCTCTTTCTTCGAAGATCCGTGATCTGAGGGGGAGGTTCGAATTCTTTGACCTTGTCGCTTCTCCCGCTTCAGGTTTTTCATTCGCGCATGTTAATTCCGGATTCGAATCGGGGACCTTCTCCGTCCTGCGTTCCATTACCTCAACCGGCCTCTACCAGGGCGATTTCCCGCTGCGGGTCGATTTCGGAGGGATGTATCGGGGTCAATTCTATTTTCAGCAGAACGATATTGAGAATTCCTCGGCGTATCAGTCTGACAGCACCCTGAAAACCACATGGGCCGGGTCGTTGATTTCGACGTATCCCGAATACGGCGGGGATGATGACACCAGGCGAATGGTCGCGGCGTTGAGCGTGGAACATCGGGTCCTCTCGTATCTCACGGCGTTTATTGCGCTCGAACCGGGCCAGGAGCTGTGCGACACCTGCGTTGGTCCCGTTGATTGGAGAGGATGGGGAGACATTATTATCGGCGCTGCGGAAGAGACCACGGTACCGACTTCATACAAGGTCCTCCAGGCGTATCCGAATCCGTTCAATCCCACGACCACAATACGCGTCCAACTCCCCCGGGGTGCAAAGCCGGATCAATCATCGCTGGTCATTTACGATATTCTTGGACAGGAGGTCCGGAAATTCGACGTCACCCGGCTTTCGGATAGAGAGTCGTTTGAGTTTGTTTGGGACTCAAGGACAGACGACGGAAGGCCTGCGGCCTCAGGGATCTATTTCGTTGTGCTGACGACTCCGCAAGGAAGAACATCGCTGAAGCTTGTGTTGCTGAAGTGAAAGGTGTAGAGGAAAATGTAAAAAAGGTGGCAACATTCATGAGATCCAGTTTGAGGATCACGCTGTCGGGATTTATTTTCCCGGCCTTTTTCGCCGTCGCCCAAAACAACGGTCCGATATCCCTGGTCAGCCGTTTGCCCGAAGGGCCTTGCCATGCAGTTTTCGTGAAAGACATGCTTGCATACGTTGGAAACGGGAGCGCGTTGGATGTCGTCGACGTTTCCGATCCATCCAACCCGACGAGAGTAGGCCGTGCGTTGCTGCCCGGTGTCGCAGAAGAAGTCATTGTGGATGGGAACCATGTTTACATTGCCGGCACAAGACCAGGCCTTACCATTCTCGAGGTTTCGGCGTCAGGTGCTCCCGTGCTCGTTGCTTCTGTCGACCTCTGCGACGCATGGGCAATTGAATTGGCAGATAGCCTGATGTTTGTCGCTCACAGTGATCTGGTCACCATTCTCGATGTCTCGAGCCCCTCTTCACCGCAGGTAGTCTCGGCCATTACTCTTGGGGGAAACGACGTCTGGGATGTCGCCGTTCGTGGCGACACATTGTTTATTGCTGCACCGCAGGCGGGAATTTATGTTTATGATGTCCATGAACCCTCTCAGCCCGCGTTCATCAAACAGTTTTTCCTCAACGATGGGTTCAAACCTCGCTCGCTGACCTGGTGCGGACCGTACCTGTATGTAACAAGTTCTCCCCCCGGTATGATGGAGTACGGCAAGATGCACATTTTGGAGATCATCGGACCGGACAGCCTGCATGAGGTCAGCAGCGTCACCTTCCAGGGGGATTGGGGTTCGAGCGGCCGTAACGTCTTCGTGAACGGATCCATTGCTTATGGTTCCTATGCTTCAGATGTAGGTAACGGTGTCTATATCATTGACATCAGTTCTGCCGAAGCGCCAAAACTGATTTATAACCTCGGGGGAAACGATCCAATGAGCATTTTCGTTGCCGGCTCAACTCTTTTCCTTGCTGGTAATGAGGCGGGAATGAAGGTCTATGATGTTTCTGTTCCCACTCCTCCCCAACTTCTGGCGACCTATTACACCTCGGCGAAGACTCTTGACATTGCGTTGTCCGGCTCCTGGGCCTATGTCTCCTCAGGTGGAATCAAGTCAGTTGACCTTTCCCATCCGCAGAATCCCGTTGTTCACGGTCCCTTTGCTTTCTCCGCCGGCCCCATAGAAACTCATGGTTCTTACACGTTCGTCAAGAGTTACAGTTGCATTGATATCTTCGATGCATCATCGGGGGACACCCTGACCAAAATTGGGAGCCTTTGCCATGTTGACGTCACCGGCTTCGAGGTGTATGAAAACCTGCTCTATGTGATGGGCAGAGACGGCATGCTGCACATTGCGGATATATTAAGTTCAGGCCTCCCCAGTTGGTTGGGGTCCACGAAAGCGGGCGGCACGCTCTATGATGTCTCTGTGATGGGGTCCCATGCCTACGTGGCTCTCGCCCGAAGCGGTGTGAGCATTATTGACGTGAGTGATCCAACGGTCCCTATCCTCGTATCGACCTTCGCAATTCCAGGGGTCGCTCTCGGAATTGACACATTCGAGGACAGGGCTTATGTCGCATTGAGAGATTCCGGCCTCGCAATTCTTGACCTATCCAATCCCAGTTCTCCGTCAGTCATCTCGACAATCCCGATCAGCCGGTACAATTCCGCAGTGACTGTTGCATTTCCATTTGCCTACGTCGCAACGCTCACGGGTGTTACCGTGATTGACGTTTCGAATGCAGCGTCTCCACAGATTGTTGATTCCGTGCAGACCGCAGACCTTCCGCGGGCGGTAGCGGTATCAGGAATATACTTCTACGTCGCCGACTACAGAGGGGGGTTGTTCGTTTTTGCCAATGACCTTCTTAACAGCGTTCAAACGCCGCGCCCGGATGTTCCCTCGGAATTTCGGCTGAGTCAAAATTTTCCCAATCCTTTCAATTCCAGGACGAGGATCACCTATGACCTTCCCCGAGCCGGCGATGTTGTCGTGACAATTCACTCACTCGCAGGCGAATTGCTGGAGACGGTTTTCAAGGGGCATCAAGCATCCGGCACCCGATCCGTCGAGTGGGAGCCTTCGGGCTTGAGCTCAGGAGTATACTTCTATAGCGTAGAATTCAACGGAAATTCGGTCACGAGGGGGTGCGTGCTGTTGAAATGATTCTGCGCGGCTATTGTCCGTCTCCTTGTGTTGGTTTTTTTTGCCAAATTGTTAGACCTTTCCAACCGGGGAAAAACTATCTGATGGAACATCGTCGGGACACCTAAGATCTCGCCTCCGGGCTGTACTTCGCACATCTGACGTCAGGACAAACGGTGATGACACTGAGAATGGTTCTACTACGTTGAGACCCTTGAATCGTCACCTGAGTTTTTTTGTTCTGGTTCTCTTCCTTCTTGCGTCCATTTCCTGCGACCAATCGTTTGATCCGCGAGTCGCCTCAGAACCTCTTCCAATCATCTATTCAGTACTGGCAACCGATAGGTCGCAACAGTTTGTACGGATCTACACACAATACGATTCTTCGGCTTTCGTTCCCGGATCTGAGGCAATTGAAATCCCAATCACCGACGCGCTTGTTACCTTGAACGACGGGGCGAATACCATAGTCTTGTCTGATACTCTCCTTACAAGACCCCCGGATCCACGATATCAAACTCCCATTCATGCTTACGTGGCGAGCGGCCTGGCGCCTGAGTTTGGAGGCCGATACACACTGCAGGTGCAGTCAAGCACTGTTGGCTTTGCAACGTCTGTGGTCACCATTCCCGAACACCCAATCATGTATCTCACCAACGACCAGATCCTGGATTACCCACACGACCATAAGTCAGAAGAGAGGGCAACGGTTTTGGTGTATTTGCAGCCGGGCGCGAAGGCATATATCTTGAGGCTGATTGTCCGTTATGAAATATTAGGACAGAACGGATGGGAGCAACAGAGGCACGAAATTCCAGTTTCGTTCTATCACATACCACGCAAATACGAAGAAGCCATCTACGGCCAGCTCACGAGACTCACTGTGGCCGCCTCGATTCTTCAATCTTACTCAAATGAAGCGTATCGAATGGTTCTGAGTGACGTAGCAACCCAGACAAACCCAAGCAAACTCGTCTTCCACTCAGTGGTGCTTCAGTTTGTTCAATTCGACGAACATCTTTACAACTACTATAGCATCGCCAGCGGATTTCAGGATCGGTACTCTCTTCGTCTCGATCATGCGACTTACTCCAATATTTCGGGAGGAACGGGACTCTTTGGGGCCTATGCAGTTGATTCGCTCGAACATGCTCTTCCGTACGATTTCGTTTACAACAGACGCTGAGCTGTGCGCAAATCACAATGAGCTTCAGGCAAGGTTCTTCCCTTATTATCAGATGCATTTTCTTGAGTGCACTACTTGCGCCTCCGAGCTTTGCGCAAACATCTTCAATCCACGGCATCGTCTCCGACAGCCTTACGGGCGAGCGGATTCCGTATGCCAACGTCATGCTCGTTGGCCTCAATAGAGGCACAGCGGCAAACGCGGAAGGCTTCTTCCTCATCCCCAATCTGAATCCGGGAACATATGAGCTCTCCGTTAGCTCTGTGGGCTACCGGAAAAAGGTTGAGACCCTTGTCGTCCCAGCGGACAAAAGCCTTGAGGTGAATGTGAGACTGGTTTCCCAGGCAATCGAGACGGAAGAGGTTGTGATCAGCGGAACGAGAAAGGGGCGGCTCGCGGAAATTGCCACAAGCATCCATGTGATGAGCCCGAAGGAGATCAAGCTCACCCCCGTAACGGCGCAGGAGGATCTCTTCTATTCCCTGCAAATGCTTCCGGGTTTCGTTTCGACCAGCGATGTGAGCTCACGGTTCTTCGTCCGGGGCGGCGCGGGAGACCAGAACCTCGTTCTGTTGGACGGAATGAAGATCTACAGTCCGTTTCACGCGTTGGGAGTCTTCAGCGTTTTCGATCCCGATATCATTAAGTCGGTGGAAGTCTATACGGGCGCATTTCCTGCCGAATTCGGAGGCCGGCTTTCGTCCGTCGTCAACATTTACTCAAAAGAGCCGCGGCTCGACCGATACTCCGCCAGGGCACACGTCAATTCCCTCTCCTCGAAATTCGCTCTTCAAGGTCCCCTCACCGGCGGTATCTCCTGGATGGCCAACGGGAGAAAGTCCCTCTTTGCCAATACCTTCAAGAAAATCGTCCGGGATGATGTACCCCTCTCATTCTATGATGTCTACATGAAAGGAACGGCACAGCCGGGAGGAAACACAAAGATCGATGTGGCGTTTCTTTCCACGTTCGATCAGCTTCAATATGCAAATCCATTGAATCCCGATTACCTCTGGAAGGGGAATGCCTTTTCGGCCTCCCTCTCGGACCTTCTCGGAAAGACCGTCTTCATCAACGTGACAGCGTACTATTCCTCGTTCGGAGCCGAACGCAAGAGCGAGGAGTTCCTCAATCAGCCTCCGACCTCAACAAGTATCAAGGATAACGGCCTGCGGGTCAACGCAACGGCCTACGTCGCTACCGACGATATGATCCAGTTTGGATTTGAACTCAGTTTCCCCACGCTCGAATACCAGCTGGTCAATACCATCGGAGTGCCGTTGACATTGAAGGAGACGCTTCCCACCACATCGCTTTGGGCGGGGTATCAGGGAAAAGAGGGTGATTTTCAGTATACCGTGGGATTCCACAGCGAGCTGACGGATCTCTACTATCGCGGTGGGTTGGACGGCGTCATTCAGCCCAGGATAAGTCTGAGCTACCTCTACGCGGGGAATTGGAGGCTCAAAGCGTCGTACGGAAGAGTTCGCCAAACGGTTATGACCGTCAGCAACGAGGATGATGTGATTCCTGCATTTGAAGGATGGATTGTGATTCCCGCCAGACAGCCTGCACAGACGGCTGATCATTACGTCATGGGGCTTGAGGGATTCCTTTCAGAAAATCTTTCCCTCACGCTTGAGGCCTACTACAAACATTTCGGCAAGCTTCTTGCGTATAACCGCGGCAAGATCGACGCCTGGGATCCCGACTACATTGCAGGGACTGGAAAATCGTATGGCGCAGAGGCACTCCTCAGGGCGAAGTGGAAGTTCATCGATCTCTACGGCGCATACACACTTAGCTGGGCGAAGCTCAACAACGGAGGGCTTACGTATTACCCGAGATACGATCGGAGACATCATCTGAACGGACTCGTTTCGATGCAGCCGATCGACAATCTGGACATTTCGTTGAGGTGGGAGTATGG
>Ga0209619_10001723_pt1 | contig 15979 bp, 19 predicted proteins | sample Rifsed16ft3_FD_184011 | JGI IMG/M metagenome (GOLD analysis project Ga0209619, IMG submission 184011) | Soil microbial communities from Rifle, Colorado, USA - sediment 16ft 3 (version 2) | ecosystem: Environmental > Terrestrial > Deep subsurface > Rock core/Sediment | place: Rifle, Colorado... | reverse complement strand
CTCGACGCTCGCCGGCGAAGCCCGTCGGGGCAGCCTCGACTTCGTGGCCGCGGCCCCCTTCGGGAAGCGGCGGATCGCGCTCGAGAAGCTCACCGCGCACCTGACGATGATGGGGCTCTCGATGGCGATCCTCGCGGTCGCGGCGTGGGGGGCCGCCGAGGTCTTCGGCGACGCCGCCCTGGGCGACGCGATCCCGCCCGAGGCCGCCATCGGCTTCGCGCTGTGGGTCGGCCTGCTGGCGCTGTTCCACGGCGGCCTCGCGTTCGCCCTGGCGCCGCTGCTCGGCCGGGCCGGCGCCGCGGGCGTCGCCGGTGCCGCGCTGCTCGTGGGCTGGGTGTCCAATGGCTACGCCGCGCTCGACGTCATCGCCACATTCAGCCCCTTCCACTGGACGGCGGGCCAGGCCGCCATCGTCGGCGTGTACGACTGGCCCTCGCTCGTCCTCACCGCGGTCGTCGCAGCCGTCCTGCTGGCGCTCGGGGTCGAGCTGTTCGCCCGCCGGGACCTCGGCGTGACGCTCGGACTGTCCGCCCCGGGTCTCCCGGCCGCGCTGCTCGGCGTCGGTGGCCCCGTGGGCCGCGCCTTCGGCGACCAGATCCCGCGTGCGCTGGCCTGGGGCATCGGGCTTGGGCTGTTCGGGCTCATGCTCGCGTCCCTGGTCGGGGCGCTGACCAGCCAGATCGCCAGTCAGCCCCAGTTCATGGACCTCTTCCGGTCCCTGTTCCCGGGCTACGACATCACGACTGCCGGCGGCTTCCTCCAGCTGTACGCCCAGATGCTGTTCATCGTCGCCGGGTACGCCGGAGCGACGTTCGTCGCCAAGTGGGCCTCCGACGAGGGTGACGGGCGCCTCGAGATGCTCCTGGCGACGCCGCTCGCCCGCGCTCGCTGGGTGATCGCCGGCGGGCTGAGCGCCTTCGGTGCGGTCGTCATCACGACCGTCCTGCTCGCGATCGGGATCGGGGTCGGTGCCGCCTCGTCGGGCGTCGAGGCCGGCGGCGCGATGGCGGGTGCAGTTGCGCTCGGGATCTACGCGCTGGCGGTGGTCGGCGTCGGCGTTGCCGTAGGGGGCCTGTGGCGAACGTCACTCGCCGCCGAGATCGCCGCCGCCCTGGTGACCGCCACGTTCCTCATCGACCTGCTCGCACCGCCGCTCAGGCTGCCCGACTGGTTCCACCGGCTCGCCCTGACGGCGAACCTTGGTCAGCCGATGGTCGGAGACTGGGACCTCGTCGGGATCGCTGCCTGCCTCGTGATCGCCTGGGGCGGCGTGCTCCTTGGCGCCTGGGGCATGTCGCGACGGGACGTGTCCGGATAGGGAGGCCGGCTCAGTCGGCGGGCATCACTCCGGCGTCGTCGATCACCGGGGTGGGGCCGGCGCCCTCGGTTGCGGGTATCTTCTGGCCGGTACCCGCGGGGCTTGACGCCCCAGGAAAGCGGATCGTCAACTCGTACGTACCGCCATCGAGCCGGCTCTCGACGGCGGGGCTGGCCTGGTGAAACACCCGCAGCATCGCCACATTGTCGGCCAGCACAGACGCGGTGAAGCCGCCGATGCCATGCTCCCGGGCGGTCTCGGTGATGGCCGCCAGGAGGTCGGTCCCGAGACCCCGGCCCTGCCACTCGTCGCGGACGACGAACGCGACTTCGGCGAGGTTCGTACGTGGCTCGAGATCGTAGCGGGCGACAGCCACGATCGGCTGGCCCTCGCCCTTGTCGGGCGTCGCCACGAGGACCATCTGGCGCTCGTAGTCGGTCCTGAGGAACTCCTGCAGGCGAACGTGAGGCATCGTCCGCAGGGCGTGGAAGAAGCGGTGGTAGATCGTGTCCTCACTGAGCGCGTAGAACATCTCGCGCAGCGACGGCTCGTCGGTCATCCGGATCGGCCGGACGAACACCGAGCTCCCGTCCCTCAGCTTGACCCAGCGCTCGAGGCGATCCGGGTAGACCGGCATCGAGAACTCGGGCTCGAGTTGGTCGGCGTAGACGAGGTGGCGGGCCTTCGCCTCGGCCAGGAGCCACGGCCGGAACCTCGGATGGGCAACCGAGATCAGGGCCAGCGCCCGCTCGCGCATGGTCTTGCCGTGCAGGTAGGCGACGCCGTACTCGGTCACGAGGTAGTGGACGTCGCCGCGGCTGGTCACGACGCCGGCGCCCGGCTTCAGGATCGGCACGATCCGCGAGATCGTGCCGTCCTCAGCCGTCGAGGGCAGGGCGATGATCGGCTTGCCGCCCTTCGAGCGGGCCGCGCCGCGGATGAAGTCAACCTGGCCGCCGATGCCCGAGTAGAAGAGCTCGCCGAGCGAGTCGGCGCAGACCTGGCCCGTCAAGTCAACCTCGATCGCCGAGTTGATCGACGTCATCTGCTCGTTCTGGGCGATGACGAATGGGTCGTTCGTGTACTCGGTGGGATGGAACTCAACGATCGGGTTGTCGTCGACGAAGTCGTACAGGGCCTTCGAGCCAAGCACGAAACTGGCCACCATCTTGCCCCGGTGGAGTGTCTTGCGGGCGTTCGTGATGACGCCCGCGTCCACGAGTGGCAGGACGCCGTCCGAGAACATCTCGGTGTGGATGCCGAGGTCGTGGTGGTCGCCCAGGTGGCGCAGGACCGCGTCCGGGATCTGGCCGATCCCAAGCTGAAGGGTGGCTCCGTCCTCGACGAGGTCGGCGATGTGGCGCCCGATCTGGAGGGCGAGCTCGCTCTCCTCGCCCTGTGGCGCCTCGAGGATCGGCTCGTCGCTGGCGACGAGTGCGTCGAGGTCACGGACGTGGATGAAGCAGTCTCCGAGCGCTCGCGGCGCCTGGCTGTTGACCTCGGCGATGACGACCTTCGCGCTCTCGGCGGCGGACTTGACGATGTCGGTCGAAACGCCGTACGAGCAGTAGCCGTGGTCGTCCGGCTCGGACACCTGGATGAGCGCGACGTCGATGATCGTGCGGCCGGTCCGGAAGAGGGCCGGCACCTCGGACAGGAAGATCGACGTGTAGTCGGCCCGGCCCTCGGCCACCGCCGCCCGGGTGTTGGCGCCGATGAAGAACGCGTTGTGGCGGAAGCGCCCGTCGAAGCGCGGCTCCGCATAGGGCGCCAGGCCAAGGGTCATGATATGGACGATCTCGGTGTCGTCGAGGTTTTCACGTGCCGCCAGCGCCTGGACGAGCGACTGCGGCTCTCCGGCTCCGCTGCCGATGAACACGCGGGAGCCGTGCCGGATCCGCCGGACGGCCTGGACGGCGGTCTCGACCTTGTCGGCATAGCGCTGCTGCCAGTCGGCGTCGTGAGGCGCGGTCACCATGTCGAACCGACTGTACGGCGCGGACGCCGGTCTCGCATCGGATCAACCGGCCCGGAATCGCAGGACCCGCGGCCCGCATCGGGGGCGTTGGTCAGGTCAGCTCGCCGGCGAGGAGATCCAGCAGGATCTCGCGCAAGCCGCCGCGATTTCAACGGCCGAATCGTCGCGCCCGCTGCTGGTAGGTGCGGATGGCGCGGAGGAAATCGATCGCGCGGAACGCGGGCCAGTAGGCGTCGCAGAAGTGGTACTCGCTGTAGACGCTCTGCCACGGGAGGAAGCCCGACATTCGGATCTCCCCGGAGGTCCTGATGATCAGGTCCGGATCGGACGACCCCCGGGTATAGAGATGGGCGGCGAGGGCCTCGGCGGTAATGCCACCGGCCAGGTCGTCGGCTGTCGTCCCAGCGGCGACCGCATCCCGGATCGTCGCCCGAAACGCCTCCAGGAGTTCATCGCGGCCGCTATACGCGATCGCCACGGTCACCCTTACCGCGCCGTCGGCGTGGGAGAGCGTCGCCGAATGCTCAACCGCCTCGGCGAGCCCGGCCGGAAGCAGGTCGCGGCGCCCGATGACACGGAGTTCGACCGGGGCGCGCGTCCGACGACGACCGGAAGCCAATACGCCGATCGCCTCGGTGGCGACGTCGGTGATCGTGGTCACCTCCTCCGTCGAGCGCTCGAGATTCTCGATCGAAAGCGCCCACAGGGTGACCTCGCGAATACCGAGATCAACGCACCAGTCGACGACGTCGAGCGCCTTCTCAGCGCCCCGTCGATGGCCTTCGCCCGGGTCGCGGAGTCCCTCGGCTGCCGCCCATCGCCGGTTGCCGTCCATGATCAGGGCGACGTGGCCGGGCCGCGGTCGCGAGAGTACGGTCGCTCGCAAGCGCGCCGCGTACAGCGCGTAGGCAGGGGCGAGGATGACGTCGACCATCCGCCGGTACACGCGGCCGTAGCGGCCGTTGGCGAGTCTCGTGAGTGGGTCGGCCATCTGAATCTCCGGGTTGGCGAACGCGAACAAGACGGTAGCCCCGGGCGCCATGTGGCGTAGAGGCGGCAGCGGGGCATGCATCACCGCGGCGGCCGTGATGGCAGGAACTCGGGCAGCCTTGCAGCTATGGGTCACCGAAGATCGCATGGCCACCGATGCGCCGCCACCGGATCCCCGGCTCGCCATCGATTCCAACCCACTCGAAGGTCGCCCGTCCGTCCGGGCCGGCGAAGCTCCAAGTCATCTCCCAGATCCCCGGCGCAGCGCCGACGCTCTTGACCCGCAGCGTCTTCGGCCACCGCGCGGCCGGATCGGCGCGCCGTCGCTCGCAGGCGGGATGGAAATCGTCCGTCACGACGGCGCGGAACCTGGCCCGCTCCGTCTCGCTGAGGCGAGCCCAGTCGCCCGCGAACGCGGGGGTGATCTCGAACTTCACGCTGACGGTCAGTCGCTCAGCGAAGCGTCGAGATGCTCGAAGAGGGCCCCGGGCCCATCGACGACCGTGACGCGGCCGGCAGCGACGTGTGCGTCGACCTCACGTTCCATCGCCTGCCACCGTTCGGTCCAGAACCAGCGCTGGTCAGCCGCGACCGGGAGGACGGGCCGAAGCTCCACCCGGCCATCGTCCTCCTCGATGATCTCGACCTGGGCTCCCGGTTCGTCGAGGTGCAGGCGCCGCCGGAGACTGATCGGGAGCGCCATCGTTCCCCGCGACTGAACCGTAACGTAGTGCGTCTTCATGCAATACAGCATAGCAGCAATGCAGCTCTCGTCAACAAGCCCGCATGGATCTGACGGCAGACCGGCGACCCTTCCCTGTAGTCATGGAAGTCGCGGCCCGCCGCGCCCATGATCACCACCCGCCTGCGGTTCATGCTCGCCTCCGTCCCGGCTCCCGGCCGCGCTCCGGCCACTCGGACAGTCCGTTGCGCCCCAGCGTTGCCCTGGCAACCCCTGGGCGCATCGGCCGTTGGGGGTCGCGTCCCGTGCCGAACGACCCGAACGCGCGGTGCCGTGGCGAGCCTCGACGAGGCGTTCGCGCCGGGGGGCTGACGCTCAGGCCAACCCTGTCCGCCGGCCTTGGGCGGTTCTCAGCGCGCTCTCATCGAGGCGCGGTTGAGTGTGCGTGATGACTTCGAGCTTGCCGACCCGCATTGTGGTCGCCGCGCGCGCCAATCTTGCGCTCGGCGCGGTGCTCGGCCTCGCGGCGGTGCTCTACCTCTGGAACCTGACCGTCAGCGGCTACGCGAACACGTACTACGCGATGGCGGCCCAGGCCGGGTCCCGGGACCTGGCTGCGTTCTTCTTCGGGTCGCTCGACGCCGGGAACTTCATCACCCTCGACAAGCCCCCCGCATCGGTCTGGCTGATGGCCCTCTCGGTCCGGCTGCTCGGGCTGAGCTCGTGGTCCATCCTGCTGCCCCAGGCCATGCTCGGGATCGCGACGGTGGGCGTCCTCTTCCTCGCCGTCCGCCGGGCGTTCGGCGTGCCGGCCGCCATCCTCGCGGGCCTGACGATGGCGCTGACACCGGCCGCGACCCTGATCTTTCGGTACGACAACCCGGACGCGCTGCTGACCTTCGCGCTCGTCGTCGCGGCCTGGGCCCTCGGGCGGGGGCTGGAGGACGGGCGACTCCGATGGCCGGTGCTCGCCGCCGCTCTCGTTGGCCTCGCGTTCCTCACGAAGTACCTGCAGGCGTACGTGGTCCTGCCCGCCTTCGCGGTCGTCTGGCTTCTGTCCGCCCCGGGCTCGCTGCGGCGCCGGATCGCCGGCCTGCTTGCGGCGGCCGTGACGGTCGTCGTTTCGAGCGGCTGGTGGGTGGCGATCGTCGAGCTGATCCCACCGTCCGCTCGCCCGTACATCGGGGGCAGCACGAACGACTCCGTCATTGACCTCATCCTCGGCTACGACGGCCTCGGCCGGATCTTCGGGCAGGGGATCGGGGGCGGGGGTGGTGGCGCCGGGCCCGTGGGCGTCGGCCCCGTGGGCGCCGCGGGCGTCGGCCCCGTGGGCGCCGCGGGCGTCGGCCCCGTGGGCGCCGCGGGCGTCGACCCCGGCACCGGCTTCGGCGGGACGCCGGGCCTCCTGCGCCTGTTCAACGCGCAGTTCGGCGGCGAGATCAGCTGGCTGATTCCGCTGGCGCTCCTCTCGCTCGTCGCCGGCCTCGTGATCCATCGCCGCGCCGGCCGGACGAGCCGGCGCCTCGCCGCCTACGTCCTGTGGGGCGCATGGCTGGCCGTCCACATCCTCGTGTTCAGTCTCATGTCCGGAATCGCCCACCCGTACTACGCGGTGATGCTGGCCCCGGCGATCGGCGCCCTTGTCGGCGCTGGCGTCACGGATCTCTGGCGGCTCCGCGAGCGCCACCTCGCCGCTGGACTCGCCCTGGCGGCGGGGCTGGTCGGCAGCGCCGCCTGGGGGCTGGTCGTCCTGGGCCGCGTCCCGTCGTTCCTGCCGGGCCTCGGGATCGCGGCCGTTGCCGTTGCCGTGGCCGCGGGCCTGGTCGTCCTCCTGCCGGCGGCGGCGGTCGACCGACGCCTACAACGCGGCGCGCTCGTCCTGGGCATCGTGGCCGTCCTCGCCGGCCCGGCCGCGTTCAGCGCCGCGACGACGACCCGGGCCCTCGCCGGCGGCGACCCGTCCGCCGGTCCTTCATCCGCCGGGATCGGGGGGTTCGTCGGCGGCTTCCGCGGCGAGGCGGACGCGACCCTCGTCGACTACCTCGTCGCGAACCACGATGAGGCAACGTGGATCGTGGCCGCCCAGGGCTCCGGCACGGCGGCTGGGATCCAGCTCGCGGCGGGGGAGCCGGTCCTCACGATGGGCGGCTTCTCGGGCACAGACGAGGCACCCACCGCCGATGAGCTGCGCACGCTCGTCGACAGCGGCCAGCTTCGGTTCGTGCTGGCGGGTGGACAGGGCCCGGGGCCGGGGGCCGGGATCGGGGGCGGCGCCGGGTTCGGTGGCGGCGCCGCGGCCTGGGTCGCCGACGCGTGCACGGTCGTCGATCTCGGGACGACATCGTCCGGGACGCTCTACGACTGCGCCGGCGCGGGCTGACCTCTCAGCAAGTTCTCACGCGACGGCGATCTCCTGAGTGCATCGCAGACCAATCTTCGGGCCGAGGCGACCATCGAGGAGAGGCACGGCCACCCAATCCTCTGACAAGGGACAGGTTTTCGCTTCGACACGACTAGATGACCCGACATACATTACGTGTCATCTAATCCCCAACAAGGACAACAGACATGGTCGCGGAACGCGCCCAGGACCGCCCTCCGCTCGTGATCGGATAGCACACCGGCAAAGGGCGAGTTCTGGCGAAGCTCGATCGCCTTGGGGGTCTGCGAGGTGAGTGTTTGCAGAACGGCCTCAGGCCCGCCGCTCAGCACCGCCTGCCACGCCTCGAGCCAGCGCGAGCTCATGCCCGATGAATGGGCCCGACGCAGCCGTCCGAGATTCGTCCGAGCGCGTTCGAGGGTACCGATCGGGTCGACGACAAGGTGCCCCGCGACTGCCGCATGGAGCCACAACGACTGCCGCTGATCACGGTTCAGTCGAACGTTCGCGCCGAGGCGAGCCGCCAGGGTCTCGACCTCGCTCCGACGAAGCCGTCGCTGTGTTGGGCTTCGCTCGGACGACAGCAGTCCCTGGTTGCACAGGTCGACGACGTGCTGGCGCGACGAACCCAGGATGGCCGCGGCCTCCCCGGTTCGGATCAGATCGCTGCCAATCACTGAGCGATCCTGGCAGGTAAACACAAGAAGCGCAACGCCCCGCTCGCCGAACGCAGCTTGTCGACCTCCGCCGGCGCCAGCGCCACGTGGGCGCTTAGCTCATTGACGCGGTGATACCGGCCGGTATCATGGATGGATGCCGATGACCCTTCGACTGAGCATTCAGGAGACCGAGGCGCTGCGCGAGACGGCGCAGCGTGAACATCGATCGATGCAGGAGGTCGCCCGGACCGCGATCGACGAGTACGTCACGCGCCGGACCCGGCGGCGTGATGCGCACCTCGCGGCGATCGTCCGCGAGGACGCCGAGCTCCTGCGACGGCTTGGAGGCGGGTGACCGAGCACCTCGACCTCGACGACCTGCTCGTCGCCGGGGAGGTGATCCTCGGCGAGCCACCGCAGGTGCGAGACATCGGGATCCTGGCCGCGGCGGTCGCGCGCACCAGGGCCTCGGTCTACGGCGAGGATGCCTACCCGGACCTCGACGCCAAGGCGGCCGCTCTGCTGCACTCGATCGTCACCGGGCACGCGCTCGTCGACGGCAACAAGCGACTCGGCTGGGTCAGCGTTCGCCTGTTCTATCGACTGAACGGCAGCAATCTGCGGGTCCACATCGATGACGCCGAGGCGCTGGTGATCGCGATCGCGGACGGCTCGCTCCGCGACGTTCAGAAGATTGCCGACCGCCTTCGACCCTGGGTGCAGGACCTCGACGAGACGAACTGACTGCTGGTCGGCACGAGAGGGCCGGCGCCTCCTTGACTTGGCAAACGCGTGCTCCTTGGCGCTTGGGGCATGGCGCGACGAGGCGTGTCCGGATAAGGAGGCGATGGCGCGGATGAGAGCTTCCGCGGATCGATCCCGCCCTGACCTACGGGATGAGTTCGATCTCCACTCCGAGAGCTTCGTAGACGGGTCGCGCCCGTGTGTCCGCGGAAACGAGCGGGAGTCGGTGCTGCCTCGCAGCCGCGCCGACCAGCGCGTCGTAGACGGCACCGCCGGAGATCCCCAGCCTGGCCATGTCCCCGCCGAGGTCGGCCGCCTCGGCTTCGCCAAGAAACCCGGATGCCGGGAAGTTGCGGGCCAGCAGCCGGAGGGCATCCGCCGGCGACCGACGAAGGCCAGGCGGCAGCCGCGTCAGGACCGAGTACGTTTCGAACCAGGCGTGCCCGGCCAGACCCAGTCGGCGGCCTCGGACCGCGTCGAGCGTCGCGACGTGGGCCTCGTGGTCTTCGACGACGAGTGCGACGGCGGTGCTGGTGTCGAGCAGCGCGACCTGGCGCTCGTCAGCGTCCGTGTCGGTCCGCATCGATCAGCTCGCGGACCAAGGTGTCGTCGATGGGTGCCCCGGTCGTTGGAATGAACAGCAAGCCGCCGTCCTCTCGGAGCTTCGTGCCGGCAACCGGCTCGATGCGGATCGCAGCGCCTTCGAGCTCGATCTCCACCTCGCCACCGCCAGCCAGTCCGATTCGATTTCGCAGACTGCGTGGGATTACCACACGCCCAGCCCTATCGATGGTTGTCCTCATGGTTCCAATTCTGCCACAACCGTGGATGCAGGCGCGAACCGTCCCGGATGTCGCTGCCGAGCTCGACGCCAGGAGGCCACTTATCCTGAGGTGTCGAGCGGCAGGAGGCGGAACGCATCCGCAACGCCGAGCGGGCGGACGGCCCGGAAGTGCCGCTCGTCGAACGTGGCGACATCCGCCGAACCAACGCGTGCGGCCAGGACGACCAGCGACGCATCCGTCAGGCCGATGCCGAGATCGGCGTAACGATCAGCCAGCTCGGCGGCTTCCCGGGCGGCGGTCGGCCACCATTCCACGAGGTAGGCGCCGGCGCTGACGTCGGCCCGGAACGCGCGAACCGCCCGGGGGCCGCCGCGGGTCGTGGCCAGGTGATCGGCCTCCGCGAGCACCAGCGGCGTCGTGACCAGCTCTTCATTGAGCGCGTCGTACCACTCGAGCGCCTGGCGGTGTCGGCTGTCGGCCGCATCGAGCAGCGCGTAGATAACCGATGTGTCGAGGATGATCATTCGCGGCCGAAGCTGGTCTCGGCGAGGTGACGATCGATGTTGTCCGCCACGTCGCCCGGCCCGTGGGCCAGGCCGATCCCTGTGATCCGGGGCCGCTCGACGTGCATGGCCGCAACCCGCAACGCGGCTCGGATCACCTCGGCCTTCGACACGCGCCGCGTGGCGGCCAAGCGACCGAGTGCGTGGTCCAGCTCGGGCTCGAGGTAGACGGTGGTCTTCTTCATGCCCTATATGGTACCACCACTGGGCGCCCGTCCGGATTTGCGTGCCCGGATCGCGGTCAATGGCGTTCCGTCATCCCGGGCGGTCCGCTACTCCGCGGGGGTCAGCCAGACCGGGTATTCGCGCACGTTCTGGGGACTGCCGTCCCGCGCCGAGGCCTCCCAGACGCGAAGGGTGCCCCAGCCCGCTGCGGACACCGAGTACGGCAGCGTCACGTCGAACGTCCCGCGGCAGCCGGTGCCGCAGGTCGCCATCGCGGGGACCTCGAGGATCCGGGCGCCGGTGCCGTCGAGGAGCGTGATCATGAAGCTGGCCTCGAAAGTGTTGGCCGATCCCGTGATCCGGGCCGGGTTGCCGAGTGCGGCGCCGTACGCCGGCCGATCCACGAAGATCAGGGGCAGGAGGTCGGCATACCCGTCGCGCCCGATCGGCCCGTCGAGCACGATGCCTTCGCTGCTGAAGACGGTCACCGGCCGGCCCTCGATCTCGAACAGCACGGCGTCGACGGTCGGGAACTGGGTCAGGGTGAACACGACCTGCCCGAGACGGACGAAGACGGACATGCTGCCGCCGCCGGATTCGAACTCGCTCGAGAGGTTGACCGTGGCGATGCCGTTCTCGACGGTCAGCCCGAGCAACCGCGAGCCGGCCGGCACAGCCGACGTGATGACCTGCTGGGCGCTCTCACCCGCGGTGGGGCCAGCGAGGAGCGCGTTCATCGCGGCGGTAGCAACGGCCCGCGTCTCGGGAGCCTCGCGCAGAAGCGGCACCAGACCGTCCGACCCGCGCTCCCCGCCCAGGTAGAAGTAGGCCCGGACGATCGTTGTGGCCGCTGGTGCCGGCGTGGCGGCAGGCGAACCACTCGGACTCGCGGACGCGGCTGGCGTCGCCGATGGCGCGGCGGTCAGATCCGGCTCGCCCTGGTCGACCGACGGCGCGGGCGTCGGCGCCCGCGACGGGACCTGGCCGAGGCCGCCGCTCGACGAACACGCGGCGATGGTGGCCGTCAGGACGACGGTGGTGAGAAGGATGACCGTGCGGCGACGAGGCGCGTTCATCGTTATGGCTCCTGACCCTGCTTGGAGCCCCATCCTCCACGACCGGGATCGCAGCCCGGTCACCGGGACGTAACGATCAGGTCACAGGCAGTCGGAGCTCGACGCGGAGGCCGCCGGTCGGCCGGTTCGTCGCCCGGAGGCTTCCGCCGAGCAACGCCGCGTGCTCCGCGGCGATCGCCAGGCCCAGGCCGCTGCTGCCCTCGTGTCGCGACGGGTCGGCCTTGTGGAAGCGCTCGAAGATGCGTTTCAGGTGCTCGTCCGGAACCCCGGGCCCGGCGTCGGCCACCGCCACGACCACCTCATCCCGATTGACCTCGACCGAAACTTCGACCGGTGCTCCCGGCGCGTGCTCGCGGGCGTTGTCCAGGAGGTTGCCGACGATTCGCTCCAGCCGGCGTGGCTCCGATTCGACCACCACGGGCGAGGTGGGCAAGAGCAGGCTGGCATCCGGCAGGCGAGCGGCAGCGACCACGGCCACCAGCCGGCCGAGATCAACCGGCTCGGCGCTGACCCGCTCGGCGGCGGCGTCGAAGCGGGACAGCTCCATCAGGTCGTCGACCAGGGAACGAAGCCGGGCCACGTCGGCAACGAGCAGTTCGCCGGCACGTCGGCTGTCTTGCGGGAGCGTGTCGAGGTGTTCGCGCAGGATCGAGGCCTCGGCCACGAGGGCGGCCAGCGGGGTCCGGAGCTCGTGCGACACGTCGGCCACGAACCGCCGGTTCTGGGCCTGGGCCGCCTCCAGTCGGCCGATCGTCTCGCCCAGTGCCGCGGCCATCCGGTTGAACCGCTCGGCCCACGCCCCGAACTCGTCATGCGACGTCACGGGCACCCGAGCGGAGAAATCTCCCTGCTCGATCCGTTCGGCCGCCCGCCCGGCCGCCTCCACCGGCGAGAGCACGCCTCGGGCGATCGCGCGCGCCGCGAGCAGGGCCACCAACACCAGGACGAGCGCTACCCCACCGAGCGCCAGGCGCAGCTGCCCGAGCGTCGTCTCCAGGGTGCCGACCTCGTGGACGAAGTAGAAGTCGGGTCCGGACGGCACGAGTCGGCCCCCAACGACGAGCACGGGAGCAGCGCCGATGTCGGTCCAGGCGTACGCCAGCTCGCCGGTGGCGACGCGCGTCGTGAGATCGGACGGCAGGCGGTCGAGGGCCCCGAGGAGGCCCGGGTTCGAGACGTACGGATCCCCCTGGCCGAGATCCACGATGGTCTCGATGCCGCGCTGCCGGAAGTTGTCGCCGAGGCGGCTTGCGACGAGGTCGTCGATGGTCGGCTCCGAGGGGAGCCGCTCCGGGATGAGGACCGACAGGTCGAACACGGCCTGGGCCCGGGCATCGTCGAGCGCCTGCCGGTGCAACCCGTAGTCGACGAACAGGTACGACCCGACCCCGAGGACGGCGGCGGTCAACGCCACGAGGGCCAGCAGCGTCGCGGTCAGGCGCGCCCGGATGCCACGCACGGTCGTCCCGGCCTCAGCGTGCGGCCTTGTAGCCGGCGCCGCGCACCGTCTGGATCACCGTCGGTTGGGCCGGGTCGGCTTCGACCTTCGCCCGCAGGCGCCCGATCGCGACGTCGACCAGGCGCGAGTCGCCAAGGTAGTCGTAGCCCCAGATCCGATCGAGCAGCACGTCGCGCGGCAGCACCTGGCCGGCATGGCGGACGAGCTCGACGAGCAGGTCGAACTCGGTCCGGGTCAGCGGGATGTCGCGCCCGTCCCGGGTGACGGCCCGGCCGGCGACGTCGATCGTCAACGGCCCGAGGTGGAGCCGCTCGGCCTCGTCGGGCAGGCGGCCCGCTCGCCGGAGCGCGGCGCGGACGCGGGCGACGAGCTCGGGCACCTCGAACGGCTTCTTCACGTAGTCATCCGCCCCGGCTTCGAGACCGACGACGATGTCGATCGTGTCCGCCCGGGCGGTGAGCATGACCACCGGGACGGTCGAGGTGTGCCGGATCTGGCGGCAGACCTCGAGCCCGTCGAGCCTGGGCAGCATGATGTCGAGGAGGACCAGGTCGAAGGGCTCAGCCCGGAACCGCTCAAGACCGGCGACCCCGTCGTTCGCCGTGGCGACGGTGAACCCGGCGCGCTGCAGGCCGATCGCCGTCACCTCGCGGATCGACGGGTCATCCTCGATGAGCAGGATCCGGGCGTCCACTCGTGTCCTCACAGGGCGCATCACGCTGCCGGGAGGTGCCCCGGGCTCCGGTGGCCAGTATGCCAGCCATCAGTCGCCGACCAGCGTCGCCTCGTACGCCCAGGGGCTCAGTCGCTTTCTTGGCTCGATCGTGCCACCCAGCCGTGAGCCGCGGGCTCCCAGATTGCTGCACCGAGTTCCCCGGACAGGACCGGATCGAGGAGGCGGGCAGCCAGCGCATATCCCCGAGCGAGTTCGGCGGCGAGTCGGACCTCCGTGGCCATCCGGGCGTACGGCACCCGCCAATCCGCAGGGGGTCGTGGCAGTGCCCCGGGAAGCTCGTGGCGATCGCGCCGCCCGAAGGTCTCTCGCAGGGCGCGGCTGAGTCGTTCCGAGTCCACGTGAGCGGCTGACGCGATCAACGCGAGGTCGACGAGATCCTTGACCCGCGTGCTCGCCATGGTGGACTGGCCGGAGCCGCGGGTGTACGCATGGACTTTCTCGGCGACCTGGAGCTCGAGGGGCAGCGCTGGCGCCTCGACCGGCTCGAGGTCGGCGAACGCGAGGAGGTCCGGGCCGTGGAGCGTCTCCGCCTCCCAACCCGCAGGGAAGTCGAAGCCCACGTCGAGGACGAACTCCTCGAACAGCCGGCCGGCAAGGGCGGTTCGGACGTGATATCGGACGGCGGAGCCTTCGTCGAGTTGGTCGAGCCTCGCGGTTCGCTCGATCGCGAACGAGAAGTGATCGCCGAGGTCGAGTTCCCCGGTGGCCAGTAGATCGGCGGTCGCCGCGTCCTCGTTACCGGCACCCGCGAGGTCGACGTCCATCGTCGTGCGGGCCCTCGCCCCCAGTCGGTAGTCGAGGGCGAGGCCGCCCTTCAGCACCCATCGATCCGGAGCGACCGCAAACAGCCGGGCGAGCAGTCGATCGAAGGCGACCGACTTGCGCAGGCGAACGAGCGACAGGCCGCCATCGCGGCTCAGCGCGACCAGCCGCGCCTCGAGCGCCTGCCGGAAGGCAGCTGCCGAGGGGTACCTCACCGGCCTGTCCCGGCCAGACCGACCTCGACGAGCTGTTCCACCCGGCGGCCTCGACCGTGAGCCGCCTCCCGGAGTCGACTCGGCGTGGTGAGCCCGCGGTCGATGGCCTGGGCAATGGCGTGGACGACCTGCTCGGGCGCCACGCCGGCATCGGCGGCATCGGCAATCGTACGGGCCGGCCCAGTGAGGCGCATCCCGTCCCGGACGACCGTGTCAGGGCCGGCAAGCGGCCGGGTCGTCGTGTGCAGCGCGACCCCGGATCGCCGGGAGAGCTTGCGGCGGGTCCGCGGAACGGACAGGTGGATCAGGTTCGGGATGCTGTCCGAAAGTCCGAGGAGCTCGAGCGCGGACTCGTGCGACACGACGGCATTGGGCGCGAGGCGCAGCCAGGCTGCGAGGAGCTCTTCGCGAGGCGAGGAGGGGTAGTCGCGTAGACGGTACAGGCCTCGCGCCACACGGACGAACCGGCCGCTCTTCGCATGGTGGGTGATCAGGGGTGAGCTGAAGCCGGAGTCGCGGGCCTGGGCGGTGGTGAAGTAGCCGGCCTGCTCGGTTGCGATGGCGAAGAGACCTTCGTGGTCCGGACGTGAGGCAACGGTAGCGTCGTCCATACCTTGCATAATACTTAGGTTTGGAACGACGTGGCGCAGGCGGCTGGATCGACCCGGTCCGTCGCCCGCGTCTCGTCTGGCCGAGTCCGGGGCTCGCTGGCCCGCAACCGGACCGCCCGCCAGGTCGAGCAACACTTCGCCGATCTTCGCGCCCGCTCGGGCCTCACCACCGGGCAGTTGATCTATCGCGGCCGTGCCGAAGGGTGGCCCATCGATCAGGAGCTCGAGACCGTCGATCCGACCCCAGCGTGCGATCCGGCTGCTGATCGCCGGCACGCCGGCCTCAGGGGCGTAACCCGGGATGAGCCCGCCTCAGCGATCCCAGGCTCCGGACGGCCGGCGGATCTTCGCGATCGGTGATGTGAGGTGCGAGAGGCGGCCGTCGCCGTAGGCGCCGCGAACCTCGGCGACGACCACCTGGTAGCCGTCGTACCAGCGGTCGTACGCCGACTTGGCAGCGCGGTGAGTCGTGGCCTGCGCGAAGTCCGACAGGTGCGCGAGGTCGGCCCAGTAATAGACGGCGTTGCACATGGTCCGGTCATCGGACCACCAGGTCTCCGACCCGAGGTACCCCTCGGTGGACTCGGCGACTGCCTGGGTGGCCGCGTCGAGGCGGCGGAACTCCTCGTCGTACGTGCCCGGCTTGAAGATGAACGAGATGGAGAACACTTGAACCTCCGTCGGGGTCAGGCGAGCGCGGCGCGCAGGGCGCTGTCGAGATCGACCCACAGGTCCTCGACGTTCTCGATGCCGACCGAGAGGCGGCAGAGCGTGGGCCCGACGATCGACGCGTCGCCGGAATACCGCGCCCGGCGCTCGATGAGCGACTCGACGCCGCCGAGGCTCGTCGCGTGGG
>Ga0209619_10001717_pt1 | contig 16004 bp, 12 predicted proteins | sample Rifsed16ft3_FD_184011 | JGI IMG/M metagenome (GOLD analysis project Ga0209619, IMG submission 184011) | Soil microbial communities from Rifle, Colorado, USA - sediment 16ft 3 (version 2) | ecosystem: Environmental > Terrestrial > Deep subsurface > Rock core/Sediment | place: Rifle, Colorado... | reverse complement strand
TTCCGGTCGCTCACGACCGTGACCCGCAACTTCTATCGGGTGGAGGGCGATCGCCTCATCACCATCGTCCCCGACACCGAAGCCAAGAGACGGGAGTACGAGCAGCAGGTGACCCGCACGTTCTATCTATCGAGCGCGGACCTCAAGGAGACCATCGATCTCCTCCGCATCGTGCTCGGCGCCCGCCGCATCGCCCCCTTGACCGCGGCCAACGCCCTCACCATCGTCGACACCCCCGAGCGCGTCAAGGCGGCGGAGACGATCATCGAATCCCTCGACAAGAGCCGGAGCGAAGTGATCGTCGAGATGGAAGTGCTGGAGGTGAACCGCAATCGTCTGGTGGAGTATGGAATCCAGCTCCGCTCCGCCGGCGAGGAGGGCATCGTGACCTCGGTCTTCCCCGGGGACACCACCCTCGACCAGCCCACCTACTCTGGCAGCAACCTCTTCGTCGCCGGCCTCCCGGGAGCGGTCTTGAGTCTCCTGCGCACCGACGGCGACACCCGGGTTCTCGCGAACCCCCAGCTCCGCGCCGTCGACGGGGAGTCGGCTCAGGCGGAGTTCGGAGAACGGGTGCCCGTCCCCATCACCACATTCACTCCCATCGCGACCGGCGGAGTTCCCCAGCAGCCGGTGACGACGTTCCAATACGAGAACATCGGCGTGAACATCCTGGTGACGCCGCGGGTCCACCACAACAACGAGATCAGTCTCGCTCTCGAGGTGCGCCTGGGAACTATCTCCGGCAGCGGCTACGGCGGACTCCCGACGTTCGGAAACCGATCCGTCAATACCGTTCTCCGCCTCGGAGACGGGGAGTCGAGCCTTCTAGCCGGTCTTATCAGCGACGAAGAGCGCACGTCTCTCAACGGGACACCCGGCCTCGCGAACGTTCCCATCCTCGGCCGGATTTTCGCCGCCAATCGCAAGGAAGTGAAGGAGTCGGACATCGTCCTGATGATGACTCCCAGGATCATCCGCCGCGCCGACGTGACCCTGAAGGATCTACTGCCTCACGCGATCGACGGCGTGGGGGGATCCAACATTCTTTATGAGCCGCCGCAGCCGCTGCCCCGGCGCGAGGGCGAGGAGCCTCCAGAGGGTGAGCGGAGGAGACCGCCGGGAAATCGAAACCCGTAATTCTGGTGTAAGAAGAGGGCGGGGAGATGGGAGGGGATAAGGGAGATAAGAGCTGGCACCGGAGCAACGAACGAGGCAGCTCTAAAAGAACGAGGAGAAATTCTCTAGGTTATCCCCCCTATCTCTTGAGAATCCCCTGATCCCCTTTTCTTCAATTCAGCGGGCGGTTTTGAAGATCACCGGCACGCGGCAGAGCGTGACCTCGTCTCCGTCCTTGATCGGAGTGAGGACGCCGGTCGGGATTCGATTCCCGTTGATGTAAGTGCCGTTCATAGTCCCGATCTCTTCCGCGATGTAGTAGGTCTGGTCCTTGTAGAGCAGGCGCGCGTGGCGACGGCTGACGTTCCGGTTATTGTCCTCGTCCGTCAGATCCACCTCGGGACGATGCCCGGTCACCGAATCGTACCGGCCGATGAGAACTTCGTCCTTGTAGATCGGATAGATCTTCCCGCTCTCCTTGGCGACGACGTAGGCGCGCGCGGTGGCGGTCGAAGGCACCGTGCCCTCGGGCGCCTTCGTCGGCTTGTCGACGTCCGGCATCTCCGGCATCTCGGGCATCTCCGAAGCGCCGCGCGCTCTCTGGGCCGCGTAGCTCTCGAGCTGCTCCGAGTACTCCCGCATGCGCATCGAGTACTTCCGGAGCATCCGCACCGCGATCTCCGGATTCGATCGGATCATCTCGCCGAACGTCTGGCTGTTGATGCTGATGATGCCCGCGTCCTCGAGCACTTCCGCGTCCGCGGTCCGGGGGAGCCGTTCGAGGATCGACATTTCCCCGAAGAAATCCCCCTTTTCCAGCACCGTGACCGTGGTCCTCGTGCCGCCGACCTTCTTCTTGATCGCCACCGACCCCGATTGGACGATGTACATTTCATCGCCTTCCTCATCCTGGCGGAAGACGAAGTCGCCCTTGCGATAGCGGGTCAGAAACTTGGCAAATGGGCTTTCCTTGCCAGACATAACTTACTCAGCTTGCTCGGTTTTCCTCGGAGGTCGAGGACCTTACGTCCTTATACATCAGGAAGATAGCATGGGCTCGCGAAAGCTGTCAATTCTTCCGCGTCGTTCTCAACTGTTCTCAACCTGTTGACCCCGCGAGGGAAGGCGTGCTAGCCTCGCAAAAAATTGTGAAATCGTTAGTTCTCGTCAGAAGAAACCTGAGCGCGCTCTATCGCGCATGAGAACCGCCCCATGAGTCCGCGCGATCCCGCCGAGTACATCGAGAAGCTCACCGCCGTTCTCGAAATCACCAAGGCCTATCGAAGCATCATCCACCTCGACGTCCTGTTGCGCACCATCGTGGAGACCGCGGCCGCGACGCTCGGCGCCGAAGCGGGCTCGATCCTCCTCTACGACGAGCAGGCTCGGCTCCGGTTCCACACCGCCGCGGGACAGGCGGCTTCCGCGGTGAAGCCGATGTTCGTCGAGGCCGGCCAGGGAATCGCGGGCTGGACCGCGCAAACGGGGAAACCCGCTCTGGTGAACGACGTCGGGAGCGATCCGAGATTCGAGCGCCGTTTCGACCGGGCCACGGGCTTCGTGACCCGCTCGATTCTCTGCGTGCCTCTGACGTTCGAGGGCAAGGTCATCGGCGTTCTCGAGCTCCTCAACAAGAAGAACAGTGCGGGCTTCGACTCCGACGACGAGACGCTCCTCGGGAGCCTCGGAGATCAGGCGGCGATCTCGATCGAGCACGTGCGGCTCCAGGACGCGCAGCAGAACTACTTCACCCATGTGAGCGAGATTCTCATCGGCGCGATGGACACCCACGTTCCCATCAAGACCGGTCACGCGAGGCGAGTCGCGCGCTACGCGAGGCTTCTGGGCGGAGGCATCGGCCTTTCCGAGGAGTCCCAGAAGGACCTCTACTTCGGCGGGCTGCTCCACGACATCGGCCTTCTCAAGCTCGATGTGATGGAGGACTGGACGCGGGAGCGCATCGAGCTCCATCCCGTGCTCGGCTACGAGATGGTGAAGGACATCATCTTCTGGAGGAGCCTCGCGCCCCTAATTCTCCACCACCACGAGAGGTGGGACGGCCGCGGCTACCCCGAACGAATGGAGAAGGATGCGATTCCCCTGGGAGCCCGGATCATCGGCGCCTGCGAGGCCTTCGACGTCATTACCAGCAAGAGCTCGTACAAGTCACCCCTCCCCTACGAAATGGCGCTTCGGGAAATGGACGCGCACGCTGGAACCCAGTTCGACCCCGAGATCGTGGCGGCAATGAGGACCAGTATCTCCGAGCAGGACACCATCGAAAAACGCCCGACGCCTCCTCCGGGGAGATGAGGGGAGTGTAAGAAAGGGGGAATAGGAGGAGATGGGGAGATGAAACCAAAGAAACCCTGACCGATTATCTCCCTATCCCCTCCCGTCTCCCTTGCCTTGGTTTTTCTTGCTTCTTCGCGCCTTTTGCGTTTTTTCTTGGTTCGTTACGCGAGTTGTCAAGGCAGCGCCATAGGCTCCCCTTCTCCTCCCGCCCCGTTGCCCTCGCCCGTCGGCTCTTCCGGCGAGCGCCCCTGGAGAACGCCCCTTTTGTTCACTTCGCGGAGAAGAGTCTTGAGGTAGGTATCGAACCGGTGAGCGATCTGGAGGAGGCCCGGAACGCTGTCGCATTTGAGGATCTCCATCGCGAACGATTCGAAGCTCGACCAGTCGCGATACATCAGGAAGCGCAGGGAGCGATCGTAGAACCGGGAGATGAGCCGCTTCATCGTTTCCGCCCGCTCCTCGGTCTTCTCGTCCGAGAACCTCCTCACGGTGAGGATGAGACCGACCAGGTCCCGCCGCAGCGCTTGCGATTGCTCGAAGTGGGTCTCGTAGTGGGAAAAGATGCGCTGGCCGTCGACGTCTGGATCGAATCCCTGGGCGAGCTGGATAACCGCCTGCTGGAAGCAGTCCCTCAGGATCCCGTGGGAGTTCTCGAGCCGCATGTAAATGGTGTCGGCCTGCTTGTAGGACGTGAGCTCGGTGAGCTCGGTGTTGATCACCTTCCTGAGCTCGAGGGGCACACAGTATACGAAGCTCTCGAAGGTCTCGGGAAACCCGGATTTGGGGCCGAGCCGCGCCTGTTGCTTCTGGATGTAGTCGACGAGGGATCGGGTCTCCGAGGCCACGAGGGAGAAGATGAGGACGGACGTCCGGAGCTCCTCGAGATGGCGCTTGCGGGGATCGGCGTACTCCAAGTAGTGGAGCAGACGAAAGAACTGGAGAAACATGTTGGCGATCAGCCGGCGGCGGTCGCGGTCCTCGATCCCGTGGATGAGCTCGGCGATGGGCTCGACGGTGATGCGGTCGGACGCGGGCTTGAACTTCTTGTCCATCAGGAGGGCGAGATAGTCGTTCCGCCGGACCTCGCGATAAATGAGACGCCCCACGCTCTGGAACGTGGAGTAGGGAATCCGCGACAGCTTCGAAAGCTCCGTCAGGAGCAGCTTCAAGTCCTCGAAGCTCTCCCGCAAGAGCGTGAGCGCCGACGCCGGGCTCGCCTGGCGAAGGAGCCGGGCGACGTAGGGGTCGGCGATGTCGTCCCGCTTGAGGAAGTTCTCGACGTACTTCTCGAAGCGGTCGTGACTGACCTGATCCTCGCTCGAGAGCAGGGTGCAGAGCTTGGTCACGCGCTCGATGGCGTGGGCCACGAGCCCGATCTCCTCGTAGAAGCTCCGGATGACGAGGGTGCGGGTGGAGTCTTCCGAAAGAGGCTGGTTCCGAATGCGGAAGTATCTCTCGAAGCTCCGAAGCCACATCTCGAGCTCGAAAAGGTACTCGGTGCGGCCGGTCTCCGAAAGGCGATCGACCCACTGGGACATCTGCCCGAGCAGGAATTCAGCGCGCTGGGACAAACCAAAGCTCCAGTCCGGCTCGGGACCTAATTACCTGCCGGAAAGGTGATTCTAACATGCCGACCCGGACCTCATGTATAATGAAGATCTTCATAACCGCGCGGCCGAGAACGGGGTCCCGGGGAGAGCCCGGTTTTCCGATCGCCGTCTCCGGACTCATGAACGATCAGTCGAGCGAGATCGAGCGCGCGGAGCGGCTCGAGCTCCTGTGCGCCGCCGGCGTCGCCATGGCGGGGAGCTTCGACCTCCGCGACATCCTGAAAGAAACTCATCGGGCGGGATCGAGGCTTCTCGGAAGTCTTCCGCTCGACGTGCTCTACCTGGGCCGCGATTCGATTCACTCTCGAGCGCTTTGGTTTCCCGTGGAGCCCGGTGATGGAAATCTCTCCGCGGCCGAGCGCGAGAGCCTTCAACATCGACTCGCCCTTCCGAGGGCGGGAGGCGACTCGGCGGAGGCTCTCCTCGCGCGGGAGCTTCCGGCCGGGCGAAGTGCCATCCCCCTTCCGTACCAGGACGATCTTCTCGGGGTCCTCTTCTTTCGTCCTCCCGACGACGCCCGGGGAGAGGCGGTCAAGCTCCTCTCGCTTCTCGCCCAGCACGCGTCCACCGCGCTTCGCAACATCCACCTGGCCCAGGAGCGCATCCATTTCGAACGGCTTTCGGCGATCGGAAGGATGATCGGCACCATCGTCCACGACTTCCGCGGGCCGCTCACGGCGCTTCGCGGCTACGCGGGCATGGTCGCCGGCCTGGATCTCGGCGACGCGGAGCGGCGCGACTACGGCCGCTTCATGCTCGAGGAATGCGACCGCCTCGCCCACATGGTGTCGGAGCTTCTCGAGTTCACCCGTGGCGCCAGGCCGGAGCTCGCGCCCCAGTGGGTCGATCTCGGGGACTACCTCGGGAGCTTCGCCGAGAGGCTCCGGCGGCACTACAAAGACCGGGGCATCGTGGTCGAGCTCTCATCCGCCCAAGCTCGCGAGGTCCGAGTGGACCGGGCGAGGCTCGAGCGGGCGCTTTGGAACGTCGCCACCAACGCCTGTCAGGCGATGCCTGGAGGCGGCGTTCTCTCGATCCGTTGTGCCGACCGGGCGGGAGAAGCGGTAATCGAGGTCGAGGACCGCGGCTGCGGCATTCCGGAGGAGATCCGCCACCGGGTGTTCGAGCCGTTCTTCTCCTACGGCAAGTCCGAGGGCATCGGCCTGGGAATGGTGACGGCGCAAAAGATCGTGGAGGAACACGGGGGGCAGATCGAAATCGAGAGCAGTCCCGAGCGCGGCACCCTCGTAAGATTCCTGCTTCCGGTCGAAGGTCCTCGAGAGCCCGCAGTCGTCACCGACTAGGAAAGAATTTGAACGCAAAGACGCGAAGACGCAAAGAAGAAATCCAAATACACACGGAGGGTTGGCGGCTAGTCGGCGAGCGCGGCCAGGAGCTTCTGGTGGAGGCCGCCGAAGCTCCCGTTGGACATCACCAGGACGACGTCCCCCGGTCTCGCCCGCTTCTCGAGCCGAGCCACGATCTCGTCCACCCGGGGAACGAAAGCGGCTTCGATTCCCGCGGCCTCGAGGTCGGAGACGAGCTTCTCTTCCGAGAGCTCTTCTTCGGCGGGCAGCCGGCTCGACGAAAAAACCTGGGCGAGGACAACCTCGTCAGCGAGAGCGAGGGCCTCCGCCATCTCCTTCTGGAACACGCGGCTTCTCGAGGTGAAGGAGCGCGGCTCGAAGACCGAGAGAAGCTTCGCTCCGGGAAAGCGGCCGCGCGCCGCGAGAAGGGTCTCCCGGATCGCCGTCGGGTGATGGGCGAAATCGTCCACCACCGTGACTCCTCCCGCGACTCCACGCACCTCCAGCCGGCGCTTCACACCCGAAAACGTCGAGAGGCCCCGGGCGATCTCGGAGCCAGAGCAGCCGAGGAAATGGGCCGCGGACGAAGCGGCGAGCGCGTTTCGGAGAGACGCCGGCCCCCAGAGCCGGGCGGACGCTTCGGCGATCTCGACGCCCTTCCGATGTAGTCGGAACCGCGTACCCTCGGGGCCGCTCTCGAGGACCTCCGCCGTCCAGTCCGCTTCCCCTTCCACGGCGAAGCTCTCGAGGGGGCAAATCGCGCCCTCCGCGACGCGGCGGGCCCGCTCGCTTTCGATCCCCACGATGAGGAGGCCGTTCCGGGGAACGAGGTTCGCGAGAAGACGAAACGCTCGCTCCACCTCGTCCGCATCCCGGTAGATGTCGGCGTGATCGAACTCCACGTTTCCGACGATCGCCACCGCGGGAAGGTAGTGAAGGAACTTCGGGCCCTTGTCGAAGAACGCGGTATCGTACTCGTCACCCTCGACGACGAAGGCCTCGCCCGTGCCCGAGCGGAAGCTCCGGGCGAAATTCGAGGGAACTCCTCCGATGAGGAACCCCGGATCGCGCCCGGCGGACTCCAGAAGCCACGCGGTAAGCGACGAGGTCGTGGTCTTGCCGTGCGTGCCAGCCACGACCACTGGAGTGCGGCCGCGAAGGAAGAGGTCCTTCAGAACCTCGGGCATCGACACATAGGGAAGGCGCCGCTCGAGAACCGCCTCGAGCTCGGGGTTCCCGCGCGAGAGCGCGTTTCCCACCACGACCAGGTCGACCCCCTGGGGAAGGTTAGCGGGAGCGTAGGGCGAGCGCACTTCGATTCCGAGTTCGGCGAGAAGCGTCGACATCGGAGGATAACAGTCATTATCGGAGCCGGTGACCCGGAACCCCCGTTCCTTGAGGAGACCGGCGAGAGCGGCCATCGCCGTCCCTGAGATCCCGAGGAGGTGGATGCGAGCGGAGGCAGAGATCGTCCCGATCACGAAACCGCCCCTTCGAGAAGGGTGAGGCCGTCGGCGTCGAGGCGGACGCGCGACCCCAGAGGCAGGGTCAGTCCCTTCGAGCGCGTGTGGCCGGACGGAAATCCGAAGAGCACGGGAACGTGGAGGTGCGAGGTCCAGTCTCGGAGCATCTCCTGGAGGGTGTAGCCTTGATCGGGGTGCTGCTCGCAGCCCGGCATCTCTCCGAAGACGAGCCCGCGGACGCCGTCGAGGAGTCCCGCGAGGCGAAGCTGCGTCAGCATGCGATCGATCTGATAGGGCTTCGTCTGCGTGTCCTCGAGAAAGAGGATAGCGCCTTCGAACGAAGGCAAGAAGCGGGTCCCCGCGAGGGCGGCGACGATGGAAAGACAACCTCCGAGCAGCGGTCCCTCGGCGGCGCCGTGGTGCAGCGGCTCGGTCGTCTCGACCGCGATTTTTCCCGGCGCCTCGACCGACCCCAGAACCATGAGGAGGTTCCCTGGGTCGTAGTCGCCCCGCGCGATCTGCTGCGCCACCATCGGCCCGTAGAACGACAAGAGTCCCGCCCCGCTCATCAGGAACGCGAGTAGGGCCGTCACGTCGCTCGACCCCAGCACTACCTTGGGATTCTCTCGAGCGCTTTCGGGTGAGAGCTGACTGAGGAGATCCATGCTCCCGTAGCCTCCGCGGGCGCAGAAGAGGGCGGAGACATCCGGATCTCCCCAGAGCTCGATCCAGTCCTGGAGGCGGTCGGAAGCTGTCCCGGCGGTGTAGCGCCCGCGGTGGTAGAGCCTTTTCCCGAGGCGCGTCCGAAACCCGAGGCCTTCGAGCTCCCGCACCCCCTGCTGGAGGGCTTCCGGCCGAACCGGGCTCGCGGGCGCGACAACTCCGATGACGGAGCCGGCTCGCACCGCCTTCGGCTTCAAAACGGGAGGGTTCAAGAAAGCTTCGCGCGCACGACCGCGTTCACGGCCTTGCCGTCGACGGTCTTCCCCGTTGCCTTGAGACGTACGAGCGCTTCTTTCATGACCGCCCCGACGTCCTTGGCCGAGCTCGCGCCGAGATCCCTCACCACCTCGACCACCACGCGCTCGACGTCGGCCTCGGAGACCGCTTCGGGGAGGTAGGCCCGGATGAGGTCGCGCTCCTTCCCCTCTTTCTCCGCGAGATCGGCGCGGCCGCCCTTCTCGAACATCTCGATGGACTCGGTGCGCTGTTTCACCAGAGTCTGGAGAACCTGGCTCTCCTCGTCGGGCGAGAGGGGCCTTCTGAGCTCGATCTCCTTGTTCTTCAGCGCCGCCTTGGTCATGCGCAGGACGCTCACCTTGAGCGCTTCCTTGCGCTTCATCGCGTCCACCAGTTCGCTCTGGATGCGCTCCGAGAGACTCACAGCGTGAGCCCCTCGGGGACTGGGGCCGCGTCCTCGGCCTCCGACACCGCGGCCAGGACCAGGCGGCATTTCGCGCGCGCGAACATGAGCTCGTCTCCGTATCGTAGAGTCGCCTGGGTCACCACCAGACCGTTCACCCGGGTCTTGTTGGCGCTCCCGAGATCGAACACCGTGACGCTGTGGTTCGAGATGATGATCCTCGCGTGGTGCTTGCTCACAAGCGGGTCGCGAATGCAGATGTCGTTCGTCGGTTCGCGGCCGATGGTGGCCTCGCGCCCTTTGATGATGTGGCGGACGGGATCTCCTTCAGAGCCGTGAATGACGAGGCAAGGATATCCCTTGCGACTGGGTGTATTGTTCATAAGCTCGGGACGCCGCGGATCGAATGACACCGCAGGCAAGCGTAGCACAGCACCGGGAGAACCCTCAATGCCGGTCCTGCGCTCCAGGCTTTCTCGACTCCATCGATTCGGCGCCGGAGATCGCTTGGCGCGCGGCCAGCACCCGGTTGAGGCTCGACGCGAGCTGAGAGAGCTCGCTGTAAGGCCGCTCGATCGGAAGGGCCGCCCCTCGTCCCTCGCCGAGCGCATCCACCTCGAGGCGCAGATCGTTCAACGGGCTGACGGTCATCTTTCTCGCGAGGAGCACCACACCAGCGACCGCGATCGCCAGCAGAAGCGACCCGAAGAGGAGCGCCACCCAGGGCAAGCCGACGGCGGGAGAGCGGTGGGTCAAGACCGCGACTCCGACCCGCCGGCCCCGATGGACGACCGGCTGGGCGAGGATTCGGTCGCCGTTCGAATCCCGACTCTCGCGGAAGCTTCGAACGTCGGCGACCCCGCCCGAAAGACTGTCCATCGCGGGCGGCTGACCCGCCCGGTCTTTGGGCGCCAGGATCTCGCCCGTGGGGGTGAGGATGTAGGCGCCCACAACTCCCGGTTCCGCGGCGACCCGATCGACGGAGACGTCTTGGACTCGACCCTCGGCGAGAGCCGTTTCGTTCGCGGCCGCGAGGAGATCGACCAGGGCGCGGCCGCGGGAGCTCGACTCCTCGATGAGAGCGGCACTCAGGATTCGAAGAAGCGGAAGGGCCACGACCAGGAGCGCGAACACCCCGAGGGCCGCCGCGAGCGGCGCGAATCTCGACGCCCAGCCCCGGCCGCCGCCCGTTTCGGGCGGGGGCACGTATGTCACGGAAGCGGTGAGGGAACGCTCGGAAACTTCCGGGTCTTCCTCTTCGAGGAGCTCGATCTGCTCCAGGAACTGCGCTTCCCGCGGGGCCAATCGATTGGCCGCCTCCTGGGGGCTCGGATCCGCTTGTCCGCGGAAGACCACGGTACCGGTGTCGTAGAGTCTCCCTGGAAGCTGGCCGGGAAAAACGACGGTCCTCTCGGGCTCGGGCCTCTTCAAAGTCTCGTCGGCATCGTCGAGCTCCGAGAATGCAGTCGAACGCGAAGACGACAGAAACACCGTGGAAGAGTCGTCGGGCGAGAGAGTCACGGTCGAAGTCGGCGGTAACGACCTGTCAGGCGAATCAGGCGAATCGGGCGCAAGCACCACGGTGCCCGCATCGGGAGGTGGAGGCGCACCCGCGGTCAGGTAGATGGTCGACTCGTCCCCCGCGTCCCGGTCTCGATCTTGCTCGATTGAGATCCGGAGCCCGCCGAGCCGGATCTCGTCGTCGGGCACGAGATCGCGCGCCTCGACCCGCACATCGTTGACCCAGCTGCCGTTGCGGCTTTCGAGGTCGACCAGTCGGAATCCCGCTCCCACGCGCTCGACCCGAGCGTGCTTCCGGGAGAGCTTCTTGTCGGCGAAGAACAGATCACACTCCGGATCGCGTCCGATGGTGAGCGGGGCATCGCGGAGCTCGTGTTCCGTCACCCGATCGCCGTGATGGATGATGAGCTTGTCCACGGACTATTCTCCCTATTCCTAGTTGGGAGAGACAGTATGGATCGAACTCCGGCCCCGGATCCACGGGCTACCCGCCAGTTTTTGGTGCGCTTTGACTGGCCGGGCTCCGGGCCCTAAGTACCTCGCTCCTAAATTACGCCAACGAATGGGAATCAACGGCGCCGGCGTTCCATGTCGTTCGGAAAGTCGCGCTGCTTCAGAGGGAAGTGAACCAAGTACGAGCTCCTCGAGCATCGTGGCACCGACGGCGATTTCCGCCGATCGCCTGAAGATCGTGGCCCAGTGAAGGGGGGGGAATGCCTCAGCTCTTCCTTCCGCCGAGAGCCACGAGACCGATGCCACCCAGGAGGGCGAGAGCCCCGAGAACCGGGGGAAGCGGAATCGTGTTGCGCTTCTCCCTGGTCACTTCCAGCGGGCCGACGTCGAGCACTTTTTCTTCGGTGGTATAGCTGAAGCCCTGAAAGACGAAGGCAGCGATGCCCAGGACGATGAGAATGATTCCGATAGTGCGTTGCATGTCGTCTCTCTGATTCGACGGAAACTTACTACGACGAAGAGGCGGAGCCCGCTCCGCCTCCCCGCGCGATCTGCGGATCAGCGTCTTTCCTGGACGAAATCTCAACGAATCGCAAGAGGCCGCGCCGCAACGAGACTGCTACCCGCTTCCGCGGGAGGTGGCCGGAGACGTTCTCGGCCGCGGACTGCCAGGGGGCCGCGGTTTCCAGTCCCGGCCGCAAAGGTTCCGAGGACGTAGGCTTGGTCACCAGGGCACCCCTTCGCGCCCCGCGGGCGCGGACGAACGAAAAAGCTACTTCGCGGAGGCAAAGAGTGTATCACAAGTAGAAGCGCAGCAGCTTCTAAAACGTGTAAGAAGGGCGATGGGGGAGATGGCAGGGGATTAAGGAGATGGGCCGATACCGGTGGAATCTTTGTCTCCTTTATCTCCTCCTGTCCCCTCATCCCCTTTGATTTGGTTCTCACCGGCCGGCTTCGCGCAAGCGGCGCTGGGCGAGCGGCACCACGCGAGGTCCATCGTTCGATTGGATGGTCGCCCCTTCGAACGCGAGCGCCTGCTGGAAGATCCGCGCCGCCTCCGCGCGCTCGCCCAGGCGGAGATAGGCGAGAGCGGTGTAGTAGAGCACTGTCCCCTGGGAGATGCCCGTGGTCTCGGCGAGAGTCACCTGAGGCAGGTACTCCTTGAGAGCCGTCTCGTAGTCGCCGAGCTGCATGTAGCAGAGAGCCACGTTCAGCCCGGCGAGCCCGGCGACCGCGGGCTCCACTACCATCCGGTGCCGGAGATCGACGATCGCCTTGTTGTAGAGGAAGCCGTCCTCGTTCAGAGGGATCTCGAGAGGGGTCGTTCCCACGGTGACGGATACGGTCTCGGTCGCGCCCCCGCGCACGAGAGTGAGGCTGAGGCTCGCTCCCGGCTCCATCCCCCGAACCGCCCGGAGGAGATCGACCGCCTTGGTCACCGGAGCTCCCGCAACCGACTGCACGACGTCCCCCATCTGGGCCCCGGCCTTCGCCGCAGGTCCTCCGGAATCGACGGCGAGCACGATGGGACCCTCGGTGAGCCGGGTGTCGACGGTGGTGAGGCCGATCCAGGATCCGTGGAGCTTCGTCGGCATCGACAGTTTCTCGACGAAGGCGGGAAGTGCGTCCCGGTCGAGATAGTTGAGGGCGTATCGATCCGGAGCCGGCGAGCCCACCGCGAGGAAATGGAGCACCACGTCTTTCGTCAGGCGCTGGGCGGGGACGTGCCCGAGAAGAATCGCCTCGACCTCCAGGGCCTTCCCCAGTTTCTCCGAAGCCTCGCGGATGTGCTCCGGGGGAGCGGTCGGCGGCGCGAGCGCCGGCACCAGGCTCCGGGCGCCGCCGCCTCCGATGATCCGGTTAACGGCATCAGCATCGGGAAAGACGACGTTCATGACCGAGAGATTGCGGAGCTCCGCGGTCAGCTTCTGGCGCATGTCCTCGAGGTCGCGCGCGGGAACCCCATCGTCCGCGATGAGGTCGACGACCGCCAGAGTCGGGCGGATGGGACACTCGAACGACAGGGACTCGTCGGCGCCCACGGAGATATCCTCGACGTACTTTCCCGTGGGGTGCTTCACCTCGAGCCTGTGGTCTCCGGAGCAGACGCGGTTCAGCTCCAACGGAGTGTTCCCCTTGAACTCCCCGTCGAGGAACACCCGCGCGTCGCTGGGATTGCTCGTGACCGAGACTCTGCCGATCGAGTCGTTGAGCTTGACGATCTGGGCGGTGTAGTCCCGGGGCTCGTCGGCGCGGAAGGGAAACCGTAAGGTCTCGTAGCATTTGAGGCGCAGCTCGATGTGGTGCTGACCCAGGGGAAGGGACATGAGCTCGAAGGGCGACGACAGCCGCGAAGGATCGAGATCCGGGGGCATGAAGCTCCGCAGATCCGGAGGCAGGGTGCCGGAGGTAACCCCCACCACCTGGCCGTCGACCACCACTTCCACTCCCGGCGGGTCGGTGATGATCGGGAGCCGGGCGCTGGTGCGGGTGAGCACCAGATCGAGAGTGTTGATCTCGCCCGGCTCGATGCGCAGGTTGTCGTCGACGTATCCCTGGTAGCCCTCGAGGGTGATCTCGATGCGGGCGAGCCCGGTGTGCACCTCGACGGGAAAGAAGTTGGTGATCCCCACAAAGTTCCCGTTCACGCTCACCCGCGCTCCCGCGGGGTCGGTGGTGACTGCGATGTAGCCGATGAGCTGCTTCTTCTGGTCTTCGAAGAAATCGACGATCTTGGGTGACAGGGATTCTGGGTTGAGCGCGTAGCGAGGGTTGTCCAGGAGCAGGTGGCGGAAGTCGTCTCCGGCCCCCTGGAGCTGTCCCGCGTCGAAGAAAGCGCGCGCCCGGAGCTCGAGCGCCTGATGCTGGAGATCGAGGATTTCGGGTGGCACCTCGCCCCCCGATCGCCGCCGCTCCTCGATCTCGTCGACGATCCGTCCCAGAAAATCGATCGACTGGGACTGACGCTGCGGGTCCTCGAACAGGACCTTCGCCTCGGTGAGCTGCTGCGACAGCCGGAGGAGCAGCTCGTCGTCCTGCGCCGAGGCCGCTAGGGCACTCGCGAGCGCCAACGCAACCGCAAGACTGCGTGAGCGGAGCGTCCGCCTTCGCGCGTAGCGCTTCGGCGGGACGAGCCCCTTATTTGAGATGAACGATGGCTTTCTCTTTCTCGTCGTAGACATAGAGATCTCCGGAGGCGTCGACGTCGAGCGTGACCGGCTTCGTCAGCGCCCCTCCACCCAGGCTCTGTTGGGTCAAGAGCGTGACGAACTGATACGAAGCGTCGAACACCGCGACCTTCGCCTCCTCCTCGTCGAGAATGTACAGATAGCCGGCGGGGTCGAGGGCGATATCCACCGCCTTCTTCAGGCCCCACTGCCCCTTTTGCGTCTGGATACGGGCGATGGCTCGTCCCTCGGGACTGAGGACGTTCACGTCTCGGTCCCTCTTGTCCAGGAGCAGGAGATTGCCCACCGGGTCCATCTCGACTCTCAGAATCTCGCGCGGTGTCGAGTCGGGAAAGGGGCCGACGAGATCTCCCGACGGGTTGAACCGCAAGAGCTTCTTCTCGTTCTCGTCATAAACGTAGATATCGCCGAGCCGGTCCCGCACCGCCAAGCGGATCTTCTCGAGCGGCTTCGGTCCTTTCTCCGAAGGCACGGCGAAGGTGACGGGCTTCCCCTCGACGGTAACCGCCCTCTCGTTCGCGACCACGAGCTCTCCTCGGGCATCGACGGAGAGACCATAGGGCTCGACCGCCTGCTGGCTTGAGGCGAGCTTCCCCTGGCGGTCGAAAGTCATGACTCGCTTCTTGTCTCGCTCGAGGACGTGGATGCCGCTCGCGGAGGCCCGAACCGCCACCACGTCGTCGAGCTTTTCCTTGAGAACGGGGTTGAATCCCGGATCGCGGCGGAAGGTGACGTTTTGTCCCAGCATGCGCGTCCCGTAGAGCCGGAAGAGGAGCGTGAGCCAATCGAGGGCGGACTCCGCTTCCCTGCTGTCGGGGTGCGTGTTGCGCGCTTCCTGGAACTGCGTCATCGCCTCCACCGGATCGCCCTGACGCACGAAGCTTCGTCCGACGCCGAGGCGGGCGCCGGCCGTCCACTCCGATCGCGGATGATCGACGATCACCTGGAAGTAGGCGTCGACCGCTTCTTGGAACTTCCCCTGGCGCTCGAGGGCCGTGCCCGTCGAGTAGAGCGCCGCGGGAATCCATGGATTGTCGGGATAGAGGAACACCCTCTGGTAGTTCGCGACCGCGTCGTCGAGGGTCTTCCCCGTCCGGTCGGAGCGATAGGTCACCTCGCCCAGGTAGTAGTAGGCTCCGGGGGCGGAGTCGCTCGTGGGGTAGCTGCGGAGGATGATGTCCAGGTTGTCTTTCGCTTTCGCGAAATCCTCTTCCACATCGAGGTAGTAGCGCCCGATGCGCAGGAGCGCGTCGTCCGCGTACTCGCTCGTCGCCATGGAGGTCACGATGATCTGAAAGTCGTTCAGCGCCTGGTTGTATCGCTGCTGCTCGTAGAACTGGATGCCGCTCTCCAGATGCTGGCGCGCCAGATCCGAAGGCGCCTGCCCCTGGGAGAGCGAAGCGAGAAGGGCGACAATGACCGCGATGGCGAAAACCCTTTTTCTCACCACGCCCCCTAAGGTTTTTGACCGATGACGTAGCTCGGTTTTCCCGCCTGGACTTCGACCCGCTGCGCGTCCCTCACCTCGCCCGGCCAGGTGAAGACGAACTCGTGGGAGCCCTCCACGATCTCCCGGTTCATGAAAGGCGGCGCTCCCGCGGAGATTCCGTTGATGCTCACGATGCAATTGCCGGGATTGGCGCGAACGTTCACCCGTCCGAGCGGCGGAGCCTGGACGGTCGCGG
>Ga0209619_10001716_pt1 | contig 16005 bp, 15 predicted proteins | sample Rifsed16ft3_FD_184011 | JGI IMG/M metagenome (GOLD analysis project Ga0209619, IMG submission 184011) | Soil microbial communities from Rifle, Colorado, USA - sediment 16ft 3 (version 2) | ecosystem: Environmental > Terrestrial > Deep subsurface > Rock core/Sediment | place: Rifle, Colorado... | reverse complement strand
GCCGAGCCTGGGCTCCAGCCCCTCGAGCTTCGTCGAGACCTCCCGGACCTCGTCGATCAGCTTCGAGCGCTCGTCGCCATCGGCCGCCCCTATCGCCTTCGACGCGCGATTCTGCTCGGCTCGAAGGTCATCGACCTGAGAGGTGAGCGAGCGACGCTCCTCGTCGAGCGCGAGCAGCCGGTCGATCGCGTCGGCGACACCGCGGCGCGCGAGTCCCGGGCGGAACGCCTCTGGGTTCTCGCGGATCGCCCTCAGGTCCAGCATTACGACACCTTCGCACCCTCCGGCGCGGGCTTGGCCCCCTGCTGCGCCTGATGTCCGGATTGCGAGGCGGCCGACTGCGCGGACTGGTCCATGATGCTCTGCCCGTTGAAGATGCTGCCGTCCTCTACGACCAGCGCCTTGGACGTGACGTTCCCGTCGACGCGGCCACCGCGCGCGAGCTCGGCGCGGCCCTTCACCACGATGTTGCCCTTGAAGCGTCCGGCGACGCTCACGTTGTTGGCCCGGATGTCGGCCTCCACCTGGCTGTCGACAGACAGCATCACGTCGCCCTCCGCCGTGATCTGCCCCTTCACCTGCCCGTCGATGCGGAGCGAGCCCGCCGAGACGACCGTCCCCTCGAGCTTCGCGCCCTTGCCGACGATCGTCACCTCTCCGCTCTGCTGCTCCGCCATGGTTCCACCCCCGGGTCGCTCGGGCCGGTCGTCGGCCACATCCTCACGTCTCCAGATCAAGGCGCACCAATCGCGTCCGCCGGTTCGGCGAGCGCCTGGCGGATCGCCTCCTCCTCCTCCGCCGACAGGTTGTAGCTGCTCCGGCCCCCGAGGACCGGCTTCGAGTACACGCGCGTGTCCTGCCGTCCGTTGATCGACGTGAGGACCACGCCGTCACCCCGGTCGTCCAGCAGCGCGCAGGAGAACGACAGGCGCCCGCCGACGTCTTCGAAGGCATCGTAACGGAGTAGGCCGACGTGGCGAACCGCGCCCTGGATCATCACGTCCTGGCGCTGGTCGGTGGCGTACAGCGATCGGACCGCGGCCTCGAGCCGCTTGATCGATTTCGTCTGGCCGCCGACGATGCCGCTGAGCGCGTCGTCCAGCCGTAGAGGGTCGCCGGGCTCGCGTCGACGCCGGCGCCCCGCAGACAGCGCGGACAGCACGAGCGCGAGCGCCGACAGCCCGAGTGCGACGAGCACCAGGATGGTGAGGGTCCGGCCGGAAAGCTCCACGTCCGCTCCAACTGCCGAAACGGGCATCTACCTGCGCATACGACAGGAGAACGAAGTATACAATGGCCTATCTCGTGGACGAACGCAGGCTCTCCGACCTCCTGGACCGCGTCGCCTCGGGTCGGATCTCCGTCTCCCAGGCCGTCGACGACCTCCGCGACCTCCCTTACGAGGCCGTCCTGGACGCGCGCATCGACCATCATCGCGAGCTGCGCACCGGCCAGACCGAGGCCGTGTTCGCGCAAGGCAAGACACCCGCACAGGTACGCGACGCCGCCGTCGCTCTCGCGGCGCGCGCGTCCGGCGCGGTGTTCGTGACACGCGCTTCGCAGGAGCAGGCCGACACCGTCCTCTCGGCCGTTCCCACCGCGATCTACGACCGGCGCTCGCGCCTCGTCGTGGTGAAGCCGGCGGCAAGAGACAGCGCCGCCGGCACGATCGCCGTCGTGTGCGCGGGGACGTCGGACCTCCCGGTGGCCGACGAGGCGGCGTTGACGGCCGAGGCCCTAGGTTTCGGTATCGCCAGGATCGTCGACGTCGGCGTCGCCGGCGTGCACCGCGTGCTCGAGCATCGCGAGGCGCTTCGGGCCGCCGACTGCGTCATCGTCGTGGCCGGAATGGAGGGAGCGCTCCCCTCCGTCGTCGCCGGCCTCACTCCAAGGCCCGTCGTTGCCGTTCCGACGAGCGTCGGCTACGGCGCTTCATTCGAGGGCCTCGCAGCTCTGCTTTCCATGCTCAACTCCTGCGCTCCGGGCGTGGCCGTCGTGAACATCGACAACGGTTTCGGAGCCGCCCTGGTGGCAGACCGGATGATCGGAGCGGCGCGGTGAAGGTCGCGTACTTCGACTGCATCGCCGGCATATCCGGCGACATGGCACTCGGCGCGCTCGTGGACGCGGGCGCGGATTTCGACGCCGTCAAGCAGGGCCTCGCCGCCCTCCCGATCGAGCGGTTCTCGATCGACCTCGAGGAGGTGGAGACCCACGGTCTGCGCGCGCGGCGAGTATCCGTCCACACGCCTTCGTCGGCGGTGATCCGAACCTACTCGAGCATCCGCGCGCTTCTAGACCAGGCGAAGCTGCCGCCCGAGGCGCAGCACCTGGCCCATCGGATCTTCCGCAGGCTGGCGGAAGCCGAGGCCATGGTGCACGGCAAGGAGGTCGACCTCGTCACGTTCCACGAGGTCGGTGCTCTCGACTCCATCGTCGACATAGTCGGAACGGCGCTCGCGCTCTCGTTCCTCCAGGTCGACAGGATCTTCGCCTCACCCGTCCCGACCGGATTCGGGATGGCGAAGTCCGAGCACGGCGCGATGCCCATCCCCGCGCCCGCGGTCGTGGAGCTGCTCCGCGGCGCCCCGATGTACTCGCTCGGCGTCTCGGTCGAGCTCACGACGCCGACCGGTGCCGCGATCCTGGCGGCGACGGTCGAGGGGTTCGGCGAGCTCCCGATGCTCCGGATCGACTCGGTCGGCTACGGCGCCGGCACTCACCGATTGGACTTCCCCAACGTTCTCCGCGTGCTCGTCGGCGAGGAGGAGCCGACGACGGGCGTGAAGGCACCCGGCGCGACCACCGACGTGGTTCTGGAGACGAACATCGACGACCTCAACCCGGAGCTGTACGAGTACGTGCTTGAGCGACTGTTCGCCGCCGGCGCCCAGGACGCATGGCTGGCGCCCATCGTCATGAAGAAGGGTCGGCCCGCGGTTACCGTATCCGTGCTCTCCTCGGCCGAGCGCGAACGCGCGATCAAGCAGGTCCTCTTCACCGAGACCGGTACCCTCGGCGTCCGCACCACCCCAGTCCAGAAGCAAGCGCTCGAACGCGATGCCGTGAAGGTCGAGACGCGACACGGCGCCGTCGCCGTGAAGATCGGGTACTTGGAAGGCCGCCCGGTCACGGTCGCGCCCGAGTACGAGGACTGCGCCCGCGTCGCCAGGGAGGCCGGCGTGCCCGCTCGTGAGGTCTACGAGGAGGCGCTCCGTCTGGCCCGCCAGGAGCTCGAGTGAGAGAGCGGGCGGGCCCCGAAACGTCGAGTGCCGCCTCCGGGAGGACGCCTTCTCGCGCCCGTCCGGGGCGGCACCCGATCGGGGTACCTGCTAGTTTTTCCAGCCTGCTCCGGCTGCCATCAGGAAGGCAGCCAGCCAGCCTAGAGAAACCAGGAGGCGGCGATACCTCGACACGGTATCCCCTCCTTTCTGGGCGGTACTCCACCCCCGTATCGGCAGCACACTGTCGGACCTTTAGGGGACGCCCCGACGTCCCTCTCAAGCGGGTCCCCCAGTCTCCCGATACCGGGGGCATGCGCCTAGTGCATGCTTTGGTGCCCGGTCGACCATGCGTTTGATACTCACCACCATCCCACTCGCGGTGCTCGCCGGGTACCTGCTCGGCGGCCGGCTGAGAGGTCTCGCGACGGCGTCGCTGCGATGGCCGGCGATCGCGCTCGCCGGGGTCGGGCTGCAATTCGTCCCCGTAGAGGGCACACCGGGGTACCTTGCACTGCTTGCCTCGTTCGCGTGCCTCATCACCTTCGCCGTGGCGAACGCTCGCCAACCGGGCTTCGTGCTCATCTACGTCGGGCTCGCGCTGAACCTCGCGGTCATCGCGATCGATCAGGGGATGCCGGTCACCCGCGACGCGCTCGTGATCTCGGGCCAACGCGAAACTCTCGCCGAGCTACGCAAGGAGGCGGGGTCGAAGCACCATCTCGCGACCGACCGCGACAGCCTTCTGTTCCTTGCAGATGTGATCCCGGTGCCGCCGCCGGTGGCGCAAGCGATAAGCGTAGGTGATATCGCCGCCCATCTCGGTGTGGCATGGTTCGTTATGCGGGGAATGCAACGGAGAGAAACGGTGGAGCCCGTCTCCGCCGGGTTCGCCTAGGGGTACGCATGGGGACCTCGGACGAAGAACGCACGACTAGCGATGCCAAGGCCGCCAGGACACTTCAGCTCCTCGTCGCGCTGCCGTTCCTGGGCTGGCTCGCCTGGCGCCTCCCCGGCCTTCTCCCCGACATCGCGGAGGCCGACGTAGCGTTCTTCACGGCGGTGGTCATGGCGGTCGACCTGATCCCGGTCCCCGCGTGGGGCGGCCTCCAGCTCAGCCTGTCGTTCCCGATCCTGCTCGGCGCGGCCATCGTTTTCGAACCGCCGATCGCGGCGGTGATCGCGTTCGTCGGGTCGATCGACCCTCGCGAGCTCCGGCGCGAGGTGACACTCGTCAAGGCCGTGTACAACCGGGCCCAGATGGCCACAGCCGTCGCCGCCGCGAGCGTCCTTTTCCACGCGACCTCGACCCTGGACTCCCCGTGGTTCCGTCTGGTCCCGGCGGTGATGCTGGCAACGATCGCCGGCTACGCAGTCAACACGTTGTTCGTGGCCGCCGTCGCGTCGCTCGACAGGCGTATCGCGATCTGGCACGTAATCGCCAAGATGCACGGAGCAGCGCCGTACCAGTTCCTCTTCTCCTATCTGGGCCTCGGCCTATTCGGGGCCGTGATCGCCCGGTTCTTCGTGATCGAGGGCATATGGTCGGTAGTCGTCTTCCTCGCGCCGCTCGTCTTCGCGCGCCAGATGTACTTCCGCAGCCGCGCACTCGCCGATCGCCTCGCCGATCAGAACAAGGTGCTTGCCGAGCAGGCGCGGCGCCTAGAGCAGCTCCTGGAGAAGGAGCATCAGAACGTCGCCGAGCTCCGCGAGCTGAACCGGATGAAAGGTGAGTTCGTGGCCGTCGTGTCGCACGAGCTGCGAACGCCGGTGACTGCCCTGATCGGGTACGCGAAGACGCTCCGGCAGCCGGAGTTCTCGGACGACGCCACGATCCGCGACGAGTTCCTCGAGCGGATGGAGCGCCAGGGCGACCGCCTCCTCCGCTTGGTCGAGAACCTGCTCACGGCCTCGAACCTCGAGAACAACAAGCTGCCCGTCTCGATCGGCAGGGTGCTCTTCGAGGATCTTTGCCGGGAGGTCGTCGAGGGACTGTCGACGGAGGGCGAGCGGGTCCGCGTCGACGTCCCGAACGACCTGCCCGTTCTCTTCACAGACCGCCAGCTGCTCTCCCGGGTCGTGTCGAACCTGATAGACAACGCGCTCAAGTACTCCCCCGACGGTTCGCCCTGCGAGCTCGGCGCCTCGAAGGAGGAGGACGGCATCCGGTTCTGGGTCCGCGACCAGGGCATCGGGATCCCGCCGCAGCAGGTCGATCGGATCTTCGACCGCTTCTACCAGGTCGACTCGTCCACGACGCGAACGTTCCGTGGTGCGGGCCTCGGCCTCTCGCTCGTGCGGGATCTCCTGGAGCACTTGGGCGGGACGATCGACGTGGACAGCGCGCAGGGCGAGGGGAGCACCTTCTCGGTGTGGCTCCCCACCAAGCACGAAGCCCCGCTCGCGCCCGAGAACGGGAGCGGTGGCGCCCACCCGCGGCTCGTCTCCACGGGTGATCCCGCGGCTTAGGGCCGCCGCTCCTGGTCGAAGCGCGTTGCCAGCTCCGCGAGCGACGTTTCCCCGAGCGCGCGCGCAACCCCGGTGGCGGCGCGGCTCCAGGCCGGGTGGAGGGCGCACGGGTCGTCCCAGCCGCACGGGGCGTCCCGAAGCGGGCAGCGCTCGAGGACGAGGTGGCCATCAGTGGCCTCGACGACCTCCAGCAGCGAGATCTCGGTCGGCGCCCGAGCGAGCCTGAACCCGCCCCCGCGCCCCGCCCGGGAGATGACGATCTCCGCCCGCGCCAGGTACCCGAGAACCTGGGGCGTGTAGCTCGGCGGAAGGCCCATCCCCTCCGCGATGTCCACCACGCGTGCGGTGCCGGCGCGGCTCCAGGCCCGGGCCAGGTAAACGGCTGCTCGCACCGCGTAGTTGCCCCGGTAGCTCAGGGCAAGGTCCACCGCCCGACTGTACCCTATCGTGAAGTTAGTTGCCCAACGTTTAGTTACTCGGTAGGATTCCGGCCGCAGGCAAGTGGGCTCACGCTTGGGAGGGGTGAAGGCTATGCGACGACTCGTCGTCGCCGGGGTGTTCCTGGAGGCAGCCCTGCTGATCGTGGGGCTCACGTGGATAAGGCCGGCGGGAAGCTCGGAGAGTGACGGGGAACCCGTCCGGTTCCGCTCCTACGGGGAGGGCACGGGTAACGTCGTGAACGTGCGGCTGGACACGGTCGAGACGGTGCAGGAGATCGCGCCGGACGTGAAGTACCACATCTGGACCTTCGGCGGAACGGCTCCCGGTCCCGTGATCCGCGTGCAGGAGGGCGACACGATCCGCTTCACGCTCACAAACCGGAGCGAGCTTGGACTGTCGCACTCGATCGACTTCCACGCCGCGCAGACCCCTTGGGACAAGAACTACCAGCCCGTTGCTCCGGGTGAGACCCTGACGTTTGACTGGGTGGCGCGCTTCCCCGGCGTGTTCATGTATCACTGCGGCGTCCCGCCCGTGCTGCACCACATCGCGAACGGGATGTACGGCGCGATCATCGTGGAGCCGAAAGGCGGCCTACCGCCCGCTCGCGAGTACGTGCTCACGTCGAGCGAGTTCTACGCGGCGGACGAGGCCACGAGGGGCGTTCTCGAGGGCGACGTCGCCAAGATGGAGGACATCGACCCCACGTACGTCGTCTTCAACGGCGGGGCCAACCGGTACCTCGACGAGCCGCTCGAGGTCGAACCCGGCGAGCTCGTCAGGCTATGGGTGATGAACGCTGGGCCCACGCTCACGAACGCGTTCCACGTGATCGGGGCGCTCTTCGATCGCGTCTACGCCGACGGGAACCCGGCGAGCGTTCTGTACGGGCTCCAGACCTACAACGTGGCGCCAGGCGCCGGGGCGATGTTCGAGCTCACGATCCCCGACGAGGGCATGTACCCGTTCGTCACGCACTCCTTCGCGTACACGGGACTGGGATCCGTCGGCGTTCTGCAGGTGAGCCGGGCTGCCCCACCGGCGCCCGCCGACTACCCGATGATCGCCGATCCGTTCGACGGTGGTCTGACGGAGACCGTCGGGACCGTCAATGGAGGCGAGCAGCCGACGGCTCCGGCGACCGAGGAACCGCCGACGGAACCGACCCAAGCGCCGAGCGGAGGCGAGGCGGTCTCCGTCAACGCTGCCATCACGGGCTTCGATCCTTCCGAGCTCGAGGCCCACGAGGGGACCGTCACGGTCACCTACAACAACGTCGACGCCATCCCGCACGACTTCGCGGTGGACGAGCTCGGCGTGAAGGAGCTGGTCGATCCAAACACCAGCGCCGACATCTCCTTCGAGGCCTCACCGGGGACCTACGCGTTCTACTGCTCGATCCCCGGTCACCGCGAGGCCGGCATGGAAGGGACTTTGACCGTTCTACCGGCCGCCGGTCACTGAACGATGGGGGGCGGCGCCTCGGCGCCGCCCCCCGGTCATTCCGCTAGTCGACGACCTTGATCCTGCCCTGCATCCACGGGTGGATCGCACAGAGGAAACGCAACCTAGTTCCAGCGGGTGCGGTCACGGTCGATGCGATCTTCCCCCCCGGCGCGAAGAACAGAGAGTCGCCGGGCCCGTCGAGGCCGTACTCGCCGTCGGCGTCGTCCTCCACTCGGCGCACCAATCCGTTGCCGAAGTGGGCCTCGAGCGCCTCGTTGCAGGCGTCGCACATGAACACCTCGGCGGCGTCCTTCGGAACGTCGGTCGGCTCGAGCACCGTGACGGTGTGAGGCTCGGGGAACGCCGCGTCCTCCTCGAACCGTACCGTCTCCCCGCTCGAGACCACGATCCGCTCCGGCGAGAAGCGGAACGTGCTGTAGATCAGGGCGTTCGGCTCGAACGCCTGGTTCCCCTTCACGTGGACGACGTTGCCGGATGCCATCGCTACGGTAACAACCGCAGTTACCAGCACGGCGACAGCGCCTATCGCTAAGACTCGCCTGCGCATCTCCCCCTCCTTGTCCCGAGGCCCCCGGGCGTTCCTACCCGTATCCGGTCTAGGAAGTCAAGGCGGCTCAGAGAAGGACGTCGCTGTACGAGTACGCAGCGAGAGCCTTCGCTCCTACGTCGGTGACGAGCACCTGGTCGCCCAGCTTCACCCCGCCGCGCGCCCCCACCTCCCCCGCGTAGACCTCGACGACGAGAGCCATACCTTCCCGGAGCACTCGATCGGGGTTCGGCTGCTGGTCCTGCGGGTAGCACACGGTCGGGCTTTCCTCCTCGAGACCTATCCCATGGACCATGCACTCGTAGCGCTGCGGCAGGAACTTCTCGGGGAGCCGGGGCGCCCGGTCGGCGAGCTCGCCGCACGAGATGCCGGGCCGGATCAGGTCGCGCGTGGCGAGGAGCCAGTCGTGGGCGGCCCGATACGCCTCACGCTGGGCGGGCGTCGGTGGCGCGCCACCGCAGAGGAAGGTTCGAGACACGCAGAAGAAGTAGCCTTCGACGCCGACGGCGTCGGTGTCGACGTAGACGAGGTCGCCCTGCTCGACCGCTCGGTCGGTGGCCTCCGCCCTCCAGGGGTTCGTGTTCGCCCCCGACGCGACCGTGCTCGTGGCGAGGTGCTCGCCTCCGGCACGGAGCAACGTGTCAGCGAGAACCGCCAAGAGATCCCGCTCCCGGACGCCGGGCACGATCGCAGCCTCGAACGCCGATAGCATGTCCACGACGATCTCGCCATTTGCCTCCAGCAGTCGGATCTCATCTGGGATCTTGACCTCCCGGGCCTCCTGGGTGACCGGCGCCGAGTCCACGATCGCAACACCTTCGCGCTGGAGCGCGATGAACCCCGGAGTCCCGAGTCGGTCCACGGCCAGTCGATCAGGTGACACGCCCAGCTCACGCATCGCCGACACGGTCTCGCGTGCCCAGGCAGCGGCCTCGGCCTCCGCGTCGTCGAAGAACTCCCACGCGTGCATCGGGCGGACATCGTCGAGGATCCGACGCGACAGGTGCATGGAGTTCCCATGCTCGAAGAGGATCGGCCGCCCTTCGGCCGGCACGAGCGCGCACCTGACGAACGTCGTGTTGCTCCAGATAGGCATCGCCGAGGCCCCGGTCGCGTAGCGGACGTTCGGCTCGTTGAACAGCAGGCAAGCCTCGACCTCCCGTGCCCGCATCGCGGCTTGCAGCCGCTCGAGCCGCCCCGCTCGCAACCGCCCGAGGTCGACCTCCGTAGCCCCGGCGCCAGGGCTCACTGGAGCTTCCGTGGAGTCACCTTCTCCCAGTGTCGCGTTCGAACGCGCTCGTCGTTCTCGTACACGTCGAGATCGAGCGCGAAATGGTACGTCGTGGCATCGCTCCGGAGTTCCAGACGCGCGCGGGTGCGCGCGGTGACCTCCGGCCAGCTGATAGCGGTCTCGACCGCGGACTCCACCCAGGCGGTCCCGGGCGCGAGCGGAGTAACCCCCACGACACCTCCCTCCGTCCGCCACGCGCTCCACCGCCCCGGCAGCGCGCTCGAGGACAGTTGATGGACGGCGACGCGCGTCTCCCTCGCGTAGACGTCGTGCTCGATCCGCCACGTGGCCTCGTCGAACTCCCGGTCCTCCTCCGACCTCCCGTTTCCACCGTCCACCGGGGGGAGGACGGGCGCTCCCCGGAGGCTGGCTGGACCGCTCGCTGCCGGAAGGACGAGGCGAGTCCCTTCCAGCACGACCGTGAGATCCGATGCCTCCGGCGGCGGCCAGGCGTTGGGCCAGTCGGAGCCGGCGATCGCGAGCCGGATCCGGCTACCGGCTTCGAACACCCACGACGTCGCATCGAGCTCAACGGAGACCTCGTAGGCCTCGCCCGGCACCAGTGGCTCGGGCATCGTGTGCGAGTCGCGATGGGTAAGATTGAAAACGCCGCGGCTCACAAGCGCGGACGTACCATCGTCGAGGACCTCGCAGATCTTGGCGGACAGGAACGCGACCGGCGACGCCGAGCGCACGGTCGCGACCAGCATCGGGTTCCCTAGGATCTCGAGCTCATCCTCGACGGGCCATTCGTAGACGAGCGAGTGGATCTCGTCGGGACGCTGGTCGATCGGCAGCCCGTACGGAGGCGCGTAGGACCCCCGGATGTGGGCGGTGACGCCCACGTCGCCTCGCACGGCAAGTGTCTCCTCCATCGCGTCCCTCGGGCCGCTGGGGCGATGGGCGGAGCTCAGGGGAAGCGTCATCTCCTTGTGTCCTTCGGGCGGCCACGCGGACTCGAAACGCCACTCCCCGCGCACCTCGTCGAGGGCGGGCTCGGGAGGCGTCGACCGCCGGGCGAAGAGCACCAGCGGGGGCTCGGTGTCAACTCCGTTCTCGATCCCGCGGAGCCAACGGTCCCACCAGCGGATCATCTCGGGAACCAGGTCGATCCGCGGACCCGGGATGGAGGTGTTCGGTGACATATGGCACCACGGCCCCATGAGCAGGCGCTTCGGGACCCGAAGATGCTCGATCAACCTGAGTGCCACGTTCCGGTAGATGTCGGCCCATCCCCCCACTACCATCGTCGGGACCGTGATCAGTTCGTAGTCGGGACGGAGCGACCCCTGCCGCCAGAACGGCCCATCGTTCTGCTCCTCCACCGATCCGTACCAGGGCTCGAGGCGATCTATCCTCTCCAGCCAGCGGGTTCGCCACTCCTCCCCCGCAAGCGAGGGAACCGGCGGAAGCGCGTTCATCGAGACCATGAACAGCGGGTACCCGACGAACTCAAGCGCCTTTCGGATCCCGCCGCCGAAATGTATGTCGTCCGTGTAGCGGTCGTCGGTCGCGTAGATCGGGACAATCGCCTTGAGGGCCGGGGGCTGCCGCATCGCGGTCTGGATCGCGTTGAACCCCGAGTACGAGGTCCCGAACATCCCGACCGACCCGGTGCACCACTGCTGTCGCGAGAGCCAGTCGATCACCTCGCACAGGTCATCCTGCTCCTGCGGGGGATATTCGGCGGTCGCCACGCCCTCGGACGAACCCGTGCCGCGGACGTCGACCCTGCAGATCGCGTAGTCACCCTCGTCCCGCAGACGCCTGTAGACGGTCGCGTTCGTCAGCAGATCGTCCTTCCTGTACGGAAGGGCCTCCAGCAGCGCGGGCCACGGACCCTCCGTGTCGGGCAGGTACAGGGACGCGGCCAGGCGCGTGCCGTTGGACATCTGGATGAACACGTTGGACTCGGGCACCCTGCTTCTCCGGGGCTGGATCGCCACTTCCTAGCACGGCGCCGAGGGCCGCGGCAAAACGTGGTCAGCCTCACATCAAGCGATGAAGTGGGCGAGGGGGGAGTTGAACCCCCACCCGGTTGCCCGGACAGGATCCTGAATCCTGCGCGTCTGCCAGTTCCGCCACTCGCCCGTGGGGGAGACCCATCGTAGCAAGGCCCTATGCCCCTCTACGGCCGTGCCAGGGCGGCGCGTAGGGTCGGAGACCTGCGTCGAGAGGAGGCTCCCATGCGACGCGTCTTGGTCCTTGCCGCGGCGTCAGCTGCACTCACCGTGGCCGTGCCGGCAGTGGCCATAACCGAGGCCGAGCTCGACGGGAACGGGCATGCCAGCGTTGGGGCGCTGATCGGTCACCCGCCGGGGGGCGGTCTCGACATCGCGTGCTCCGGATTCCTGGTCCGCCCGAGGGTGCTCGTTACCGCCGGACACTGCACGTACGGTCTCGCCAAGGAGCCGGAGGCGCCGTTCGTAACCTTCGACCCTGTGTTCGACCCGGACACGGCGAACCTGTTTCCGGCGAAGAAGCTCGTGACGCATCCGGCGTTCGACCCCATCACGCTCAAGAACGACGTGGGCATCGTCACCCTCGAGGAGCGCGTACGGGGCGTCGACCCGATCGACCTGCCCACCGCGGACCTGCTCGGTGAGATGAGGCGCTCCAAGACCCTCCCGGATACCCTCACGATGGTGAGCTACGGCGTCTTCGTCGACTGTTCGGTGCACCCTTGTGCATTCGTGTTCGACGGAGCCAGGCGCGTGGCCAGCGCCGGGATGGGAGTGGTGCAGAAAGACTTCTTCTTCGTAAGGAATGGGGTCTGCTCCCACGACTCCGGAAGCCCTCTGCTCCTGCCCGGAACCGGCACGAGCGTCGGCGTGACCACCGCTGCGTTCGGCTGCGCCAAGACGGGAGGCGCCCAGCGGCTGGACACACCGGCGGCGCGGTCGTTCCTCGACGATTTCGTGACGCTCCCGTAGAGATCGGGAAAGGTCCGCCTCCAGTGCCCCCGGGGCGTGGAGGCCCGCGGATATAATCGCGCGGAAGCCCGCGCCATCCGCGGGAACGCGCGCATCCGATGCCGATCCTCCGCGACTTCGAACGCAGGCTGGGGTCCCTCGTGGAGGGGCTCTTCGCGAAGACCTTCCGGGGGGCGCTCCACCCGGTCGAGCTCGCCAAGCGGATCCTCAAGGAGATGGACGCCGGACAGACTCGCGGCGTGACCGAGATCTGGGCGCCCAACCACTTCGTCTTCCGCCTCTCGCCCGAGGACGGGGAGCGCTTCGAGCAGGCCGAGCACGCCCTCGTCGCCGAGCTCCGGAAGGTTATCCGCGAGAACGCGATCGAACGGGGATGGGGGCTCGTCGGGCCCCCCGAGGTCGAGTTCGAGGTCGACGATCGGATCGGCCGCGGCGAGTTCCGCTGCGTCGCCTCGCTCGTCGAGGGCGAGGAACGGCTCGAGCCCGGCACGCCGACGGGCGACCTGTCCGCCGGGTCGCTAGTGCTGCTCGAGGACGAGCGGCCGGCGCGGACGTTCCACCTCTCCGGTGCTGCGACCACGATCGGACGGCTGCCCGAATGCGACGTCGTCATCGCCGACCCCGGCGCCTCGCGGCGCCACGCGGAGGTGCGGAACCAGGACGGGACCTGGCTGCTCACCGACCTCGGCTCGACCAACGGGACGCTCGTGAACGGGATGATGGTCGCTTCGCACGTGCTGCGGGAGGGCGACCGCATCACGATCGGGAACTCCGTGTTCGAGTTCCGGAGGAGCTGAGCCATGTCGCCGTTCCTCCTGTCGGTCCTGAAGTACGGGCTGCTCCTTCTCCTCTATCTCTTTGTGTGGAGAGCGCTTCGCTCGGTGGCGCGCGACCTGCGGGTCGCCCAGCCTGCGCCCCAGCGAGCCGTCGCCCCCGGTGCAGCACGCGCGACCAGGAAGGCCAAACCGCCGGCGGTCGTCGTCGTCCGCAACGCCGACGGCAAGCGGCGAGGCACGTTCAAGCTCGTCTCGCCGATGGACGTCGGCCGGGCGGAGACGTGCCGGATCCAGCCGGAGGACACCTACATCTCGCAGATGCACGCCCGATTCCTCTCGCGCGACGGCGACTGGTACGTCGAGGACCTGGGCTCCACGAACGGCACGTTCGTGAACGAGGAGAGGATCCAAGCGGCGACGCCGGTGAAGGCCGGGGACAAGGTACGGGTCGGGACCACGCTCCTGGAGCTCCACCGATGAGGATCGAGGCCGGCGCGACGACCGACGTCGGCCGCGTACGCGAGGGGAACGAGGACTCCTTCCTAGCGGCCGACCCGCTCTACGCGGTCGCCGACGGCATGGGCGGTCACCGCGGCGGCGAGGTGGCGTCGCGGCTCGCCCTGGAGACGCTCGACGCGCTGTTCAGACGCAGCCGAGGAACGCTTGCGGACCAGATACGAGAGGCGAACCTCGCCGTCTTCGAGCGATCGGTCCTCGACCGGAAGGTGGCCGGGATGGGAACGACGCTCACGGCCGCCGCGATCGAGCAGGACCGGCTGCGGCTGGTCCACGTCGGCGACTCGCGCGCGTACCTGCTCCGCGGTGAAGCGCTCCGACGGCTCACCGAGGATCACACGCTCGTGCACGAGATGGTCGAGCGCGGCGAGATCACGCAGCGGGAGGCCGAGGTGCACCCGCACCGGAGCGTCCTCACGCGGGCGCTCGGAACCGAGCCGGACGTCGCGGTCGACGAGCACGCGGTCGAGCTCCGCGACGGCGACCGGCTCTTGCTCTGCACGGACGGGCTCACCGGCATGCTCCCGGATGAGCGGATCCGGGAGATCCTCACCGAGGAGGCCGATCCGCAGGGCGCCGCCGATCGTCTGGTCGCCGAGGCCAACGGCGAGGGCGGCATCGACAACATCACGGCGATGGTCCTCGACGTCCGCGCCTCGGCCAGCACCGGTCCGCGCCTGGACACCGAGACGCTCGAGGGCGAGCCGGCCGCCGGCCTCCGCCCGCGGGAACCCCGGCGGCGCTGGGGCCGTGCGCTCGCCTGGGTCGCCGGGGTGACGCTGGCTGCGGTGCTCGCGCTGACCGGGATCAGGCTGTACCTCGACGCCCAGTGGTACGTCGGAGTCTCTGGCGGCCACGTCTCGGTGTTCCGCGGCATACCCGTGAAGGTGATCGGACTGCGCCTCCACTCCGTGGTCGAGGTGACCGAGGTTCCGGCACGCGACGCCCTGGCCCTCGCGCACTTCGGCGAGCTCCCAGAGGGGATCCCCGCGGAGAGCCGCGAGGGAGCGGAGGACATCGTGGACCAGATCCGCGCCGACCTGGCCGCCATCCAGGAGATCGGGAATCTGGGGGACGGAGGCACGCCGTGAGCCGCGCGGCGACGACGTCGCCGCGCGGTCGGACCGGCCTCGGGCTCACGCTGACGGCGATCGTCGCGTCTGTCAGCGCGATCGCCATGGTCGGTCTGGGTCTTCGCGATCGCGTCCCGCAGAACCTGTCGATCTACGGCCCGCTCATCGTGGTCGGGTTCGCCGCGGTCCACGTCGCGATACGCAAGGTCGCACGGAACGCCGACCCCGTGCTTTTCCCGACCGCCGCGCTCCTTTCCGGACTCGGGCTCGCGATGATCTTCCGCCTTCCGGCGCGGATGGGCGGCCGTCCCGGCGAGCTCGCGTTCGAGCAGGCGACCTGGCTGGGACTCGGATTGGCGCTCGTTGTCGCGACGCTCATAGTTATCCGCGACCACCGGCGGCTCGACGCATACACGTACACCCTCGGCCTCGGCGGGCTCGTTCTCTTGCTGCTCCCGATCGTTCCCGGCCTGGGTAAGTCCGTGAACGGCGCGAGGCTGTGGGTCGAGCTCGGTCCTCTTTCCTTCCAACCGGCCGAGCTCGGCAAGGTGCTGATCGTCGTCTTCCTCGCCTCGTACCTGTCGGCGAAGCGCGAGCTGCTGCAGTTCGGGACGCTCAAGGTCGGCCCCCTCCGGCTCCCGCATCCCAAGCACCTCGGCCCTCTCGGCGTTGCGTGGGGCGCGTCCCTCGCCGTCCTGTTCCTGGAGCGCGACATGGGGGCCTCGCTCCTCTACTTCGCGATCTTCGTCGTCATGCTGTGGGTCGCCACAGGACGCGCCGGCTACCTCGTGCTCGGACTGGTCCTGTTCGCAGCCGGAGCGTGGCTCGGGTACCAGGCGTTCGAGCACGTGCAGACGCGGATCGACGTGTGGCTCCAGGCACTCGACCCCGAGAAGGTGCCCCTCCAGGGATACGGACAGCTCGCGCAGGGCCAATTCGCGATGGCAACCGGCGGTCTCGTCGGCAGCGGGCTCGGCCGCGGCCTTCCAGATCTCATCCCCTTCGTCGCAACCGACTTCATCTTCGCGGCATTCGGGGAGGAGCTCGGTCTGCTCGGCACCACCGGCTTGCTGCTCGTCTACCTCGTGCTGATCGGCCGTGGGCTCCGCGCGGCCATCGAGGCGCAGGACGACTTCGGCAAGCTGCTGGCGGTCGGCCTGACCGCCGCGGTCGGCCTGCAGGCGTTCGTTATCGCGGGCGGGGTGACCCGCCTCATCCCGCTAACGGGAGTGACGCTCCCGTTCGTCTCCTACGGCGGGTCGAGCCTCGTG
>Ga0209619_10001710_pt1 | contig 16020 bp, 12 predicted proteins | sample Rifsed16ft3_FD_184011 | JGI IMG/M metagenome (GOLD analysis project Ga0209619, IMG submission 184011) | Soil microbial communities from Rifle, Colorado, USA - sediment 16ft 3 (version 2) | ecosystem: Environmental > Terrestrial > Deep subsurface > Rock core/Sediment | place: Rifle, Colorado... | reverse complement strand
GGCTCGCGGCGCGCTCCTCGAGTGGCGCCGCTACCACCTCAACCAGTTCGTCGGGTTCGAGGACACCTGGCTGCGCGAGGGGGCGTGGCGTGGAACGACTGGCGATCTCCCGCTCAACACCGCGCTGCCGATCGGCGTGGGCATCGATCGGAGCCCGGACGGCGAGCTCGGCGCGGTCGCGATCGCGCAGCGCCAGGGAGACCGGGTCGTGGTGAGGGCACAGGTGTTCCCGCCCGAGTCCGCAACCGGGATGGCCAGCACCGAGGCGATGCGCGTTCGCCTGCGGGACCTCCGCCTCGAGTTTCCCTTGGCGCAGTCCCGCGACGAGAAGACGAAGCGGGCGCTCGCTGGACCCGCCTACGCCTTCGACCGCCTGGCCTTCGGCGAGTCGGCCGAGATGCTCGAGCAGGATGGGCTCGCCATGGTCGACGTGCCGATGACGGCATCGGTGATGGGGCCGCCCTCGACCCTGGCCTACGAGCTCATCACGACCGGGCGCCTGATCCGTGACGACGACCCGATCCTCGCCGAACACGTCGCGAACACGACCGCGGTCCTGACCGACCGGGGCATGAAGATCACCCGTTCCAAGCACGGCTCGACCCGCCCCAACGTGGCCGCCGTGGCGATGGTCCGCGCGGTCGCGATGGCGATGCAGGAGCCGCCGGTGCCGTTCGTCCGCAAGCCACGGGCGCCGGTGGGGTTCTGACGATGCTTGACCCGACCCGAACCCTCGTCCCGGGCAGCCTCGACTGGTGGCTCGCCCGACTCGGTCGGCGCCTCGACGACCGGCGCGTCCCGATGACGAAGTACGAGGACTACTACGCGGGCGTCCAGCCGCTCGCGTTCGCGTCGGCCAAGTTCCGCCAGGCGTTCGGCGACCGGTTCCCGGCGTTCTCCTCGAACTTCATGGCCCTCGTCGTCGACGCCCACCGCGAGCGGCTCCACGTCCAGGGCATCCGGATCGGCGACGCGCCCGAGGGCGACGCTGACGCCTGGCGCTGGTGGCAGGACAACCGGCTCGATGCCGAGTCGCAGCAGGCGCACACCGAGTCGCTCGTCAAGGGGGTCGCATACGCACTCGTCTGGCCGGACCCCGGAACGCACCTGCCCGAGGTCACGATCGAGTCGCCGCTCCAGGTCGTGGTCGAGACCGAGCCCGGCAAGAGCTGGAAGCGGCGGGCCGCGCTCAAGCGCTGGCTCGACGACGAGGGCCACTACCGCGCCGAGCTCTACCTGCCCGACGGGATCTACAAGTTCCGCTCGGAGCAGAAGGCGGCCTGGTTCAGCGCGCCGTCGTGGGCGTCGGTGGCGGCCTGGACGCGGGACGAGATCGCCGGTGAGACCTGGCCGGTGGCGAACCCACTCGGCGTGATCCCGATCGTGCCGATCGTCAACCGGCCCCGTCTGAGCGGCGGCGGGGCGAGCTCCGAGCTGTCCCGGTTGGATCGCGCCGCGTAGCGCGGACATCGCGAGGCGGAGCCCGGACGTGCCGCGACGCAGGGCAAGCGAAGCCTCCTTCAGGCCTCGACGATGCCCGCGCCCAGGGCCGGCTCGACCGTGAAAACGCTCGGCCACAGGCCGGTCCGGGTGGGGTAGTCGCGCTCGACCGCCCTGCGCAGGGCCCCCACGGCATCACGCCGGACGAGGTTGATCGTGCAGCCGCCGAAGCCGGCCCCGGTCATCCGCGCCGCGATCACGCCCGGCGTGGCCGTCGCGATCTCGACGAGGGCGTCGAGCTCCGGCGAGCTGACCTGGTAGAGGTCGCGGAGCGAGGCGTGGCTCTCCGCGAAGCACCGGCCGACGGCGTCCAGATCGCCCATTTGGAGGGCATCGATCGTGGCGAGGACGCGACGATCCTCGAGGACGACGTGCTCGCAGCGTCGATACGTCTCCTCGTCGACCCGTTCCCAAACCGTCGGCAGCATCTCCGGCGTCACGTCGCGCAGGGCCCGGATCGACGGGTCGGACTCGGCCAGGACCGCGACCGCGGCCTCGCACTGGGCGCGCCGGGCGTTGAACTCCGAGGCGACGAGGCTGCGAGTCGATCCCGTGTGGCATACGACAAGGACGTGGCTCTCGAGCGGCAGCGGCACGGGCCGCCACTCGAGCGTTCGGCAGTCGAGGAAGAGCGCCCCGTCGGCGACGCCGAGCGAGGACGCAAACTGGTCCATGAGCCCCACGTTCGCGCCGACGTAGCCGTTCTCGGCCCGAAGGCAGATTCGCGCCCGCGTCATCCCGTCGATCCCGCCGCCGGTCGCGCCGGTCAGCGCCCACGCCGAGGCGAGCTCGAGCGCGGCCGAAGACGAGAGGCCGGCCGAGGCCGGCAGATCGCTGGCGAGGATACCCCGGAAGCCGCGGGTCGGGACGCCCGCCTCGTCGAGCGCCCAGGCGGTGCCCGCGACGTAGTCGATCCAGTCGCCCGTCCGCGGCCCGATCGCGTCGAGCGAGAAGACGGCCCGTTCGCCGCTCTCCGCGAGCGTCAGCTCTACCCGGCGATCGTCAGTCGGGAGGAGCGCGATCCGGATCTCGAGGTCGATGGCGGCCGGCAGGACGTAGCCCTCGTTGTAGTCGGTGTGCTCGCCGATCAGGTTGACCCGGCCGGGCGCCCGGACGACGAGGACGTCGCGGGGTCGCGTGCGAGCGCCGGGTTCGATCGACGCGAGGGCTTCGACGAGTGCACCCGGCTCGAGACTGGACCGGGCCGGTGGCGCGCTCCTCAACGTTGCACCTCCACGATGAGCGGCGGCGCCTCCTCGCGCGGAACGACGCCGACCGCGGCGAGGCGGGCGGCGTTCGACTCGGGGAGCGTGTCGTTGATGAACAGACCGGTCGCGGTCTCGACCGACGCGCGCACTTTCTTGAGACGTGCGGTCCGGTGGGGCGGCAGGAACTCGAAGGCGAGGTGCCAATCCGGGGCGTCCTCCGGCGCCTCGAGGGCGACCATCATGTACGGGAGCTCGAAACCGAAAAGACCGTCGTAGCGCTGGACGACCTCGCGCAGGACGGCTGCCAGGTCGTGCTGCTCGTCGAGCTCGAGATCGGTCAGCCGGCGAAGCCCGTGGCGGCGCGCCCGGACGTGGACCTCGAACGGCCACCGTGGCGCAAAAGGCACCGCGACCACGAAGCTTCGTCCGTCGCCCACGACGCGCTCGCTCCCGGCGTCCTGCGCCACGACCGCGCAGCTCAGGCATCCGCCGTTCTCTCCACGATGGCGGGCCAGCGCCGCAACCCGCACGGCGATGAACGGCGGCAACCGGTCGAAGGCGTAGATCTGGCCGTGCGGGTGGGCGATCGTGGTTCCGACCGCTTCTCCGCGGTTTTCGAACGCCATCACGAACCGGTGATTCGGGTCGGCCCACAGCTCCCCGGTCCGGTCGCGCCAGACGGCGACCACCCGGGCAAGCTCGAGGGGCGAGAGCGTGGCGAGCGAGCCGATGTGATGTTCTGTGTACAACACGACCTCGCAGCGCCCCAGCGATGGGGCGTACTCGGCGCAAGGCGGCGGGAGAGGCGGATCGGGGACCAGCGACGGAAAGCGGTTGTCGAAGACCGCGGCGTCGTAGCTGAAGGGGATTTCGGGCCCCCCGGGGCAGAGCGGACAGGCGGGCCGGAGGCCTGAGGCGGCGGCGTCGGTCGCCGTCGACGGCTGGGAGGTATGCGGGCGAACGTTGCGAGCCGGCGAGATCGCGACCCAGCTGTCGGTGAGGGCGTCGTGGCGCTGGTGGAGCGCGGCCGGCTCGACGGCGGGCAGGTCGACCGGCGGCTGGCCCCGCAGCTCGCCGTAGACCCTGAGGTAGCGGCCGGCCACCGACACGAAGTCGTGCCTGGCAAGGATCGGTCGTGTGACGGCGAGGGACCGCCGATCGGGATGGCTGCTGCCCCCGGTCGTCGTCACGCCTCCCGCCGGCGCGCGGGCGTCCCCCGTCATGTGTCAGCCACCGGCGGCCAACCGCCCGTCGGGCGAGAGTACCCCGGCGGTCTCCTGCTCCTCGGTCACCGCCGAGCGTCTCGACTCCGCTGACTGCCGAGGCTCGACGACGATGACCTCCCGGATGTGGCTGGACAGTGTCTCCCGCGCGGCGGGCGAAAGGCCCGCGTCGGAGATGAGGACGTCCGCCTGGTCTAGCCGGGCGATCGAGCTGAGCCCGATCACGCCCCACTTGGTGTGGTCGGCGACGACGACCCGGCGCCGTCCCGCTTCGATCAGCGCACGGTCGGTTTCCGCCTCGAGGAGGTTCGGCGAGGTGAACCCCGCGTGGAGGTCCATGCCGTGGACGCCCATGAACGCGAGGTCGAGGTGGACGCTGCGCAGGGCCGAGACGGCGAACGGTCCGACGAGCGCGTTCGACGGCGTCCGGACGCCCCCTGTCAGGATGATCGTCTGGTCGGGTCGCCCCGCCTCGTAGAGAGCGTCCGCGACTGGCACGGAGTTCGTCACGACCGTCAGTCCGATCACGTCGACGAGCCGACGTGCGATCGCGTGGGTCGTCGTCCCGGCCGAGATTCCGATCGCGCTGCCGGGATCGACGAGGGCGACGGCGGCCTCGGCGATCGCCTGCTTTTCCGCGCGCTGGAGCGCGGACTTGGCGGCGAAACTCGGTTCGAACAGGGCGCTCCCAGGGATTGCTGCGGCACCGCCGTGGACCTTCTCGACCAGGCCGCGACCGTGGAGGAATTCGAGGTCGCGCCGGATCGTCATGTCCGACACGCCAAGCTCGCGAACGAGGTCGGAGACGCGCACGCCGCCGTCCTCCCGGACTCGTTCGAGGATGTACGCCTGTCGCTGACGCGCCAGCACTCCACTCACCCCGCTTCGGAGCGAAGCGTCTCCTCGCTCGCGCACTCTCCACCGATCGGTGTTCCAGGACACGTCGCCATCGATGTCCTCGCCCAATCCTCCCCTGCCGCGGCCTCTGTCCTACCGGGGAAGAGTGCCGAAGAATCCGTCAAAAGTCAACACCATCGCTCAGGATGGGTGGTGAATTGGACTGGCGACCCTTGACACCCGGGCCTGAGAGGCCAACAATGCACACGGTTGTCTTGCTTTCTGTTGAGGGCAGAAGCGAGGTCTGGAGGATCAACATGGCCAACCCTGAACAGCCCCTGTCACCGTCAAGCTACGAGCTACCTGCGGTTTCTCGCCGCCAGGTCCTGAAGGGAATCGTTGGTGTCGCCGGCTTGGCCGCCGTCCCCTCGCTCCTCGCGGCGTGCGGTCCCGGCGCCTCGCCGTCGGCGGCCCCACCGGGGGCTCCGTCGCCTGCCCCGATCGGTGGCCTCACCCTCGGCTCGAACCTCTCCGACGCGGTGCCCAAGAAGGCGCTGCAGGACATCGTCGACGCGTTCACCAAGGAAACCGGCCTCACGGTCAAGATCAATACCGTGGACCACTCCACGTTCCAGGATCAGCTGAGCTCCTACCTGCAGGGCACGCCGGATGACGTCTTCACCTGGTTCTCCGGCTACCGCATGCGGTACTTCGCCGGCCAGGGCCTGGCGACGGACATCAGCGACGTGTGGGCCGAGGTGGCCCCGAACTTCACCGACGCCTTCAAGGTCGCCTCGACCGGCGACGACGGCAAGCAGTACCTGATCCCCTTCGTCACGTACGCCTGGACCGTCTACTACCGCAAGAGCCTGTTCGCGGAGAAGGGCTACACCATCCCCACGACCCTCGACGAGTTCAAGGCGCTCGCCCAGAAGATGCAGGCCGATGGCCTCGACCCGATCGGCCTCGGCCAGCAAGACGGCTGGCCGGCGCAAGGGCATTTCGACATCATCGACCTGCGCGAGAACGGCTACCAGTTCCACGTGGACCTGATGGCGGGCAAGCAGAAGTGGACCGACCCGAAGGTCGAGCGGGTCTTCACGGTCTGGAAGACACTTCTGCCCTTCTACCAGAAGGGATCAGCCGGCCGGAAGTGGCAGGATGCCGCGGCAGCACTCGTCCAGAAGAAGACCGGGATGATGCTCCAGCCGCAGGTCGCAGAGACGTTCGCGGCCGCCGGAGCCACGGACTTCGCTGACCTCGACTTCTTCCCGTGGCCGAACCACGGAACCCAGTGGGACGCCGAGAAGGCCCTCGACGCCCCGATCGACGGCTTCATGATCTCGAAGAAGTCGCCGACCCTGGCGAAGGACCTCGACGCGGCCAAAGCGTTCGTCGAGTTCACCGGCAAGGGCTCCACCCAGGCCATCTACGTCAAGGCCAACCCGAGCTTGATCGGGACGGCGAGCGACGTCGACACGAGCGGTTACACCGCGCTTCAGAAGCGCCAGGCGGAAGTGATCGCCGGCGCCCAGAAGCTCACCCAGTTCCTCGATCGGGACACCGACCCGGCCTTCGCCGGCAAGAACGGGATGCAGGCGTTCCTCACCGACTTCATCCAGAACCCGGACCAGGACCTGAACGCGTTCCTCAAGAAGATCCAGGCTTTCTGGGACTCGCTCTGAGTCCCCCATCGTAAGCAGAGCGCGGTGAGGGCACCGACACGCTCGCGGGCCCCGCCAGGCAGCCCGCTCGGGGTCTGGCTAGACTGCTCAGACCGTGACCGAGCGAATACGTGAAGGTTCCACCCCCGCCCTCCCCACACCGTCGGAGAGGAAGGCGGGGGTGGCCCCGCTCGGGCCCAGCCCGCGCCGCCGCCTCAGCCTCCTGACACGCCGGGACAAGGTCGTCCTGGGGTGGATGGTCGGCGTCCCGCTGCTCCTCGATCTCGCCCTGATCTGGGGCGCCGCGATCGTCTCGTTTCTGCTCTCGTTCACCAACTGGACCGGCATCGGGGGCATCACGGCCAGCAACGTCGTCGGGCTGCAGAACTACGAGGACCTCTTCGACGGGACGTATCCGTTCTTTTGGCCCGCGGTCCAGCACAACCTGCTCTGGCTGGCGTTCCTCATGTTCGTCGCGACTCCCCTCGGGATCTTCATGGCCGTGCTGCTCGATCGCGAGATCCGCGGGACGCGCGTATACCAGACCGTGTTCTACCTGCCGGTCGTCCTTTCCCTCGCCGTCATCGGCCTCATCTGGCAGCTCCAGTACTCGGTCGACAATGGCTTTGTCGACAACGCGCTGCGCGCGCTCGGGAACGAGAACCCGCCCGACTGGTTCGGGGACCCCCGCCTGAACATCTGGTCGGCGGTCGTGGCAGCCAGCTGGCGCCACGTCGGCTACATCATGATCCTCTACCTGGCCGGCCTGAAGGCCTTCGACCCCACCCTCCGTGAGGCGGCCACGATGGACGGCGCCAGCGAGCGCCAGACGTTCTTCCACGTCGTCTTCCCGGCCATGCGGCCGATCAACATCGTGATCGTCGTGATCACGGCGATCGAGGCCCTCCGGGCCTTCGACATCGCCTACATCATCAACGGCGGCCGGAACGGGCTCGAGTTGCTCTCGACCCTCATCACCAACAACAGCATCAGCGAATCCAACCGGATCGGCTTCGGCTCGGCCATCGCCGTCGTCCTGCTGGTGATCTCGCTCGTGCCGATCACCGCGTTCCTGGTGCGGATGACGCGGGAAGAACAGACGTGACCATCGCGACCGTGGTGCGGCCCGTCGCCGTTGCGGTCCGGCCCCGTCGGCGGCTCCGGCCCCGCCGCGTCCTGCTGTACGGCTTCCTGACCTTCATGGCCGCGATCTGGCTGTTCCCACTCGTGTGGGCGATCTACACGGCGCTGCGGCCGTACGCGGATACGCAACAACACGGCTACGTATCCCTGGCCACCAGCCTGAGCATCGACAACTTCGTCAACGCCTGGAACCAGGCGAACATCCGGCAGGCCTACGTGAACACGGCCATCGTGGCGGTGCCTGGAGTCATCGTCACCCTGCTCGCGGCTTCGCTGGTGGCATTCGCTCTGTCGCGCTTCAGCTGGCGCTTCAACCTCCTGGTCCTCCTGCTCTTCACGGCCGGGAACCTGCTCCCGCAGCAGGTCATCATCGTCCCGCTCTACCGCCTCTACCTCCTGCTCCCGATCCCCCCGCCGCTCAGCGACAACGGGCTGCTCTACGACCAGTACGTGGGCATCACCCTCATCCACATCGTCTTCCAGACCGGCTTCAGCGTCTTCGTGCTGAGCAACTACATGAAGACGCTTCCGCAGGAGCTGATGGAGGCCGCCCTCGTGGACGGGGCTTCGGTCTTCCGGATCTGGCGGAGCATCGTCATGCCCCTCTGCCGGCCGGCCCTCGCGGCGCTCGCGATCCTCGAGTTCACCTTCATCTACAACGACTTCTTCTGGGCACTGATGCTCATGAAGACCGGCGACAGGCGGCCGATTACGGCATCGCTTCAGAACCTCCAGGGTCAGTTCTTCATCGACACCAACCTGCTCGCGGCGGGAGCCCTGCTGGCCGCCGTACCAACGATCGTGGTGTTCTTCGTCCTCCAGCGTCAATTCGTCCGCGGCCTGACGCTCGGCTCGACGAAGGGCTGAGCACGACCAGCTCAAGCCGCCTGCCCCCCGATGCGGGCGCTTCAGGAGGGCGCGGTGACGTCATGGCACCGGCCCAGGTCGGTTTTGGCCGCATCCGTGCGCCGGTCGGCCAGGATGTCGCCGAGGGTTTCGGCCGATGGCCGACCGGTAGGAGGACGGAGATGGCCGACGCTGGCGCGGCACGGGTCGTCGCGGGTCTGTCCCACGGGCCGCACGCGTCCCTCACGCTCGAGCCGACGACCGCGCCCTCCGACGAGTTGTCCAGGGCGATCGCGACGGATCGCGCGGGGTGGGTGGCGCCGGGCGGGCACGTCGAGTGGACGGTCCGGATCGAGGTTGGGCCACACGGCGAACCAGGGAGGTTGTACGAGCCATGATGCCTGCACCGTGGGCGGCCTCCGAGCTGACCGGTCTGCACCGCCTGCCAATGCACGGCGTGCCCCACCTGGACCGGCTGGACCTCGACGGACGCTGGCGCTTCCAGCTGCTGCCCGGACCGGACGCCGAGCCATTCACGACGTGGGGCGAGGCAAGCGTGCCCGGCTGCTGGACCATGCAGGGCTTTGGTGACCTGCCGCACTACACGAACGTCCAGATGCCGTTCGCCGGGCTTCCGCCGCAGATCCCCGAGCACAATCCGACCGGGCTGTACGAGCGGACATTCGAGCTGCCCGCCGGCTGGGCCGGGCGGCGGATCGTCCTGCACGTGGGGGCGGCCGAGAGCGTCCTCCTCGTCCGCCTCAACGGCCGCGACGTCGGGATCAGCAAGGACTCGCACCTGGCTGCGGAGTTCGACGTCACCGACCACATCCGGTCGGGGCCGAACACGCTCACGCTCCGGGTCGTGAAGTGGTCCGACGCGACGTACGTCGAGGACCAAGACCAGTGGTGGCACGGCGGGATCACCCGCCCTGTCTACCTGTACGCGACTGGTCGCGTCTACCTGGCCGATGTCCATGCGGTCGGCGGCCTCGCCGAGGACCAGGTGACGGGCACGCTCGATCTCCGGGTCCAAGTTGGCTTCGCGGGCGTCGATCCGGAGCCCGGCTGGATCGTGGAGGCGCGTGTCGGTGGCCTCGAGGCGCCGCTCCGGGCGGAGGCGCCACTCCCCCACGGACCGGAGTGGCCGGCCGATCCCGCGGAGCAGGGCCTGATCCGGCGCCACGCGGTCGGCGGCCCGCTCTCGGAGGCCGAGCGCACTGTCGACTGGCCGCGACTCTACCGACGGCTGGCGCCCCCGAGGGAGGGGGTCGTCGAGTGGCGGGTCGAGGTCCGCGGCGTTGAGGCCTGGTCGGCGGAGATGCCACGCCTCTATCCGCTGACCGTGTCCCTCGGCTCGCCGTCCGGCGAGCTTGTCGAGGCGGTGAGCCTTCGGGTCGGCTTCCGGCGGGTCGAGATCCGGGACCTCGATCTGCTCGTGAACGGACAGCGGGTCTTCCTTCGCGGGGTGAACCGCCACGACTTCGACCAGCAGACCGGCCGCGTCGTGTCCCTCGACTCGATGCGAGCCGACGTTGTCCAGATGAAGCAGTTCGGCTTCAACGCCGTACGGACCTCGCACTATCCGAACGACCCGGCCTTCCTCGACCTCACCGACGAGCTCGGCCTGTACGTGATCGACGAGGCGAACATCGAGTCGCACGCCTTCCAGAGCACGCTGTGCGACGACCCTCGCTACCTCAACGCGTGGGTCGACCGCGTCTCCCGCATGGTCCGTCGCGACAAGAACCACCCCTCTGTGATCCTGTGGTCCCTCGGCAACGAGTCCGGCCACGGGGCCAACCACGACGCGGCCGCGGCCTGGGTCCGCCGCCACGACCCATCGCGCCCGCTCCACTACGAGGGCGCGATCCGGTTCGACTGGACGAGCGACCAGACGATCAGCGACGTCACCTGCCCGATGTACCCGGAGATCGGGGCGATCGTGACGCACGCCCGGTCGGGCCGGCAGCGCCACCCGCTCATCATGTGCGAGTACTCCCACGCGATGGGCAACAGCAACGGCACCCTTGCCGAGTACTGGGATGCGATCGAGAGCACCCCCGGGCTGCAGGGCGGGTTCATGTGGGAGTGGTGGGACCATGGCCTCGTCCAGGAGCTGCCCGACGGGCGGCGCCGCTGGGCCTACGGAGGCGACTTCGGCGACAGCCCGAACGATGCCAGCTTCTGCGCCGACGGGCTCGTCTGGCCCGACAGGCGACCGAAGCCGGCGCTCTGGGAACACCGCCACCTCGCGGCGCCGGTGCGGCTGACGACCGACTCGGCGGGGCTGGCGCTGGGGAGGGTGACGCTCCAGAACGGCCAGCACTTCCGGGATCTCTCCTGGCTCCGCGGGCGCTGGGAGCTCGGGCTCGAGGGCGAGGTGGTGCAAACCGGCGAGCTCGACCTGCCGCCGATCGGTCCGGGCGAGTGGGCGGACGTCAGGCTGGGGGGATGGAGCGGTCTGCCGCCGGCCGATGGCCGCGAACCCTGGCTGACCGTTCGCTTCGAGACGGCCGCGCCGCAGGCCTGGGCGCCCGAGGGCTTCGAGGTCTGCGCGGCCCAGGTGGCGCTCGAGTGGCCTGGGGGGTTGCCGGCCGCGGAGCGCCCGGGACCGTCCCCGGGTGCCTCACAGGTCGCCATCGACAACGCCGGCCTCCTGGTCCACGACTTCCTGGCCGCCCCGCCGATCCTGTGCCTGTGGCGGGCCCCGACCGACAACGACCGGATCGGCGGGATGGCAGCGGCCTGGGACGCGTGGGGGCTGGATCGGCTCGAGCGGCGGCTCCTCTCGGTCGACAGGCGGGGTGCCGCGACCGTCGTCCAGAGCGAATACCGCACCGCCACGGGAATCGTCGTCGGCCACGAGCAGACGCTGACCGGCATGGCCGGTGGCGGTGTCCTGGTCGAGGAAGTCGCCGTCATCCCGAGCGAGCTGGCCGACCTTGCCCGGGTCGGCACGGTCCTCGAGGCCGCGCCCGGGCCCGAGGAGGTCGGATGGTTCGGAACCGGTCCCCACGAGACGTACCCCGACCGCAAGCGAGGGGGCCTCGTCGGATGCTGGCGCTCGACCGTGACCGAGCAGCACGTGCCCTACATCCGGCCCCAGGAGAACGGCGGCCACGCCGACGTCCGCTGGCTCGAGCTGTCCGGCGCCCGAGGAGGCGGATTCCGCGTGACGCTCGACCGGCCGCGCCAGGTCTCCGTCTCCCACTTCCGGGCAGCCGACCTGGCGACGGCCACTCACGACGTGGACCTCACGCCACGCGCCGAGACGATCGTCCACCTCGATGCAGCCCACCGCGGCCTCGGCACTGCCAGCTGTGGCCCGGACACGCTCCCCGAGTACCTCGTCGGTCCTGGCACGTACCGCTGGTCGTGGTCGCTCCGGCCCCTGGGCAGCGCATGACCGCCGCACCGGAGAGAACGTTGGCCATCGACTGGGACGCGGACGCGAGGCAGTTCCATCTTCGCAACGACCGGATCAGCTACCTGATCCGAGTGCTCGAGGATGGCACGCTGGGACAGCTCTACTTCGGCCCTACGCTGGCCGAGGGGCGCGGCTACGCTCACCTAGCCCCGGGCGTGGGAATGACAACCCCATTTGGCCCCACCGTGATCATCAGAACTGGCCCCACCCGCGAGCTGGCGACCCTGAACCGCCCTGGGCTTCGTGGAGACTCGGGTGATTGGGTTTCAAGCGGCCTCGGTGGTCGTCCAGTAAGGCGCTGATGGTACGCCGCCTCGAACCCGCTGGTGACCGTCGTCCCCGCGTAGTTGACACGATCAGGTCATGGTGATGCGTTGTTGTCGCCACCCGAGTCGAGATCAGTTCCCGAGAGAGCTCCGTCGTGGGTGCCACCCAACTCCTCGGAGAGGGTCGCCGGTGCCGGACTACCACCCTTAGGTGGGCAGCCGGCCCTGCGGTGCAGGGCGACCGAAATGCGGGTGGCCGTGCCCCCTTTCTAAGGGATTCTCCGATGCGCCATGCGTGGCCTCAACGATACGGTCGTCTCGATCTTCACGGGGGACGAACGGAGGCACACGTTGGATGGCTGGACCCGCATGCTCTGGATGACCACGGACGACAAACTCGCCGCGTCACGTCAGCGTGAGGAGGCCGAATTCCGCGCTTGGCACCGCCGGCCGGACGCAGCTCCCGATCCTGAACCTGTTCACAAGCCTGATCGACGGACCGTGGGGTCGGCGGTCCATCGTCTGGTCGGCCGCGTCGGCGGCGCGTAGCCTCTGACGTTTTCGATCCAGCCCGGGCGCGCATGCGCCTTGCTCGCTCGATCACGCGGGTCGCATGATGAGCGGCGTGTCGAGGCGACTATCCAGTCCGACGTTCATCGGTCGCGAGCGGGAGCGGGACCAAGTTCGCGAAGCCCTCCAGGCCGCAGCCGGCGGGCAACCCGCAGCGGTGCTCGTCGGCGGGGAAGCGGGCGTCGGGAAGACGCGCTTTACGGCAGAGGTAGCGACGGACGCGATCGCGGGGGGATGGCGCGTCCTCATCGGCCACTGCCTCGAGCTGGGCGCAAGCGGGCTGCCCTTCGCTCCGATCGTCGAGGCGCTGCGAGAGTTGCCGCGAGAGCTCGACCCGGCCGTGCTGGACCGGGTGCTCGGGCCGGCTCGCGATGAGCTTGGCCAACTCGTGCCGACCCTGGCTGGCCGGGCCGCAATCGCCCCAGGCGCGGCACTCGACGATCGATCGCAGGCGCGACTCTTCGAGCTGCTCCATGGCGCGCTCGGTCGCCTCGCCGACGACCGGCCGCTCGTGCTCGTCGTCGAAGACCTGCACTGGGCGGATCGCTCGACCCGTGACCTCTGGCTCTTCCTGTGCCGGAACATCCGCCGCGGCTCTTGCCTGCTCGTGGCGACGTTCCGGACGGACGAGCTTCATAGGCGCCACCCACTGCTGCCGTTGCTCGCCGAGCTCCAGCGGCTCGCCAATGTCGTCCGGATCGATCTGGCGCGCTTCGTTCCGTCGGAGCTGAGCGGACAGCTTGCCGGCATCCTCGGCCGGTCTGCACCGGGCGAACTCGCCAGGCGGATCTACGAACGGTCGGACGGGAATCCGTTCTTCGCCGAGGAGTTGCTCGCCGCGGAGGCCGCCGGCGAAGGTGAGACGCACAGCAATACAATCCCCGTCGATCTTCAGACCGTGCTGATGGAGCGAGTCGCGCGGCTCTCGGAGGAGACGCAGGGGGTGCTCAGGGTCGCCGCGGTCGTCGGGCGCGACGTGCCCCACGCGACGCTGGCCCACGTGGTCGACCTGCCGGATCCGGCGCTGCTCGAGGCACTTCACGAAGCGGTCGGCCAGCAGATCATCGTGCTGAACACGGACGAGCCGCTGCCCAGCTACCGCTTCAGGCACGCACTGATCCAGGAGGCGGTCTACAACGATCTCCTCCCGACTGAGCGCACCGTCCTTCACGGCCGCATCGCGGACGAACTCCTGCGACGCCCGGAGGCTGAGGGTGAGACGCCGGCGGCTCTGGCTGCCGAGATCGCCCATCACTTTTACCGAGGATTCGATCTGCCCCGCGCGCTGGACTGGTCGGTTCGTGCTGGTGACGCCGCCTCGTCCGTCCGTGCCTATGCGGAGGCACATGTCCACTACGAGCGGGCGCTTGAGCTGTGGCCGAAAGTGGCCGACGCGGAGGACCTGGCGCGCCTTGACCGGACCGACCTCCTGGTCCTCGCGGCCGAGGCAGCAGCGTCGTCGGCCGCGCTCACCCGTGCCGCCGCTCTCGCGCGCGAGGCGCTCGACACGCTGAGTCCGAGTGGCGATCAGGAGCGTCGCGCGATCGTCTCAGACCGTCTGTTCTGGTACCTCTATGAGGGCGGCGATCTGGATGGCGCCGGCCGGGCGATCGAGGCCGCTTCCGAGTCGATCAGTCCCAGCGGCTCGACGATCGGGCGGTCGCGCGTGCTGACCGATCTCGCCCACTACCGCTGGGCGAAGGGGAGGTACGCCGACGCGGGCCGCATCGCCCAGGAGGCCCTTGAGCTGGCCCGCGCCGCCGGCAGCGATCGCGATGAGGGCCGCGCCCTCCTTCTGTGGGGCTCCTCGCTCGCGGCGCTCGGCGACCTTGACCGCGGCATCGAGTGTCTCGAAGCGGCGCGGGTGAAGCTCGCTGAGATCGGCGACGAGATGGCAACGTTCGCGGTGGTCGAACTCCACATGGCCCTCTTCTGGGCAGGGCGACACGCGTATACCGTTGAGGTCCTGTCCACCGAGCTGGCGAACGTCCGCCGGCGGGGCACGGAGCGCCGGTACGGACCGATGCTTGTGCAGGCTCTGTGGGACAGCCTGACCGACCTTGGGCGCTGGGCGGAGGCTGATCGCTATCTCGCCGAGACGCCGCTGCCGGACACGGAGAATCGCGCGACCGCCTGGCTGCGGGAGTGCATCGCTGAGCTCGCCGTCCTGCGCGGCGACATCGAACTCGCCAAGCGTGAGATCGCGATCGCAGAGACGGTCGTGGGCGCGGGCGCCTCCGAGATCGACCGCGTCTTCGTTCTCCGCTCGATCGCCGCGATCGCTCGCGCGGAGGGTCGCTTCGACGACGCCCGGCACGCCGTCGACGAGGCCATGGCCCAGTCGCACGATGTCGCGCACGACGCGCCGCTGTGGTGGCTGTACGCCCTTGTCGTCCGGAGCGAGGCCGACCGGGTCGAGGCCGCCCGCGCACGAGGACGTTCCGAGGACGTCGCGGACGCTGCGGCGTACGCGGAGCACATCGTCCAGCTCCTGACGGCCGCGGCCGCCGAGGCCGAACGCGAAGGACGGCCCGTCCCGACCCTTCGCGCCTACGCGCTGCATGCCACGGCCGAGCTGGGACGACTTGGCGGTCGCTCAGATCCGGGGGCATGGGCCGCGGCAGCCGACCAATGGGCCGCGCTGTCGCAGCCGCTCGACGAAGCCTACGCACACTTCCGAACCGCCGAGGCGATCCTCGCGCGGGGCGAAGACCGATCGCGAGCAGCGGACCTCTTGAACGCAGCGCACGCGGTCGCCGTTCGACTCGGTGCGGCGCCGCTCCGAAAAGATGCCGAGGCGCTCGCCCGCCGGGCGCGGATCGGACTCGTGGCGGAGTCCAACGACCGTGGCCGGTCGGACCCTGTTGAAGCCGCCGATCCTTGGGGGCTGACGACGCGCGAGCGTGAAGTGCTGGCGATGCTGGTCGACGGCCGAACGAACCGCGAAATCGGCGCAGCCTTGTTCATCGCCGAGAAGACCGCCTCGGTCCACGTGTCCAACATCATGGGCAAGCTCGGCGTGACGAGCCGAGGCGCGGCAGCCGCGCTCGCCGCGAGGATCGCGTTACCGCCCGCGGCGCGTTCGGCCGGAGACGCCGCCTCGGCGAACAGCTGATAAGTGTGACTGTTTGTATCGACCCGCCAAGCAAAGGATCACCGCAAACCGACACGGCGGATCCTGGCGTCCATGAGGGCCGGGTGGATCCACCGCTCCTGCCGCTGCTAGCAGGCTTGGCCGCTGGCATCGCCATGCTGGTTCGCCGACGCACCAGGGAGGCGGACGACCGCCGTGCGTCCACTACGGCCGAGCGCCGTTTGCGCGTCGATGCCCGG